>Ga0310786_10001030_pt1 | contig 44756 bp, 36 predicted proteins | sample AusTroGonzalo_MG_FD_203881 | JGI IMG/M metagenome (GOLD analysis project Ga0310786, IMG submission 203881) | Bovine rumen microbial communities from tropical cattle in Woodstock, Queensland, Australia - Gonzalo_03 (v2) (version 2) | ecosystem: Host-associated > Mammals > Digestive system >...
GGGTTTCGATAGCCCACTATATAGGCTACAAAAAAAGGCGTGCACCTGAGGCACCTGGCTCACCTGAATAAATATGCAACACCGTATATTTATGCAGGATGAGTTCTCCTGTAGGTGATCCAACCCCTGAAAAAGCCTGGAAAATCGACATTTTCGAAAAATAAAGGTTCACCTCACTTAATTGGAGCCTCCGGATGAAAATTTGGAGGCTCTAAATTTTTGTACGGAGGCTCTAAATTTTCATCTGGAGGCTCTAAATTTCCCAAAAGAGACTCCTTTCGGAGGGGAAAAGTCACCCTTTACCAAAAATGCATAAATATTAGGTGTACGAGGTGCGCCAGGTGCGCTTTCTTATTTCTTGAGTTTAAAGGAATTCTCGATGCTGGTGAGCTCGGCGGAGAAGGCCTTATCGACTTTCAGGCGCTTCTCGATGGTGGAGCAACTGTGGATGACCGTCGAGTGGTCGCGATTGCCGATGAGCTGTCCGATGCGCGAGGCGGGCATCTTGGTGTACTTCGAAGCGAGGTACATCGATATCTGGCGCACCTGCACCAAGTCGCGCTTGCGGCTCTTGCTGAAGATGTGCTGCTGGGTGACCTTGTAGTGCTGGCACACCTTCTCCAGGATATCGTCAATGGTCAACGGATGGTTATCGACCTTGACGGCACGCTTGATGATGCGCTCGGCCAGACGCATGTCCACGCTGGTGTTATAGACGATGGAATAGGCCATCAGCGAGTTGAGCACACCCTCGAGGTCGCGCACGCTGCCATTGGCGGTCTCGGCAATATACTGAATGACCTCGGCAGAGATCTTCAGGCCGTCGCGACGGCATTTCGCGTTGAGGATATCGATGCACAACTGCACGTTGGGCTTCTCCAACTCGGCGATGAGGCCACAGGAGAAACGCGTCAGCAGACGGTCTTTCACGCCCTGCAGGTCAACAGGAGGCCTGTCGCTGGCCAGAATAATCTGCTTGCCCATGCGGAACAGATGGTCGAAGATATGGAAGAAGGTGTCGAGTGTCCTCGGCGAAGTGGCCCACTCCTGGATATCGTCGACAATCAGCATGTCGATGCTCTGGTAGAAGTTGATGAAGTCGTTGGTGATGTTTCGGCGGACGGCGTCCGTGAACTGCACCTGGAAGAGACGCGCCGAGACGTAGAGCACACGCTTCTGAGGATAAGTCTCCTTGGCCTTCACGCCGATGGCATTGATGAGATGGGTCTTGCCACAGCCCGAGGGGCCGAAGACGAAGAACGGGTTGAAGGCCGACTTTCCCGGATGCTCGCCGATGGAGAGGCCGACGGTACGAGGCAGCTTGTTGCTGTCGCCCTCGATGAAGTTCTGGAAGGTCTTCTTAGGATCGAGTTGGGGATTGAGGCCCTGAGGTAAGGCGGCATCGAGCACACCAGGTGAGCGGTTGCCACGGTCGGTGGCGTTAGGAGCCTCAATCTCCGACGGCTGTTCGCCATCCACCTCGGTATAGACCTTACGCTTGTTGTCGCTGTCGGCAGCCACCTTGACGATACGGTAGCGCAGCACCACGTTGGTCCCAAACACTCGCGCGAGTACCTTACTTAATAGTCCCACGTAGTACTGTTCCAAGTACTCGTAAACGTACTCACTTGGAACCTGCACCAGAAGGGTTCTCTCTGACTCCGAGTAGGACTCAAAGACTATTGGTGCGAACCACGTTTTAAACTGCTGCTCTGTAACGTTGGCCTTAATCAGTTGGAGGCAGTCAGCCCAGAGCGCCTTGTGACTATTCGACATCGGCGATTGCTTTAAATTACCTTTTTACTTAATTTACAAGATTAGGTCTTGTTTGTTTAACTTTAGCGGTGCAAAGTTCGCATTTTTTTTTGAGATAAACAAATTTTTTTTGCCCTCAGTTTTCTTTACAACGTGTTTACAATCTCCCTAACTCTCTATCTTATGGGAACTTAGCCCGTTTCACGACCATAATGTTAAAAAATGCCTCTTGCACAATTGAAAGACACTGATTTTCAGTGAGATACATGATGCCGCCACCTTGTCGGGCCACGCTTCAGCAAGAGATAAAGAAACGATTTAAAACGCTCTGAAATATAGGTTTCTGCCAACGAAAGCCATTGAGCCGAACGGCCCGATGCTTATTTAGACATAATTTAAATTACTTGTCTTTCTTGCCGAAAACTGAGAAGTGTACATAGCGTTTTGGATGGGCCTTCAGGTCTATCATCAGCGAGTCGGCATGGCCCATCGTGGCGTTCAGATTCCGATAGAGCTGGGGGTCACGCATCAGCAGTCCCAGGGTGCCCTCATTGCTGTTGAGCTTGGCAGTCATCTGTTCCACGTTCTGAAGGGTGGCATTGACCTTCGCCATCGTCATGGCAATGTCGAGGTCGCTGAGGTTCCGCGTCAGCGTATTGGTATTGTCGAGCACCCCGTCGGCCTTCTGCATCAGTCCGGGCACCTGGGTGTTCAGGCTGGCGGAAAGACGGTGGAGCTCATTCGTGGTGGAGGTCAGGTTCGACGTGATGTCGTCGATGTTGTGCAGCGAGTTACCCAGTGCCGGATCGGCCAGCAGGGTATTGATACTGCCGAGGATGGAGTCGAGCTTGGGCAGCATCTGCTCGATCTGCGGAATCATGTCGGCGGCCTGGCCGAGGGCGCCCTTATGCTCCGAGCCTGTGAGCGTGTCGCCAGGTGCCAGCAGGTCAGCCGGATTCGGCCCCAGCAGCAGGTCGAGCTGGATATTACCCATCAGGTCCTTTGAGATCTCTGCCGTAGAGCCCTTGGGCAGACGCATCTCGTTGTTGAGACCTATCACGGCAACGATCTCCTTCTGGTTCTCGTAGTCATAGATGATACGCTCGACGACACCCACACGGTAGCCGTTGGCATAGATCGGACTGGAGGCGGAGAGGCCCATGATATCATCGAACTTCACATAATAGCTGTCGTCGTTGGAGAACAGGGTCAGTCCCTTGAGGAACTTCATACCGAAGAACAGCACCACGATGCCCGCAATGGCCACCAGCGCTATCTGTACCTCTTTCGTAAAATACTTCATCATGACATTTACTATTTGACGATTTACAAATTCATTTCTTTCTGCTCTTAAACTCTCTGATGGCCTCCTGCACATTCATCTTGCTACCGTTCTTGAAGGCGATGATAAATGCCTGGGGGAACTTATCGACGATACTCTTCCGCAGACGGTAGATCTCGTTATAGTCAGTAGAGGCTCCGACGGTGTATTTCACCATCCCACCCTCGTTGTAGCTGTCAAGACCCGTCATGCCCTTGAAACGGCTGTCGCCCGGTTTCAGCTTCGACGAGCTGGCCAGGATCTGGACCTTGAATACCGGTCTGCTGTCAGTTGCCTTTGGCGTCTCGGCTGATGCTGCAGGCTTACTCTCAGGCACCACCGATAGATCGACGTCGGCAAGTTCCCCCGTCGCTTTGGCTGGCTCTGGGACAGTTGCAGGCTCTGGGGCAGGTGCCGGCTCCGGCGTCTCAATGGGCTTGGCCTCCTCTTCCTTGGCTGTCTGTGGAACAATCTGAGGCAGTTCCACCTTCTTCTCCTCCTGCGGCTCGGGGAGATAGGGCACGGTGATGTTGCCCGAGTGCTTCTTCTTATAGGCGGCGAAGGCGTTATAGATGCCACGGGCGTAGGCACTCGTCGCCGCACTGGAGTTCATATAGCGCTCTTCATCAGGTGTGGAGATAAAGCCCAACTCAATGAGACAGCCGGGCATCGAGGTCAGGCGCAGCACGGCGAGATTGTCCTGCTGGGCACCCTGGTCCTGACGGCCGGTAGCCTGACAGACATAACGCTGCATATACTTCGCCAGCTCCACGGAATTCTCCATGTTCTTGTCCTGGATGAACTCAAACATGATATTGCTTTCAGGGGAATTGGGGTCATAGCCGTGATAAGTCTGCTTGTAGTCCTTCTCCAGAAAGATCACGGCATTCTCGCGCTTGGCCACCTCCAGGTTCTCCATGACACCGTTACGCTTGCCAGTACGCTTGCTCGTTCCCAGGGTATAGGTCTGGAAACCTCGGGCAATACGCTTTCCCGGCAAGGCGTTGATATGGATGGAGATGAAAAGGTCGGCCTTGTATTTGTTGGCGATCTCTGCCCGACGGTAGAGTTCCACAAAACGGTCTGTCTTTCGGGTATAGATGACCCGCACGTCAGGACAGTTCTGTTCCACGAGCTGTCCGAAGGCCAGGGCAAATTTCAGAGTAAGGTTCTTCTCCTTGGAGATGGCACCGCAGGCACCCGTGTCGTGCCCTCCATGCCCAGCATCGATGACCAGCGTAAATGTCTTATTTGCAGCATCTGCCGATACAGCAAAACAGACCAGTGTTATCAGAATGAATACAATCTTCTTACGCATATACGCTCTAAAATGCTGCAAAATTACGCATTATTCACCGAAAAACGGGCAATCAGCCGTCAGTTTTATCATTTATTAAGTGTATCTCGACACTTGCTCCAGTGCAATCGGCCCCCATCGGCGGGTTCTGTTTCGTCAGCGACAGATCGATGGATGTCACTTGCGGGAATGTCTCTGCTATGGCCTTTGCGATGCGCCCAACCACATGTTCGAGGAGTTTCGAGGGGATTTCCATCTCACGTCTGACCACCTCGTAGAGTTTGGCATAGTCGAGGGTGTCGGCCACCTCGTCACTCTGCATGGCATCAGCCAACGGATAGCCCACCCGCAGGCTGACGAGGAAGTCCGCTCCCACCTTCCGCTCCTGGGGCATCACCCCATGGAAGGCATGGAAGCGCACTTCCTTCAGAATAATATATGAACTCTTAGTAATCAACTATAAACTATAAACTTTAAACTATAAACTTTAAACTATAAACTATCCACATCGGCTGGCTCCACAGTTCTTACAAATCAGACAACCCTCCTGATAGATCAGGCTCTCACTGCCACAGTTGGGGCATTTCTGGCCCTTGGCCTCCGTACCGTCGGTGACATACTTCTTCAGGGCACGCTCGACACCGTTCTTCCACGTGTTGATGCTCTCACTCTTCAGCTGCAGCGAGCTGACGAGCTTGATGACATGGTCGATCGGCATCCTGTAGCGCAGCACGCCGGAGATCAGCTTGGCATAGTTCCAGTACTCAGGATTGAACTTCTCCGACAGACCCTCGACGGTGGTCTTGTAGCCGCGCTTGTTCTCGAACTGGAAGTCATAGCGCTTGGTACCGTCGGGGTTCACCTGCTTGATGATCTTGCCGTGAGTGACGGTCTTCGGCAGCATGATACCCTCGTCATCGTCCTGCAGACCAGTGAAGATCTCGTAGGGATAGCCATCGAGCAGTCCCACGAGGGCCACCCATTTCTCCTTGTTGTTCTGGAAACGCACCACGTCGCACTCCAGCACGGCAGGCCGCACCTCCGTCACTTCCGGATGCTTGCAGGGAAGCACGGGCGGCTTCTCCTCCAGGTTGTTGTCCTTCACCTCGTCTTCTTCTTTCTTCTCCTCCTTCTTCGTCACGGAAATCATCACACCCGAACGGCTGCCGTCACGATAGATGGTGCAGCCCTTACAGCCTGAACGCCAGGCCTCGACATAGAGGCGGTTGACCAATTCCTCATCGACATCATTCGGCAGGTTGACGGTGACGCTGATGGAGTGGTCCACCCACTTCTGGATGGCACCCTGCATCTTCACCTTCATCAGCCAGTCCACATCGTTGGCCGTGGCTTTATAATAAGGTGATTGCTCCACAAGACCGTCAATCTCCTCCTGCGTGTAGCGCTTGTCAGGATCGAGACCGTTGATACGCATCCATTCCAGGAACTTCGGGTGGTAGACGATATACTCCTCGAACGAGTCGCCCACCTCATCGACAAAGTCCACATGGGCCTCGGCATCACCTGGATTCACCTTACGGCGACGCTTGTAGAAGGGCATGAACACAGGTTCGATACCGCTGGTGGTCTGCGTCATCAGTGAGGTGGTGCCCGTGGGGGCAATCGTCAGACAGGCGATATTACGGCGACCGTACTTCACCATATCGTCGTAGAGCTGTGCGTCGGCCTCCTTCAAACGGTTGATGAACGGATTCTTGACCTCGCGCTGGGCATCGTAGATCTCGAAAGCGCCACGTTCCTTCGCCATATTCACCGACGAGCGATAGGCATTCAGCGCCAGTGTCCTATGGACTTCCACAGAGAAGTCGGTAGCCTCCTGCGTACCATAGCGGAGCCCCATGGCGGCAATCATATCGCCCTCGGCGGTGATGCCGACACCCGTACGACGGCCCTTACCGCTCTTGGCCTTGATCTTCTCCCACAGGTGCAATTCGGCGCCCTTCACCTCCATCTCCTGAGGATCGCGGCCCACCTTCTCCATGATCTGGTCGATCTTCTCCAACTCCAGGTCAACGATATCGTCCATGATACGCTGGGCTGCCTGCACATGCTTCTTGAAGGTCTCGAAATCGAAATAGGCATCCTTCGTGAAGGGGTTGACCACATAGCTGTACAGATTGATGCTCAGCAGACGGCAGGAGTCATACGGACAGAGGGGAATCTCGCCACAGGGGTTCGTCGATACCGTACGGAAGCCGAGGTCGGCATAGCAGTCGGGGATGCTCTCACGCAGGATGGTGTCCCAGAACAGCACACCCGGCTCAGCACTCTTCCAGGCATTATGGACGATCTTCGCCCACAGATCCTTGGCAGAGATCTCCTTCTCGAAAGCCAGGTCATCGTCGCCAGACTTCCCTGCCTCAACAGTGCTGTCGACGGGGAAGCACTGCACGTAGGGCAGGTCGTTGATGGCAGCCTCCATAAACTCATCGTCGATCTTCACGGAGACATTGGCACCCGTCACCTTGCCTTCCGTCATCTTGGCATCGATGAATGCCTCCGAGTCAGGATGCTTGATGCTGACGGAGAGCATCAGGGCACCACGGCGTCCGTCCTGTGCCACCTCGCGCGTACTATTACTATATCTTTCCATGAAGGGCACCAGACCCGTCGACGACAGGGCCGAATTGTTCACCGGCGACCCTTTCGGACGGATATGGCTCAGGTCGTGACCTACACCACCACGACGCTTCATCAGCTGCACCTGTTCCTCGTCGATGCGCATCACGGCACCATAGGAGTCGGCATTGCCGTCAAGACCAATAACGAAACAGTTGGAGAGCGAGGCAATCTGGTAGTTGTTGCCGATGCCCGTCATCGGACTGCCGGCAGGCACGATGTACTTGAAGTGATCCAGCAGGTGGAAGATGTCCTCTGCCGACATCGGGTTGTTGTACTTCTGCTCAATACGGGCAATCTCCTTGGCAATACGCCAGTGCATGTCTAACGGCGACTTCTCATAGATGTTACCAAAGCTGTCCTTCATCGCGTACTTGTTCACCCATACGCGAGCGGCCAACTCGTCGCCACCAAAATAGTTCAGCGAGGCCTGATACGCCTCTTCGTAAGTGTAGGTTTGCATTATTATATATAAGTTTGATTGTTTGGACGCATTTTCGGCTGCAAAGTTACACATAAGTTTCCTAAAACGGAAAACTTTTCGAAGGAAATTTTCAAAAAAGTTTTCCCGTTTGGAAAACATTCACTATCTTTGCAGCCGGAATCATAACAATAGAACGAACATTATGAAGCATTTACTGACACGCAGGACTATCCGCAAATACACCGACCAGGACGTCAGCGACGAGCTGCTGAACCGTCTGATGACCGAGGCTGCCCGCACCCAGACGATGGGTAACCTCCAGCTCTACAGCGTCATCGTCACCCGCTCCGACGAGATGAAGGCCAAGCTCTCACCCGCCCACTTCAACCAGCCGATGGTCAAAGAGGCACCCGTGGTACTCACCATCTGCGCCGACTTCAACCGCACCAGTTTCTGGGCCCGTTGCCGGAATGCCGAACCAGGCTATGACAATTTCCTCTCGTTCATCAACGCCGCCACCGATGCCCTGCTCTACACGCAGACGCTCTGCAACCTCTTCGACGAGGAAGGCCTGGGCTACTGCTACTTGGGCACCACCGTCTATCAGCCGCAGGAAATCATCGACGCGCTACACCTGCCGAAACTCACCATGCCAGTGGCCACACTGACCGTAGGCTGGCCAGCAGAAGAGCCGGAGCTCTCCGACCGTCTGCCGATGGAGAGCTTCGTTCATCAGGAACGTTACAACGACTATATGGGCATGGACATTGACACCTATTATAAATATAAGGAGGAGTTGGAAGAGAACCGCAACTTCGTCCGCATCAACCACAAGGAGACACTCGCGCAGGTATTCACCGACATCCGCTATACCCGTAAGGACAACGAGGCCATGTCCTCCACCCTCCTCAAGACCCTCAGGCGTCAAGGCTTCTTCCCTTACATCCTACGGGAACAGCCTCCCGTACAGTAAAAGGGAAGTTAAAGAGAAGATAAAGGGAAATTAAAGGGACAATACACTTGCCCATAAAGGGATGCATTACCTTTTGAATAGCAGATCATTTGTCCCTTTAACTTCTGAGCGAAGCGATAACTACCTTTTAACTTCCCTTTAACTTCCTGTCTTACACTACGATGGGCTTGTACTTCGGTACCAGCGTCTTCATGATGGTCCAACCGATGAGGTAGGCCACGGCACAGATGCAGAAGACAACCATATAGGCGGCGGGCTTGCCCTCGAAACCAAAGAACTGGAAGGCACTGCCCTGTCCGGCAGCCCAGGTGAAGAACTCACCCGAACCCATGTTAATGGCCATCGAGCCGAAACCACCTGTCATCGTACCCAGACCGACAATCGTACCGATGGTTGATTTCGGGAACATGTCACCGATAGTCGAGAAGAGGTTGGCACTCCAAGCCTGGTGTCCTGCACCCAGCAGACCAATCAGGATGGCTGGCCACCAGGCACTATAGGCACCCAGAGGCTGTGCAAACAGTCCGAGGACGGGGAAACAGGCGAAGATGAACATGGCGCGCATACGACCTAAATAGGGGTTCATGCCCTGCTTCTCCACGAAGTAGGTTGGCAGATAGCCGCCACCAATGGATACAATGGTGACAATCGCATAAAGGGTGAAGATGAGCAGGATGCCCATCGTAGAGTCGGAGGTATAGCCATACTGGTCGCTGAAATAGGCAGGTGCCCAGAACAGGAAGAACCACCACACGCCATCAGTCATGAACTTACCCACGAGGAAAGCCCATGTCTGCTTATATTCGAAGCACTTGAGGAACGGAATGGTCTTCTCTTCCTTGACAGCATCACGGTTCTGAGCCTCGGCAATGTCGCTGTCCTGCTCGATATAGTTCAGCTCAGCCTGGTTCACGCCGCTGTTCTTGGCGGGTTTGTCGTAGAGCCATGCCCACAGACCCATCCAGACGAAACCGAGGGCACCGATGACGATGAAAGCCATCTCCCATCCCCAGGCACGTGCCAGCAGGGGAATGGTGGCAGGGGCTGCCAGCGCACCCACAGAGGCACCGCTGTTGAAGATCGAGGTGGAGAAGGCACGGTCCTTCTTGGGGAAATATTCTGCTGTGGCCTTGATGGCAGCAGGGAAGTTACCAGCCTCACCGACGGCCAATATCAGACGGCAGGCCAAGAAGAGCCATACGGAGATGGTGGTCAGCGCGGTGATGCTGCCGCCAGCCAGACCTAATGCCGTCCATCCGCAGGCAGCATGGAGACAGGCACCCACCGACCATACGAAGATGGCGATGAGATAACCTTTCTTGGTGCCTAACAAGTCGATGAACTTACCTGAGAACAAGTTGGCTATGGCATAGAACAGCGAGAACATACCAGTGATGAAGCCGTAGTTGGCATCAGTCCAGTGGAAATCAGGGGCGATAAAGTCCTTCCATGTTAATGACAAGACCTGACGGTCCATATAGTTAATGGTGGTTGCCAGGAACAGCAGCCCGCAGATCACCCAACGGAAGTTGGACATCTTTGTTTTTTGTACAGGAGCCATGATTTTAAAATTCGTTATGACGTTATTTCGTTATGACGTTATTTCGATTTGACAACATTATTTAAGATCGATCACGGGAATTTCGTCCTTGTCGTTATAGTTCAGGTTCTCGCCAGCCATACCCCAAATGAAGGTATAGAAATAGGTGGCAGAAGCGCAGTGGATACTCCACTCAGGCGACATGATGGCCTGCTCGTTGTGCAGCCATACCACGCGGCTCTCCTGAGGCTGACCCATGATGTGGCTGACAGTCTGCGTCTCAGGCAGGTTGAAATAGTAGTAGGCCTCAATGCGGCGACCGTGTGTGTGGGGAGGCATCGTGTTCCATACAGAACCCTCCTGCAACTGGGTGAGACCCATCTGCAACTGACAGGGACCTTCCTCCAGCACGGTGTTGACGATGAGCTGATTGATGGTGCGCAGGTTGCTCTCAGCCTTCGAGCCCAGAGGCTTCTCCTTCGTACCCACGATCTTCGCCTTCAGACTCTGTGTCTTGCCGTTCTTACGACCGTCGAGGGTGATCCACTGTGTCTTGTAGTGATGATGGGCCGTAGCAGAGTTGAGGTAGAACTTAGCAGGCTTCGATGCGTCCTTCGAGCGGAAGATCACCTCTTTGTTCGAGTCGATGTCCTGTCCGTTCTTGTCCTTACCTAACCAGCCGCGTCCGATGTAGAGTGCCTCACTGTAGCCGAGGGGATATTCCACGCCATCCACGATGACCACACCGTCGCCACCCGTATTGATGACGCCCAACTCCCGATTGCGCATAAAATAGTCGGCACGCAACTGTGGATGCGTCTCCAGTTTCAAGTCCTTTGTCACAGGCATCGCACCACCGAAGATGAAACGGTCGTACATGGAATAGGTGAGATTGATCTCGTCGGCCACCATCACCTTCTCCATCACGAAGCGCTCGCGCAGGGTCTTTGTGTCGTAGTGCTTCACGTCCTCGGGATGACAAGCCGTCTGGAAATTCACGTTCTGCTGGCCGAAGCCATTCATCAGATTTGCCATAAGCATTAAAGTCAGAATTGTTTTTTTCATTGTTATTTATATTTTAAATCATTTTTTTTCTGCAGATTCTTTCGAAGCCTTCTCCTCACGGACGATGCGCTGACGGTTGATGAAGAGCATGACGGCGGTGATGCCGGACAAGAGGCCCATACCGACGTATTCCAGCGAGTCAACACACTTATAGATGACCCAGCCGAAGAGCGACGACGCGAAGTCGAGCGCACCACCCTCGAAGCCTGCGGGGATGTCGGCGGCCTTGTCGCCTGTCTGCTCAAACACGGTCTTGGCAGCCTGTGTGAACGCGGGTGCCATATCGGTGACGAAATAGAGACCGACGGCCAGTGCCACCAGTCCGATGATGAACGTCTTCACCACGTTACCCTTCGTGAAAGGCAGCACTACGGGGAACAGATAGAACATACCCGCCAGTGAGGCCAACGGCAGGAACTGGTTGCCGGGCAGTACAACAGCCAGGCCCAGTGCCACGGGAATGAGCAACAGCGATACCACCAACGTCGTCGGGTGACCGATCACCACGGCCGGTGACATACCAATATATATTTTCTTACCGTTGAACTTCTTCTTCACCACCTCCTGCGTCTTCTCGGCGATGGGCTTCAGACCCTCGATGAAGAGTGAGGTGATACGGGGAATCAGCTCCATCACGGCACCCATCGTCACACCGAGGAACAAGATCTTCTTGATGTCCATCTGAGCCAGCACACCAATCAGCGCACCGACGATGACACCAAGCACCAACGGCTCACCCATCACGCCAAACTTCTTCTTCATACCTTCCGCATCGATATTCAGCTTGTTGAAGCCCGGGATCATGTCGAGCAGCTTGCCGATCGCCAGGGCAAAGGGCACGAAGCTCTGACAGAAGGGCTGCGGGATCGAGATGCCCTGCCATTCGGGATAGTACTCCTGGAACTTGTCTGCCGTCAGGTCGGCCATCACCAGCGTAACGATGTAGCAGATGATGGCGGCGAAGTAGCCCCATGCCAGACTCTGATCCATCACGAAATAGGCCACAGCACCGATGAAGGCAAAGTGCCAATAGTTCCACAGGTCGATGTTCACCGTACGGGTACACTTCGTGATCACCAACAGGAAGTTGACACCCAGACAGATAGGGATAATCAGCGCACCGACGGCGGTGTTATAGGCTACGGCGGCAGCGGCGGGCCAACCCATGTCGAAGACCTTCAACTGAAGATCATAGAGATTGGAGATCTCTGACAGCGGGCCGCCGAAGTTCGTCGTCAGGAGGGCCGTCACAATGCCCAGTCCCACGAAACCGACACCCACATAGAGTCCCGACTTGAGAGACCGTCCGAACTTCAGGCCGATACACAGGCCGATAATGGTAAAGAGGATAGGCATCATCACCGATGCACCCAAGCTGATAATGTAACTGAATACTTGTTCCATTTGTTTTAATATCGATATTATTGTTTGTTTTAGCGCTTATCGTGTGCAAAGGTAATAAAAAAACAGCGAAACGCCTTGCATTTCGCTATCTTTTTTTACGTTATCGTTAACGTGAATTAAAGCGTGGCCTTGAAGCGGAGCTCCGCCTCAAGCATTTCGAGCTTCGACATCCGGAAGCCGGCAGCGCGGGCAATCTCGATGGGACGCGTGTAGAGATAGTAGATCTCCATCGGACGGTGAAAGTCGTAGTCGAGCTTCATCGATGGCGAATAGGGCGTCATCTCGTCGGTCATCTGGATCATCTTTTCCACGAAATCCTCATCAACGCCGCTAACCCCTAACTGACGGGCGGTACCGACCACCTCCATCATCTGGTCACGGATCAGCTGACGGGTTGACGGATGCTTCAGCAACAGGTCCGTGCGGGTATCGAGGGCCACCGTCATGCCATTGAAGGGCATGTTCCAGACGGCCTTCTTCCAACGGGCCTCCTCGTAGGGTACGGAGGCGGCCTGAACGCCGGCATTGATGAAGTCATCGATAATGGCATTGAACAGCGCCTCATCCTTACAGGAGTAGTTGCCTAAGTTGATGCTGCCGTAGCACTGATGGTTAACGCGTCCGGGGGCTGTCTTGGCAGAGCAGATGAAGGCCAGACCGGCTATCAGCTGCACGTCGGGGAACATCTGTTGCACGTCGGCCTCCACGCCGATGCCATTTTGTATCAGCACCACAGCCGTATGCTCCTGGAGCAGTGGCGGCAACAAGTCGGGGAGCAGATGGTTGTTAATAGTCTTCAGCCCCACAATCACCACATCGCACTTCGGCATATCGGCTGCATGCTGGTAAACATTGACATGCTCCAGATGGAACGAGCCGTCGCAGGAATCGACCTGCATGCCCCGTTCCTTCACGTACTGATAATCGCTGTGCGACAGGAAATGCACGTCCTGTCCGCTATAGGCCAACTTACTGCCGTAATAGCCGCCGATGGCTCCCACACCTATGATACCGTATCTCATATCTTTCGTCTCTTTTGTTCTGTTAATCCTGGAAATACACACGCTTCACACGGTTGCTCACGCCCGTCAACACCTCATACGAAATGGTGTCGAGCACATCACTCAGCACGGTGACGGGCAGATGCTCGCCGAAGATCTCCACCTGGTCGCCTTCCTGACATGGGATGTCCGTCACGTCAATCATCGCCACATCCATGCAGATATTACCCACGTATTCTGCCTTCTGACCGTTGACAAGACAGTAACAGCGGCGGTTGCCGAGATGACGGTTCAGACCGTCGGCATAGCCGATGGGGATGGCGGCAATCAGGGAGTCGCGCTCCACCCTACCCTTGCGGCTGTAGCCCACCGTCTCGCCAGCCGCCACATGGCGCAGCTGCAGGATGGTGGTCTTCAATGTGCTGACAGTATGGAGGATATGGTTGTCGCGGGGATCGACACCATAGAGGCCGATACCCAGACGACACATATCCATTTGGCGCTCGGGGAAGTGCTCGATGCCCGCCGAGTTGTCCATGTGGCGCAGGATATGATGGCTGAAGGCGCCCTGGAGTTTCCTGCTGCCTTCATCGAAGAGCGCGAACTGTTTTGCCGAGAACTCGTCGAAGCCGTCGCTGTCGGACCCCACGAAATGTGAGAACACGGAACGCGGGATGATGGCCTGCTGATGCTTCAGACGGTCGATGAGCTCGTCCATATCATTGATGGGGTCGAAGCCGAGGCGGTGCATGCCCGTATCGAGCTTCACATGAACCGGCCAGCCGGTGATGCCCTCCTTGCGGGCGGCCTTGATGAGCGCATCCAACAGCCGGAACGAATAGACCTCCGGCTCCAGGTCGTAGTCGAACATCGTCTTGAAGGCGGTCATCTCCGGATTCATGATCATGATGTTCGCGGTGATGCCTGCCTTGCGGAGCGTCACGCCCTCGTCGGCCACCGCCACGGCGAGGTAATCGACACAGTGGTCCTGAAGGGTCTTGGCAATCTCCACGGCACCGGCCCCGTAGCCGTCGGCCTTGATCATGCACACCATCTTCGTGTCGGGCTTCAGGAACGAGCGGAAGTAGTTCAGGTTCTCCACCACGGCGTTGAGGTTCACCTCAAGAATGGTCTCATGCACCTTCTGCTCCAACTGCTCCGTAATCTGGTCGAAGCCGAACGGACGGGCACCCTTCAGAAGGATCAGTTCGTTACGCAGGGCGGTGAAGGTGTCGCTTGCGAGGAAATGCTGCACATCGGTAAAGAACCGCTTGTCGGCGATAAGGATCTTGTCGGCCTGGGCCGAGAGCTCCGGACCGATACCGATGAACTTGTTGATGCCACGCTTCTGACAGAGGTCTGACACCTGGGCATAGAGTGCCTCGGGCGAGGTGCCGGTCTGGAAGATGTCACTCAGGATGAGCGTCTTGCTCTTCGCCTCACGACGGTTCATGAAGTCGAGGGCGATATCGAGGGAGTTGATGTCCGAGTTGTAGGAGTCGTTGATGAGGATACAGCCGCGCTGACCGTCCTTCACCTCCAGACGCATGGCGACGGGCTCCAGTTTCGGCATCCGCTCGGCCAACTGGGCTGGCGTCACCCCCAGATGCAGGGCGACGGCCGCACAGGTGATGGAGTTCTCGATACTGGCCTCATCGATGAAGGGAATCTCGTATGTCCCTTCCTCACCCTGCCAGACGTAGGTAATCTCAGTCGCTTGACTACTGACTCCAGACTCCTTACTCCTGACGCCAGCTACAAACAACGCCGCCTGTTCATCACACTGCGACCAGGCAATCTTCTCGCCCTTGTACTGCATACGACGGATGCAACGGCTGACAATGTCGTTGTCGGAACAATAGACCATCGCCTCGGTATCGTGCATCAGCTCAAGCTTCTCCATACATTTCTCCTCCATCGAACGGAAGTTCTCCTGATGGGCAGGGCCTAAGGAGGTGAACACGCCTATCGTCGGCTGGATGATGTCGCGCAGGGCGTACATCTCACCCGGCTGACTGATGCCCGCTTCGAAGATGCCGATCTCCGTCTGCTCGTTCAGCAGCCACACGGAGAGGGGCACACCGATCTGCGAATTATACGAACGCGGCGAGCGCACAATCTTCTGCGAGGGCAACAGCAACTGATACAGCCACTCCTTCACCATCGTCTTGCCGTTGGAGCCCGTGATGCCCACAATGGGGACATCGAACTCGTCACGGTGACGCTCCGCCAATCGCTGGAGGGCAGCCAATGGCGAAGGCACGATGAGGATGTTGGCATCCTCGTACTTCGACTTGAATTTGGAGGACTGGGCATTCTCCACCACAAAGTTACGCACGCCTCGGCGATAGAGGTCATCGATATAATGGTGTCCGTCGTTGCGCTGGGTCTTCAAGGCAAAGAACAGCGTTTCCTCAGGGAAACAAAGCGAGCGGCTGTCCGTAAGCAGCCACCCTATCTGTGCATCGGCGTTACCGATGCGCCGCGCTCCAATAAGCGTCGTTATCTTCTCTATGGTATAATCTTTCATCTTACGATAGAAATTTATAGTTTATATCTTCCTTTTTTTCTAGTTTCACTAGTTCGACTAGTTTAACTAGTATGACTAGTCCGACTAGTGTCCATAGTCCTCCTAGTTCCCCTACCCCGGCTGCCCATTCCTCAGCCTCTCCACCTCTGCCTGAAGGCAGATAATCTCAGCTTTCAGCCGAGCGATCTCCCGATCCTTCGCCTCAAGCAGCGAATTCTGCATATTCCGATAGCCCAAACGAGCGGCGGTCATTCGCTCACGGATGCCGCCATTCTCTTTGAAGTCCTGTTCTAACCATTCCTCATACTTCTTCATCATCTTATCGGTATAGTGGCATAGCGACAGGGCGACATTCGCCATCTCCTCATCACTCCAACGTTCGAAGAAAGGCTCATAATCCTCCATCTTATTATGCTGACTGCAATAATTGAGCATATCCTCATAGCGGGAATGTCCCTTTTGCCAACGGGCGAGACGACGGGTGAGCAGATAGTCCTCATAGTCCTCTCGTAATTCCTTCAAAGAGGCACGTGCCACATTCAACAGTTTCAGTTCCAGCTCCATCGAGGTCACACAGTCTGCCATACCCTCCACGATGATCTGCTTTCCGGAACGGGCGGCCTGCACCATCTGATCTACAGTTCGATCGCCATATTTTGCTAAGAAACGCTTCGTAAAAACATAAGTCAACTGATAAAGAACGACCGTTTTCTGGTAAAACCATAGTTCCTCCCAGTTCGTCTCTTTCCTTAATACCGCATCAATCATCGCTGCAGCATCAGCAGGATTGTTCTGGATATCTTTATTCATCACGTCTCTAATTTAAATGCAGGATATTTGTCTTTGAAGGCTTTCAATCGCTGACGGATCTGCTCCTGAAAGCGGAGGGATTCTTGAGATTCCGGGTTGAAGGGCTTATGCCCTAACGCCTGCTTCAGGGGGCGCCATTCTTCGAGGAAGGCCTTGGCTTCAGCGGAGAGGTAGGTATCCACGAGCCGCTCCCAGATGTAATCGACGGCCTGCTCCGAGGGGTGGAGCATATCGGAGGCATAGAAGCGGTAGTCGCGCAGCTCGTCGTTGAGGATCTCATAAGCGGGAAAGTAACTAACTTTGAACTTTGAGCTTTGCCGCTTCGCTCGTCGAAGAACTTTGAACTTTATGGTTACTTGACGGGTTGCAAGCAACAGCGTGGCCTTGGAGAGCTGGCTTCCGTGGTAGCCGTACTTGCGATAGCGGATGGGGCTGACGGTCAGGACGATGCGGACATTAGGATTCGCCTGACGAAGAAGCTCAATGGCACGCATCAGATAATCTGCACACTCATCCACCGACAGCTCCTCTTCCATGAAGAGCGACTGCGGCCGCTTCTGGCAGTTGTCCACAATCTCACCCGTCTCTTTCAGACGGTACACATGGTTCGTGCCCAACGTGAGGAAGACGGTCTTGAAAGAGTCACGAGACAGGAGCCGCTCGATGGTATGGAGGACGCTGGCGGGATTATACATCGTGCCGAAGGGATTGACCGTCACGGGGAAGCCCTCTTCGCGGAACCGCTGCCCGATACTGTCGGCAAAGCACGACCCCACGAAGAGCATCTCCTCGCACGGCCCGATCCGAAACCCCGGCTCCTCAATATCAACCACCGTCCTAAACTCCATAATTGTCAATTGTCAATTATCAATTATCAATTATCTTCAGCTCCTGCTGATTTGCAGTCCCGTCGTCGAGAGCGTCATCTCCACAAAGCGGGCATTCTTGTTGATCTTGTTCTCAAGGAGGATCTGCTTGATGCGGACAGCCGCCTCAGGATCCTTGGCTATCATATAGAGATAGCCGCCGCCCCCGGCACCAGGCAGCTTATAGCCCAGACAGAGGTCATCGACCATCGCCGTGAGGGCCGCCACTGCCGCAGGGTTCGTTCCCTCGTCAAGGGCCTGGTTCTGTTGCCAGGTCTTACGCACCAGCAGTCCCATCTGCTGGAAGTCGTTGCGCTGGATGGCCTCGTACATCTCCATCGTGTGCTCCTTCATCTCGCGCAACAGGCGCAGTTCGGCATTGTGGTTCAGGAACATCCTGCGCACGATCTCCGTCAGGATGTTCTTGGCCGTACGGGTGATGCCCGTATAATATAATAGGTGGCAGGCCCGGTATTCGGGTTGCAGCCACAGGTCGTTGGGGAGCCAGCGCACCTGCGGACTCTGTTCGAAGCCCCTGCCCGTCTGCAACAGTTTCACGCCAGCGAGTACGCCGCCGAACTGGTCCTGCCAGCCGCCGCCCGTGGTGAGCATCTGCTCCAGCATCAGCGTACGACGGCCTATCTCGTTCTTGTCCCACCCCAAGCCACAGAAGTCGTTCAGCGCCCCCAGCACGGTAGCAGCGAGGATGCTGCTGGTGCCCAGTCCGCTGCCAGCGGGAATGGCCGAGAGCAGCGTCAGCTCAATACCGCATCCGAAAGCCTCCAACTGATCCCGGAGCGTGTTGATTTGAGAATTGAAGCCAGCAAGTACAAGCGCTGCCTTCGGGATGGAGAAGGGTGAACCCACATGGGTGAAGTCCGTCAACTGCTCATTGGTCTCCACCACCTCCATAGCACCGAGGTCAATGCTGCGGAGCACGATACGGTATTCCTTCGACGGACGGACATACGCCTGCAAGGGCGGCTGTCCGTTGAGCTCGATGGCGAAGTTGATGACGTTGCCCCCTTCCATCAGACAGTAGGGCGGCGTGTCCGTCCAGCCACCGGCGATATCGATACGCACCGGCGAACGTCCCCACACAATCTGGTCATCAGCGACGCTGAGTCTGGGTTTCTGCTCACCCGTGTCAGCAAACGAGCAGAGTCCCTCGCGCAACAAAGCGAAGGCCTGCTCGCTCTCACCACGGAACATTGCATCATGGATGCGAGTCATCAGCGGGGCGTCGTCAGGCAATGCCGGCGGCATGGGGATATTCTCCTGTCGGAAGGTCTCAGCGGCATCCGCCAAGTCGAGTTGATAGAACACGCTGTGCCGCCAGTTACGGGCCAAAGCCGGCCAGTTTTGGTTACGGAACATCCTACGCTGGGCGAAGAGGCGCTGCAAATTGGCACGCTCTGCCAGCTCATTGCTGTTCTGAGGCTCATCAATACGATAACGGCGCACCTCGTAGTCGCTGTCGCCTACGGGCACCACGTCGATACACTCGCCAGGCTCCAGCGAGATGTCCCAGTCGTTCTCCGGCACGCCCGTAATCACATGGTCGTGCGTCAGGTGCCAGCGAGCGCCTATATAGCTGTTCTCAATCCAGATGTTCGCATTCTCCTCCGTAAAGGGGATCTTCGTCACGGCATTCTGCACGAAGATGCTGGGATGGGGCTTACGGTCGTGGTGCATGATCTGACGCTGGTCGTTCACCAGGTTCTGGAGCTTCAGCGTCGAGGAAATCATCTCCCGCGAGGTACCGAAGTGGTAGAACTCCCCGCCCGCCAGCGGCACGACGGCCACCGTAAGCTGGCGTAGCTCCTCGTCGTCGAGCGTCGGATCGGTGCCGAGGCAGCGCCCGAAATCGGAATAGAGGTCGTATTCTCTAAGACTAGTCGGACTAGTGTGACTAGTATCACTAGTATTACTAGTTCGACTAGCCATGCTGCGCTGCGCCAGCAGCGCAATGGCCTTGTCGCTCAGGAGCCACACGCCGATGTCCGTCAGGTAGAAATGGTCGCGCTGCAGCTCGGCCAGCGTCTGCACGCTGGGCTTCTGCAACATCTGCTTCAACACGTTAGGTGTCTCCCGGCTGCTGATGAACACCCCGTGGTTCTTGGCTACGGAGGCGTCGAGCCACAGACCGTAGCACACCACGTCGGCCTCGGGAATGGGCTGCAACGGCTGGTTGGTACGGATCAGCACATCACCGCTGACCACCATCGTATGGATGCCCTCCGGCGCCATCGCCATCATCTTCTCATAGAGCGGCAGCTGCAGACTCAGCAGATCCTGCGACAGCCGTTGTCCGCGCTCCCAACGGAACACGGGTATCGGCGTGAGAATCTTGCCGCTGACAGCATAGGCTGGCAGACGCTTGCTCTGTCCGCCGGCATGGATGAGGATACGCTTCTCCTGCGAGAGCCAGTCCTTGAATGAGGAATGCTCATTTCTCATTGCCTCCTGCAACAGCCACGTCGTGCCGCCACCGCTGCCGAGGCGATGACCTATCGGGTCGCACGTGCAGAAATACTCCTCACGGCTCAGGCCCGTTACCTCATGGAAGCTGCCCACCAGATTCGGGGGCAAAGACAAAAGTTTCTTCACTCTTCACTCTTCACTTTTCACTTCTCTCTTCACTTCTCACTTTTGCGTCGGTATTCCATAAAGATGGCCCCGAGCACCACGAGCAGCAGGATGCCATACGACACGTAGGCGATAGTCTCGGTGGTCTCCACCGACTTCGGCTTGAAGGTCAGCACCACCTCATGCTTGCCGGGCTTCACGTTCAGCGCACGGAGGATATAGTTCACACGGCCCAGTTCGGCGGGCTGTCCGTCAACCGTTACCGTCCATCCGGGATAGTAGATCTCCGAGAACACAATCACGCCGCCCTTGTCGGAGTTCACGTCATATTTCAACTCGTTAGGCTCGTAGGCCGTGATGGTCACGATGCTGGCGGTGTCCTGGACGACGGCCTCACCGAGCTGTTCCTTGAACTTCGCATCAGCCACGGCCTCATGGCGCAGGTCGAGCTTGCCGACGGCATCAATCTCGGCATTGGCATTCGGCACATACTGGATTTGATCGACGAACCAGGCATTGCCGTAGGTATAGGGATTCTGCAGAGGCACTGTCTGACCGCCCTGCAAGGGGAAGATGACGTACTTCGTATTGAGCATGTTCAGCACGGGATAGATGCTGTCGCCATTCACCTGCGTCATATCGCCACCGGCCTCCGAGACAGCCTTGAAGATGGCCTGCATCTCAGGCGAGATATACTGCTCAATCATCTCCTGATAGCGGCGCAGCTTGGCGGCATGGTAGCCACCGATGCTCTTGTGATAGTAGCTCGTCTCGTTCTCGTTGAACGTGTTCGAGGCCAGGTTCAGCACGCGGTAGTCGAGGCTCTTGTCCTGCAGGATATGCTCGTCGGTCTGCGTCATCTGCTGCGGGGCCTCGCGCTCACTCTTCGGCACGAACATCTCGTCGTTCAGATAGCGCTTGTTCACCATCCACAGGTCAACGAGGCAGAGCACCAGGATACCTGCGATAGTGTAAGCCGGCTTCAGTTTACGATAGCGGCAGAGGACCAGGAGAGCGGTGCCGATGGCAATGATGATGAATGAGCGATGGCAATCAGATACGAACACCGCCCGGCGCATCTCGTTCAGATTATTCACGATGGGCTGCAGATGCTCTGACGGCAATGTGCTCAACGCCTGCATCTCACTCGATGAGATGAAGCCGCCGAAGAAGAATGTCGGGAACCATGCAAACAGGAGCACGATACCGCCCGTCAGCAAGAAGCTGATGATTAATGCTTTCAAGGAGGAGGGTGGAAGGTGGAAGGTGGAGGGAGATTTGTCTGCGGCAGTGGCATTCTCCTTCAACCCTCCACCCTCCTCCATCCACCCAAAGAACTCCTTCAGGCCCAGCATGGCCAGCAGGGGGATGGTGAACTCCGCGATGACCAGTATCGACGCCACCGTACGGAACTTGGCGTACATCGGCACATAGTCGAGGAAGAAGTCGGTGAAGCCCATGAAGTTCTTACCCCACGACAGCAGGATCGACAGGATGGTAGCCGCCAGCAGTGCCCACTTCACGGGGCCCTTCACGATCAACAAGCCTAGGATGAAGAGCATCACCACGAAGGCACCCACATAGACGGGCCCCGATGTGCCGGGCTGCTCGCCCCAGTACTGTCCGATCTGATCATAGATACTCAGATAGGTATTGTCGGCCTTGGCCATCGCCGTCTCGTTCTGACTCAGGGGCACCGAGGCACCGCCCTTCGTGTTCGGTACGAGCAGCGTCCACGTCTCGCCGATGCCGTAGCTCCACTGCGTGATATAGTCGCGCTCCAGACCGCTGCTGGTCTGGTTGGCCGAGTTCTGCTTCACCAGTTCGCTCTTGCCGCGCATCGACTCCTGGCCGTACTGCCACGTATGGTAGAGGCTTGAGAGGTTCAGACAGATGCCGATGGCTGCCGCCGCCAGACAGACACCCGTGGCCTTCACGAAGCGCATCAGCTCCTTCTTCTGGATGGCCTCCACCAGCCAGGCGATGACCAGGAAGAGGATGATAAAGAGGTAATAATAGGTCATCTGCACGTGGTTGGCATTGATCTCGAAGGCCGTGAAGATGGCCGTCACGATGAAGCCCCACAGGTATTTCCCCTTGTAGGCCAGCACGATACCCGCAATCATCGGCGGCAGATAGGCCAGCGCCCACACCTTCCAGATATGTCCGGCGGCGATGATGATCAGGAAATAGGTCGAGAAGGCCCAGATGATGGAGCCTAAGGCAGCCAGGTGCTGACGGAAATCGAAGGCCCGCAACAGGATGTAGAAGCCCAACAGATAGGCGAAAATGTACCACACATTCTCCGGCAGCCACAGGTGGTAGGCCTTGATGGCCTGCCCCAACTTGTCGGTCGAATGATACGATGGCGCCATCTGGTAGGTGGGCATTCCCCCGAAGAGGGCATTCGTCCAACGGGTACGCTCACCCGTCTTCTGCTGATACTCGATACCTTCCTGTCCGGCCCCTCGTCCGGCCGAGGCATCATGGCGATAAAGAATACGCCCCTCGATGTCGGCAGGGAAGAAATACGCAAAGGCCAAAACGGCAAACAACAGGACTGCCAACACGTCGGGCAGCCACTTCTTTAATATGTCCATAACTTGCAAGTTTATTAATCTGCGTGCAAAGTTACAACTTTTTTTGCGATTTGCAAAAAAAGTTGTAACTTTGCAGTCGAAATATGGAAGAAAACATCATTACCAGCGTCCAGAACGCCCGAATCAAGCATGTCGTGGCCCTGCAGCAGAAGTCGTCCCTCCGCCGCGAGGAAGGGCTCTTCGTCGTCGAGGGCCGCCGCGAGATCGAGCACTGCATCGCCTGCGGGTATGAAATCGTAGAGATGTTTATAGTTGATAGTTTATTGTTTATAGATGATTACCCTGCTACGAAAATCACGCCGCAAGTGTATGAGAAGATGGCCTATCGCGGCAGTACCGAGGGCGTCATCGCCGTTGCCAAGTGCAAACCGCATCAATTGTCAATTGTCAATTGTCAATTATCAATTAAAAACTCCCCATTGATTGTCGTCCTCGAGCGTGTCGAGAAGCCCGGCAACCTCGGAGCCATCCTGCGCACGGCGGAGGCCGCCCACGTTGATGCCGTCATCGTCTGCGACCCGCTGACCGACGTGTATAACCCCAACGTCATCCGCGCCAGCATCGGCGGCGTGTTCAGCGTACCCGTGGCCGTCGGCACCTCCGAGGAGTGCATCGCCTTCCTCAAGGAGCACAACGTCAGCATCCTCACCGCACAGCTGCAGGACTCCTACCCCTACTACGACTACGACATGTCGGGCCCCACGGCCATCGTCATGGGTACGGAGTCGACGGGGCTCACCCAACAGTGGCGCGAGGCCGCCGATGCCCATATCCGCATCCCCATGCTCGGCCGTCTCGACTCGCTCAACGTCAGCGTCAGCGCCGCCATCCTCATCTACGAAGCCGTCAGACAGAGACAAGTAAAAATGTAAAAAAGATACACAATATGAAAATAGGAATGATTGTAGCAATGGACAGGGAGCTGGAGCAGCTCCGTCCATTATTCCCCGAGGACAAAGTGATCCTCCAGAAGAGCGGCATCGCCACCGTGAATGCCGCCATCCAGGCGGTGGAGATGATCCGCCAGTATAAACCTGACTGCATTATCTCCAGCGGATGCGCCGGAGGCAACGGCGATGATGTCAACATACAGGACGTCGTCGTCAGCACCGAGCTCGTTTACCACGACGTCTATTGCGGCACCGCCATCGGCCACAGTATCTACGGCCAGGTGCAGGGCCTTCCCCCCCGCTTCCCTGCCGACCCCTATCTCCTCCAGAAGGCGCAGCAATTATCAATTGTCAATTCTCAATTATCAATTGTCAATTGTCAATTCTCAATTCACCCCGGTCTCATCGTCACTGGCGACTGGTTCGTAGATACGAAGGAGAAGATGCGCGAGATCGTCGGCCACTTCCCCGAGGCCAAGGCCGTCGATATGGAGTCGTGCGCCATCGCGCAGGTGTGCTATATCTATAAGGTGCCGTTCATCTCCTTCCGCGTCATAAGCGACATCCCCCTGCGCGACACCGACGCCTCGCAGTACCACGACTTCTGGAACACCATCGCCCAGAACTCCTTCCACGTCACCCGCACCTTCATCGAATCCCTCTAATTATCAATTGTCAATTATCTTAATTATCAATTGTCAATTATCAATTTTCAATTAAAAAAGAATGGAAGTTATCGCAAGTTTCACCATCGACCACACCCACCTGAAGCCGGGCATCTACGTCTCACGCGAGGATAAAGGCTTCACCACCTTCGACCTGCGCATCACAGAGCCCAACAAGGAACCCGCAGTAGCACCGGCCGCCATCCACAGTCTGGAACACCTCATGGCCACCTGGTTCCGCAACAGCGAGGCCAAGGACGATGTGGTATATGTAGGCCCCATGGGCTGCCTCACGGGCATGTACATCATCATGACCGGCACCTACACCGTCGAGGACATGCGCCGTCTGACCATCGAGTGCCTCCAGTGGATCCTCACCCAGACCGAGGTGCCCGCCACGCAGCCAGAGGCTTGCGGCAACTACCTGCTCCACGACCTACCGATGTGCAAGTGGGAGAGCGCCCGCTATCTCGACCGTCTGCAGCACGATTTCCACAGCGAATACACCAAACTCCAGATCACCCTCGACGACGGCCGTGTCTTCGCCGACGCATAAAGGAACACCATCTCAGCGTAACCTCTGCGACTCTGCGACTCTGCGCGAGATATACGAGATATAAGGGAAACAAAATGATGCTGCACCTGACGCACCTCATGCACCAAAATTAGAGCCTCCGCTTGGAAATTTAGAGGCTCCGTACGAAAATTTAGAGCCTCCGTACGAAAATTTAGAGGCTCCGCTCAACCATTTGGAGCCTCCGCTCTGTGGGTGCACGAAGTGCGTCAGGTGCATCTCCTTTTTTTAGCCTTAGACCCACGGTCAAAGATACTTTCGCTCGAAAAAACTCAAATAATATTTGGTTCTTTGCTTACTTATTCGTATCTTTGCAGCGTGAAAGCGTGCGAGAACGGGCGACACCTCGGCCGCTCGGCATACCGAAGGGTGACGCTTGCTACCGAAGGAACGCAAGAATGAGCGAACTCTCTGCGCCCGGTTTGCACCGTCCTTGCACCGGAATTAAAAACATAAGATGATGGAAGATTTAGTATTAACAATTCCTACGCAGGATGCGGCCTTTATCGAAACACTGGCCCAGCGTATGGGCTGGACAATGCGCAAACGCCGCACGTCGGTAGAACGCTTTATAAACTCCTGCCCGAAGACGCCTCAGATGACCGACGAGGAGATTCAGGCTGAAATCAATGCCGTGCGTCAGCGAGCAGGAACTCGATGAGATTCGCCATGTCATCGCACGCCCAAAGTTCGACAAACTCATTTCTGCTGAGACACGCTACTATTTCTTCGAAATGGTCTATGACGTCTGTTTCGTCACCGATATTACTGTCGAGGCTAAGTCCGACATACGCGACCCGAAAGACCTCTACCTCCTTTCAATGGCAGAGAGCGTTCCTGTGGACTATATTATCAGCGGCGACCGTGACCTGACTGATCTCAAGGAGCACGCTGGTATCCCAATCCTAACATACAACGAACTGCTTACTAAATTGTGAGCCACGACCATTAAAAACCATCGCGCCACTGAAAAACATCATCGCAGCCGAAAGAAATACAAGGCGAGTCCCGCCAAAATAAAAAAGATAAGGCGTGTCCCGCCTTACCAAAACAGAGGATAATCGCGGTCTCTGCGATTTGACGAGTTAAGCCCATTCCCTGGAGAGGGAAAGGGGTTTGGGGTAAAGGTTGATGCCCCTTCTTAAGGACAAGAAGGGGGTGGGGTTGTTGGTGATTTTGCAGGCAGTATGCTGATAGTTACCTGGTAGTAAATCAATAGTTAGAGCCGTTCAAGCTCTCTGCCGACTGGAGTCAACCAACCTTCCGACTGGAGTCAACCAACCTGTCGACATAGAGTCAACCAGCCCGCTGACACCAAGTCAGCCATTGGTTGATTCTGCGTCAGCCGATAAAGACTCATCAAATATTTAGACCACTCGCAAAGGGTGGGAAACTTTAGTTAATCATTATACACGCTGGATTGCAGCCTTTTTGCGCTGATCGTGGTCGAGGATGATCTTGCGCATACGCATCGACTTGGGAGTGACCTCCACCAGTTCGTCCTGCTTGATGTACTCCAGACATTCCTCCAACGACATGACAGTCTTGGGGATGATGCGGGCCTTGTCGTCGGTACCAGAGGCACGGACATTCGTGAGTTGCTTGGCCTTGCAGACATTGATGACGAGGTCGTTGTCGTGGACATGCTCACCGACGACCTGTCCGGCATAGACATCCTCACCCGGGTCGATGAAGAACTTGCCGCGATCCTGCAGCTTGTCGATGGCGTAGGCAAAGGCATTGCCCGTATCCATGGAGATCATGCTGCCGTTGACGCGGCGCTCAATCTCACCCTTATAGGGCTGGTACTCCTTGAAGCGGTGGGCCATGATGGCCTCGCCCTGAGAGGCTGTCAGCACATTGGTGCGCAGGCCGATGATGCCACGTGAGGGAATATCGAACTCGATATTCACACGCTCGCCCTGGTTTTCCATCGACGTCATCTCACCCTTGCGGCGGGTGACCATATCAATCATCTTAGAAGCGAACTCCTCAGGCACATTAATCGTCAGTTCCTCTATCGGCTCGCACTTCTTACCGTCCATCTCCTTGTAAATCACCTGGGGCTGGCCGACCTGCAGCTCGTAGCCCTCGCGACGCATGGTCTCGACAAGCACGGAGAGGTGGAGCACGCCACGGCCTGAGACAATCCACTTGTCGGTGCTGTCCTCGAAAGGCTCCACACGCAAGGCGAGGTTCTTCTCGAGTTCCTTCTCTAATCGGTCGTTGATATGGCGCGAGGTGACGAACTTACCCTCCTTGCCAAAGAAGGGCGAGTCGTTGATGGTGAAGAGCATCGACATCGTAGGCTCGTCGATGGCTATCGGTGGCAGCGGCTCCGGATTCTCCAAGTCGCAGATGGTGTCGCCAATCTCGAACTTCTCGAGTCCAATGACGGCACAGATGTCGCCGCAATCAACGCTTTCAGTGCGTACGTGACCCATCCCTTCGAAGGTATGCAGTTCCTTGATCTTCGTCTTCTCCATCTTACCGTCGCGATGGGCGATGGTCACCTGCATGCCGTCCTTGAGCTGTCCGCGGTGAACACGGCCCACGGCGATACGGCCCTGATAGCTCGAATAGTCGAGTGAGGTGATGAGCAGCTGGGGCGTGCCCTCAATCTGCTGCGGAGCGGGGATGACCTCAATGATCTTATCCAACAGATAGGTGATATTGTCGGTGGGTGTCTTCCAGTCCTCGCCCATCCAGCCATTCTTGGCAGAGCCATAGACAACGGGGAAGTCGAGCTGCTCTTCGGTGGCATTCAGAGAGAACATCAGGTCGAACACCATCTCGTAAACCTCCTCGGGACGACAATTGGGCTTATCCACCTTATTGACCACCACGATGGGCTTGAGGCCAATCTGGAGGGCCTTTTGCAGTACGAAGCGCGTTTGGGGCATCGGGCCTTCGAAGGCATCGACGAGCAGCAGACAGCCGTCGGCCATGTTGAGCACGCGCTCCACCTCGCCGCCGAAGTCGGAGTGTCCCGGCGTGTCGATGATATTGATTTTCGTTCCTTTCCAGTTGATGGATACATTCTTCGAGAGAATGGTGATGCCGCGCTCGCGCTCCAGGTCGTTGGCGTCGAGTACCTGGCTGCTCAGGTTCTGTCCCTCACGGAAGAGATTGCCTGCCAGCATCATCTTGTCCACGAGCGTCGTCTTGCCGTGGTCCACGTGTGCGATAATTGCGATGTTTCTGATATCCTGCATACTTATTTATTATATTTGCGGCTGCAAAGGTACAACTTTTCTTCGAAATATTTGTTGGAATAAGAAAAAAGTTGTACCTTTGCAGCCGCATTTCGGAAAATCCGAAGCATTTGATGACGTAAACCGGCTGGTGATTAGACCGTAAACGCGTCTGAAAGATGTCATTGCAAACAACATTAATCACATTTAAATTATGTATTTAGACAAAGCCAAGAAGGAGGAAATCTTCGGTCAGTATGGCAAGAGCGCCACTGATACCGGTTCTCCTGAAGCACAGATTGCCCTCTTCAGCTATCGCATCTCTCACATGACAGAGCATCTGAAGAAGAACCGCAAGGACCATGTAACTGCCCGCTCACTGACCATGCTGGTAGGTAAGCGCCGTAAGTTGCTGAAATACCTGTACGTGAACGATATCAATCGTTACCGTGCCATCATCAAGGCCCTCGGACTTCGTAAGTAATACGAAAGGCATCATCAAAAAGGCTCGCAATTGCGAGCCTTTATTGTTTTATCTCATTCAGCGGGATCATCACGAAGTCCCGCTCGTGCATCAGCGGATGGGGAATCTTCAGGTCAGGCTCATCGACAGTCAGATCGTCGTAGAGCAGGATGTCGATGTCGATAGGACGGTCGGAATAAGTCTTCCGACATTTAGAAGAGTTGACTTTTAGACATTTAGACTTTTTCTTTCGCCCCAGTTCCTTTTCTATTCGCTGTGTTGCTTTCAGTAGTTCACGGGGGGAGAGGGCTGTCTTGCAGAGGATGACACCGTTGAGAAACCTATTCTCCGACTCAAAGCCCCAAGGTTCAGTCTCAATGAGTGAGGAGCGGCGAACCACCGTTCCCACATAAGCTTCTATCAGAGCAACAGCCTTCCGGATATACCCCTCGCGGTTCCCGAGATTACTTCCGAGTCCCAAAAACACTCGATGCTCATCCACACTCTCTTCCTTAAGGATTAGCCTATTTAGTCTAAATGTCTAATTGTCTAAATGTCTAATTGTCTAATCGTCTAATCGTCCAGAATCAGCATGGCATCGCCGAAGCAGCCGAACTTGTAGCCGTTCTTCACGGCGAGACGATAGGCCTCATAGACCAGGTCGTAGCCACCGAAGGAGCATTCCGTCATCATCATAGTCGATTCGGGATGGTAGAAGTTACCAATCAGCGAATTGGCCATGCCGAAGTCGTAAGGCGGGAAGATGAACTTGTTGGTCCAGCCGTCAAACTCCTTCAGCATACCGTCGGTACCCACAGCCGTCTCAGTAGCACGGGCCGTGCTGACACCGACGACACAGACGCGGTGCCCCTCCAACTTCGCCTTGTTCACGATGTCGCAGGCCTCCTTCGGGATAATCATCTGCTCGGAGTTCATCTTATGCTTCGTCAGGTCCTCCACCTCTATCGGCTCGAAGCTGCCCAAGCCGCAGTGTACGGTGATGTAGGCGAAGTTGATGCCCTTGATCTCCATACGCTTCATCAGCTCACGACTGAAGTGCAAGCCCGTCGATGGCGCGGTGACGGCACCCTCGTTCTTGGCGTAAATGGTCTGGAACAGTTCCATATCCTCCACAGTGGCGGGGCGCTTGTCGATGATATAACGGGGCAGCGGCGCAGCACCGAGGGAGAACAGCTCGCGTTTGAACTCGTCGTGCGGACAGTCGTAGAGGAAACGAAGCGTACGGCCACGACTCGTGGTATTGTCGATGACCTCAGCCACCATCGGACCGTCATCCTCGAAGAAGAGCTTGTTGCCGATGCGGATCTTACGGGCAGGCTCTACGAGCACGTCCCACAGACGGAGCTCCTCGTTGAGCTCGCGCAGCAGGAACACCTCAATCTTGGCATCGGTCTTCTCCTTCGTTCCATACAGACGGGCGGGGAACACCTGGGTATCGTTGAATACAAAGGCATCGTCCTCGTCGAAGTAGTCGAGGACATTCCGGAAGTCGAGGTAGACGGGATTGCCCTCGTCATCCTTCAGTTCCTCACCATTCTCATCTTTCCGGGTCATCTCGATGCGCTCACTCTTGCGGTGGATCACCATCAGACGGCACTCGTCACGGTGAAAACTCGGCTCAAGGGCCACAAGATTCTCTGGGAGTTTGAATCTAAATTGCGATAACTTCATATATAAACTTTGAACTTTGAGCTTTGAACTTTGCATTTATGCTTGAGCTTGCGAAAAACTTTATGATTACTGCTGTGTCAGCGCTTTCTCCAACCAAGCAGGGAAGTCTTCGAAGGTCAGGCAGTCCTCGATGCGGATGTCGCCGACACGCGTACGGCAGAGTGCCGTGAGGAAAGCCCCGCTTCCGAGGGCCTCACCGATGTCGCGGGCCAAGGAACGGATATAGGTTCCCTTGCCACAGACCACGCGGATGCTCATCTGCATCTGCTCGCGATTGAAATCCGTCAACTCTATCTCGTCGATGCGTATCTGTTTGGGGGCCAGCTCCACGTCGGCCCCTTTCCTGGCCAGCTCATAGGCCCTGTCACCTGCTACCATACAGGCAGAATAGAGGGGCGGGCGCTGCATGATCGTGCCGACAAACTGAGGCAGCGTCGATTCTATCAGCTCACGGGTGATATGACGCGTGGGATAAGTATAATCGACAGTGTGCTCACGGTCGTAGCTGGCCGTCGTGGCACCCAATTGCAGGGTGGCCGTATATTCCTTCGTCTGGAGCTGCAGCGACTCTATCTGTTTCGTGGCCTTGCCGGTACAGAGTATCAGCACGCCAGTGGCCAGGGGGTCAAGCGTTCCTGCATGGCCCATCTTCACCCGCTTCACATGGAGCCGTTTTGACACCACGTAGCGGATATGCGCCAAAGCACCGAAACTTGACATCCGGTAAGGTTTGTTGATATAGATGAAGGCCCCCTCCTGAAAATTCATCGTGTCAGATGATAAACAAGTACGCACAGACCTACCACGGCACAATAGTAGCCGAAATAGAGCAGTTTGCCTTTCTTCACGATACTGATCATCAGCTTACAGGCAAAGCAGCCCGAAAGGAATGCTGCCAGGAAGCCGATGCACAGCGGGAAGGTACCGATGTTTTCACTCACCACCTGCTCACCGCCGACAGCCTTGAGGACATCGAGCAGCGCCTCGCCGAGGATGGGAGGAATCACCATCAGGAACGAGAACTGGGCCAGTTTCTCCTTTTTGTCGCCCAGCATCAGACCCGTGGCAATGGTTGAACCCGAACGCGAAAGTCCCGGCAGCACGGCACAAGCCTGTGCCACACCGATCACAAAGGCATCCCACAAGGAGATATGCTCCTTCTGACGGGGCTTGGCGAAATAGGAGAACGTCAGCAACACAGCTGTCACAATGAGCATTACACCCACGATGAGCAGTCCGGAGCCAAAGGCCTCCTCGACCTTATCCTTAAAGAAGAGACCCACGATGCCAACGGGAATCATCGACACAAGGATGTTCAGCGCATACTTCGTCTCCTCATTCATCTCAAACTTGAAAAGTCCCTTCAGAATCCAGTCAATCTCCTTCCAGAGGATGACCAGCGTCGACAGCACCGTTGCCACATGAACAGCCACAGTAAACTGCAGATTGTCGGCACCCTCGATGCCGAAGAATGTCGAGAGAATCGTCAGGTGACCACTCGAACTGACGGGCAGGTACTCCGTGAGTCCCTGCACCAGTCCCAAGATTAATGCATGTATCCAGTCCATCTATAAACTATAAACTCTAAACTATTTCTCCTTCGATTTGCGCATCACCGCATAAATCATAGACACAAAACCAAACAGGCACACCAGCGGTGCCACCTTGATACGGCGGGCACTAAAGATGTCAGGCTCATAGGCGGTATCCGTCGAGCCAGGCCCTGTCATCAGCAGGAAACCGATAATCACGATGACCATCCCCGCCGCCAGGAGGATGTAGTTCATCTTGTCGAATGCGAAATTACTCTTATCCATATATATCACTTGTCAATTATCAATTGTCAATTATCAATTATCAATTTTCAATTAGATCCTATACATCTCCCCTGCCGTCATCCGGAGGAACCGTCCGACGGAGATCCAAGAACAGATGACCGTTATGAGGATACCGAAAAGGAGCACCGATACACCCGTGACAGCCAGTTCGCGCCAGGTAATGACGGTCACGATATTCGGCTGGTAGGTATAAAGCCCATACACACAGCCGCCCAGCACCACAATGGCAAGCAGACCTGCTAAGATACCTACCAGGAGCCCCTGTCGGATGAACGGCCGTCGGATAAAGCCCCATGAGGCGCCCACCAGTTTCATCGTGTGGATCAGGAAACGACGGGAATAGACGCTCAGCCGTACCGTATTGTTGATCAGCGAGAACGATACGAACGTCAGCAGCACCGCCAACACCAGCAACACGATGTTGATACGATTCAGATTCTGGTTCACTCGGTCCATCAGGTCTTCCTGATAGGCCACATCCGTCACGAACTGGTGCTTACGGATCTCCTTGGCAATCCAGACGAGCGAGTCGTGATTGGCATACTCCGACTTCATCTGCAACTCGAGGGTGGCCACGAACGGGTTGGCTCCGAGGAATTCGGAGGGGTCGCTGCCCATGGCCTCCGTCTGCTCCTTCAGCGCCTGTTCCTTGCTCACATAGTCGATGTTCTTCGAATAGGGCCGGTGGTAAAGCTCGCGGCAGAGACGCTTCGCATCGTTCACACTCGCATCATCGCCCAGCATCACCGTCACCGTCAGGTTCTCCTTCACCCACGACGACAGGTTGCGCGACGTCTGTACGGAGAGCACAATCAACCCCAAAAGCACCAGCACCATCGTCGTGCTGATGCAAAGAGTAACCATCTGCATCCCTCTGCGGCTGCCAGACCGAAAGCCAGTGCTCACTGCTTTCTTCTTGCGTTTCTTCATCAATTATTCCTATACGTACGTAATCAGGGTGCAAAGTTAATAATAATTTTTGTAAACACAAAAAAAAATCGTAACTTTGCAGCCGCTATGAGTACAATTATCTATCCATCGCCCATCTTCGGCCCTGTTCACAGCCGGCGACTGGGCATTTCATTAGGCATCAACCTGCTGCCAGCTGACGGCAAGGTGTGTTCCTTCGACTGTATCTACTGCGAGTGCGGCTTCAACGCCGACCATCGTCCTACCCTACCCCTGCCCACACGGGAAGAGGTGGCCGTGAAACTGGAGGAGAAGCTCCGGCAGATGGTGGCCGATGGCCAGCTGCCCGACGTGCTCACCTTCGCAGGCAACGGCGAGCCCACGTGCCACCCCCACTTTGCCGAGGTCATCGGCGACACCATCCGTCTGCGCGACCAGTACTGTCCGAAGGCGAAGGTCAGCGTGCTCAGCAACGCCACGATGATCCACCGCAAGGAGGTACACGATGCCCTGATGCTCGTGGACAACAACATCCTGAAGCTTGACACCATCGATCCACTATATATTAATAAGGTGGATCGTCCGAACGGCGCCTACGATGTCAACACCATCATTGAACGGATGAAAGCCTTCAACGGGCACCTTATCATCCAGACGATGTTTATGAGAGGAGAGAAGGTGGGAAGGAGAAAAGGAGATGTGGAGTCAGTAGATAATACTGGCGAGGAATACGTCGCCCCCTGGTTAGAGGCCGTCAAAGAGATAGCGCCTCAACAGGTGATGATCTATACCATCGACCGTGAGACGCCCACCCAGGGACTGTTCAAGGCTACTCGCGAACAGCTCGATACCATCCGTGACAGGGTGATCGCCGCAGGCATCCCCTGCACAGCCTCATACTAAATCAAATCTCCCTCGCCGGCCGGCGAGGGAGATTTGATTATTTACACATGATACCGCGTTTCGTATTCTCCAAGAACTTGATGATCGTCTGGATCTCGGGACCGTCGGGCACCTGGTCGCGTATCTGATTGATGACATCGAACACGCTCGTCTTTCCGTGGAAGAGCAGACGGTAGGCGTTGGCGATGTGCTTCTGCACCTTCTCGTCGATGCCAGCCTCATTCATCATCGTAGTATTCGGACCGCCGTACTCCAAGGGCTTGCCGCCTGCAACGATGAAGGGCGGAATGTCCCTCGAGAAAGTACAGCCAGCCTGAACAATAGCGAGCCGTCCCACGCGGGTGTTGGCATTCTGAATGGCACTACTCGAGAAAATGGCACCGTTGTGGATCTCGCAGTCGCCCGCAATCTTCACACCATAGCCGAACACGCAGTGGTCGCCCACCACAGTATCGTGGCTGATATGGGTTCCTTCGAGCAGGAAGTTGTGATTACCGATGACGGTACAACCATCGCGATGGGTACCGCGGTTGATGACCACGTTCTCGCGGATGACGTTGTTGTCGCCGATCTTGACATACGACTTTTCACCACGGAAGTTGAAGTCCTGCGGAAGGGCTGCAATCACACTACCCTGGTGAATCTTGTTGTTGTTGCCGATGCGCGAGCCGTTGCAGATGCTGACAAAGGGGAAGATGATACAGTTATCACCAATCTCCACATCGTCCTCAATATACACGAAGGGGAATATCTTACAGTTGTTGCCGATCTTCGCCTTTGGCGATATCTCAGCTTTGGGGGATATTTCACTTGCCATAATTGTCAATTTTCAATTATCAATTATCAATTTACTTCGCTCCGCCGCCAAGGGCCTGGTAGAGGTTCACGACAGACTGCATCTTATAGAACTGATCCTGTACCTGCGAGGTCTCAGCATTGAGAAGATTGGTCTGAGCAGAGATTACCTCTAAGTAGGTGGTGTTCGACGACGACTCCATCAGCTTACGGGTGTCCTCGACATTCTGTCTCAGCACCTTGACACGCTTGCCGTCGAGTTCGGCCTTCTCTGCGTAGGAGTTGTAGCTGACGAGGGCATTCGACACCTCGTTGCCTGCCTTCAGCACAGCGTTCTGCCAGGTGTTGTAGGCCTGCTCATACTTCATCTTGGCCACCTTCAGGCCAGCTACGATCTGTCCGTGCTGGAAGATGGGCTGCACCAGACTTCCCACAGCCGAAAGGAGCCACTTGCCAGGATTGACGATGGCTCCGCCTCCACTATTGGTGAAGGCAGCGGTACCCGTGACGGTGATATTCGGATAGAAACGCGAACGGGCGGTCTCCACATCGTAGAAGCACTGTGCCAGAGCCATTTCCGAAGCGTGGACGTCGGCACGGTTGTTAAGCATCTGGATAGCCACGCCAGTAGCCAGTTCCGTAGGCAGGCTCTGGTTGTCGAAAGAGCCGCGGCGGATGGTCTGTCCCTGCTGGCCAATGAGCAGCGAGAGGGAGTTCTCCATCTCACGCACCTGCCTTAAAAGGTCAACCTTCTGCGCCTGCACACTGTAGTAGGAAGCCTCGGCACTCTGCACGGCAGTAGAGCGGTAGCCCACGCGGTTGTCGTGCATGAACTGCATCTTCTCCCAAGTCTCCTTGGTGAGCTGTTCCATGTCCGTGACGATCTGCACCTGACGGTCGAGCATCAGCAGCGTGTAGTAGAGGTTGGCGATGCCCGAGATAATGTTACACTTCACCACCGTCTGATAGTCCTTGGTGGCGATGAGCTGCATCTGTGCCGAACGTTTCACACTGAGCAGGTTACCGAAGAGATCTACGTTCCACGACGCCGAGACGGGCAGTGAGTAGGTCTTCGAGGGGGTAGCACCGTCGAACGAGGCGATGGTTCCCTGGGGGCTGAACACCAGCGAGGGCAGGAAGGCCAGCTTGGCAATCTTCAGGGCCTCGTTCACCATTTTCACGTTCAGCGCGGCATTCAGCAGGTCGGGATTGTTGTCGAGTCCCTGCTGGATAAGTGCCTGCAGCTGCGGATCGGTGAATACCGAACGCCAGGGCATGTTGCCGAACGACGTCGTGTCATTGACGACGAGCGTATCAGTGAGCGACACAGGGTCACGCACGATGCCTTCCGTCTTCACGTCGGGCCGCTCGTACTTATTGTAGAGTCCGCAGCTCGACAGCAGCAGGGCTGCGGACATATATATCATAACTTTCTTCATATTACTTCTCTAGTTCATAATCTTCTGGTTTCTTGTGCGCATACTGGGCCAGCTCGGCAGCCACCTCTTGATTCTCCTCATCGTCGAACTTCAGCGGGCTGATCTTCTCCTGCAGTGACTGGAAGATCACAAACAGGGTGGGAACGACGAAGAGCTGGAGGATGGTACCGATGAACATACCGCCTACGGCAGCGGCACCCAGCGTCTGGTTACCGTTCTTGCCTACACCCGAGGCGAACATCATCGGCAGCAGACCGATTACCATGGCCAACGACGTCATCAGAATAGGACGCAGACGGGCGGCGGCACCCAAGACGGCCGACCACGAAATGGCCATACCCGTCTGACGGCGCTCCAGGGCGAACTGCACAATCAGGATGGCGTTCTTAGCCAACAGACCGATCAGCATGATGAGCGAGATCTGCATGTAGATATCGTTGGCATGGCCGAACATCTGCGTGAACAGGAAACAGCCTGCCAGTCCGAAAGGTACGGAGAGTACTACCGACAGCGGCAGGATGTACGACTCATACTGTGCCGACAGGATCAGGTAGATGAAGAGGAAACAGAGCAGGAAGATGATCGCCGTGGTGTTCGAGGCCTTGGCCTCCTCACGGGTGAGGCCCGAGAACTCATAGGTGTAACCGTCCGGCAGCATATCTTCTCCGATCTCGCGGATGGCCTGGATGGCCTCACCTGTAGAGAAACCGTTGGCCACCGTACCCGTCACGTTAATAGACGTAAACAGGTTGAAGCGGTTGATGTTCGACGGACCATAGACGCGCTCCAGGTTACAGAACTCCTTGATGGGCGACATACCCGCAGGCGTACGTACATATATACTATTCAGCGACTCCTCCGTCTGACGCGTCTCAGGCAATCCCTGGATCATCACACGGTAGAGCTTACCGTAGGCATTGAAGTTCGAGGCATAGAGACCGCCATAGTAACCCTGCAGCGTGGAGAGTACCGTAGAGGGTGAGATGCCGCTCTGCTTACACTTGGCCACATCGACGTGGACCATATACTGCGGATAAGTCGGGTTGTATGAGGTCTGCGCCATCTGGAACTCAGGACGCTTGTTAAGCTCTGCAATGAAATCCTTCACGATATTGTAGAACTTCGTCAGGTTGCCACCCGTACGGTCCTGCATCACGAGCGAGATACCAGAGTTGGCCGAGAAGCCAGGGATCATTGGCGGCGAGAACGCCAGAATCGAGGCATCCTTGATATGGGCGGTCTTGATGAAGATCTGGGCAGTGACACCTGTCGCCTCATACGGATTGATGAAGAAGCGGTAGATACCGTCGCCCTGCCAGAGACCGCTGATCTTCCACCAGAGGCCCTTCTGACGCTCCTCGAACGGTTTCAGCTTAATGACAAACGTAGCCTGGTCAGAGCCGGAACCTGCGATGAAGTTATAACCCTGGATCTGCTCACGGCTCTGGATGGCAGGGTCGGCTCCCAGGATGGAGTCCACCTCATCGATGATCTGGCGCGTACGGGCCACTGATGTGGCAGGCGGCATGGAGATGGTACAGAACATAGTACCCGTATCCTCGTCAGGCACCAGACCACTCTTTGTAGTGAACATGGTCAGCACCAGCACAGCGATACCGATCACCACTGTCAGTATGATGGCAAGAGGCTTGCGCACCAGCTTCTCCAAAAGTCTCTTATACTTGCCCGTCGTGGTCTCGAAGGCAGTATTGAACGACTGGTGGAAACGGTCTATGCGCGACAGTTTCTTCTCATGGCCGTTCTCGTCGTGAGGCTTCAGGAAGATGGCACAGAGCGCAGGCGACAGTGTCAGGGCGTTCAGAGCCGAGATGATGATGGAGATGGCCATCGTCACACCGAACTCGCGGTAGAACGTACCCGAAGTACCACCGATGAACGATACCGGCACGAACACGGCAGCCATCACCAGCGTGATGGAGATGATGGCACCCGAGATCTCGTTCATAGCATCGATGGAGGCCGTCAGCGAACTCTTATAGCCTTGGTCCAGCTTCGCATGAACGGCCTCGACCACCACAATGGCATCGTCCACCACAATGGCAATAGCCAACAGCAAGGCCGAGAGCACCAGCAGGTTGATGGAGAATCCCATGATGTTGAGGAAGAAGAACGTACCGATCAGTGATACTGGCACGGCAATCAGCGGGATGAGCGTCGAACGCATGTCCTGCAGGAAGATGTACACCACGAGGAACACCAGTGCCAGCGTCATGAAGAGCGTGAACACCACCTCATGGATAGATGCATAGAGGAACTCCGTCACGTCGTAGTTGATCTTGTAGATCATACCCGGTGGGAAGAACTTGGCCTGCTCCTCGAGCTCAGCCTTACACTTCGCGGCGATATCGTTGGCATTCGAACCTGGGATCTGCTGCACCATACCAAGCACAGAGGGCAGGTTGTTGTTTCTCATCGAAACGGAGTACATCAGTCCGCCCAGCTCAATCTTGGCCACATCCTTCAGTTTCAGCGTCGAACCGTCAGGATTGCTCTGCACAATGATCTCGCCGAACTCCTCAGCCGTCTTCAGGCGGCCCGTATAACGCAGAGAATACTCGTAGGCCACGTCCGACTGCTCACCGAATGTACCAGGAGCAGCCTCAATGTTCTGCTCTGCCATCAGGTTCGAGATATCGCTCGGCATCAGGCCGTGCTGCTTCATCACGTCGGGCTTCAGCCAGATACGCATCGAGTAGGTCTTCATACCTGGGCTCTGTACATCACCCACACCCTGGATACGCTTCAGGGCCGGAATGATATTGATGTTGGCATAGTTCGTCAAGAACTGGTCGTCGTAGCGTCCGTCAGAGGTCAGGGTGTACATAATCACCTGTGAGGACTGACGCTTCATCACCGTCACACCGACGCGTGTTACCTCGGCAGGCAGCAGGGCCTGAGCCTGAGAGACACGGTTCTGCACGTTCACGGCACACATATCGGCATTGATACCCTGACGGAACATGATCGTAATCTGTGCCGAACCCGACGAAGCCGTCGAGGTCATATAGTCCATGCCTTCCACACCGTTGATACTCTCCTCAAGGGGCGTAATCACGGAATTCTTCACCGTCTCAGCGTCGGCACCTGGATATTGGGTGTGCACCACGACGGTAGGCGGCGCAATATTCGGATACTGCTCAATTGGCAGCGACAACAGACCGATAAAACCCAGTATGACGATGACAATAGAGATCACCGTCGAGAGTACCGGTCGTTTGATAAAAGCTGTAAATGTCATAATTGTCAATTATCAATTTTCAATTATCAATTATTTCTTCATCGCTCCAACGATGTCACCGGCAGACATGGCCTTGGCCTGATCCTGGATCTTCTGCTGGTACTTCTCAGGCGTGATGGGCACAATCTCCATACCGTCGTTCAGCTTGGTGATACCATTGGTGACATACTTGTCGCCAGGCTTCAGACCATCTGTGACGATATAGGTTTTGCCGTCGTTCTGCGGATCCACCTCAATCTCCGTATATTTCACCTTGTTATCCTTGCCCAAGATATAGACAAACTGCTTGTCCTGAACCTCCGACACGCAGCCCTGTGGGATGATGATGGCATTGGAGTTGCTGCGGGGGATGACAATCGTGCCCGAACCGCCGCTCTTCAGCAGCTTCTCAGGATTGGGGAACACGGCAATCATCTGTACCGAACCGGTGGCAGCGTCGATCACACCGCTCATCTTCGTCACTTTACCCTCGTGGCCGTAGATACTGCCGTCGCTCAGCTTCAGCTGTACGGGCGGGAAGGTCGAAAGGGCGGCATTCTGACTGCCGGCAGACTTCGCCATGTCGAGTGCGTCCTTTTCCGTCACAGAGAAGTAAACCTCCATCGACGAGTTGTTCGACACCGTCGTCAGCACCGAGTTGGTATTCACCAGCGCACCCACCTTCAGAGGCAGCGTGCCCACAACACCGGCAGCCGGACTCTTCACGTAGCAGAAGCTCAGCATCTCCTTGGCCGATGCCAGGGCAGCCTGAGCCTGCGACAGAGCGGCCTTAGCCTGCTCAAACTGGTTCGTGGCCGACTGCAGCTCAAAGTCACCGATCACCTTATTTTCATACAGTTTCTGTGAGTTCTCAAAGGATAGCTTTGCCGTGTTGCAGGCAGCCTGCGCCGTGTTCACCGATGCCTGTGCCTGGCGCACCTGGCTCTGGTAGGTCACGTTGTCGAGCACGAAGAGCACCTGTCCAGCACCCACCGTCTGACCCTCCTTCACGTTGATCTGGGTGATGAAACCCTGTACCTTCGGGCAGATCTGCACGTCCTGCACACCCTTGATGGTGGCAGGATAGGTCTGCTGCATGGAGGTACTCGACGTACCGACCGTCACCACGGGAAACTCATTGTCGCCAAAAGTGGGGCGACCACCGCCACCGCCACACGATGCCATGAGCACCGCAGCAGCAGCAAACATTAAAATCTTGCTTTTTTTCATACTTTACCTATTGTTGTTTATTACATTATCAAACAATACACCCCGAAAACTTCTTAGAAGGGGTTTAGTTTTCGAGGTGCAAAGTTACGAAAAATATATCTAACGATATATAGGAGCCAAACGATTTTAACAAACTTTATTGGATTTTCTGAGAATCCCCACGACGATGAGCAGATAGCCCGCCAGACAAAGGATGGGGGCAACAACGATCCTGCGAGGCGAGAAGATGTCGGGATTGAAAGCCTGCTCAGTGCTGCCAGGCCCTGACATCAGGATGTAGCCTACGATGATAAGGACACAGGCCATCGTCAAGATGCCGCAACTGCTCATGACGAAACGGAGGAAGCGTTTAATGCTGCTGAATATAGTGTTCATATTTCTGGACGAATTGGTAAAATATTTCGTTTCTTTCAAATTGCTCTGCTACGGCGAGCGCCTGCTGCATCGTCTTCATCCACGTATAGCGGGAAAAGGCTGATCCGGAGCGGCGCGAGGGAGTGATGGTCTCAATCCAGGAAAGCCACTCATCAGACCGCTGCAACAGGTTGCTGACGATTTCATCGCCTTGCTCCTGCTGATGGGCCAGATAGAAGCAACGGGCCATAGAAAGAGCTTCTTCCACATAGGGCACGTTCTCTTGCGGCATCTCCCGCTGCCACTTCCTGCATACGGCCAAGGCACGCTTGAGATCCCCCTGCTGGAGCAGTGAGTCGATGAGCACGCCCATGATGACCTGATGCGTATTGGCCATGCGAATCACATCTTCATCCAAATAGATTCCCTTCGTGTTGAGACCGCCATAGCGGAAACGGTGCATCACGTTGTCGTAGAGCCTTTCCACATCAATCCGCTGGATAGTGGCCGTCGGAGTGACACGATAGGCAAGTCCCTCAAGCACCAGATGGCCGCGGAGATAGGACAGATTATCTGAACCCAAGCTGATGGAGGTATAGATGGGACGATCCCAATCGGCATGTGACAGCATTTCCAGTACCATCAGGTCGTTCTTGTAGAGCACCTGCCTGTCCTTCAACGAAATGACTATCCTGCCCTTTTCTGATGTGATGGTGACACTGTCAGTCGGTATGCACTGCATCTCAGCCTGGTCACTGAGCACCCAACGGCTGATGATGTTTTTCAGCTCGAACGGCTCCTCACCCAAGAGTTCCTTTGCCTCTTCAGGGTGCGCTTCCATGAAAGCCTTTACCTCTTCCTTCAATTCCGGACGGACTATTATGTAATCCCTCCTGCCCTCCTGATAATCCTCATGACGCCAGCTGATGGGCAGGGCTGGAGAATTGTAGGCCGGACGCTTCATCTGGTCGATATACCAGTCGGTCTGCAGGTATTCCAAGTTGCAGTCACGTGTGTCAGTACGCACGCCCTCCACCTCATGGTTATACCAGAGCGGGAAGGTGTCATTATCGCCATTTGTCAAGATAATTGGATTCCCTTCCCGTTGCATGCTCTCAAGGTAGTTGGCACCGAAGTCACGACAGGTGTAACGCCCTGAGCGGTCGTGGTCGTCCCACGTCTGCGAGGCCATCTGGATGGGGACGGCAAGGCAAAGCAGCGCAAGCCCCGCTCCCCATCGTGGGATGAGTCGGCTGATACCGGCCACGCCCAGACCGATCCATACGGCAAAGGCATAGAACGACCCTACGTAGGCATAGTCACGTTCACGGGGCTGAAGCGGTGTCTGGTTGAGATAGACCACGATGGCAAGTCCCGTCATCACAAACAGCAGCATGACAATCAGGAACTGTTGTCTGCCTTCGCGTCCTCTCCGCCACTGCCATATCATTCCCACCAGTCCAAGCAACAGCGGCAAGGCATAGAAGACATTACGCCCTTTGTTCTGTGCCAGGTCAGACGGCAGTTCCGACGTGTCGCAACCTAACAGCAAGTCATCAATCCAACGGAAGCCTGTTATCCAGTTGCCGTGCTCCACCTCGCCGTTTCCCTGGATGTTGTTCTGCCGCCCCACGAAGTTCCACAGGAAGTAGCGCCAGTACATGAAGTTCACCTGATAGGACAGGAAGAAACGCAGGTTCTCGTCCTTCGTAGGCACCCCATCCCGATATTCGATTTTGCCCATCCAGTCCTCATAGGCCTTGGCGTGACGCATGGAGTAGATGCGAGGATAAAGTGGCGTCTTGCCATATTGCTCACGGTTCAGGTAGCTGAACAACGAGGATATGTTGTCAGGCGCATTCTCGCACATTGGCGGACGGGCATTAGCCCTGATGAAGATCACGCCATAGCTGCTGAAGCCGATAAAGACCATCAGCAGACAGGTTAACGACAGCCTGACCAGCCTGCCCCGTACCCACGCAGTGCGCCCTTTCCGACGGAACCAGACCACGAACGCCATGGCTGGCAGGCAGAGCAGACAGAGCAGGTGAACACTTATAGACAGGCCTGTGATATAGGCTATCAAGATGATCCATCGGTCACTGCGCGGACTGTCGGCTTCGCCCTCCCATTTCAGGATCAGCCAGAACATCAGGGCTGTTAGGAAACTGGAAAAGGCATAGACCTCAGCCTCGACTGCCGAGAACCAGAAGGTGTCGCTGAACGTATAGGCCAAGGCACCCACCATTCCGCATGCCTCAATAACGATGAATTGTGGAATGGTCATACCCTCGCCAGAATGACAAATCAGTTTCCTGACAAGGTGGGTAATCGTAAGGAACAAGAAGAAAATGCAGCCTGCACTCAGGAGTGCCGAGAGGAGATTGACCATCAATGCCACCTGCGACGGATCGCTGGCCAACTGCGAGAACACATTGGCTGCCAACATAAAGACGGGTGCGCCTGGCGGATGACCGATCTCCAATTTATAGCCACATGCAATGAATTCGGGACAGTCCCACAGACTGGCAGTCGGCTCTACGGTCAGGCCATACACTACGGCGGCAATGGCAAAGAACAGCCACGCCATACACGTGTTGAGTTTTGAATAATTTGTTCGTTGCATCATACGCTTTGCATTTGTCGGCTGCAAAGGTATGAAGAGAATTAATAGTCAACAAAAATTAATCCTGACATTTGTCTGACATTTGCCTGACAATCGGCTATTTATCTGATAATCAGACCGTATGATTTTCCCCTGTCAGCTTCGATTTTCAGGTCAGAGTGCTGTTCAACGATGGGTTTCAGCCGACGGATGAGCGTGTAGAGCGTCTCATTGGCATCCTCTTTCTTGGGCCAGAGAGCATCGCAAATCTCAGTCTTCGACAGCTGGTGCGAGGGCGACTGCCACAGCATCTCCATCAGTTGCTGCTGCATGGGAGTCAGCTTCACGATATTACCCTTCGCATCTACGAACCTACCATCCTGCAGCGCCAGTCCGCCATACATCCCCAGTGCGATGCGCTGCCGATGCCGGTAGAGACAGAAGAGGCCCCACAGCATCGCCATCGACCACAGGACCATCGAAGGCCTTTGGTCGGATAGCAACAGGATGGTTGCTGTCGAGACCTGCGGACGAGGGGAGAACCCCTTCCTGGTATCCACGGCCAACACAGCCACGCCTCTCAGTGCCTCTATCTGCAGATGGCTGTTGAACACCTGTATCGTGTCGGCGCTGATCACGTCCGACTGCTGTTCCTCCAAGGCCTTGGCCAGCGCCTGGTTCATATCCTCGGTCACCAACTGCTCCGTTGCCCTGTAACTCGTCAGGCTCACAAAGCTCGAAACCATTATCAGTGCAAACAGCACCACCACTGCATATCGCTGTTTCATCATCTCAAAATTTAAGTGTCAATTACCTACTCGGCTGCAAAATTAGGCTTTTTCGCGCTAAATCGTATAATCGCCCCATATCTTTTAGGAATTATTAGATGTCGTAATGAAACTGGTCGTATATACATTCAACCCCCTTGTATTCACACGCTCTTCCTGAAACTACCAAGAAATCTGGCATTAAAAATTAGCAACACAGCAACGCAGCAACATTTGGTTTTTTCATTCATGGCTCCGTTTGTCTTGTACTGGCTGGGGTTGACTCCCATAGAGCCTTAAATGTTAAATTATTAAAGTCATTTAAGAATTATGGGAAAACAAAAATTCAGTCGCTCATTGAAGCGTAGTATTTGCATCGAGTACA
>Ga0310786_10001031_pt1 | contig 44720 bp, 30 predicted proteins | sample AusTroGonzalo_MG_FD_203881 | JGI IMG/M metagenome (GOLD analysis project Ga0310786, IMG submission 203881) | Bovine rumen microbial communities from tropical cattle in Woodstock, Queensland, Australia - Gonzalo_03 (v2) (version 2) | ecosystem: Host-associated > Mammals > Digestive system >...
AGGCATGACGCCACTCACCGAACTTAGAGTTGGGGCTGTGGTAGTAGATGCTGCGCACCTGACCATGGGCGATGCCCTGCTGCGGACGGTAGTAGTCGCCCTCGGGACCCTCGGGCACCTCAAGGCCTCCACACTCACGGTTGCAACCAAAGTAGGTCTCAGAGGCGGGGTCGATGAAGTTCACACCGTCGATATTCATGAAATAATAGTGGAAGCCCACGGGCAGCGGGTCAGTAACAGCCATGAAGTTGCCCTTACCGTCGGGCTCCATGTCGTACTTCTTGCTGCAGATATCAACCACCACCTTCTTGGCCTGAGGGGCATTGATGCGGAAGTAGGCACGGTGCTGCTTGTCCACCTTGGGGAACTCGTTGCCAGGGATGGCGTTCTCGGCGGTGACAGCATCAGCAGGCACGTTGATCTTCTTCACAGCCACAGGCATATTGGCAGGACGCTTGGGCTCGAAGCCGAGGTGACGGGCCACAGCCTCGCCATAGCGGCATCCCAGCTCTCGATAGCCGGCAGCATCGAAGTGCAGGCGGTCGGGACCGTTGGTACAGCCGTCAGAAGAGATGACCTGACAGGTGTGGATGGTCTGGGGCAGCTCGTCGATCTGCTTCTTACAACCTATGCAGACGCCCTTACCGTCGGCCTGTACGATGTTACCCACATAGAGGTTCACCTCCTCGGGCTTCAGCTGCAGGTCGCCACAGAGGTTGTCGTACACCTGCTTCACCATGCCGGCCCATTTGGGGTCGCCAGTGTTAGTCTCGCCCTGGTGCATGAGGATGCCCTTGATGACACCATCCTGCTGAGCCTTCTTGGCCAGCGTGACGAGGGCCTTATAGGGGTCGTTGTCGTAAGCCTGGAGCATACCCTTCATCCAACCTGGAGCTTTCTTCTCAACATAGTTGGGGATGCTGTCGGGCAGGAAGCCCTTGATGTCGATACCGCCGATGGCGACGTGGATGACACCAATCTTGATATTGTCGGGCAGAGAAGCCACGAGGGTACGGCCAAACCAGTCGGCAGGCGTCAAGCCGGTGTTAGGACGGCACAGAGGTGCCGAGGCCTCGCACCATACGCCCTTGGTACGGGCGGCACGCTGGTCGGTGGCAGGGAAATCAACTGCGGGCATCAGCTGGAAGCGGGGACCTGGGCTGGCCAGATCGGCTGCCTCAGGACGTGCGTTGCCTTCCATGTTAGACTGTCCGAAACAAAGGAAAATGTAGAAATTGGGGTCGACAGCGGCATTGGCGCTGGCGGCTCCGAGCAGCATGGCTGCTGATAAGAATAAGGTTTTAAGTTTCATCGTTGTTTATTGTTTAAATGACCAATAATCCAAATGTATGTCGCCCTCTACATTGCTGAAGCAGAGATAAAGGTCGTGCACACTGTTGGCACCACGCACCTTTGCCGAAAACTGCTTGTAGGTATCGAGCGAACCTGTAACACCCATGTTGACGGTACCGATAACGGGACCTGTCTCAGAGTCGAGACGCAGGGTGATGGTGCAGCGGCCCAGAGAGGCGGCAGCGATGCTGAACACCTTGGCACCGGCACCGAAGTCCACACCACGCAGGCGGATATACTCGCCGTTGTCGACATCGTAGATATACATGTTGCGCTTGCCCATAGACTCAGGCATATCGTTCACCACACCAGTATTTGGGATGCCCATCTTAGCACTCTTCAAGCCCTTGCCCCAAGCCATGGTCTCGGCCTCTACACGCTGGTAGGGGTTGAGCCAGTGGAGCTGCTTCATGGGTTTCTGGTCGAGCCAGTAGGGAATCTCAGGGATGGTACCGTCCTCGAGATAGACAATCTCGCTGGCGCTGACGCTACGACGCTCGTGATGGATATAGGTGTCAAGGTGCATCAGGTCGTAGTCCTGTCCGAAGATGTAAGAACGGCCCTTGAAGTCGCAGATGCCAGGATGGTTGCCACGGTCACGCTCGGTGGGACGCATGATGTAGTTTTTCCACTCCCAAGGACCAGTGGGGCTATCGCTCATGGCATAACCCAGCGCCTCGGGACAGCAGGTGGTGGCGTAAGCCAGGTAGTACTTGCCATTGCGCTTGTAGAACCAAGGTCCCTCCTGGTAGTTCTTCACCTTCCAGTTGGCCTTCTGGCTGCCAGGGATGCGGAGGTTGATCTTGGCACCCTCCTGCTTGACGGGACGCATCACGCCGTCGGCAGGGTTGAGCACGAGGATGTCGCCCTCGGTAGAGATCATGTCCTTATTGAGCTTGACACAATAAACATGGGGGTTGCCCCAGTACATATAGGCCTGACCGTCGTCATCGATGAAGACGGAGGGGTCGATATCATCCCAATGCTCCTTCTGCCATACCAGAGGCTTGCCCAGTGGGTCGCGGAAGGGACCGTAAGGGGTGTCGGCCACCAGCACGCCGATGCCATGACCATGGAGCGGGGCATAGAGGTAGTACTTACCATCGCGCTCAACGGTCTGGATGGCCCAGGCACCGTTTTCACGACTGCGCCATTTAAACTCCTTCAGCGAGGCCACAGCCCCATACTCAGTCCAGTTAGCCATATCGGTGGTGCTCCACAGCAGCCAGTCGTACATGAAGAAGCCGGCAGAGTTCTTCTCGTTCTCATCGGGGATATCCTCAGGTGACGAGTCGTGAGAGGTGAAGAGGAACAGGGTGTCGCCCACCACGATAGGTGACGGGTCGGCGGTGTACTTGGTCTGGAACAGCGGCATGTTAACCTCGTTGAGGTCGGGCATGGGGTCTTTGTGGTCCTGTTGCTGAGCCATTACAGGCTGCGATGCCATCGCAGCAAACAGGACAAAGGGGATGATGTTCTTTTTCATATCATGTCTTTATTTTAGTTTGTCGAATTTAGCATTCTTCTCGATAGTCCAGCCCTGACGCTTTGACAGCTCGCAGTCCTTGCCCTTAAAGAGCTTGGCGGCCTGCTTGTCGCCCTTCAGCTGCCAGTCAAGCCAACCCAAGGCAACAACGGTGAACTCACCGCCGTGAGGCTGACGATAGGTGCCGCCATGACCCACGGGGTAGTTGGTGGCGCAGCAAGGCACGTGCTTAATCTGGTGGAAGTCGTCCATACCGTTCTCATAGGCAATATCTTCCTTGCCACCAAGGAGATACATGATAGGGGTGTGAATCTCCTTCAGCTTAGACTTCGGAGGCATGGGCATACCACCCACGGCCTGGGCGCGGTTGCTCTCCTTGAAGAGTCCGCTATTGCAAATCATGAGGGCCTTGATACGGGGGTCGGCACAGTTGAAGAGGGTCTGCAAACCGCCACACGACATACCAGCTACGCAGATGTTCTTCACATCAATCTTATTATAATAAGGTGACTTCGGGTCTGCATTCTGGGCGATGGCCCAGTCGATAGACTCAATCTGCTGCTGGGTGGTTGACATCGGACCCTGATAACCTTTCTCCTCCATGGGGATATAACCAGTGGCCAGCACGAGGTAACCGTGAGAAGCAATCTCGTTGAGGAACTTGAAGTGCTCCCAAGGTGAGTTGGTGCAGGCACCATTGCCCCAGACCAGCACGGGAAGGGGATTCTTCTCGTTGAAGGCAGAGAGGTCCTGAGGCACGAAGACGGTGTGAGCCTGTAGGGTAGCCTCTTCCTTCATGATGGCCTTGTACTGACCCAGACCGCCGTCCTCGACGACAAGCGACTTCAACGTGCCCTCAATCTGCCACCAGTCGAAGTTGAAGAGTTTCGGACCCTTGCGGCCGGTGAAGACGAGATAGAGATCGTGAGTGGTGAAGGGTGAAGGGTGAAGGGAGGATAGTGACGGGTCAATATCAACAGACAGCGTCTGCCATTTCTCCCAACCACCTGTTCCAGGCACTTCGAGGCGAGCCAGCAACTGACCTTTCACGCTATCGATGCGCACCTCAATCTGACCGCCACGCAGGCCACTGGCCACACGTGCCGTGAACTGCTTGGGGGTATTGCCGTCGAACTTCACGTTCTGCAACTTGATATAGTCGCCATTGTGAATCTCAGTCACATAAACACCAATCTCGTCATTCTGCTCAGTCTTCACACCCTTAGAGAAAGCCATCGTCTCGGCCTGCGTCTTGAGATAGGGGTTGAAGGTAGCGAGGGGCTTCACGCCCTCGTCGGTAGGCATGATAGTGGGGAAGCTGCCGTCGGCATTGTACTTAAACTCCTCTACAGCCACACTACGGCCAAAGCCACCGCCTTTGGGCAGTTTGCCAGTGTGATAGAAGAAATAAGAGTGTCCCTTATAGTCGGCTACACCGCAGTGGTTAGTAAACGAGTTTGTCTCGCACAGAGGCATGATCTCACCAGCATAGGTCCAGGGGCCTGTGGGTGTGGGAGCCGTGCTGTAAGAGATATGCTCAGGCACGCCACCAGCAGCATAGAGCAACTGATAGATTTTGTTCTTATCAACCTTATATTTCGTGGCATCCACCTTTCTAATCCAAGGACCCTCGGTGTAGTTGTCCTTGTACTTCTTGCCACGTTCACGTTTGTCCATCGAGGGAGCACCAAAGCCTTCCTCTGTCATATCCATACGACCCAACTCGCCGCTGTAGGAAATCATGTCGCGGTTGAGCTTCAGATAGTAAACTCGGGGGTTACCCCACATCAGCCACGCCTGACCATCATCATCAATCATCACGGTGGGGTCAATATGGTCCCAAGAGCCGTTCTCGAAGAGGGGCTTTCCAATGGCATCCTTGAAGGGACCAGTGGGTGAATCGCTCACTGCCACGCCAATGGCCATACCGCCAGAGAGCTTGCTGTGGGCGCAGATGTACCAATAGAACTTGCCATCGCGCTCGATGGTTTGTGAGGCCCAGGCACGATCGTCGGCCCAGGAGAACGACTCCAGAGCCAAGGGTGAACCGTGGTCGGTCCAGTTCACCATGTCGGTAGTAGAATACACGCGCCACTCCTGCATCCAGAAGAAGTCGGCACCGTCCTCATCATGACCAGTATACACATACATCGTGCCATTATGCACCATGGGGGCAGGGTCGCTGGTACACCAGGTCTGCACAAAGGGATTCTGTGCTGTGGCACTCATGCCACCGAGCATCAGAAGAGATAAAAAGAGTTTCTTCATTGTTATTGGGTTATTGTTTCTTTATGTATCGCTATTGGATGGTTATTGTCTGCTTCTTCAGATCCTTATCGAGCGAGCTAGTGCCCACGAGAATCTCGTACTTGCCAGGCTTCACACGCATGGTGTTGGTCTCAGGATCCCAGAACTCAAAGCTCTTACGTTCAAAGGTCAGGTTGGCGGTCACCGTCTGTCCTGCTTTTACATCCACACGTTTGAAGGAACGGAGGCTCTTCAGCGGACCGTCAGGATCTTGCAGATTGCGAATATAGGCCTGAATGATCTCTGTGCCATCACGACGACCAATGTTCGTGACATCAACAGTGACCGTTCCACCGCCATTAGTATTCTCCTTCCACTTTCCACTTTCCACTTTCCACTCAGTATAGCTCATGCCATAGCCGAAGGGGTAGAGGGCGTCGGTGAAGTAGCGGTAGGTGCGGCCCTTCATCGAGTAGTCCTCGTAGTCGGGCAGCTGACTGCTGTTCTTATAGAACGTGATGGGCAGCTTGCCACTGGGGTTATAGTCGCCAAAGAGCACTTCGGCCACAGCGGTGCCACCCTCCTGACCAGGATACCACGCCTGAACAATGGCGTCACAAGTCTCGGTCTCGGGCTGCAGGGCGATACATGAGCCAGAGCAGTTGACGAAGATGACCTGCTTGCCAGCTGCCTTCAGCGCCTTGAGGAAGTTACGCTGCACAGCAGGCAGCTCGATGTGGGTGCGGTCGCCTCCCTTGAAGCCATCGATATCCACAGGCATCTCCTCGCCCTCAAGAGCTGGGGATATACCACCTACGAAGACCACCTTGTCGATGCCCTTCAGCTGGTCGATGATGGTTTGATAGTCGATGGGATATTCCTTGGCGATGTTGATGGCCAGGTTAGCATTATAAGTAGGTACATGCGAGAAGCGTACCTCGATATTGTAGCTTTTGCCTTTCTCGGCCTGGATAACGATATGGTTGGGCGTGGTGCGCCAAATGCGATGGCGGAACTTACGCTCACCATCGAGGTAGAGCTCGAACTGTCCACAGCCATCTACGTTGACCACATACTCGCCAGCCTCAGCGGGCGTAAAGACGGTCTCGTACTTAGCCGAGAAGTCCTCGAGTTGTACGCCAGGAGCAAAGTTATGCATACCGAAGGTGGTCACAGCCAGCGGCTGGGTGTAATACTGCGTGGTAACGGGCGTTCCCTCCATGCGGCGGTTATTCCAGAACGTGCCCTTCATACCTTTCTTACCCTCGAAGCTACATTGCGAGGCCAACAGGCTCTCGAGCACCTTGTCGTAGGTGAGGTCGCAGCCCTGGGTATAAAAGAACTTCTTGGTCTTGGCCTTGATACCATCAAGGATGGTGATGGTGTGGTTGGGCTGACCGTTATAGTTGCCCCACATCATCGGGGTGTTGTCGGCATTGGGACCAATGACGGCAATCTTCTCCTTATTCTTCTGGAGCGGCAGGATGTTTCCGTTATTCTGCAGCAGGACGATGCTCTGACGGGCCATCTCAAGAGAGATATTTGCCGACTCCTTGGTTGACATGGCCGAATAGGGGATCTTTGACCACTCTACCAACGAGGGGTCGTCCATCTCGCCCAGGTCGAAACGACCTTCGAGCAAACGGATGACGTGTTTGTCTACCTCGGCCTCGGTGATAAAGCCACGCTTCACGGCCTCGGGGATGCTACGATAGGCATAACCATAGCCACACTCCACATCGGTGCCGGCGATGGTAGCCTTGGCAGAGGCGTGGGTGGCATCAGAAGAGGACTTATGCGACTCGTAGAAATCGCTCACGGCGCCACAGTCGCTGACAACGAGGTACTCAAAGCCCCACTCATCACGGAGGATGGTCTGCAGCAGACGCTGACTGCCGCAGCAGGGATCATCGTCAAGACGCTGATAGGCACACATCACCTCGCGCACCTTGGCATCCTGCACCAGACTCTTGAAGGCGGGCATATAGGTCTCCCACATATCACGGGCCGACACGTTAGTGAGGTTAGCTGAGTGACGGGTATATTCAGGACCGCTGTGCACAGCATAGTGCTTGGCACAGGCCCACAGCTTACGGTATTTCGAAGATTCAGGACCCTGCAAGCCCTTTACCACTTGCACACCCATGACAGAGGTGAGATAGGGGTCTTCACCATAGGTCTCCTGTCCCCTGCCCCATCGTGGGTCACGAAAAATGTTGACATTCGGTGTCCACACAGAGAGGCTATGGAACTTCTCATCCTCGCCACTACCACGTTGCATACGCTCATTATACTGGGCACGGAACTCAGTAGAGGCGATGTCGAAACACTTATACAGCAGGTCGGGGTTGAACGACGAGGCCATGGCGATGGGCTCGGGGAACAGCGTGACATTACCCTGGTTGGCAGCGCCATGCAGGGCTTCGCTCCACCAGAAAAACTTCTTGATACCCAAGCGGGGAATGGCAGGACTCTCGTCGAGCATCAGCTTGGCTTTTTCATCCAGCGTCAATCGTGAGCACAGGTCAACAGCTCGCTCACGGGCACTGAGGTTAGGGTTCTGATACGGATAGGTCTGTGCCGAGACTGATGAGCCTGCACAAAGCGCAAAGCAAAGAGTTAGCAAATAGGTCTTCATGTTTATTTAATCGTATTGGTTGTTTTCTTTCCCTGATAGTTAATGGTGGTCTGGGCGCCACCTGCCACCTTCACGCGGAAGGTACGACGTGCGGCCATGTCCTGATACTTACCAACGCGCTTGTCGATGGTGAGTTTATGGTGGGCATCATCCCATTGGAACGTGATGCGTGAGCACTGGCCCTTCTCGTAGTCTCTGGTCACGCCATCATCCTCATAAAGCGTGAAGGTACCATTGGCACCAGGATAGAGCAGCACCTCATCATCTTTCAGAGGAATGATGCTGCCGGCACGCACAAAGACGGGGATATAATCAGCTGCGACTGTCGTGGTTACCGACTGACCACCATCATAGTGACGACCAGTGTAGTAGTCGTACCAACCGCCCTCATTCACAGGCAGATAGGTCTGCCATGAGGTCACACCAGGCTCGGTCACAGGACTGACAAGCAGGGAACGGCCGAACATATACTCATACTTCTGGTCCAAGGCCTTGGCATCGCTGGCAAAGTCGAAGACCAACGGACGCATCAGCGTAGAGCCGTCGGAAGCGATCTCTGCCGCATGACTGTAAATATAAGGCAACAGGCGATAACGCTCGTTCAAGGCACGACCAATAGCCTTCTGGGCCTCAGCGCCATAGTTCCAAGGTTCCGTATTACTCATATAGCCATGCACACGCATCAAAGGCAGGAACACGCTGGTCTCTATCCAACGCAACATACGCTCGATATAGGCCTGATCGGTGTACTGATTGCCAGGACGGAAGAAGCCACCGGCATCGTAGGTCCACCAAGGGATACCTGCGGCCTGCATGCCGAGACCTGCTGTCAGCTGACGACGGAAGGTCTCCCAGTCGTTGCCCACATCACCACTCCACATGGCAGAGCCATAACGCTGGATGCCAGGGAAGGCACAACGTGTGAGAATCATCGGACGCTGGTTGGTTTCATTGTAAAGACCCTCATACACTGTCTTGTTCACCAACAACGGATAGATGTTCCTGACATCCTCGCCAGCCCACTTGCCATTGTTCACACGACGGCCCATCAGGTCGTCGTTCTCAGGCTCGGTGGCGTCCTGCCACCAGGCATCGATGCCCAGCGGAACCAAGCGAGAAGAGAAGTTCTTCCAATAGGCGGCAGCAGCATCGGGGTTGAAGAAGTCAATCCAGTCGGTGCCAGGGATATAATAGTTGTCGGCCAGCATCTGCTTGCCCACTTCAGAGTTCTTGTCAATCTTTGACCAGACGCTGACCATCAGGCGCATGTTCATGACATGCAGACTGTCTGTTAGGGCCTTGGGGTCGGGGTAATGGTCCTCATCGAAACGCATAGCGTTCCAACCGTACTTACCCCAGTACTGCCAGTCTTGCACCAACACGTCAACGGGCAGTTGCTCACTACGGAAGCGATTAGCCGTCTGCAGGATCTCGTCAGACGAATGGAAACGCTCACGGCAGTGGATATAGCCCAGCGCCCAACGGGGCATCAAGGGGGCAACACCTGTCAGTTCGCGATAGCCGGCAATAATCTCATCGGGAGAACCCACGAAGACGGTATAGTCGACGGCAGTAGCCACAGGCGAACGGAACACCGTCTCGTCCTTCACCTTATTATAATATATGATGGGCGAGTCACCTCTTGACAGTTCAGCCTTCAGCACATGATGACCAGCCTTCAAACGGACGATGGTCGAGGCAGTGGGCGGAAGCCACATATTCTGCATCTCGATAACGTTCTGTCCGTCTATAGAGAGGTTATGCCGTCGGGCCATCTGCTGACCTACATCGAGTAATATCGCATAGTCGCCATCATCAGCGATATCGATGGTGGCTTCGAAGATGTTACGCTGGCGCACCTCACGTCGTCCTCCTTCCGTGGTGGTGACATTCACCACCTCGGTCTGACCTTCCTCATCCAGCTTGCGCATCTTCACTTGATGGTCGCAAGGGTTGAAGTCCACCAGACCGTAGTTATTCCATAAGATGCCATAGCCCTTGCTCGACAAAAGCATGGGGATACTGATTTGTGTGTTCACCTGCGTCAAACGACGAGACAGGCCACGCACATTGCTATAACCATCCTGGAACTGTCCCAATCCATAGAGATGCTCATCCTTGTCGGAACGGAAAGCCAGCGTGGCCTCCCTACCCTTCATCTGATGGAGCGTGGCCATGAAGACAGGCGTTCCCTGATGGTCTTTGACGGTAACAGTCTGACGAGCTTCGTCCACATCGACCGTCACGTCGCGACTGCTTACCTCGTCGTTTTTTACATACAGCCAATCGGGCAGTTCGGATGTTGTTTTCTGTTCATAATACTGTATCCTCACAGCATTGCGAGCCACCTGACGCACACTCAGCGTGCCTTTACCGAAAGACACCTTGCCTGCCATCGCAGGGATGGCAAGCAAGGTTGTCAGAGCGAGATAAAACAATCGTTTCATCATGTCTTCTATTGTCAGAGTTGTTAATTCTCAATGACCAAACCGCCATTACAAGGAATGGTCACGGCAAGCTGCTGCTTCTTATTCTGCTTGACGGTATTCACACTACCATTCAGCTGGGCATCATCGCTATAGACCTTCAGTTCTGTGTCCTTAGCGAACATCGGCAGACTGATAGTTGTCTTCAGCGGCTGTTTGTCAGCATTGGCACCAACAACGAACCACTTATCACCAGCACGACGGGCCAGGATGACATACTTACCAGGATAGCCGTCGATAAACTTCACCTCGTCCCATGTGGTAGGCACCTTCTTCATGAAGTCAACAGCCCAGGCAGGAGCATCCGTCAGGTTGTTGGGAGCCATGGCGAAGTGCTGCACACTGCTCTGGAAGAAGACGGCAGATGCCAGTGCATAGACATCGCTGGTAACACGGTGTGTACCACGCTTATTGCCTGCATCATAGAACTTGTTCAGCGTAGAACCACCGAAGTCCATAGAGCCCACCGTGTTGCGGATGAATGGATGGATACAACCATTCTGAGCCTCAGCATCGCAGGCGCCCTGACCGAAGTGCAGGTTCTCAGATGCCAGCACAGCCTCGCTGGCTACATAGTTAGGATACATACGCTCCCAACCACGAGGCAGGGTGCAACCATGGAAGATACACTGGATGCCAAAGTCGTTAGCGTCGGTCAGGATATCCTCGTAGAGCTGCATCATAGCCTGCTTGTCACCGCCGAAGAAGTCAACCTTGATACCCAGGATACCATTGTCCTGCATCCACTTCATCTCCTGACGACGGGCAGCCGAGCGGTTCATCTTGTTCAGAGGTGACTGAGGTGCATCGTTCCACGAGCCATTAGAGTTGTACCACAGGAAGATGCCTACGCCCTTTGACTGGGCATAACGAGACAGCTCGGCCATCTTATCATAGCCAATCTGCTTGTCCCACAGGGCATCGATGAGCACGGTACGCCAGCCCATGGCAGCCGAGAAGTCGATATAACGCTTCTGCTCGTCGAAGTTACAGCTGGAGTCCATACCAATGATCCACGACCAAGAGCCGGCACCATAGGTATAGTTACGACTGGGTGCATACTTAGGCTTCACCAGGTCGAAAGGTACGGTGGTCTCCACGATGTTCTTCAACGTGGTGCCTAAAGTGATAGTGCGCCAAGGGGTCTCGGCAGGCAGACTGACAGATGCTGTCGTGGTGCCCCAACCGTTCATCTCACCCTGCTGGGGGAAGCCAATCTTATAGCGGGCGCCACCATCATTGAGCAGACGGCAGGCCACATAGTTGCCATCGGTACCAGTCTCAGAGATCAGCACCCAGCCCTTATCACCATTCTTAAAGAGACAAGGGAATGAATAGCCCTGACCCCAGCCGTTCTTACCCATCTGGTCATCGAGTGAGTAAGAGGTCTCATAACTGGGAGAAGTACGAGCAAAGCCGCCCATCGGCGTTGACTGCGGACACAGGAAGGTGGTGGTACCCTCTGGGAATACAAAGCCACTGGCCTCACTCTCCACGATAGCTGCCAGCGTCTCACCACCACGGGCACGACGGGGATAGAGCTTATAACGATAAGCCACGTCACGGTTGCTCACGCTGAAAATGATGTCCATCTTCGTGTTGCCTTTCTCAAACTGGCATACAGCCACGTTAGCCTCGTAGGTTACGTTGCTCTGTTTGATGGTCTTCAAGCTATAGGTCTCCTTGACAGGAGTCACCTGACACTCCTTCAGCGTCAGTCCCTGAGTCAGATCCTCGAAGTTAAGTTTCAATCCCAGAGGCGATTTCTTCAGGAACACCACATCGCCTACTTTTATCTGATAAGTAGGAGTACCATTCTCATTGTCAACGATGACAGTCAGGTTACCATCAGGACTGGTTATTTTCTCGGCAGCCTGCATCGTAGTCAGACACCCCAAGGCCATCATGGCCAAAACGATCTTACGCATTTTCATATCTTTAAATCTAATTATTTTTCTGTTTTCGAATAGCAAAACTCATCCACATCGACATAGCCACCGGCCTTCTTCGTGGCATAGTTGAAGATACCGAACTTAGAACCCATGAAGAAACGACGATAGTCGAAAATCATGCGATAGTTCTCTGTACCAATCTTTGTCCACTCCTCGCCATCAAGGCTATAGTAGAAGTTTGCCACATCATTATGACCAGGCTGGAAGTCACCGTCCAGACGCAGATAGATGATTTGAGACTTCTGTTTTGAGGACTGAGATTTAAAGGCTGCAGACAAGTCAATGGTCTCAACAACCTTTTCTTCCACATTCGTCACAGCTTTTTCGCGGTCTGTGAGGCTCACCTTCTGCTCACTCATCTGGAGTACCAGCTTCTTACCTTCCTTCTTGATGGTCAGCACACCAGAGTCGCCATTGAAAGCGGCCAGTCCGGCACAGTCGCCATCCAGCATCTTAGTCAGGTCCATACGAATATAACCACTACATGTGGGGCCCTCCATACGCTGTGTCAGCGTATTAGGAGCCAGATAGAGGTTAGGCACCACACGGTTGGTCTTCAGACGCAGGAATCCAGGACGCTCTTTCAAACTCCAGGCGTTGCCGATGGGGTTATGATTCCACTGCCAGTGGAGTCCGAGCTTCTCTTCAGAGAAATCATCGCTCTTAACGATAGCCGTCTCAGGCTGACCGCTCTTATACGGACGCATCACCTCGGGCACCTTGTTATATTCGTCGCCCAGCATAGGCCAGCCATCGAGCCAGCGAACAGGTGACAGCGTCAGCACACGACCCACGCCGCCACGATCCTGGAACATGATGCCATACCAGTCACCTTCTTCGGTATCGACAATGGTACCCTGGGCCAGATATGAGAAACCACCAAAGTCGCTCTCCAAAATGGTATTCTTCTCCCACACGCCATTGAGGTCCTTGGTGCGATAGCAGACTTCACGACGGTGACGGCCAGGAGCATAGACATGCGAGATCAACAGAGCATAGTAGGTACCGTTATGCTTGATGACACGTGTACCCTCCAGCAAACCGCGCTCATCGGCCTCGCGCTGGAAGTAATGACGGAGCGAGCCCTCGACCACACCTTTCAGGTCGCGTGTCAGCTGACACATCTCACCCGTGCCAAAAAACACATAAGGTGTACCATCTTCATCGAAGAACAGCGTAGCATCGTGGAAATGACGCAGACGCGAGTGGATGGTCCAAGGTCCTTCGGCCTTAGGCGCTGTGAAGATATAGGTGTCGCCCATGGCACCGCCCTCGTTAGGAGCCAGCAGTGCCCAGAACTTACCATCATGATATTTCAGCGAAGTAGCCCACTGTCCACGACCATAAACAGTACCGTCCTGCAAATCGTACTTAGGCGAGTCGGTCAGTTTGTCAAAGATATAACCTACGGTCTCCCAGTTCTGCAAATCCTTCGATGCCATAACGGGAGCGCCAGGCATCAAGTGCATAGTCGTTGAGACAAGATAAAAAGTGTCGCCCACACGGATGACATCCGGATCGGGACAGTCAGCCCATAACATGGGGTTCTTAATCACAGCCATCGCATTGCCGCCCAGCAGCATCGCAATGAATAAAGTTAAGACTTTACGGTACATAGTTTTGTTTTTGTTATTTGATAATTACTTTCTTTCCATTCACAATATAAAGACCGGGCTTCGTGGGAAGTGCGATACGACGACCCTGCAGGTCGAAGATGCCTTGACGCTCTGCCGGCTTCAGGTAGTCAACCGTAGTAATACCTGTGTTGTACTTCGTTTCATCGTTGCTCAGGAACATATTCTTGATGGCAACCTGCTTATTAGCAGCACCCTTGAAGGTGACCATACGCACCGACTGACGATTCAGACTTTTGCCCTTGCTATTAGTAGAAGTGTACTTACACGTATCTAGGTCGAGGACAAACTCGAGACTATTGGTGCTGAACTCCGGTGTCGAGTAGCAGGCACCCTTCAGGTTCTCGGTGGTGTAGATATTCAAGTTAGTACCAGCAACGGGCTTTGCGAGGAACTCGATGACCAGATACTTATAACCGGACATATCCACATTATCACTGTAGGCCCAACCCAACTCTGCCTTATCCTGGAGGAACTTGAACACAGCCGAGGTGATATTGTTCTTGTAGGTACCGCTGCTAGCACCCACAAAGTCGTTTCTCACATAGCGTGGCTCGAAGGGGAAGTAACTCGACTTGGCCGTAAACTCTTTCTCCACCTTATTACCCATCAAGTCAGTAAACGAAGCGTTGACCGTGGTGCTGCCCTGACCCACACCCAGCATCTGACCGTTATAGAACTCCACGATGCCTGTCTCTTGTGGGATAAACGTTGCATAGTCGTTGACAATCTCTGAGTGATTGTCCATATAGGTAGCCTTCAGCGTAGGAACAGCCTTCTCGCCAACCATCGTCTCCAGTGTTGTTGGTGTCTGGGCGATAGACTTAACCGTAAACATATTCTCTGTGGGAGCAGTAAATTCTTCTGGGAAGATATCTTCCTCGTTGAAGTCATCCTCTGTGGTAAACCAGTCGAAGTCGGCATAACCACCATTAGCCTGGGTAGCATAACAGAAGATGCCAAAACGTGAACCTACGAACACAGAGAGGTTGAACGACTGCGAGAACTCGCTTCCCAGCTGTGTCCAGGTACTGTTGTCGAGTGAATAGTAGAACTTGGGTTTGTTCTCCTCGTATTTGATGGAGGCACGCAGGTAGATGATGCTGTCGGGAAGGGTTATAGCCTTTGTCTTCTCGGCTGGCGTGAAACCACTGCCAGCATCTTTCACCTTCTCTTTCTGCCACAACAGCTGGTATGCACCGTCCTTTTTCTCCACACATATCATACCATAGGGATCTTGCAGGATACAGATACCTGCACGATCGCCTTCTGCCAGATTCCTCACGTCAATGCGTACCGTTCCGTTGGTGTACTGGTTCTTATTAGCGAAGATACGCTGTGTCAGCATATTACGGGCTTGAGGCAGTTTCGTGGTGACGTTCGACGTCTTTAAGCGCAGCCATCCCGGACGGTCCATCAGACTCCATGCGGTATCGTTAGGCAGATGGTTCCACTCCCACTGCATACCAAGGGGATAGGTACGGAAGGCATCTGTAGTGGGCAGACGCTTCACACGCGTATTTCCTGTTGCCGTAGGCTTCAGTACCTTGCTATCGAACGACTTATAGGGTGTGCCGCTGCTACCAACTGAAGGCCAGTCGTTTTTCCAAACTACTGGCTGCAAGTTGGGGAATCGTCCCAAGGCACCCAGGTCTTCCTGCATCACCGTCCACCACTTACCTGCCACATCCTCGATGAGTGAGCCCTGATGAATGGTGTTGGGCACATTGTCATAGTACTTCTCGACCACCATCTTTTCTTCATAGGGACCAAAGATATTAGTTGAGCGGAACACCACCTGACCACTGGGCCATCCACCATAAGTGGCATAAATATAATAGTAGTCGCCTTTCTTGTAGAGGTGGCAGCCTTCCAGACCTGTACCCTCTTTGTAGACGACCTCTTTTTCGCGTTTGAAGTTGAAGTTCTTGTCGAGCTCACACATCATCAGGCGGTTGATGCCACAGACAACATACACTTTGTCACCGTCGAACAGCATACCCGGGTCATAGTAATTACGCGACAAGCGCTTCACGTCCCACTGTCCATCGGGGTTGGTGGCCGACAGGAGCCAGGCCTTGCTATCGTTACCATTGACAAGGATATAGAACTTGCCGTCGTGATATTTCATAGAGCAAGCCCACATACCCGAGGCATAGGCGTTCTTGTCGTTCTTCAGATTATAGTTTTCGTTGTTGAGCAACTGCTTCAGTGGCTGTGCACAGTATTCCCAGTTCACCATATCCTGTGACTTGATGATAGTGGCACCAGGGAAGTGGTGCATCGTGGTCGACACCATGTAGTAGGTATCGCCTACACGGATAACATCGGGGTCAGGGAAATCGGCACGTACGATGGGGTTCTGATAATAACGTCCAAAGTCGCTCACTGGCACACTGGTGAAGTCTTCCTTGGGATAGTTCACGTTATAATAGTCGGCATACCATTCCATGCAGGCTGCACCGCAAGCCTCGGGTTCCCCGCCGAAGGCAGGCACCACCTTGTTCTTGCTTATCAACGTGTCAACATCGATGAGACAGGCTGTACCAGAAAGGGTCATCGAGATATTGCCGTAATGATCGTACACATTCTTGGTGATGGTACCCCAAACAGAGGTACGGCCAGTGGCCCAGGTGCCAAGGTTACCATCCACCTGTTCGCCATGCTCATTCTCATGTCCTTGAACATCGCTCTTCTTCGGGCTCCAGTCAATCTCGGTGATGATTACAGGATTAGTATCGACCACTGGCACCTGCTCGTGGAACTGATTGATTTTCTTCTGAGTAGCCGTTGCCACGGTACTGGGCGAGTTCTTCTTGTCCTCACAGCCATACCAGCCATCGTAGTCGTGAACAGCATAACCTATGTTATAACCCGTGATGGGATTGGTCTTGTAGTCAGCATAGCTGGCCTGCCAACCTGCACCGGGTACCCAGATGACACCTGTGAAGCCGTTGGCACGGATCTTGTCAACTATCGGCTGGAAGAAATCGTGCAGGGCTTTCTTGTCATCAGCATTAATAGCATTCTTAACGCTAACGGGCTCGTTGGCCAATTCTATGCTAATCTGTCCGGAATACTTACGGATAGAGTCGTTCTTGGTGAAGATGTCCCATACCTGCAGCAGATACTTCTGATAGTAGCCACCTACATTAATCTGGTGAGGACATACACCCGGCGGGCGCACCACTACATACATGCCATGCTTCATAGCCCTCTGCATCAGGGGGAAGTAGAGCGACTTAAGATAGTTGGTAAGACGGGTAGGATTGAAATGACGGATATCAGCCTCGCCACCGTAGCCATCACCAGTAGGCTGATTGATAGCCGGCTGATAAGTGTAGCTGTTGTCGTTGGTCCATGCTGGCTCCAGGTGCAGACGGAACACGTTACACTTGGCCTGCTCCAGACCTCCAAACAACTTCTCGAAATAGTTAATACAACGCTGGCGACCTGCGTCATCATAGTCCCAGCCCCAACGTCCTTCGTTGAACCAGGCACTAGGTGTGTCCATCACGCCGTGAAGAACCACATGGTTGCCATGTGTGTCTACCAGCCATTTACCTTCCACGTGGAGCGAAGGCAACGGCTTAACGCCTTGAGCCAGTATTCCCATTGTGGCCCAAAAGGCAATTGCCATAATTACTAATTTTTTCATATCCTCTCTTTTAGGTTTTTATAAAAACGCTGCAAAGATAACAAAAAAATTGTAGATTATACACAATTATACGTCTCATTTGTTTTTCTATATGTAAAATGAAGGTGGGCAAGCATACGTGTGTATGCCTGCCCACCTTAGTTATTCTCTTCGAGAAAGATTATTTCTTGATAACCTTTTCGATGCGTACAGTACCGTCACTCATGTACTTCTTCACAATCTGGATACCCTTCTGGGCAGTGATGATGCGACGTCCGTTCAGGTCGTAGAGCTCGATGCCACGAACACGTGCTGCAGCGGGAGCTTCTACGCCAGTCTCAATCTGCTCGTTCAGCTTAGCATATTCGCCTGCATAGTCGAAACCAGCAGCAGGAGAGACGAGCAACAGACGAACCTCGTTGAAGAAGGTATGAGAACCGTCACCTGCATTGACACCAATGGTGAGTATACCGTCAGTAACAACTACTTCATCCTCAATGATACTGGTCTGAGAGTCGTTGCTAGCAAACGGGAAGGCCTGTCCGATACCTGGGCATCCACCATAATACTCCTGCTCGTTGCTGTCGATAGCGAAGCTATAGCTGTCCTCGATTTCCTGGTTGTCGCGATCACCGAAGGCGAAGCGGATATTGTAGATACCAGCAGGCAGGTCCTCGATGGTCTGCTGTACGCGATAAGCGCCACCCCATGTCTGGAACATGCAGTCCTCTGCAACACCCTCAACATTCTTAGGCTGTCCCCAACCAACGGTAAGGCCAGGAGCATTGTAATCCTCAGGAGTAACCCATCCAGGAACATTTTCAGGTGTGAAGTTCATATTGGTCTCCTGCTTATAGGTATTCGGGTTCTTCACGAACACAGTCATGTCGTAAGAAGGAATAACCTCTTCCAAAGTTGTCTCGTCAACGGTTGCCTGGAACAAAGGATTGTTTGTATCGGCAATACCCTGATACAACAACTTCTTAACGTGGAGCTTAAGACCCTCAATCAGTTCATCATCGTCGGTCAATGCGTTGTTGAGACCAGCAACGTATGTACTGTCAATAGCAACACCGAGTTTATCGCTCAAAGTGTTCAGGGTAGCAAGACCCAGACGCATACGATCGAAGAGTACTGCAACACCAGTAGCCTTACCACCATTTGCATTCTCAGGAGCAGAAACGCCCTCAGTGAAGAGCAGAGAAGCAAGGTTAGCATACTCGTTCAGTTCATTAACAGCAGCTGTCAGAGCAGCATTGTCAGTCAGTTTATCAAATTCATAAACCAGTTCTACTTCTGACTCAGGATCCTCAGGATCGATAGCAACCCACTCTGAAGAACCATGATACTTAGCATTGATAGCCTTCACCTCTTCATAAAGTGCAGTCTTAGCAAACTTGTTGTTGGCATTCTGACGCTCCACGTCGAGTGACTTCTTAATCTGAGAATCGTAGCTATCACAGAGTGCACGGTGATCCTTCAGAACTGCGGTCTTTTCGTCGAGCTCGGCAGCAGCAGCCTTGAACTTAGAAGGAGCTGTGTAACCATCCTTCTCGGCTTCGTACTTGACAACGGCATTGCTCAGAGCTTCATATTCAGGACCAAGATAGCGATCAGCGCCATTCTCTTCAAGTGCCTTCTTTGCATTCTCGATAGCAGTATTCAGCAGAGCGGTCTCCTCAACACCCATAGTGTTAGGCATATACTTCACACTTGGGTTAGCCAGCAGCACTTCGTTAAAGCCTGTTCTGGTCCAGCGCAGCATATAATAAGCGGTGAATTCGGGAACGAAGGTAAACTCAGAAGCAGTAGAACCTGTAACAGGAGAACTGGTAACACCATTTACATTAGGAGTATTCTGGATAGTCTCAGAAAGGTATGTTTCTGACTCATCGGGACTCATGATAGAGAAGGTCATCTCTGAACCATTGTCCTTCCACATTGCAGAGTTGAAGCGAACCACATATTTCTTACCAGCCTCAAGCTCCAAGTAGTAACCTTCCTCACTACCGTACTGGGCATAACCCTCACGGAAGTAGAGAGCCTTGGTGAAGTCACCACCGGCAGCGAAGTCAAACATACGAGGACCTGAGCCATAAGAACTTTCAGAGGTACGGGTTTCTCCATTGAAATCAACAACGAAACCAGCAGGAATACCACCAGCAGCGCAGTTAGCGAAGTACTCTGTAGGCAGTACATTCTTGATGGTGTCGCTGGGATCAACATCCACCTTGCCAATGAAGAATGAATATTCAAATGTAGCAAAGTTCTTTTCCAGACGAGCCTCAGGATAAACATTATCCATCTTAATGGTATACTCACCAGTAGTCAGATCACCACCTTCACGCTTCAGGACAATCTTCTCAGCGAAACCGTCGGCAGGTGAAACAGTGAGCTTCTTTCCATTCAGAGTAGCTACGATATCTTTACAGTCAACAAGTTTGTCGAATGTTACATGGAACTCCTTCAGGCTATTGGGCAGGTTGAATGAACCATTCTCAGGATCAGACTCAATAATAACGGGCTCGAGATAGATATATGCGAAAGCACCTTCCTCCATTGCCACATCTTCATTTTCTGTAGCAGGACCATCATAGTTAGCCACACTTTGACCCTCAACAGCAGCAGAGGTATAAACCAGATGATAAGCGGCATCGGTAGGATTGGTGAACTTCACATTAACGTCGCCGTCAATCATGTTTTCAAGGAAGATAAAGAAACGACCATCAGCAAAAGCCTCTACAGAAGTAATATCGGCTTCTTCCAGAAGGTCACCGTCAACCGTTACTTTCACACAGTCCTTGGGGAACAACAGACGGGGCTTGCCTGAAGCTGCCACCAGTGCAGGAATGTTGGTATCAAAACCAAAGTCAATCTTGATCACATCCTGACCATACTCAACAAGTGTACCAAGCTTGAATACTTCAAAACTAATATTATCAAAATAATAGTTGTTAGCAGCTTCCAGTTCACTCAGGTTGAAAGCTATTGAGGTAAACAATCCACCAGTACTATTCGGACCGGCCTGACCAGCAGTAACCACACCTTCTTTATAGAAATTATTCCAATCGGTAGTAAAGTTGACGTCACCTAACATATCCGAAGAAATATAATCTGACGGCTCAGCATGTGCCTGAGTAGTGGCTTTTGCATCGGCATCAGCTCTATAGTCAAAAGACACACGATATTTTGTACCGGCAGGAACAATCTCTGAGAAGCGGAACCAGAACTGGTTATCCCAGGTGTTAGCCTTCCTCTCAGTTGCCTCAACCTTAATACCGCGACTTCCATCAACACCTTCACCATCTACGATGACAGAAGGCTCAGGATCGCCCTGATCCACCTTGGTAAAGAAACTGCTAACGTCATCACCTTCCATATCACTATTAATGATAAGGTTAGTCCAACCTACAGTAGGCGCATTTTCAGCCTTCTCCACTTCCATGCTTGTCACTGTCACATCTGTCCAGTTGGCACCCTTGATACAGTGCAGGTGACAGAAGCCCTTATCCTTGACGATTGCTTTAATGTCAACAGTATAAGTAGCGTTCTCGTCGTCGCCTTCCTTAGTAAAATACTTCTGTGACCAGCCACCATCCTTAGGATATTCAATCAGATGAGACTGTGACTCATCAGAATTCCACTGGCCCTCATCAACATCACGATTAAGAAGGAAACGAGGAGTACCTGAAGTTACGGTGACAATCAACTTGGTGTAACCTGACAGGTCTGCATAGTTAATAACACTGCCATCGCCATAAGGCAAGCCGGTAGGCTCGTCCAAGACCCAGGCAAATTCGGCAGAACCAGTGCTTCTAGCATCGGCAGTCCAGCCATCCCAAGAACAGAAGGGCACCTCATCAAGAGACACTCTAGCTGCACTTGCAGTTGTTGCACCCATTGCCATCAGCACGAGTGCAAGTGTCATGAGAAATAATTTCTTCATAAGCATTTAGTTAGTTAGAAAATAATAAATTTAGATTTCGTGAAATTTCGGCTGCAAAGATAGTGCTATTAGCCGAGACGCCGTTAATGCTACGTCTCATTGTGTTTCTCGTTTGTCACCACCGCTTTTCTCGCCATATTCCGACGGAGCTACGCCAAAGTATTTCCTAAAGATAGTAGAGAAGTGTGCCAGGTTAGAGAAACCCACAGTGTAAGCCACTTGTGTGACATTAATCTTCTGTTCCTTCAGCAATCGGGCAGCCTGTTCCAAACGGATATTCCTGATAAACTCGCTGGTTGAGATGCCTGTCATTTCTTTCATCTTACGATGCAGCTGAGCTCGGCTGATACCTACCTCCTGTGTCAGCATATCCACATTGAAGTCGCTGTTCGAGATATTCTTATTCACAGCTTTCATGATACGTTCCATCAACAACTCATCGTTGCCCTTCACTTCAGGCTGTATCACTTTATCTACCTGTTTCTGTGCACCACTATACTTGCCTTTCAATCGCTGGCGACCCTGAATTAGGTTCTCAATCACCATATGAAGCTCTTCCATGTCGAAAGGTTTGGCCAAGAAAGCATCTGCACCACGTTCCAAGCCTTCCAAACGATTGGCCACATCGGTTTTCGAGGTCAGCATCACCACAGGCACATGGGCTACGTTCGTGTTGGTCTTAATCATTCTAAGCATTGTGAAGCCGTCCATCTCAGGCATCATCACATCGCTCACCACAACGTCGTATTCGCTGTCGTCCTGTGCATGCAGCAGCAGCTCTTTCAATCCGTCCTTACCGTTGTTGCAAATACCGAACTTATAATAGCGTCCCAATTCGCTGGAAATATAACGGCCAATCTCAACATCATCATCGACGATTAGCACGCGACGCTTCGACACCGATGCCACCTTTACGGTAGGCGTGGTGGGAGCCTCAGTCTCTTCTATCTCGTTTTGTTGTAGGTGTGCGTTACCCAATGGTAACTTGACCTCGAATATAGAGCCCTGCTGGTCCTTGCGGTTGTAAGCTTCAATAGTACCGTGATGCATATCGACAATCATCTTACAGAGGTTCAAACCGATACCGGTGCCAGCCACATGCAGCCTGCGAGAATTACCACCCTGATAGAAACGCTCGAAAATATGCTTTAGGTTGTCTGCATCCAACCCCACACCATTATCGATAACCTGTAATGTGGCGAAAGCCTCGTCATGGGTGAGGTTCACCTCCACAGCACCACCATCGAAGTTATATTTAAAGGCATTCGACAACAGGTTAGTAATGACCTTATCGAATTGGTTGCGGTCAATCCAAATGTCAAGTGTGTCAGCATCGTGATGGAATTCGAAAGTAATACCACGTTCTTTGGCACTATACTCAAACATCTTGCATACACCCTGAGTGAAATCCACAAGGTCGGTCTGCTGACAGTGCAACTGCATTTGCTGTTTGTCAATCTTTCGCACGTCAAGAATTTGGTTCACCAGGTTCAAGATACGCTTGGCATTGTGATCAATAGTATCAATGTCACGCTGTGCCTCGGGATGGTCAGTACCTATATGGCGCTTCAGATTGGCCAGCGGACTCATGATGAGCGTCAGCGGAGAGCGAATATCGTGGGTGGCGTTAATCAAAAATTTCATTTTCTCCTCATTCAGGTGCTCATAGGCTCTGCGTCGGTAGTTCAGCAACACAAAAATCACTATAGCAATAATTACCGCCAGATAAATGCAGTAAGCCAGCGTGGTGCGATACCAAGGTGCCTTTACAGTAACAGTCACCGTCTTCACAGGTGTATAATCGTTACCCTGCTGTGCCCTCACCTCAATGCGATAGGTACCTGGCTGAAGATGACTCAGCGTAAAGTCATTAACGCCAGCCGCATTTCGAATCCAATCGCCATCGTTCACCCTATACTCCAGGAATACGTTAGATGGGTTGTAGAAGTTCATCTGTGAAAAGCACAGCGTGATGGTATGATCCAAATAACTCAGCGTGAAATGATCAGACTCGCAGACAGGTTTTTCTGTTATCTTTACGTTGTTCAGTTCGGTACGTGTATTCACTGCCTGTCCACTCACAAGAAGAGCTGTCAGATGCAGAGAGTCGGGGGTAGTATGGTCCTCACCGATTCTCCGTGGCAGGAAAGCTGTAAAACCATCGTTATGTCCGAAGAGTACCAAATCGTCGGCGGTATGCATGCCAACACCATACAGGAACTCTTTCTGCGCCAGTCCGTTGCCGCTAATATGTCCTATAAAGGTATGATTTGACTGCTGATACTGCCATATGCCTTGCGACGTAGAACACCAAATGTCTCCATTATCCGACTGCACTATATAGCACACATTCTTGTTATCCAATTGTTCGCTGCCTGGGAAGCGCTCTACACGTTGCGTCTGGCGGTCATAAAGGAAGAGTCCCACCTCAGTGCCCACGGCGATGCAACCTTCCAGGGGTCTACCGTCAGCCAGAGAGCCCAAATGCAACTCGGTTACATCGAAACATACGATGCCATCGAGCTGTGAGTTCCAGCCCTGAGAACGGAAATTGTCGGTATGAGGATCGTAACACGATATACCCGATGAGGTGGCCATCCATATCAAGCCCTGCTTATCCGACTCCATAGCCATGATCCAGTTATTGCACAGATAACCGCGGATAGAATCACGCTCCGAGAAGTTATGGTTGCGCAAACTGCCCGTAGCTGGGTCGAAGATACAGAATCCCCTTGAGAACGTAGAGAGGTAAAGGCGACCCTCTTCATCGCTGGTCATATCGTTAAAACGGTCGCACTCAAACGTCACTTTCTGCTGATAGCGTCCTGTTGCGGGGTCGTAGGCATAGAATGCATTGTCGGTGCCTATCCAATAACGTTTCTGTTTGTCTCGGAACATAAATTCCACAGCATCGGGAGCGGCAGGCTGTGCCACCACATGGCCCTTGCGGTTAAAACCATAGATACCCACACCCTGTACCGTACACCACACAATACCGTCATCACCCTCGCACACCGATGAAATAGCAGAACCAAGGTTGATGCCCTGAGATTGGAAGCTCCAGTTACTAAAGCCTACGGGTTTCAACGGCACCATCAGCAATCCCTTGCGCTGGCATCCTAACCAGAGATTGCCCGTACGATCGGTCATGATGCAGTTCACCTTAGTGGTATTGGCGTCTACTCCAGCCGCATCAATATCCATATGCTCCAGCCGACGTGAGCCAACCCGCAGCATGTAAATACCCTGTCCTCGCGTACCTATATATAATGTACCATCAGCTGAAACAGATGCACTGGTAAACACAGCATCTTTCCTCGACGCCTCATTCAAATCTATATCAGCAACCGTCATCTGTCCGTTATGATATGACATCAATCCGTGCTGACATACCACCAACAGTTCGTCGCCATGCTCAACAATGGCCTGTGGATTACCCACCGATGACAGGAACGTATGCATTTTCTTGCCATCGTGCATCACAATATTCTCGTCAAAGCCAATCTTCCATAATCTACCCCTCGAATCTTCCATCAGACTGTTATAGAACATCTCTGGAGCGAAAAAGCCCGAAGGCTGCAGGTACCCCTCACTATTAATGGTGTACATACCATAGCCTGCAGTACCAATCAGTATAGTGCCGTCCTTGCGCTCAATGATGCTCGCCACACGAGCACCCATATCACCATATTCTGGCGGGAAACCATAGTGTACAAAGGAATCTGTGGCATCATCATAACGGTCCAAGCCATGGTTCGTGCCTACCCATACACGTCCTTCATTGTCGCACAGCAGTGAGACAACACCGTTCACCCTCATTGAGTTGGGGTCGTTGTTCTTATGCAAATAGTATGAAAAACGGTAACCGTCATATCTATTCAGACCGTAGTCTGTGGCTATCCACAGCGAACCTTGTCGGTCCTGACAGATATCAGACACCAGACTGCTTGAAAAGCGGTCGGAGGAAATGAACTGTCCTATCTGTGCCCGCGCTGTCAGTGTTAATGACAATGCAGTGAGCAGTAATAATATCGTGCGTTTCATCGTTGTTATGGCAAAAACTAATAAATTACGGCGCAAAGATACAAAAAATAAAAATACGATGCACTTTTTATTAAGTTTCATTAAGTTTTCTTTTTGTCTCTATACGCAAAAATGAGCGCTTTAGAGCACGGAGACAGCTTCACAATAGCTTCGCTTCGCAAAATATCTTAAATAAATTTGGTTTTTCACTCGATTTGCACTACCTTTGTGGGCGAATTATGAGTATCTTGAAATTAGACGACACAAGGCGGTTCTCATTTGAGGTGCTGCCCCCACTGAAGGGGACGGGCACAGAGAAGTTATTTGCCGACATAGACAAACTAAAGGAATACAACCCCGCCTATATCAACATTACTACCCACCACTCGGAGTTTGTGTATAGAGAACTGCCCAACGGACAGTATGAGCGTCAGCGCATACGTCGCCGTCCGGGCACAGTGGCCATTGCTGCTGCCATTCAACAGAAATATGGTATCCCCGTGCAGCCGCATGTCATCTGCAGCGGTGCAACCATCGAGGATATTGAATACGAGTTGTTGGATTTGCAATTTCTAGGTATCAGCGACTTATTGCTGTTAAGAGGCGACAAGGCAAAGGAGGACAGCCGCTTTGTGCCAACACCTGGCGGGCATGCCCATACCACAGAGCTGATGCAGCAGGTGAAGCGATTCAACGAGGGATTCTTTGCCGACGGCACACCTATCAAGAACCCTGGTCACGCTTTCGATTATGGTGTGGCTTGCTATCCCGAGAAACACGAAGAGGCCCCCAACTTGGAACGCGACATGGAATACCTGAAGCAAAAGCAAGAGCTGGGAGCACAGTATGCTGTGACACAACTGTTTTTCGACAACCAAAAGTATTTCGAGTTTGTGGACAAGGCTCGTGCAATGGGCATTACCATCCCCATCATACCTGGCATCAAACCGCTGGCGAAATTAACACAGCTCACCGTAGTACCTAAGACGTTCCACTGCGATATTCCAGAGCCACTGGCCAAGGAAATTGTGAAGTGTAAGACGGATGATGATGCACGACAACTGGGCATTGAGTGGACCACCGAGCAGTGCAAGGAGCTGTATCAGCACGGTGTGAAGAACATACATTTCTATACTGTCTCTGCAGTAGATTCTGTAGCTGAAGTCGCTAAAAAACTATTATGACGTTTAGTGAGGTGATAGGACAGAAAGAGGTGCAAGAACGCCTGAAACAGATGGTCAAGGAAGGTCATCTGCCTCATGCCATCATGCTATGCGGTCCCACAGGAAGTGGTAAGATGGCATTGGCGGTGGCCTTTGCCTCATACCTTTTAGGTGAAGACAACAGCATGGTGAAGAAACTGGAGCATCCCGACCTGCATTTCACCTACCCCACCATCAAGTTACCGTCGATGAGTACCGACCACAAGCCCGTAAGCGATGACTTTGCCCGCGAGTGGCACGAACTGATCATGGAGGGGCCCTACTTCACCCTAGACCAATGGCTCAACGCCATCGGTGCCGAGAATCAGCAGGCCATCATCACTGCAGGTGAGAGCGACGAACTGGTGAGGAAGCTGTCGCTGAAATCGAGTCAGGGTGGCTATAAGATTAGTATCATCTGGCTGCCCGAACGCATGAACATCGAGTGCGCCAACAAGTTACTGAAGCTCATTGAAGAACCGCCCTCACAAACGGTGTTCCTCATGGTGTGTGAAGAGCCCGGCAACCTTTTGGAGACCATCCGCAGTCGTGTACAGCGCATAGACGTTAAAAAGTTGCCGGCAGATGAAATCCGCCAGGCACTCATAGAACACAGAGGACTGGGCGAAGATGATGCCGTGCGCATCAGCCGACTGGCCAATGGTTCGTGGCTCAAAGCCATGGAAGCCTTACAGGCCGGCACAGAGAACGAACAGTTTCTTGACCTCTTTATCATGCTGATGCGTTTGGCCTACCAACGCAAGGTACGCGACCTGCGCAAATGGAGTGAGACGATGTCGAACTTTGGTCGAGAGAAGCAGAAACGCTTCCTGCAGTTTTTTCTGCACATGCTTCGCGAGAACTTTATGTACAACTTCCAGCAACCCGACCTGGTATACATGACCCGCGAAGAAGAGGACTTTGCCAAGAACTTTGCCCGTTTCATTAACGAGGCCAACATACTGCAGCTGTATGATCTGACGAACCGCGCCCTGCGTGACATTGGCCAGAACGCCAATGCAAAGATAGTATTCTTTGACTTTGCACTGCAAATCATTGTGCTGCTCATTCAAAAATAACCCATTAGACCTATAAGACTCATATAAATAATATGGAAGAGAAACAAAGAACCTACGAGATACGAACAGGCTGCGACCGCGGACTATGCCGCGCTGCCGTAGGTCGCCAGGATCGCCAGCTGAATACCTACGACTGGCTGGCCGACGTGCCTGGCAATGCCGAGTCGACAGACTTGGTAGAGGTGCAGTTCAAGCACACCCGCAAGGGCTACTATCACAACGTGAATAACTTGCCGCTGAAAAAGGGAGATGTTGTGGCTGTAGAGGCCAGTCCTGGTCACGACATAGGCGTGGTAACGCTGACCGGTCGGCTTGTGAACCTGCAAATCAAGAAAGCCAACCTGAAGAGCGCTGAGGACATCAAGCGTATCTATCGTTTGGCCCGTCAGGTGGATATGGACAAATACAAAGAGGCCAAGGCTCGTGAGCACGAAACGATGATTCAGAGTCGCGAGATTGCCAAGAACCTCGGTCTGCAGATGAAAATCGGCGACGTGGAGTATCAGGGCGATGGTCAGAAGGCTATCTTCTATTATATCGCCGATGAGCGTGTGGACTTCCGCCAGCTGATCAAAGACCTGGCTGCCGCTTTCCATGTACGTATCGAGATGAAACAGATTGGTGCACGTCAAGAGGCAGGACGCATCGGTGGTACAGGCCCTTGCGGCCGCGAGCTGTGCTGCGCCACCTGGATGAAGAACTTTGTCAGCGTGTCTACGGGTGCTGCCCGCTATCAGGATATCTCCCTAAACCCGCAGAAGCTGGCCGGTATGTGTGCTAAGCTGAAGTGTTGTCTGAACTACGAGGTGGACGACTATATGGAGCACAGCAAGAAGCTACCCAACCGCGAGATTGTGCTTCAGACCCTCGATGCCGACTACTACTACTTCAAGGCCGACATTCTGGCCGGACTGGTCACCTACTCTACTGACAAGCGCATAGCCGCTAATCTGGAGGTTATCACCGCCGAGCGTGCCAAAGAGATAATTGAGATGAACAAGCGCGGCGAGAAGCCTGCCGACCTACAGCCCGACGAAGAAAAGCAGAAGAAACAGGAGAACGCCCCTGTGGACCTTCTGGCTGGCGATGATATCCACCGCTTCGACAAAGCCAAGAAGAAAAAGAAGAAAAAGAAGCCGCAGAGACCTCAGAATGAGACTGATAGTGAGAAGACTCAGAATAAGGAATAGCATACTATGGACTATGGCGGCTGCACTGGCATTTTTCAGTTGCAGCCGCAATACCATCTATAGTCACTACGAGCCCGTCGACGTCAACGGATGGGAACGTGGCGACACCCTGTATTATCATATCACCACACTTCGCGATAGTGGGAACTTCAGCACGCAATTAGGATTACGACTGACATCGACCTACCCCTATCAGGAGGTATCACTCATCATGGAGCAACAGCTATTACCTGCAGGTACAATGACAATGGACACACTGAACATCAAGTTGGCAGACCAAGAGGGCAATCTCAACGGCATTGGTCTTAGCATGTTAGACTATACCATCCCTCTGAGTGATATCTTGCTAAGCTATTCTGACACACTGAACGTGAGCATACGCCATAACATGCGACGTGAGATGCTACCTGGCATCACCAACATCGGCATCACACTGGAAAAACAAGATCACTAATTATGCACCTTATAGCGTCCTGCATCAATGCGCAGGAAGATGAACAGCAATAAGGTAAATCCCCAGAGTGACGAACCGCCATAGGAGAAGAACGGTAATGGGATGCCTATAACAGGTGCAAGTCCCAATACCATGCCCACATTTATAAATACGTGGAAAAGGAATACCGACAGCACACAATAGCCGTAGATTCGTCCGAAGGCGGTTGGTTGTCGCTCTGACAAATGGATAAGTCGTAATATCAAAGCCAGAAACAAGACTAGCACACCAGCAGCCCCCAAGAAACCCTCTTCCTCACCTACTGTACAGAAAATAAAGTCTGTATCCTGCTCAGGCACATACTTCAGCTTAGTCTGGGTACCATTCAGGAAACCCTTGCCTGCCAGTCCGCCAGAACCAATGGCTATCTCACTCTGATGCACATTATAGCCAGCACCCTTTAGGTCTTCCTCCAATCCTAACAACACGTTGATACGAGTGCGCTGGTGCTTCTCTAGCACATGATTGAGAGCATAGTCGGCAGAATTGAAGAAAACAACGGAGCCAGCAGCAAAAGCCGCCACCCAAAGGTAACCACGGTAACGCGTTATCATGAACCGCCACAACAGATAGACCACCATCAACACACACAGGGCGAGCTGCACCCAGAACAGGTCGAAGGGAATAACGAAGACTGCAAACAACAGACATATCAGCGTAACAGTCAGAGAGATGGCCAACCAGTGATTGGCCTCAAGCCAGCGCCTACAGTACAACCCGATCATCACCGATGTGAATACCTGAATAAGAAGCATCACCACAAACGGTCCCACAGAGGTGGTGGTGTCTAGCAATGTTGGCTCGGCATAACGTATACCAACAACAAAGAACAGTACTAAGGCCGCTCCTGAGAACAATACGCTACCCGTCATACCCTCACGATAGAGCATAAGGAAGAATGCCAGATACACCAAGGCAGAACCCGTCTCGCGCTGTAACACAATGCACAGCATGGGTACAAAGATGATAGTCAGCGTCAGCAAGAAATCTTTCACACGATGGATATCATACCCATAGGTTCCCATAAACTTTGCCAGCGCCAACGCTGTAGCAAACTTAGCAAACTCAGCCGGCTGAAGGCGCAAAGGACCTAACACCAACCACGAACGGGAGCCTTTGATAGTATGAGGATTAAAGATGGTGGCAAACAGAAGCAGCACTAAAACGGCAAAGATAATATAGGAGAAAGTATCATAGAGCCGGTCATCAAGTAAAAGCAGTACCAATCCCAGAAACAACGACGTGCCTATCCACACAATCTGCATACCAGAACGTGCCGACAGCGAGAACAGATCTGTCTCGCCATAAGTATAGCTAGCGCCACAAACGCTGAGCCAGCCAAAGGTGAGCAGAGCCATATATATTAGAATGGTCCACCAGTCGATGGCACGAAATATGCTTGGTTGCTTATCTGGATGCTGAACCATAGTTGATACGTTTATTCTGAATGTCGGTAGCCCTTGACTCTGAGGCATTCGACAATTCTCCGTTAATATACTTTTCCATTATCAAACCGCCAATGGGAACGCCATAGGTAGCACCCCATCCACCATTCTCAACATAGACTGCTACAGCAATCTTGGGTTCGCCCATCGGCGCAAACCCCATAAACACAGAGTGGTCATGTCCGCGGTTCTGAGCCGTTCCCGTCTTGCCACAAGCCATGAAGTCGTATTTGGCCAGTTCGTGACACGTGCCACCAATAGCGGCAGAGCGCATACCCTGCACCACATAGTCATAGGCCTCGGCACTAGCCATCGTATAACGACGGTTTGTATAGAGCGTATCGAGCTCTTCGTCTTCAATCTGCTTCACCACATGAGGCGTGATAAACCAGCCTCGATTGGCAATGGTGGCACCAAGGTTGGCAATCTGCAACGGGGTGGCATTCACCTCACCCTGACCAATGGAGATGGAGATGATAGTCAGACCATTCCACGAGCCTTTGTAGGCATTATCGTAGAACTGCGCATTAGGTATCAGTCCACGTTTCTCTCCAGGCAAGTCAACTCCCAGCTGATAACCAAAGCCCATCGACACCATATAGTCACGCCAGCGGTTCATAGCATCCTGCACAGTGGGATACTTCTGGCGGTCGCCTATCATGTGATACAACCCCCAGCAGAAGTAGCCATTGCATGAAGTCGAGATGGCAGGGATGAGCGACAGCGGAGAGCCATGACCATGACAACCCACACGCAGTCCCTTGAACACAAAACCATGATAGCAGGGATAGGCCGTCTGATGGGTGATGATACCCTCGGACATGAAAGTCAACGCCTGTGTGGTCTTAAACGTAGATCCTGGCGGATACTGTCCCATAATAGAACGGTTGAGCAGCGGTTTCCACGAGTCCTGCCCCAGCAGACGCTGACTCTTGGAGCGCTGGCGCCCCACCATCATACGGGGATCGTAACTGGGCGAGCTTGCCATACATAATATCTCGCCAGTTGATGGCTCAATAGCCACCACCGCACCTATCTTACCTTCCAGCAAGCGCTCGGCCAGAGCCTGCAGTTCGATGTCTATACCTAAGGTCAGATTCTTACCCGGCACTGGCATACGGTCAAGTTCTCCATTCTTATAGCTGCCTTGAATACGTCCATGGGCATCGCGCAACAGAATCTGCACGCCCTTCTCGCCACGCAGGTATTTCTCATAGAAACGCTCCACACCTAACTTGCCTATATAGTCGCCAGGCTGGTAATAGCTATCCTGTTCTATATCAGCAGGCGACACCTCTGCTACATCGCCCAGCACATGGGCGGCATTGGTATGTTCATACTGACGGATGCTACGTTTCTGGACATAGAAGCCTGGGAATCGGTACATCTTCTCCTGAAACACACTGAAGTCGTGGTCAGAAATCTGATTAAGGAACATCTGCTGGGTGAAGCGAGAATAGCCTGGATTCTTGACACGGTCCTTGATATTCGCCATGCGCTCGTCAAACTCTTGACGAGTGATGTTCAGCGTCTGACACAGCTCAAGCGTATCCAAATGATTCTTGGCCTCATTCATCACCACCATTATGTCATAGGCCGGTTGGTTATATACCAGCAACTCGCCATTACGGTCGTAGATGATGCCACGCGACGGATATTCTATCTTTTTCAGGAAAGCATTTGAGTCGGCATTCTTCTTATAGTCATCGCTCATGAGCTGTAGGAAAAACAAGCGCACTATATAAATCACGACGATAATTATCGCCACGCCACCAATCACAAAACGCCTGTTTTCAAGTCTGTAATCCTTCACGCCAGCAACTACTTTCTAATGCTTTCAATCGGGAAAATCAGGACAAGGGTCAGCAAAACGCTACCCACAACACACTCTAACCAGTAGAGCCAGTTGAAAAAGCTGTACTGCTCAAGCAGAAAGAACATCAGACAATAAATGGATACCAGGAAGGCTGCCAGTGATGCAAAATTACCAAAGCCCAACGTAGACACAGAAGACTTGACATTGAAATCAAAATCACGAGGCAGGAACAGCTCCAGCAGATAAGGCTGGAGTACGCCGACCAGCGTCAGCGAAGCCGAAGCCACACCTGGTGTATTGGAAAAGGCATCAACGATGACACCCATAAAAAAGCACCACAAGAGGATAGCCCACTTGGGATAATTACGTGGAAAGATGATGGCGAAATAGACATACAGCAAAGGTATGGCACAGTCAAACAGATGGATGCGGTTGAGCACCAGTGCCTGTGCCAGACACAAAATGATGAAGACGGACAACCGTCGAAGGGTATCTAACATCATAAGCGTCAGTTCCTATTTCGTTGTAAGGCCAGAGAATCAAGTGCTGCCTCTTGTAGCCTCAACCGCTCTGCAAAATCCTTTTCTGTAATGACACATACATCGCGCAGCCTAGAGAAGTCTGTAGAGAGATTGATCTTCAAACGATACGACAGACCGTCAGCCGAGTCGTCAATATCGATAATCTTACCTATCAGCACACCTCGAGGGAAGATAGAAGAATAGCCACTGGTCTCCACCCATTCGCCCACCTTGAACTTGGCATGACGGGGAATATCGTCAACATAAGCGATGACAGAGCTGCCGCCAGGCCAGGTGACATAGCCGTAATAACCTTTCTTACGAATGGCACAACTGATGCGCGACTGGGTGTTCAGCAGAGGAATCACTACTGAATAATGGTCGCCAGTCAGATAGACCACCCCTACAATGCCTGTGCCGCAGGCCACACCCATATCTACCTCTACGCCATCCTTGGACCCTCGGTCGATAGTAATCAAATTATCTGGCCGGTCTATTGAGTTTGATATCACCTTAGCGGGAATAAACGTATAGTTGCCCAGATGGTCCATCATTTTCTGAAGAGACTGTACAGAGTCCTCGCGGGCATCGGCCATCGCCTCTTGAAAATACTGCACCTGCTGTTCCAACAACAGGTTACGACGGGTGAGGGCTTCATTGCGCTCTACCAGTGAAAAAAACTGTGTCAGCCCCGACTCCCATTCATAGACCTTGCCCACAACCGAATTGGCTGACGAAACCCACACACTGCCTTGATAGCTGTTGTATCTAAACAGCATCACACCACTGATCACTTCCAGGAAAAGGAAGATGAACCAGTGGTAGTACTTGGTGAGAAACGCCAGAAGGTTGTGCATTCTATCTCATCAGGAACGAGAAACGATCTACATTCTTCAATGCAATACCAGCACCCTTAGCCACAGAATGCAAAGGATCCTCGGGTACATGGAAAGGAATGTTAATCTTATCCTCCAGTCGCTTGTCGAGACCGCGCAGCAGGGCACCACCACCGCTCAGATAGATACCATTCTTCACAATGTCGGCATAAAGTTCTGGCGGAGTGTTCTCTAATGCTGAAAGCACCGCATTCTCAATCTTTGCGATGGTCTTGTCCAGACAATGGGCAATCTCCTGATAGCATACGGGTACCTCCATAGGCAGTGCCGTGATACGGTTAGGACCATGAACAACATAATCCTCAGGGCCCTCGTCGCCCAGGTCGGTCAGAGCCGAGCCCACATGAATCTTGATACGCTCAGCCATACGCTCAGAGACCTTCACGTTGTGCTGACGCGACATATATTCTTGAATATCGGCTGTGAGGTCGTCACCTGCCGTACGGATAGAGTTGTTCGACACGATGCCACCCAGTGAGATAACTGCAATCTCAGTAGAACCACCACCGATATCAACAATCATATTGCCCTCAGGAGCCTCCACATCGACGCCGATACCAATAGCAGCTGCCATCGGTTCGAAAATCAGATATACATCACGACCATCAGCATGCTCGGCAGAATCGCGCACAGCACGCAGCTCCACTTCGGTAGAACCGCTAGGCACGCCAATCACCATGCGCAATGATGGTGAGAAGAAGTGACGTCCGGTATGAACCATCTTTATCAATCCGCGCATCATCTGCTCACAGGCAGAGAAGTCAGCAATCACGCCATCACGCAACGGGCGGATGGTGCGAATATTGTCGTGTGTCTTTTCATACATCATCTTAGCCTTCTGACCCACGGCAATCATCTTATCCGTGCGGCGGTCGAGTGCGACAACCGAAGGCTCATCGACAACAATTTTGTCATCGCTGATGATAATTGTATTAGCTGTGCCAAGGTCCATGGCCAGCTCTTGTCTAAAACTAAAAAATCCCATTCTTCTTACTTTGTAAACCAACTATGAATAGCCGTATCATAATGACTGCTGACACCAAAGGCACGAGCTGCAAACATCTTGCGGTCCTCAATATCGGTCTGAGCACCTTTCTTGTTCAGAATGTCAAGCAGCACGCTGTACTCGGCCTTTGAAGACACAATCACCACGTCCTTGAAATTCTTAGCTCCAGCACGAATCAGAGAGATGCCGCCAATATCAATCTTCTCGATAATGTCAGCCTCAGAGGCGCCACTGGCTACCGTCTGCTCAAAGGGATAGAGGTCAACAATGACCAGGTCGATTTCGGGAATCTCATACTGAGCCATCTGAGCACGGTCGCCCTCATTGTCACGACGTCCCAGAATACCACCGAACACTTTAGGATGCAGTGTCTTAACGCGTCCGCCTAAGATAGAGGGATAAGTAGTCACATCTTCCACCTTCTGACACTCATAGCCTTGCTCTTCTATGAACTTCTGCGTACCGCCCGTCGACAGGAAGCGTACGCCCTCTTCGTTCAGTTTCTTCAACAACTCGTCCAACCCGTCTTTGTGGAACACAGAAATCAATGCAGTCTTAATCTTTTTTACTTCAGCCATACCTATTTAATATAACGTTATATGTTTGGGGCTGCAAAGTTACAAAATATTTCATAATTCCCGATTTATAATCGGCTTTTTTTTTATGTAAATCAAAAAAAGTTGTCGCAGGTCAACACTGACTGCAAATAATTCTTAAAACCTTTTGCTATTCCCCCTTTTTATAGTACCTTTGCAGAATTATTTACGATTTTGCCTTTTTAGGCTCATTTTTCAAATGAGAAAAAGAAGAAACATGAACAAGCGCAGACACCGTCTGCAGATGGTGACGCTCTGCATCAGCACCACCATGGTACTAGTATTGTTGGGGTTGGTGGTGTTGCTGGGACTCACAGCCCACAACCTGCAGAAGAACCTGCGTGAGAATGTGGAAATCAGCGTCATATTGAACGACACCTTATCAGTAGAAAGCGGCAAGGCCTTAGGTGAGATTATCAAAACCAAAGCCTATGCCCGTGAGGTGACGTACATCAGTAGCGACGACGCCTTGCAGACCGCCAAGACCGAGATGGGTATCGACCCCACCGAGTTTACAGGCTTCAATCCCTTCTCACCCGAGTTGACAGTCAAGCTGGAGGCGCCATACGCCAATACCGACTCACTGAAACAGATCGTTAAGGCATTGCGCCAAAACAAGAAAGTGGTCGATGTGGCATATACCAAAGACGAGATAGAAGGCATGAACCGCATTCTCGACACCATCAACATAGCGCTGCTTGCCCTTTCGGCACTGCTCATCTTCATCTGCTACACGCTGATAAGCAACTCCGTACAACTGAGCATCTATTCAAGGCGCTTTGTCATTCACACCATGAAACTGGTAGGTGCATCTTGGGGATTCATACGCCGGCCGTTCCTTAAACAGGCCATCACCATTGGACTCATCTCGGCCATCCTGACATGCATCATCCTAGGTGGCATCATCTACGCCCTGCTGCCCTACATGCCTCGCATCGAGACTATTATGACGTGGCATGAGCTGGCCATCACAGCCGCCTGCGTATTCGTCTTCGGTTTCGTCATCATGGTTCTGTGCACGCTGTTATCGGTCAACAAGTTCCTGCGCATGACGGCAGGAGAACTGTATAAGATTTGAGAATTGAGAATTGAAAATTGAGAATTATATAATGGACAAAAGAAATTTTGCGTTCGGAAGAACAAACTTTATCCTACTGGCCGTCGGTATGGCCATTGTCATCATCGGTTTCATCTTAATGGCAGGTAGTGGTTCCAGTGAGCAGGCCTACAACCCTGAAATTTTCAGTGCCCGACGCATCAAGGTAGCCCCATTGGTGTGTCTCTTTGGCTTTGTATCAATGATTTACGCCGTTGTGCACAAAAGCAAGGATAAGGAGGAGAAAGTAAATGACGCTGCTTGAAACCATCATCATCGCTATTGTAGAGGGACTGACAGAGTTCCTGCCGGTATCATCAACGGGTCACATGATTATCACACAGAACCTGCTGGGCATTCCCCAGGGCGATCCGTTTGTGCATGCCTTTACGTTTATCATCCAGTTTGGTGCCATCCTTTCTGTGGTATGTCTGTATTGGAATTATTTCTTCAAGTTCGACAATACGCCTGCACCTCAAGGCAGTGGCACGATTCAGAAACTGAAGCATAAGTACTACTTTTACTGGCTGCTCATCGTGGGTGTTTTACCTGCTGTGATTATCGGACTGGCTGCAAAAAAGTCCGGACTACTCGACTGGCTGCTCGACAGCGTACTCGTTGTAGCCATCATGCTGGTGGTGGGCGGTGTGTTCATGCTGTTCTGCGACAAACTGTTCAACAAAGGCAGCGATGCCAATAAGCTCAACGAGAAGCGGGCTTTCAACATTGGTCTGTACCAGTGCATCTCGGTCATTCCAGGTGTGTCACGTTCTATGGCTACCATCGTGGGTGGTATGACTCAGGGACTGACTCGCCAGCGCGCTGCTGAGTTCTCGTTCTTCCTGGCTGTGCCCACTATGGCTGGAGCCACGCTACTCGACCTACTTGACCTACTGAAAGAGGATGCTTCGTGGGCTACTGCTCACAACATCACCATGCTCATCGTGGGCTGTGTGGTGGCCTTCATCGTGGCACTACTGGCCATGAAATGGTTTGTGGCCTTCCTCACCAAATATGGTTTCAAGGCCTTCGGTATCTACCGCATCATCGTTGGCGGCATCATCCTCATCTTGCTGCTGACGGGTCACTCACTTGCAATGGTCGACTAAATGAACTTTCAAGAAGGAGAATTCATATACATCAACAAGCCCTACCGGATGTCATCGTTCGGCGCATTGGCTTATGTCCGCACCCGACTGTCGAAAGCACTTCATGTAAAGCGGCTGAAGACGGGCCATGCGGGCACGCTCGACCCCTTGGCTACAGGTGTGCTCATCCTCTGCACTGGCAAGGCCACCAAGCGCATAGAGTCGTTGCAATATGCCACGAAGGAATACACGGCTACGCTGCAACTGGGAGCAACGACGCCCAGCTACGACCGCGAGCATACGGTGGACATGACCTACCCCACCAAGCACATCACCCGTGAGCTGATAGAACGTGTGCTCCCCAATTTTGTTGGCGAGATACAGCAGGTGCCGCCAGCCTATTCGGCCTGCAACATCGACGGCCACAGAGCTTATAAGATGGCACGCAAGGGCGAGACGGTGGAACTGAAGCCCAAAACGTTGCGCATTGATGAGATAGAGTTGACCCACTTCGACCCTATGACGATGCAGATGAGCATCCGCGTGGTTTGCGGCAAAGGCACCTACATCCGTGCTCTGGCTCGCGACATCGGTGAGGCGTTGAACAGCGGAGCCTTTCTCACGGCTCTCTGTCGCACCCGTCTGGGCGATGTGCGCATAGAAGATTGCCTGACGCTGGATGATTTTCCCGCTTGGCTCGACAAACAATCAATTCAAGTACCATAAGTCCCATAGGCCCCAAGGCCCCATAAGACCCAAAAATATGAAATTATCGCAATTCAAATTCAAACTCCCTGAAGAGCTTGTCGCTCTTTATCCCCCACACCGCTCCTTTGAAAACGAGGACGGAACGATTGACCGTGTTTACAACCGCGACCAGTGCAAGCTGATGGTGGTTCACCGCAAGAGCCAGAAAATCGATATCTTCAAGAAAGATGCCGAGGGCAACGATACGGAGGAATACATGACCTTCCGCAATTTGCTGGATTACTTCGACGAGGGCGACACCTTTATCTTCAACGATACGAAGGTATTCCCTGCCCGCCTCTATGGCACCAAGGAGAAAACCGACGCCAAGATTGAGGTATTCCTGCTGCGCGAATTAAACGAGGAGCTACGCCTGTGGGACGTGCTGGTAGAGCCTGCCCGCAAGATTCGTATTGGCAACAAGCTGTTCTTCGACGGCGACGGACCTATGGTGGCCGAAGTTATCGATAATACCACCTCACGTGGCCGCACCCTGCGCTTCCTCTATGACTGTCCGCACGATGAGTTCAAACAGGAACTCTTCTCGCTCGGTTCAGCACCCCTACCCCGCTATATCGTCGACCGCCGCAAGGCCGAACCAGACGACATGGAGCAGTTCCAGACCATCTTCGCCAAGAACGAAGGTGCTGTCACAGCGCCCTCAACGGGTCTGCACTTCAGTCGCGAGTTGATGAAGATGATGGAGATTCGCGGCTACCACTTTGCCTACATCACCGTACATTGCAGTCTGGGTTCGTTCGACCCGATTGAGGTAGAAGACCTGACGAAGCACAAGATGAACTCCGAGCAAATGATTATCACCAGCGAGGCCTGCGAGACGGTCAACAATGCCAAGGCCGCCGGCCACAACATCTGCGCCGTAGGCATCAGCACCATCCGTGCCACAGAGAGCTCGGTAGGTACCGACGGCATGCTAAAGGAGTTTGACGGATGGACCAACAAGTTCATCTTCCCGCCTTACGACTTCGGACTGGCCAACACTATGATTACCAACTTCTATCATCCTGAGTCCACAATGATGATGGCAACTGCCGCTTTCGCAGGCTACGAGCTCACCGTCGAAGCCTATAAGCTGGCGCTGAAGCATAAATTCATGTTTGGCTGCTACGGCGACGCAATGCTGATACTCGATGACTAAAACGTCACATCAGGTTTATCTCGGACTAGGGTCCAATTTAGGACAAAAGGAAGAGAACATACAGAGGGCCATCGCCCTGATTAACGAGCAGATTGGCACTGTGGTGCGCCAGTCTGCTCTTTTCTATTCCGAGCCTTGGGGTTATGAGTCTGACAATCAGTTTGTCAATGCCGCCATCCTCGTCACCACCACACTAACACCACGCCAGCTACTCAAGGCTACGCAGCGCATAGAGCGTCAATTAGGCAAAACCACAGCCCACGCCACACAGCGCCCTTCAGATATCAACCATCAACCCTCAGCCCTCTACCACGACCGTCCTATCGATATTGACATCCTCACCTACGACGACCTCCATATCGACCTTCCGGAACTAAAAATCCCCCATCCGCTGATGCAGATGAGGGACTTTGTAATGATTCCTCTTCGTGAAATCGGGTTTACTTACGCAGACCCAGAGCCTTCACGATAGCACGATAACGATTAATATCGTTAACATAGAGATACTTCAGCAGCTTACGGCGACGACCTACCATCTTGGTCAGTGAACGGGCTGTAGCATAGTCCTTGTGGTTCTGCTTCAGGTGCTCCGTCAGGTGCTTGATACGATAGGTGAACAGTGCAATCTGGCTCTCAGCGCTGCCGGTATCGGTAGCACTCTTACCATACTCAGTGAAGATCTCCTGCTTCTTTGCTTGATCGAGATACATTGTAAAAGTTTGATTAATAAGTTGTTGCCATAACATTCTTCCCACGTCTTGTCGCCTTAATCACAACGGCCAACGTCGTCGAATGCATCGGATTTTCCGAAAAGCGGGTGCAAAGGTACGAATAAATGAGCAAAATACAAAATAAATTCGCATTTATTTTCATTTTCGAATGAAAGTACCTTCGGTAAAAGACCAAAGGTTCGCAAAAAATTTGTAATTTCCAAATTATTTCAGTACTTTTGCACCCAATATGTCTACAATCATCTATCCGTCGCCCATCTTCGGGCCTGTACATAGTCGCCGACTCGGTATCTCTCTCGGCATCAATCTGCTCCCTGCCGACGGCAAGGTCTGTTCCTTCAACTGCATCTACTGCGAATGCGGCTTCAACGAAGACCATCGCCCCAAGCAGTCCATGCCTACACGTCAACAGGTGGCGCAGAAGTTGGAAGAGAAGCTGCAGCAGATGAGTGCTGAAGGACAGCTGCCCGATGTGCTTACCTTTGCAGGCAACGGCGAGCCCACATGCCATCCACACTTTGCTGAGATTATCGACGACACCATCCGCCTGCGCAACCGCTACTGCCCTCAGGCTAAGGTCTCAGTGCTCAGCAACTCTACGATGATCCATCGTCCTCAGGTGCACGACGCCTTGATGCGTGTAGACAACAACATACTGAAACTTGACACCATCGACCCCTTATATATTAATAAGGTGGACTGCCCAGTAGGTACCTACGACGTCGGCCTTATTATCGACCGCATGAAGGCCTTCAACGGCCATCTCATCATCCAGACCATGTTTATGCGCGGCGAATACCAAGGCGAAAGTGTCGACAACACCAGCGACAGTTTCGTCAGCCCCTGGCTCGACACCCTCCGCGCCATCAAGCCCCAACAGGTCATGGTCTACACCATCGACCGCGAAACGCCCGCCCACGGTCTCCTCAAGGCCACCCACGAGCAGCTCGACGCTATCCGCGACCGCGTCATCGCCCTCGGCATTGCCTGCTCTGCCAGCTATTAATCGACTTCACAGCAGTAACTCTGACGAGTCCTACAGGAGATTATCTGTGGGATATTTGTCCCGTATAATTCCAATTAACATTATTTTTCCGTAAATGTTTGGAAGTAAAAGGAATTTTTCTTATTTTTGCGCTGAACTAAAAACTCAAAGATTAACTTTAAAACATAAAACTATGGAAGTGGAGAAAATTATGCAGTCGTTGGAGCAGAAGCATCCTGGCGAGCTGGAGTATTTACAGGCCGTGCGCGAAGTGTTGGAGTCGATAAAGGACGTGTATAACCAGCACCCCGAGTTTGAGAAGGCCAAGATTATTGAACGTATCGTGGAGCCTGAGCGCATCACGACTTTCCGTGTGCCCTGGGTGGACGATAAAGGCGAGGTACAGGTAAACATTGGTTACCGCGTGCAGTTTAACAGCGCTATAGGCCCCTACAAGGGCGGTTTGCGCTTCCACCCGTCTGTAAACCTAAGTATCCTGAAGTTCCTAGGCTTTGAGCAGACCTTCAAGAACGCGCTGACCACACTGCCTATGGGTGGCGGCAAGGGCGGTGCCGACTTCTCTATCCGTGGCAAGAGCGACAACGAGGTGATGCGTTTCTGTCAGGCGTTTATGTGCGAGTTGTATAAGGTGATAGGGCCCGATATGGATGTGCCCGCCGGCGACATTGGCGTGGGTGCCCGCGAGATAGGCTATCTCTTCGGCTACTACAAAAAGCTGACCAGTCAGTTCCATGGTGCCACACTTACAGGCAAGGGCATGGAATGGGGCGGAAGCATACTTCGCCCAGAGGCCACGGGCTATGGTGCTCTCTATTTTGTGCATCACATGCTGGAGACTCACGGTCTTGACATCAAAGGCAAGACGGTAGCTCTCTCAGGCTTCGGTAATGTGGCTTGGGGTGCTGCGAAAAAGGCTACCGAGCTGGGGGCAAAGGTCATCACCATCTCTGGCCCAGACGGTTATATCTACGACCCTGCAGGCTTGGATGCCGAGAAGATTGAATACCTGCTGGAGCTGCGTGCCAGCGGCAACGACATCTGTGAACCTTATGCCGAAGAGTTCGACGGTGCTCAGTTCTTCGAGGGTAAGAAGCCGTGGGAGCAGAAGGCCGACATCTATCTGCCCTGCGCCACCCAGAACGAGCTCAATGGCGATGATGCCGACATGATCCTGGCTCAGAAGCCGCTATGCGTGGCCGAGGTGTCGAACATGGGCTGCACGGCCGAGGCTGTTAACAAGTTCATTGCTGCCGGTCAGCTGTTTGCCCCAGGCAAGGCTGTGAATGCTGGCGGTGTGGCTACCAGTGGTCTGGAGATGACACAGAACTCCATGCGTATCTCGTGGACTGGCGAGGAGGTAGACCAGAAGTTGCACCATATCATGCAGGGCATTCATGAGCAGTGCGTCAAGTACGGCAAGGAGCCCAGCGGCTATATCAACTACGTGAAAGGTGCCAACGTGGCTGGCTTCATGAAGGTAGCTAAGGCAATGCTGGCACAAGGCATTGTATAGAGCTCGGCAAAGCCAAGGTCTATAAAATGTCGGATAAAGGCATTGTATAGAGCTCGGCAAAGCCAAGGTCTATAAAATGTCGGATAAAGGCATTGTATAGAGCTCGGCAAAGCCAAGGTCTATATACAATGTTAGCACAGGGCATCGTTTAATTAGTAATTAATAATTAGTAATTAGTAATTAATATTCTTGAGGAATGAGAAGTGAAAATGAAAGAATAAAGAATGGGGTTGCCGCATATCTAAGACAACATACCAAGGTTGTCAGGCTGTTTGCCGTTGCGGTACTATTGCATTTATCATTTCTCATTCCTCATTCCTTTTGTTTGAACGCGCAACACGTTCAAACAGGAAAGGCATCGTACTATACTAAGAAGTGGACGGGCCGTAAGACGTCTAACGGCGACCGGCTGCATCACGACAGCCTGACCTGCGCCCACCGCACCTATCCCTTCGGCACCCTCTTACAAGTAACAAACCCAGCCAATGGCCGGGTTGTTGTAGTGAAGGTGAATGACCGCGGACCTTATGTCCGAGGACGTATCATCGATTTATCGTGGGGAGCCGCCAGAGACCTTGGCATCTTGTCGCAAGGCATCGCCACCGTCACGGTAGAACCCCTGGTGCACTTCCAGATTCCCATGAAGAAAGACTACGACCTCGTAATTCCCATGATTAGCGATATCGTTGAGAACGAGGTATTCCCCTGGAAGCCTATCAGCGAGCATTCTTTGCGGTAGGCACGCTGAACTCGCGAGTCTGCGACTTCACCTCACGTCCTGCCTGCACCACGCCGATGCGCACAAGAATCTCACCATCTTTCAGTCGTTTGTCAGCCAATATGGTGGCCGTATAACGTATGCCCTGACGCGGTCCGATACTCTCGACACGCAGGTTGGGCGATATGTTAATGTGCTTGTTGCCGGTAGCATCCTCCACAAACGGCTGTATGTCATAAATAGGATGGTCAGAGGTGTTCATAATCTCGAACATCACTGTGCACTCTTCGCCACGCGTCAGCACGCCGTCGTGCTGCATCTCAGTAATCATGGCATTGCGAATATTGAGCGGAGCCTCTTCTGGCTCAATCATGATACGGTCGTCGCCACGTCCTTCTGGGTCGAAACCGCTGTCATCAGACTGATAACGCTCGTTCTCGCGAGCACGGGATCTCTCCTCGTATTTCTTCTCCTGGGCATTGTCGATGGCAGCGCCAATGGCAGCTCCAGCCACTACGCCACCCACCGTACCGATGAGTGCGCCCGTATGGTGTCCGCGCCAACCACCTGCAATACCGCCTATGGCCGAGCCGATGACATGTCCAAACTGACCGCCCACATAAGCGCCGCCAGCAGCATTACTGGTACAAGCACTCACCACGAGCAGCAAACCAAGCACCCAAATAAAACTTTTCTTCATAGCTTTCACGATTGATGTTTCTTTCTAAAAATCCTTAAGACTACTCCTGCCACCACCAGCAGCAACAGGATGACGAGTGATATATAGGCGAGTGTCTCCGTGGTGTTGACCGACTTCGGGAAGAAGCTGAGCACCACCTGGTGCTTACCACCACTGATATGGATGGCACGCAACACATAGTTCACACGACCCACTTCTACCTCCTGACCATCGACAGAAGCCGTCCAGCCAGGATAATAAATCTCAGAGAATACCAGTACGCCGCCCTTGCTGCTATTCACAGTATAGGTCAGCTGGTTAGGCTCATAGGCCGTCA
>Ga0310786_10001032_pt1 | contig 44715 bp, 21 predicted proteins | sample AusTroGonzalo_MG_FD_203881 | JGI IMG/M metagenome (GOLD analysis project Ga0310786, IMG submission 203881) | Bovine rumen microbial communities from tropical cattle in Woodstock, Queensland, Australia - Gonzalo_03 (v2) (version 2) | ecosystem: Host-associated > Mammals > Digestive system >...
AGATGTTTTTAATTCAGAAATGTCGTTGCGAACATCCTTGGTTAAAGCTTTTCCTATATATCCAACAAGCCAACCGATTGGATTGATTTCAATCTTTACAATCTTGAATAAACCTGAAAGAATAAAGAGAAAAATAATTACAGACCAGCCAACATTCGCAACGATCCATTGACCAACCGCTTTAGATATCTCACTCATGGTGAGTCACTCCTCGCTTATTTATTAAGAGAGAGCTTTAGCGCTTCGTACAACGCCAATGCGTGTTCACGAGAGAGAGTAATCGAAACTGTAGTATCTTCGCTTCCACTCTCAAATTCCAGATATTTTGTCATCACATATCCGGTGTTCAGACCGTAAGTAACTTTGCACCAGTCCGTTCCTTTTTCTACAACATCGATCTTTGAACCATTCGGTATGGTTGTAAGACGTGTTGAACTTGTGCTTTTGGAGGATCTGAGATTTAAAGAACCTCCCTTAACGATTGCCTTAGTCAAAACGATCACCACCTCTTGATTGTCATATAAACCTTTCGGTATTGCATAATGAGTAGCGGCATATTTATTCATGTCGCATTTCTTTACTTCACCTGAACAGTGAATATAATGTCCGTTGCCATCATAAAGCAATGTGTGCGCCATAGATTTTCCGTCCCATCTGAAAACACAGCATACTTTATCTCGTGGCATGTCTTTAATTAGTCCTTTTTCAGACCAGTTTGAGTTATTATCAAACTGACTGGTAGCTCCAGCGCCAATGATTTTGATTCCAATCTGAAGAAACAACCAGTAAGTAAATCCTCTGCAATCGAAGAATCTGGTAGTGCCCTTTGGATACCATTTGCATCCTGAGCAACTACCAGATCCCTCGAAATTCTTACATTTGCTTTTGATTGTTTCTTTTCCTTTTGAGTTATAGAATCGTCTGCGGTTAGCTGGAGTGCAATATTCTCCCCGTGCGCCAAACACATATGCCCAACCGATACATGCATTTGCCAATTTAACAACAATGTCGGTTGGTTTGAGTTTCTGACTGATCCAATTGGATAACATATCAGATACTTGTTTCCATGTGTTCATTTGCTCACCGCCTTTTTAATGGTCGTGTTAACCTGTCTGTCCAATATTTGCAAAGCGTTGTTTAATTACATTTGCAGCAAGCCGCCCGTAGATTCTTCCGCCGCGTGCATTAGGATGTAAACCATCATATGTGTTTAACGTTCCACCATACACAGTGTATGGATCTTCTTGCGTTCCGCTGCCGTGTGGACAGTCAACAATTGTGCTAATGTTTCCTTCTCCGTTCCAGTCAATGACTGTGGCGGCACAGTATCTTGCGCATTTAATTTGCTGTGCGGCAATTGTGTCATAATACTGTGGGTTATCAACAAAATAATTAAACCTCGAAGCAGTTGTGATAAAGATCTGCGCATTTGGGAACAACGTCAGTATTTCTTCAATAATATATCGATAAGCTCCAGCAAAGGATGTTCTATCGATTGTTTCAATGTCAGGTTTAATATGGTAGTCTCCCTGTACAATTGTTCCTGCCGCGTTTTTATAGTAAACATTGGTTGTTTTTACGATAAACTGTTGTGGATATGCTTCTTCTTTTGCAGAAGAATCTGGCGTATCATTCATCCCACCTTCGATGACAACAATATCTGGAGAATGATCTGTATAAATTTGAACCTCTCCGGTGTCAAGATCTGTTCCGGTTATCAGCCGTTTCAGTTTTGCAACCTGAGATGCTAATGTGTTTTGGTTGCCAGTCCCGGCTGACGTTGGACGATCTGTGTATGGGTATGTTGTTCTGTCAGCATACCTGTCTTTAACTGTAGCGCTAGTAACACCAAGGTTCACAACCTCTGCAACGTTTAAACCACTGCAAAGTCCATCTATCCAATATTTTGTTCTACTATAACTGTCGCCTAAGATAAGTATATTATGAGTCCCGTTTTCAGCAGAGCCGTTTACATATTCGATAATATTATTCGTATCTTCATTGTAATCAAACAGCAGAGGATAGAAATTATAAGAGTTGTTGTCTGTGTACAACGTGCTTTTAATATAGTGAACGCCATCAGGAATAGTCCCTTTGACAGTAACGCTGGTTATCGTTGAAGTTCTGCCTGGGGAATTCCCAGAAATACCAGAAACATAATTTTTCGCAGCATCGTAGAAGGCTATACCGCATGTATTATATAATGATGCTTGTATTGAGAATTTCTTTGCTGGTGTAACATTTATATAGTCAGTTGTTACCCACGATGAAGATCCAATCATTTCACCAGTTGTTGCATCTAAGTAATATTTTTCGATAACATTAATATCACTACTTACGTTTTTAATGTTGTCTTGTTTCGGTACAACAAACGTAACAGCAAAAACATCTGGTATTGTTTCTGATTCCGTTATGACAGACCACCGCATATACTTAGCAGTTTCTGGGATCTGAACATTAAATAATTGGTCCCCAGAAGTTTCAGAAGTAACACCGGAGATATAATGTTGTGCTACATCATAGAACGCAATACCATACGTAGAAGACAGATACGCTTTTCCTCTTACTGTTCCTCCGTTATCTGATGGAATTGCAAAATAGTCAGTACTTGTCCCTGCACCGCTTGAAACAAACGCTCCGTTTGTTGCATTTATATATCCATGAGTTTCGTTTAAAGCAACCTGACTTCCGGTATATGTAATAGTTATATCCGTTTCTACAGATGGATTCCCCCATACTGGATTAAGGTTACCATCGAGCATCAACACATTCCCAGCAACGCCAGCAGCAGGCTCATCCATTTTGCTGGCAATCTCATTTTCTAAATCACTGATATCATCTTCAATAATGTTTATTTCTTGAAGAACAGTTTTTCTAGTTGAAAATGTTACAGTAAAATCACTCGGAAGAGTTGAGAATTCTGCGTTCAGCGACCAGCACATGTATGCCGCTCCAGCCGGGGGAACGAGACTGAATGGTTGCGGTGTTGTAACCGAAGATGACGACGCATCGTTTCCAGAATAGCCAGAGATATATACTTTGCCAGATGTATAAAACGCAACACCATATACATCATATAGGAACGCTTTTCCTGCGACATTAACGGTGTACTCTGGAATTGCTATATAATCGGTATATCTACCAGCACCAGAGCTAACACGTTCTCCTGTTTCACCGTTAACATACCCGTTTGAAACTCCGGTTGCAATTTCAGATCCGGCAATAGTGACAGTACTGTTGACAATATCTCCACGATTTTCCCAAATAAGACCTGTTTCACCGTTAACAAGAATTTGTCCAACACTTCCAGCTGTGCTTGGCGCATCAAGCTTATCATTTAAGTCTAATTCAATTCCAGAAATTTGAGTTTTGATACTGTTAATTTCTGCAGCATTTTTACTAATGTTGCTGTTAATAATTGTGATATACTGATCAGTATCTGGATATTGATCGTCAACAACAAACAAAGTTATTCTTATATATCTAGTCCCGGAAGGATATGTCGAAAGTTCTTCTTCGTACATTCCAGTAGATGTTACTTGAACACCACTGATAAATGTTTTTGTAGCATCGTAAAATGCCATCATATAAGTATTATTATACTCATCAACTTTATATTTTATTTTGGTATTTTCTATAATATCTATATAGTCTGTTGTTCTAAAAGAGCTTGATAATTCAATGCCACCAGTTGAATTTAAAAATCCCTTTGTCCAAACACTTTCATAATTAGTGTATGACTGTGTTTCCTCGCTTACAACAGATGATATTTTTTCACCGACAATTTTAGCATCAGCCGCCTTTCCACTTTTCGACAGTGATGCATCTGTCATACTTTCAAATACAAAGTTGTCTGCAGAAGATACGTCAATACTGGTTTCTGACGTAAGAGATCCAACAACTCTGACCTTGTATGTTGCCATAATCTCAGTTAAATCCACTGATGTGCTGAACCATATCATTGAACCAGTGGCATACGTTGATCCATTCCATATACCAACAAATGCATTTGTTGTTTTGTTGTACGCAAATATGCATATTTTATATCCATTGCTTGGAGTTACTGATTTTATCCAACTTGGAATATAAGAAGAACGTATTCTTACGGTGGATGTTGTGTTAACACCAGTCGAGCTTGTAATGCCGCCATTACTCCATAATGAAGTATAAGGACTTGTAACGCTTACGTCTTCTTTTAATGCGGATAACTCATCACCAGTTACTTTAGCGTCAGCGGCAGCATTGCTTACGCTTAAGCTCTGATCCACAACAACAGTTGTACCTGTTGGAACGTTCTCGTTGAGCCAAGTTGTTACTGCAGTATCAATTTCTTGCTGTGAAATAGCGTTGCCCCATTCAGAACCGCCGTTGCCATCATTGCGCAAAATCTGATTCTGCGTGCCAGCATTTGTTGGTTTTGTCATCTTGTTATTGTTTAATGTGTCGATTGCATCGCAAGTATCGTTATGACAACCAAATATCTCTCTCCAGTTGTCATTGCTATTAATTTTCTTCGCTCCTGAAGATGTTGTTGTAGGCATTTCTACTCCCTCCTTTTATGATACGTGACTTTCCATTTGAGCAACTGTTAAATCATAAATATCTGCGCCTGTTTGTGCTTCAAGTTGATCTACAGTAAAAGAATAAATTGTGAAATGTGACTCTATAGCATCGCTTAAGACTTTACCTTGATTTGCACTTAACGCTTTAGTAGAATCAGTGCTCGTCAGATTGTCCACGACCTCTGTATAGCTCGGAGTTACCCACGTTCCGTCTCCAGCAAGGAACTTATCCTCATCACCAGCAGACGGAGCCGGAACCAACCCTTTCGTACCGTTTGCAGATGCTGTCGCGCCTGTCATTGGAACGTCCTTGGCAAGTTTCGTTCCGCCGGATGAGTCGGCGTTACAGCCTACATAGACATCGCCTTTAAGGTATTCGTTGCCGTCCCAGTCTAAAGCACGGGCGTTAGAACGGGCATAATCAGCCGTGCCGTTACCTACGATTTCAACAAGATCAGAATAGCCGTTAGCGTTTATCCAATTTTCTGATGTAAACGTTTCGTCCTCGTTTTCTGTTCCGCATATATATATGGTTACGCTGTTTGTGCCTGTCTGCTTTACCCTATCTCCAACATAATAATGCGTACCACTAACCCACTCATTTATGATTGAATAATCATCGACGTTAAATTTGCCAAATGTATGGGTTGTTGTTCCGTGTGCTTCTGTATTAAATCCCTCAACGTGCGAATACTTGCCGTTTGCAATGGTATAAAAACCTTCCGCATGTGATATCATTTTTTTAGCTTGCGATCCGTACCCTTCTGCATGAGAATAAGAATCGGATGCTTCTACATCATTACCAAATGCAAAACTACCTATTCCAACTGCGGTATTTGCTTTTCTTCCACGGCTTAAGGTTGTGGTAAGAACAGTATCAACCTTGTCAGCCTTGCCGGAAATATCCGTTATAGCAGTCTGCCACGTACCGTCGCCACGTAAGAACTTCCCTTCATCACCAGCAGACGGAGTTGGAACAAGACCAGCAGATCCGTCAGTAGACGCTGTTGCTCCAGTCATAGGCACAATGCTTTTTAACATCGTATCTATAATGATTTTATTCCAATGCGCTGTAGTAAATGATTCAGCTACAGGCGTATCAGATCCCCATGACTTTCTTTTGTAAATATATGAACATCTATAATCATTTGGTAAATATGGAATATCTGGATCGACATAACTACATAAATCGCCCTCGTAATAAATTACTTCTGGGTCATAATATCGAGCTATCATTCCAGCAGAATTCCGACAAACCAGCGTATCGCCATTGTTGCTTGTCCTATCTACATATTGTTTTGTTGGTTTTTGATCCCAAGTATATTTTTCCCCTGTTGTAACAAGCGACTCAGCTGTACCGCCGGGAGCAGCCTGCTTACTTTCGTACGTTGTATCTTGAGCAGGAATACCAAGAGCAGTAATATCAGACTTTGCAACGGCTGTAGCAGAAGTCACATGACCTTCACTATTTGTCGTGATCTTATACAATCCGCTTTCAAATGCGCTGCCCTTATTTGTCACAGCATGAGCATAAGCAGCAGCGCCTCTGTCGCCGCGATAAGCAGTAGAAGACGTTTCGCCAAGAGCAAGAAGTTCGCTTATGGTCGCAAGTCTTGTGCCACCAGTAGAATCGGCGTTACATCCGACATATACGTTGCCTTTAAGGCGCTCGTTGCCATCCCAGTCGATTACAGCAGCGTTAGAACGAGCATTATCTGCTGTGCCATTACCGACTACAAATAAATACTGCCCGTATTCTTCCCATTTGCTACTCGCGAATGTTGTGTCAGAGTTTGGGATTTTACATTTATAAATTATTGTATAGGAACAAGCCGTACCGCCACTATCCACATAAGATTCATTACGAGAAACTAAATTCCCAACATTATATTCTGTGCCAGGTACCCACGCAGGAGCGGTGTCAAGAACATTGTATCGACCAGAAACATGTTCTGCTTTACCAACTGCTATTGTTCCTGTACCTTCTGCATGAGAGTATGTGCCTTGAGCTTGAGTGCCGCCACCTTCAGAATGAGAAGCTGTCCCGTAAGCACTTGTTCCAGATCCTTCTGCATGAGAACTATTGCCAGAAGCAGTTGATCCACCGCCTTCTGCATGAGAACTATCTCCAGAAGCCTTCGTGCCACCACCTTCTGCATGAGAAGCTATCCCATAAGCAGCTGTGCTACCCCCCTCTGCATGAGAACTATTGCCAGAAGCAGTCGTTCCATCACCTTCTGCATGAGTATAATTTCCAGAAGCAGTCGTTTCTCTACCTTCGGCATGAGAACTTTGTCCAGAAGCGTCTGTTCCACCACCTTCTGCATGAGCTTGATATGCGGAAGCGTATGTGCCGCCGCCTTCAGCATGGGAATTAGCTCCCGAAGCAATTGTTGATTTACCTTCTGCATGAGCATAATTTCCAGACGCTGTTACATCATCGCCAAATGCGAAACTTGCCGTGCCAACAGTAGAATTAGCTGTACGTCCTCTGCTTAATGTTGTATCAAGAACAGTATCAGCTTTATCGGCTTTATTTGCTAATCCTTCGTCCGTTGCGCCAATTTTCTCCCACGAAAAACTGGCTCCGTTTTCTACAGTAATATATTCTATATAAACATTGTTCGTTCCAATGATAGACGGAACAAGATAGAATATTCCTTTTGTGTTATCAGAGGCAACAAGAGTACCTGTAATAGTTGTACCGTTTTTATTCCACGTAACTCCATAAGGCGTGTTAGAAGCTTGCGTACAAATAATAAAAGACAGTTTGCAATCAAGCGCTATGTCATCGCCGAAGAACGGAAGATCGGCAAGAAATGTAGTACCATCACCAATTTTTATACCAGCATAAACGACATTATCTATTGTAGTTCTGTTTGTATATACAACGATCTCGCCAAGACTTGGTTTATAAGTTGTCTGAGTGTCCCAAAATTCTTTTGTGTTTACTTTTTCCTCTGGTATATGTAAATCTTCAGACGTCAGATGACCTCTGATAACAACACCGTTAAGATACGGAAGCCCTGAAAGCGTATTGTAATCATTAGAAGCTGCAAAAGGAATGTTTATATTAAAACGAGAAACGTTTGCATCTCTCAAATGAATTTGCAAAGGTTTAGAAGGAGTTGATCCATTACCTGAATTCATGGCTGCGTCACCTCGTTTCTACGGCTTGTAACCGTGGGTGTTATAACAAACTGTCCAATCCCTGTGCTTTTAATAATATCTTGATAAACAACTTTAATGTCAAAGTCATACCACTCACCAGATTTATTTACAGGCAATCCTTCAGTATCATCAGAAACAATAATGATACGATATACACCATTGTCGATCTTCGTAATTCCGCCATTTGAAAGTGTTTTCTGAAATAAATAATCTGGGTCACTCCATTTTTTCTTAACTGTAAAATATATTTCATCAAAGTCAATATCGGAAAATTCTTCATCAAGTGTGACAGTAAAGTCAACGTAATGAATATCCCCACGAGGCATAGAAATACGCATGACTTTCCCTCCCTTCCTGAAAATTAGAAAAGGGGAGGCGAGTTATCCCGCCTCCTCTTTGAATTAATATTAAGATAATATCATCTTACATATATCCAGATTCTACCGTTGACTGGAATTTTCTCTGGGTCGTTCTGGTTCCCGCCATACCAAACATCATATGTGGGAATTTCACTAACCGTCCCAATAATACGTTCTGGATATTCACGAATTTCTTCACGAGTCATGACATCAATTTTGCCATCTGGCGCAGAGCATACAGCATCGCCCAAATGATATTCAGAAATGTCACGATAAGGATAAGCGAGTACACGTCCAGAGACAGCAATAGGTGTCTTGGCTTCGTCCGACTCTCCTATAAGTGTGCCATATGTGTCAGATGTTAATCTGCATCCTGGCTGTAAGCGTGCCCATGTTTTTGTCATCATACCAGAAGAAGTTTCTGTCACACAGTATCCGCCATCTATGACGTTTGCTTGTCTGCATTCTGCATAGTCGTTTGCTAATGTCCCGTGAAGCTTAGTACAATAAATATCTGCATTACAATAAATACTTTTACCCGTATAAATACCACCCGTAACCGTAATTGCTCCAGTCCCTCCGTTAGCACCTGCGACTGCGCTGTGTACATGTAGTTGCTTTGTTATATAAGCACCACCTAAAGTTTTTAATGACGGATTTGCGTCACTGATGTTGCCTGAGTTTGTTATATTAACATAGCCTCCAATTGATTGACTTGATTGACAGACTAAACCCGCTCCAGATCCAATGGTTACACCACCATTAATCCATATAGCATTGCTGAATGTGACAGCACTAGAGAACGTTTTAGTGCCTGTAATAGTTTCTGTGTTAGCAAGATGGACAACAGCACTATCAGCAGGAACACCGAGATTTGTTCTTGCAGCGGCGGCTGTAGAAGCGCCCGTACCGCCTTGAGCCACTGTTATAAGTTTTTTTGTTGTAAGAATGTCATAAGATACATTTGCAGTGCGTGCTGCGTTAGGAGATGGTAGCCAATAACTTTCGTAGTACCCGGAGTTGCCAGTATCTGGAGTAGCCTTAGGGCTATATTCAGTGAACCCTATTCTTGGATTTACGATCTTTGACGAGCCATCATCTCCGCCATCGAAAGTCATATACGAAAACGTGTTTCCAGCTTCGTTCCTTGAAAAAATTCTTTTATATCTTGATGCTGTATTTTCAATGGCAATATTATCTCTAAAAGTTTTTTCTCCTTTAAACGTTTGATTACCGGTTGTAACAATACCAGCAACAGATGGAGATGCAGATTGTACTGTTGCTTTTGTTGCAGTAATAACGCCTTGTGTGTTTTGAGAAATAGTTTTAATAAAAGTAAGACTTACACCAGAAGCTGTAGGATCAGACACTGCACTTTGTGTATTCTTTTTGCCTGATACATCTGTTACAACAGTGCCAAGATTAACAACACCGCTTGTTCCCCTAGATGTGCCATTCATTGTTATACCAGTAATTGTACCAGCGTTGGCTGTATAACCGTTTGGGTTTGTGCTGTTATATGGCGTATAACCTAAAGCATTTGTTACCATGGCTTTTGTTATTGTTTGATGCGCTGTTAACACCGTTCCAAGGTTTACAACACCGCTGGTTCCCTTAGACGCGCCATTCATTGTTATACCAGTGATTGTACCTGTATTCGTAGTATATCCTTTGCCTTCTACAAACGAAGCAACAGCGGCGCTGGTTGGAACTTTTGTTGATGTAGATCCATCAGAAATAGACCGATCAACTGCAGGAATTGTACTTATAGCAGAATAAGCAGCATTAAGATTAGTTACCATTTCTTTTGTCATTAATCCATTTGCGCTTGTTGTTGCAACTGCTGTCGACGCCTTATTATTCCATGTATATTTTTCTCCAGTTGTACATAACGATTCGCCCGTGCCACCATTCGCGGCAGCTTTTACCTCATACGTTGTATTTGTATCTTGTCCAGGAATTCCTAATGCAGTTATATCGCTTTTAGTAATTGCGGTTGCTGATGTCACATGCCCTTCTGCGTTTGTGCCTATTTTATATAAGCCTTCATTAAAAGCGCTTCCGCTTGCTTGAGCGTGTTGATATGCAATGTCTCCTTTGTCACCGTAATAAGCAGACGAAGAAGTTGTGCCTAATGCAAGACTTGAACTTGTTGCGACATACCCGGTTCCACTCCAACGGTAAGTTATATTAGTAGTAAGGTCAACATAAATTTTACTTGATTCACCCGTTCCCGGGAATCCTGTAGGATAAGGTCCAGTACATTCAATAATGCTATCGACAGAACCAGGCAATAAAACTGAAGGAATTGTGCCATTGGAATCAAGCTTTGCAACACCGTTGGCTATGTTTGTGTAAAGTCTGTCAACTGGGACTTTCCCAGAGGAATCGAGCCCAGCGACACCGTTATTTGCATTAATCGCGCTGGTGTTAACTTTTTGATTAAGTAAAGTCATTATCTTATCTTTAAAATAACTTAAACCATTAAGGTCTAAAAACGGCATATTAATTTCCTCCTTTCTTATGCAAATAATGCGTCTATTTGAGCGTTTGTAATACTTGTTATGCCAGCATCTGCACCGACAAACCCAACATTATATATTGCCGTGTCGTCTATGTTTTCGTCATTCCACGTTAAAAGTGTTCTTGTCCAATAATATTTTCCACTTTCTGGCGATATAGGTTGATCTCCTGGGTTTGGAGTAACCCAAGTAATATCCGTTTCAGGGTTGATATTATTAATAGTCTCTGTTATGCCATAACTAATAGTGGCACTATTTAAATATCCTGCTAAAGTTGAATAAATTCCACTACAACTATTAGCATAATACAATGCGTTGTTATTATAAGCAGCGTGTGACGTATCTGTTGTACCAATTGCCCATGCTTTTGCATCATTGGCTGCTTGCTGGGAAGATGTTTTATACCCTAACACGGTAGTCACATCGTCAGAAACAGAAGATGCAGCAGAAGACGCTGCAGACGCATCGTCGCTGATTTGATCTGCAAGAGTTGTGATACTGTCTAAATAACCGCTGATTGTATCTGCAGATAGCGCTGCGCTCACAGCATAACTTCTTGCGTTGTTTGCAGCGGAAGGAACATCTTCAGATGAAACATTCCCGTTTGACCACATATGAGCGAGATCAGAATAATATTTTGCATTGTCTGTAGCCCTCGCGGAAATTGTAGCATCTTCTAAATCTTTACCATTTGCATATCCCTTCGACTGCTCAGTCCAATACATTGCGTTGTTGGTTGCGCTTGGCGTTAAAGATGTTTGAGCGTTACCAGTAATCCATGCAGCTGTTGCTTCTTGAGCATCGTTCGCAAGTCCGGCATAATACATAGCATTGTTGGTTGCACTTGGAGAAGTGCTTGGAGTGGTAGTGCCTGTAACCCAAGCGGCAGCTTGTGTTACTGAAGTTGCTGCGTTGTCTGCAGATGTAGATGCTGCAGTCGCTTGACTTGCTGCTTGATTCTTATAGTATAAAGCATTATCGTGGTAACCAGTTTGTCCATCTACAGCAGGAACATTGTTAATTGTTCCTTTTGCATAAGCTTCTGAAGTTTCGGCGTTAACAGTTGTGCTTGTTAAAGTTGCAAGCCATTGCTGCTCTGTCGGAGGAGTTCTGCCTTCTCTAATAGCTTCGAGAACTTCAGCGGCGTATGCCGTCACAGGACCGATTTCATGTATGTTTCCATCGTAATAAATAGCATATAAAACACCAGGATCGTTGTAGCCTTCGTGATATAAAGGATCGTCTTGGTCAAGCGGTCCAATATACGCGTCCGTAATGCCGCGATATACAACGTTAAATTCATTAAACAATGGAGTAAATATTGTTGTTGGCATAAATATTCACCTCCTTAAGTAAACTCTCTACGATAATATTGAGCGCCATTGATAGATGAAGTTATAATACTACTTGTAATACGACTTCCGCCTTTGCTTGTTATAACACTAATTTGTATAGTGAAAGGTATGCTGTCTGCAAATAGTAAACTTCTTTTTTGAGTAAAGCTATAAGTAAGTATAGTAGAATTTTCATCAAACGAAATATCCATGTTTGGATCATTCTCTCTTCTGTTTACAGAAGCTATAACCTCCATAACGATTCTATCGTTTTGCTTATAAGAGATAACAGCTTTATTAAACTCAAGAGATGTAAACGGAAGTACAAACTGGTGTTGTATGGTATCGCCAGGAATAAACATTATTGTTCACATCCTTTCGTCACATGTTTTCTTTATTCCCTTATAGTTGTTTTCGAAGTAGCTTATTTTAAAAGAAACATGGAGTATTTTAAAAGAAAATGAAAAGAGAGCACTCCGGCGTCAAAGCCGGAGTGCGATCGCTTATTCTTTTTCAAAGTCAATAAAATCATCCAGTGCAACCATCATTTTTAATGTAACACCTGGAGTTTCCTTAAGCTTAAGTACGAACTTTTCGTAACCTTCAATTGGTTTATCAATGTCGCCAATTTCGTTTACCTTCTGAGCGTAAGACTCTAAAACTTCTCCAGAAATTTGTCCGTTCTCATCAGCCTGTGGTACATAAGACTGTCTCAGCTTTTCAACTTGAGTGTTAAAGAATTCAACATGTGGCTGAATCTTCTTTCTCAGCTGAAATAAATTCCATAAAGCATCGTAAGACAGTTTGTCGTTGTCAGCTAAAGATTCAATAAATTGATTGGCGTTAATAATCTTATAAAGTTTCATAACAATTATCCTTTCTCTAATTCAGAAACACGAGTTCTGAGATTTTGAATTTCCTTAATTAATATAGGTACGAGTTCAATATAGTTAATAGTTTTTGTTCCATTGTTTTCCTGACAAACATCAGGTATTAATTTTATAGTTTCCTCGTAAATAAGTCCGTAATGAGTTTTGTCTGATTCATCATTGTTGTATTTAAACGAAACAGGGTTAAGTTTATCAAATACACTTAAGTTTGCTAAAGATTTAATATCATGTTTCACAAATAAAGAAGAAGACGAAGTAATAGTTCCAACAGCGTGCAACGTTCCATATCTATTAACTCTGAAATTTCTGTTGCCAATATCGCTTCCAGTACCTATACTTAATATTATCCCAGAGTGCGCAGTTGTAGTTGTTGCGTCAGAGACACTTGTGCTAGGACTTCTGAATGTAGCGCCAAACGTTGTTGGTTCTGTTTGTCCTGATATTGTTACAGTAGATGTCCCATCTATACTTGTGCAATAAGCACCAGTGCTATCTGTATGATGGCACTCTGTTGAAAAATGCCCAATACTTAAATATCCACTGTTATACTCTAATCCATACGGATAATGCGTAGAAATATCTTCCTGCCCAACCTTTAAACCAGAATGACATTCAATAGTACCACCATCCACAGTGTTGCATTTTACATCTCCGTGAGCAGTCACAGAAAACCACGAACTTACAGTGCTTGAATCGTTTGTTGGAGTGGACGAAAATTCAATAACTTTGCTTGATCTTGTTGTTAGGTCGGCGTTTAATACAATCTGATAATTCTCATATGCAGGAAATCCACCAGTGCTTACTGTTTTTTCGATAAAGAGCGAATTCGCATTTATGTTCCATCCACCAATAGAACCACTTGTTGACGTAATTTCTCCCGTTGGCGAAACGCTAAATGCGCTGCCAATAGTTAACGAGCCGCCTGTAATGTCTACGTTCGATGCGGTCAATTTCCCAGCTGCTGTTACTTCGAACGCGGTGCCAATTTTCAATTTGCCGCCTGTGATATCAACATCTGATGCGGTCAATTTCCCAACGTTTGTAACTTCGAATGCGCTACCAATTTTCAATTTGCCGCTCGTTATATTTACATTAGATGCGGTTAATTCTCCAGTATTCGATACGTCAAAGTTGCTACCAATTTTTAAAGTACCGCCCGTTATATCTACATTCGACGCGGTCAATTTTCCTTCTGCTGTTACGCTAAATGCATTGCCAATAGTTAAGGCTCCATTGGTATAAACAATAAACTTACCACCAATATTCAAAGAACCGCCTGTTACTGTAATGTCTGATGCTGTTGCTTTTCCTTCGGGGGTAACAACAAACTTGCCAGCGCCAATATTCAAAGCTCCGTCTTGAGTAACCTTAAATCTACCATTATTAATATTTAAAGATCCACCTGTTATTTGCACATCTGCAGCAATAAGTTTCCCGTATCTTGTAACTTGGAACATATACTGTTTTGTTGCGCTATCCCATGCTGTATTTTTAATGGACTGTTTTAAAACATAAAACACAGCATCGCCTTCGCCTACACCTTTAAAGCCAGATTCATAGCCGCTGTATTCATCTTCCACATATGTGTACAGAGAATGTGCAAAATAATGTCCCCCGTCTAAAGGCTTTATATTTGAAGCTGAAGTGCTTGTAATATTGAATCCGCCTATATGACCAGACTTAGCAGTTATCTCTCCGTTAACGTGAACTCCAGTGTTGTCAATAACAAAATTATTGCTTGAAGCATAAAGAGTTGTATCAGAGTTAAGCGTTATAGACCCGCCATAAACATTGAATTCAGAGCCAGCATTCATTTCAATGCTGCCAGTTGATTCTACAATGATACGCCCTGGTATCGGTTCTATGTCGTTTCCAGGCTCGTCCTTCAATCCTGTTGAACCAGCTGCTATACGAATTGATGAATTTGAGCCAACCAACAATTCGCCTTGTGATCGCAGTTCAAGTATACCATCAATTTCTCCCTTCGCCCCGGCTCCGACACGAATCGATCCACCAGAATTAATTTCAATTCCGTCTTCTGACTCTATGCTTATTTTGCCACCTGTATGTTGTTTGTTGTCTCCTTCAACATAAAACACATGGCGCAAAGAAGACTTAGCTTGTGCCATTGCTCTGGCAGCTTTTGCGTCATCGTTTGCTGTTTTACCAGAACCGTTATACCAACGTTGAATATCGTTTGTAAATTCCGTTATCGCAGCTTGATACGCAACAGTCTTGTCAATATCAGTTGTTTCTCCTGTTTCAATAACTAATTTATCGTCTATAAAGACGTCATCCCAAACATATCCATGCGCATCTATTCCAGTATGATCGTCATCGATAAACGAACGAAGCTTCAAACAACCGTCTGCAAAGATGTTTAAAGCACCTTGTGATTTAATGTTTAACTCTGCATCAAGATTTGTATTTGCATTAGGATCATCAGTAGATGAACCAACACCGATATTCATAGCAGATCCAGCCAACATTGAAACAATGCCTTGAGATTGAACAATAACTTCACTGTTAGATCTGACGTTTAATTTACCTTCGGATTCGAGATTCAAGGTTCCTTGAGACCTAATGTTTAAGTCACCGTCTACATTTCCGTGACCGTTAGTAGAAATGTTAATAGCACCATTAGAAGCAATTTCCACACCGCCTCCGCTATGCACTCTGAGCAACCCATCAGCAAGAATATTCATTATGCCGTTAGCGCGAATGTTTAAAGAGCCAGTAGACATAATGTTGAGTTCGCCTTCAATTCCTTGCTGTGCTCCTGACAGAATATTAATTGCGCCTTCAGATTGAACAGTAAGCCCAGCGCCACCTTCGATCAGCATTTGACCTTCTGATAAAAGATTTAACGTTCCTTTAGATCCGATGTTAATATAACGACTTGCTTCAATGTTGATACCACCAACGTCTGTAGATCCTTTGAATCTGTTTTTGCTTACATCCCAAATATAATATTTATCTTCGGAAGATATGTAATATAATTTGGTTGGTTGCGGATCGACAATATCGGTTAAATGTTCGTAAGTCTCAACATCAGGACCTGCTTCAAGATTGATTTCACCGCCAGACGCAATTTTAATTCTGGCATGATCGCATATTTTATCTGGAGGTAACGGTCTCAATTCTTCAGAAACTGTTTCGTCAGTTATCTTCGAGTGAATTTCAATTAAAGCATCTGTTGTTTTTAATGCTCCACTTGGCTTTTCGCCATTTGTCGTTGCATATAAATCCAAACCAACATTGCTGCTGATATCAAGCAATTGCCCAGCATCAGCCATCAGTTGATTAGCGCTAATAGAAGAGCCTTCAATCAACGCACTCTTTAACTTACCCGTCGTAATACTATCAGCCGTGATACCGCTGGATGTCATCACAGGCGTCCAGTCATACTGACCATCTTCATTCCAGCTTTCTGATCTCATAATTCCCGTGCCGCCGATACAGAACGCCTGCCCTGTTGGATTGCCAGACAAATCCACTTCTTCGAATACAAGAGCTCCAGTATCATCGTCTGTATACCAGTGCGATCTTGAATTTGCAAAGCGAACGTTTTCTGTCTTGAAAATTTTTTCCATTTCCTGCTTAACTCTTTGTGCAATTGTATCCTGCACAGTAAGTCCCGTTCCCATCGCACCGGAGAAATCAACGCCGGACAAAATACAACCTATAACATTTGCATCATGGACAACAGCTGTTTGAACTGGAGAACCATCAATGTTTATCGAACCTGTACTTTGTTCGTCAAGAACATTTCCACCCCAGTTTAGACCTTCTGGATATACTCCCCTCGGGTTGCTTCCGAAGATTTCGTCTCCGTTATAGTAATACCAGTTGGTGATCCCACCATTGAGTGCTTGTCCTTGATATTCTTGGAGCGTATATACAAGATTTCTTAATTCATCTACGTCAATGCCGCAAGCCTCAACGGCTGCGTCATAAACAGTTTGCTTATTCTTAGCAGACTTAGCAACATCTGCAATAGTAGTAAGCACATCTGTAAATTCATGCTGACCGATCAACGAAAGTCTTGTATTAACCTCAATAGCTGTTTCCCAAGGTTTATCGTAACAAATAGTAACCTTGTCAAGATAACCCCAGCAATTTACACCAATAGCAGGATCGACAAGGTGAACAGCGTTTGATATTTCGATATCATGATAGGGAACATATTCAGTAGATCCATCTACCGAATACCCAAGACCTTCGTTTGATCCATATTGATCAATGAAAGAAATTTCATACGATGCTTCAGGTTTACCTACTTCTTCAAGGTTGTCCATAGCGTCATAATAAAGTTTTTCCTCATCGCCTTCAACATATGAGTCGTCTTTCCAATATCCTTCTCTGAGAAGAGGACCAAGAAGTTCTGCGGTTTCAGTGTCAAGATCTTTGATTTCTTGCTGTAAGTCTTGCAAAGGTCCAAGAATAACATTATAAGCATAGTTTGCAGCGTTGACGAACCTTGCCATAAGATTGTACAAACCAAGCTGTTCTGTGCTTGCGTCAGGAATTGTAGATCTTTTTGTTTTTGACAATAACGTATAAACAGTATTTGTATTATCATTTAAATAGATTTTCTTTTGATAATTATGTATATGTAGATTCGGAGTTACTCCAGAATTGCCATATAGATTTGTCCAAACAATGCGGACATATTCAGCGTCAGGATGATAATCAGCAGATTCTGGATTAATACCATTAGCTTTAGGAGTAGTAAAGTACCCTCCGTCTTTTGTGATGTTTTTTCCGTGTTGGTTAATCGCTATCGAAGAAATATAATACTTGTTTGCATCGTAGAAAAACACAAAGCCTTGGTATTTATTGTTATATTGTTCTGCTTCTGGCATTGTAAGATCGTATCTTTTGCCGGGATAAACTTTAACATAGCTGCTTCGATAAGGTGTATAAGCAACATTCTCAATACTTTTCTCAAGTCCAGTTGTTCTATCAATAGTGCCTTTTGAGAATTTCTTCTTCCATCCACCAAGCAGGTTGCTGCTCATTTCTTGTGTGTTATACTTTGGCTGTACGCAAGCAGTAACAATATTAGAAGTATCATCATCCTGATAAATATATTTACGCTGTGTGTCTAATTTAATAATAGTGTCAGGATATATTTTCTGTGTTGTTTGGAACGTCCAGTAATAATCAAACCCACTGTCGATAGCATATCTACCGGTTGGGAGATATCCGCGATAAATTGGGTTTCCGCTACTGTCTGTGTCAATATCTCCTTCTTCTTGTCCATCGACCCGATGATAGTAATATGCATACAACCCTCTGTACAGTTCGTCATATCGATGACAATAATAAAGAACTTGACTTGTAGCTTGAGCTATGCGCTTATCGTCAGATGATTCTAATTCATGCCAAACATTAGAAACAGTTCCGTCTTCAGATGTTTCTGTACAATAAACATAAATGACTCTTTCAACAGAATTAAATAAATAATCTCCTAACGTCGGATTAGAAGGCTCAGCTTCTGCGATTGTCATCTTGTGCCATGTTGTGTCGTTTGGTCCACAGAAGAAAACATCTCCATCTTTATTTACTCCTCGGAAATATTTATAATACCATCCATATTGACCATCAATAGAAACAACACTCGTGGTTGGTATAGAATCTATAGGACCAGACTCATCCTCATCACCACACATAAAATATACAGGATGAGTTTCCGGCTCTTGCCCTAACGAAGTTTTTATCTTGCTTTCGATAATAGCTTCTGCTTGAGATTCAATGCCAGCGATTTTGCCAGCTTGGCTATCCGTACAGAACAGGAAGAATTGATCCGTAGTTCTATAATCTCTGATTCTCCTGTCCCTTCCATCTGTTGAAATGGGAGCCCATAACAATAGCCCAACAGGATAAGTATCTTCGTCTTCTAAAGCAGGATAATAATCTTTTGCATTACCCTCGGAATCAACTAGTTTATGAGGCATCGGATTATCTTTGCTTACAACCCAGATTTCTTTTATCCAGCTTTTAGACCATGTAACGTGGTCTTTGCAAACTATAATTTGACCATCTTCATCGAGTTCTTCGTGTTCGTTATCGTGGACGATAAGAACATAAGAAGGAGTTCCAGTAACAGGTCTGCCATTTGGTTTTAACTCTTCAGCAACATGCCAAGCAAATTGATTTTTTCTGTTATTCATATAATCGCTTCTATACATGACGCCTCTGTCGCCCTTGTTTGTACTGAGCATCATATACACTTCGCGACCGGCAATATTTTTCGGACCCGGAGAAGTGTCGTTTTGATTGCTCCGATAATATCTGCCAACATGCAGCCTTGCAAAACCTGTAGTTGGTTTTCCTAAGTCGCTTATATCTGTTAATCTGTCAGCAAATTCAGTTGCTTTTTCCATACATTCTTCATAAAGCTCGGGAGTTGTTCTTTGCAGTTTTGCGATTTGCTGGAATTTTGCATTATCTAATAAACCAACCTCGTCGTAATAATTGAAATTTAAAAGATAGGGAAACAGATTTTGCTTTCGCAATATGTTTAATGTTGAATAAGTTTCCAAATCGGACCAAGAATCTGTACGTGGAGATTTATATAACTTATATGCAATTTGACCTTTGATATCCCAAATATATGATCTTGACATAAAGTCAAGCCTGGACCAGCTGAGTTTGTTGCCGTTTTTTAAAGGTCTGTTATTTTTGAAATAATAATATGCGCCATAACTATCCTTAAAAAACAATTCGGAGCCTTTAGGAATGGTTGGTTCTTCTTCTCCTTCTTCAGGATCAGGCAACGAGATGGTAAATACATATACATCATGTTCACACGTCTGAATGCTGCATAAACCGTTTAAATCTCCATAAGAACCATATGCATATAATTTTGTTATCATGCTGCTTGTATCCAGTTTGCGTGACATGTTTTTAAGGTTGCGATTGTAGTGCAGCTCAAGAACCTTGTTGTTTCCTGTGAGAGCTTCATAAGGAATTCCGTCAACCATTGTTTTTACAGAAAATGGATTCATTGGAACAATATCAACAACATGATACTTCTTTGATTCATTGTCTAAAATCTCGTAGTCTCCGTCTCCAGATATTTCAGTACTATCATCTTCGTCAAGAGTCCACTCTGCGTGATACACTGGTTTAGCATCAAACAATTCACAAATCATCTCAATAAGTTTAAATGCACCTGTTTGAGCGCTGGCGGTTAATGTTCTTTTTTTAACAATGGTGTTGTCATAAGATTCATAAAACTCTGGAACATATCCTACATGCCAGTCGGTTCCCTTCAGCGCTGCTGTTGCAAGTTCCCTTGCTGTTCCAACGTTGTTACCTTCCGTGTCGGAGAATTCAAGATTCATATTTTTTGTTTTTAATAGCTGCGCGATATGACCAGCGACAACAGAAACATTCTTTGAAAAATTGTTATGTTGAACTGTATGTTCTGAAATAATATACCAGTCAACTTCTTTTCCATCGTCAAACCTGATCATATAGTCAGCAATTAAAAACTGTAGACGATAGTTTTCTTCTTCTCCGTTTTCACCAGAGCAAGTGGTAGGAAGCGTAAACGACAATTCTTTCCATCCGTTACGTTCTTCCGTCTTCTTGATGTCAACAGCTTCACCTGACATCTGCTTTGTACTATCGTAAAGATTAACTTTTTTATTCCCAGAATAATCGTAGACATCAAGAGTTAAATAACGTTTGTCCATGTTTACACTCCTTCCTTATGCAAATGTGGCTTTATATTTAAAATTAAGTCTTGTTAATTCCATCGTCGTATCTGGAATAACTGCTATTTCATTCATCTCAGCAATAACAGTTGTTTGATCTGCGCCGTTACCAACGTCAGTATATAAAGAAATAACAGTAGGAGAGGTTATTGATTGGATTTTTACCCATTGATTATTTAAATAAATATATTTACCAGCATACAGCTCGTTAGCATATGCTTTATCACCAGATATATTTTCATCATATAGCAAATTCAAAGTGTAAGCTTTGCTGTTGCCAACACTCGTAACGTAAATATCTCTATAGGCAATTCTTGCTGGAGCTAACTGAATATATCCGTGATCGTGAAACAAACAGTTTACTGTGTTGCTAGATTCTGCAGTATCACTTTTAGATTTCACGACACACTTTCCGTTAACTCCATCAAGATAAATATATTTCGAAGAAGAAACTGTATCTGAATTGATAGCAACAAACTTACATTCCTGCATAGTTGTACGGTTAAAAATAGTAACGCCCGTTCCACAGTTTCCAGCAATTTCGATCCCAACATCAGCGTATTCATTGCCGGGATTATATAAGATAATAGGATTGTTATCTATTGCGTCTGTCAGCGTACTGCCATCTGTAATAATTGTTGTTGGTGGCAGAGGATAGTCTTCATTTAAGAATGCCGTACTTTCTACAACTTTGAAATAATCTTGCTGTGTTTTAGCGAAAGTTAAATAGTCACTTCTTGCAAAAGGATAGTAAGCCTTCATGGTGATCTTAATGACTCCGTTGAGATAATTAAATAATTCTTTATCGTCAACGTCCATGACGGTCGCATAGTAGTAACACCACGGTCTCTTTTGGAAAACTAACTTACCTGAGTTTCCTCTGCGGAATAGCCAATATATTTTTTCCATCGTTCCACGGTTAATATCTTTTTCTTCAAAGAAACATCTTAAAGTAAATTCTTTTGGTTTCTTTGTAAAACCATATAAATAACCACCGTCATGACCTTCAAACGTTTCTTCGTGTGGCTCAGAGGTTGTTGGACGATATACAAATGTATCACCAAGTTCTGGTGCATACTCTAAGGATAAGTCTGCGATGTCTACATCTCTGAATGTGAAACCGCCCCTCATTTAGTTCACCCCTTTCTTCAGTAATAAGGAGGACGGGGAGCGAACCCCGTCCTCCGGTTGGTTAAAATGCGTAGCCAGCAACGTTGAATCCACTCTTGGAAAGTTCTTTTGTAAATTTCTGTCCAACAATGCGTGCTACTTCGTCGAAGTCTGCGTCAGACTTTAGTTCTGCCTGATTAATCGTAATGTGAATATCACCAACAGTATTGGAAGATCCATAAGCTGATAAGTCAGGAACTATGCCAGGATTGACTCTGATATAGTTCATAGCATCCAACATAGAACGAATAGTTTCAGTATCATACGCACTTAAGAAAGCTTCTGGGTGTGTTTTAGTTCCATCAACCCATGCTGGTCCTGTGTAATCAACAAGACCACCTTTGGCATATGTAAGAAAACTACTCTTTGTTGATTCATATTTATATCCTGATGGTATCTTTGACTTAGCCCAATATATAGCGTTTGCGTTTGCTTTTTCTTGTGTGTCGCCTGCGCCTTCACCAACAGTATAACCGTAGCCCGCTTCTGGGTTGTCTGGGTTATAATAGGCAGCAGAATATTTTGCATGATACGACCCGCCAGAAGAATCGCTGCTACTATCTGTATCATCCGCTTTTTTAGGTTTGGTTTTAACGGGAAGTTCTATATAGCGATTGCTATCAATTGCATCCGCTATATTAATAGCGTCTGTGTAAATTTCCTTTGCGGTTATTGTAGCGTCTGTTTCATTGAACCCAGTATTAAGCTTGTTTAATTCTTCATCTGAGAGTACTTTACCGACAGTTTCGTCTATGAAAGCTTTTGTGTCTTGATCTAATCCTATGGTATATGTCCAATTTTTCATTGACATCATACCATCAAGAATTTGATGGGTAGAATCATCCGCAAGTTCAACACCAGATGTTTTTGCTTCAGCTCGAGTCAAAGCTTTATACATTTCTCTATATTGATATTCTTTAGATGCTCTGCCAGTTTCATCAGAAGCCAGTCTATAATCATCGCTTTGTTTCATAAATTCAACAAAACTCTTTTCATCCTTCATGGCTTTGACAAAATCCTCAGAATCCCAATAAGTATCAAGGATGTCTTTCATTGCTTTCCATGTGTCATCCCATGCCTGCTCCATTTTTTTACGAGATTCTGCTGTAGCATACTTATAATCATCGTTGTTTTCCTTCATCATTTCGATATAGTTAGACGAATCCTCTCCGGAAAACGCCTTAATAAACCGCTCGTCATTGATGAGATTATTGTTATCTTTTAACTTATCCGCAAGATCTTGCGATTTCTGAGCAACGTATTTATCCAAAGCTTCAATTTGATCGTCAATAGCTTCTGTCTGATATGCAGCGATATCTTCAGCCGTTTGCCACGAAAGCTCTTCTTCGAGATCTTCTATTTTGCGCAGAAGTTCTTTAGCATCTTTCGTGCGTGAAGCGTCCGCAGAAATAATAGCATACTGCTTTTTATATTCTGCAAGTTCTTCTTCTTTGTCGCTGGTTTGTTCTGCTTTTCTGCGAGCCTGAAGCCTTTCGTTGATTAAAGCCTTTTCTTTGTTTAAGGCTTCTTTCTTTTTGTCGATATCTTTCTTAATGATATCCCATTCTTTGTTGTATCTATCTTTAATCACATTGAGGATTTCAGTTTGCAGACTTACTTCGGCAGAAAGCTGATCTCTCTGTTTTTTAATCCGCGCTCTAATTTCTTTATCAAGCGCATTTTCTACTGTTATTCTAACCTGACGGATTTTTTCGTTGTTTTCATCTATTGCATCCTTAATTTTATCTGCCTCTACTTGAATCTGACGTTCAGTCTCCTCGATTTTCATAAGCTCTTGGTCAACTGCTTCGTATGTATCAACATCGGTTAACTGAGATAATTTGTTTACTCCATCCCCAAGTAAATCGTTTATATTTGCTGCTTCATCGAGTACTTCATATTCTCCGTCGATTCCTATCAAGTCACCTACGCTCAGCGCATCGCTAAGTTCCCCGATTTCACTTTTAAGTCCACTGCTGCCGCCTTGAACAATAGATGTGCCATCGGTTGTTTCAAGATTTGTTTTCTTTATCTCTTCTCTAAGCTTAAGAAGCTTTGCTTTATACTGTTGCGCATCCTCAAGACGTCCCTCTAATAAACTTTGTTCTGCTTTAAGAGTTTGTCCATAAATAGTATACTCTCCACGATTCTTATAAAGAGTCTGAGAATATCTAAGCATATTTGTCTCATGCTGATATAAAGCATCTTGATTACTATAATTTTCTTTTAATTCCTCGAATGTTATTCTGTTAATTTCTGCCGCAGATTTAATAAGTTCTTCTGAATATTTCTGAACTTCTTCTCGTGCAGATTTAATTTTATCTCTAAGCGTATCCCATGCAGATTCATCTGTTATCTTATCTTTTTTACTCTTTGCAAGCTTTTCAAGTTGGTTAAGATCAGATTTTGCCGAGGCAAGCTCTTCTCTAAGCTTGTTCGTTTTTTGTATTGTTAAGTTTCTAGCAGTTACATCATCGTCAACAAACTTAGCCATCTCAATTCTTGAATCATACATGTTTGCAACGTGTTGATAATCAGCTCTGTTTTCATCATAAGCATTTGCAAGTTCTTCAATCTTAGATGCATCAATCGCTCTTTTATTCTCTTCGATATGTACAGTACCTTCAAGAATTTGTTCATCAAACGAATACACTGCATCACGTGCTGCATACCAGGCATCAGAATATTTAGGAAGAACTTCCATTTCTTTCAACAGCATGTCTCTAGCCTTTGTTGCATCTGCTACTTGCTGTTTATATTGTTTGTTTTGATTAAGCAGTTCTGTTCGATACTTTCCGTAAGCTTCGGCGTTCTGATAATATGAAGCTTTTTCTGAAGACATGTTTAGCTTATGAGCGGTATCAGCATCCGCATGTGTAAACTGCGATTGAATATTAGAAACAATTGCATTATTTTTTTCTACTGTTTTTTGCAGTAATTCGTTTGTTTTTTCTGCTATGTTTTCATCTTCTTCGTATGCCTTGTTTCTATATTCAATCCAGTCAGGACTGTTTTCATCATATTGTTTCATGAAAGTTTCATAATCTTTTTTATCTTTTTTAGCTTGTTTAATTTCTTCCTGAATAGCTAAAATAGAAGCATCTTGAGCTGCAACCCAATTACTAAACCCGCTATTTGTTGCTGCGGCGTTCTTTTTTAATTTGCCTTTATCGTCTACAGTCATACCGCTTTGCGCAACCAGATCATAATACGATGCTTTACTGTCAACCATACTGGATATATGACTTGTCCTAGTGTTTTTAGCTTCTTTCAGTGTCAATGTATTATCAATAATTTGTTTATCTAGATCATGAATAGTATTATCCAAATTTTCCAGAGCTTCTTCTGCGCTATATAAGGCATCTCTCAGTTTATACCAGTCATCAGAACCTTCTGTTTCTTTATCCATCTGGTCCTTGATTTCTTCTATCTGAGTTTTATATAACTCACGAAGCTCATTGTTTGTATCGATTTGCTCGTTAATTAAACTATTAGCGGTATCATAATCTCCGTTGTGAATTGCAGCAGTATACTTTGTGTTAAGCATGTTAAGTTCATGCGTGTATGGTTTAACTTCGTGCTGTTGTCTTTCAAGAAGTTTATCGGCTTCGGATTTACCGCCACCGCCGCCGCCGCCTTTACCGCCGCCAGTTCCTAACGAATCTACAACTAATTGTACTTGAGGCGCGCCATCTGCGTCTTTGGTCACATTAAAATGAGTTTTAATTCCGAGTGACGCTAAGTATTCAGCAAGAGCTTGCATTTCTGCAGCAGCGTCTGCCCCAATAGCTTCTGTTAAAGCAGAAAAGTCTACCTCTCCTGTATCTGTCGAAATATCTATTTGAGGTCCATCAACTGTTACCTTTTGAGATTCAAATAGCTCTGTTAACGCGGTATTAATATCGTTAAGATATCCTGCTCCAAACGATTCAACAGCCTGGATATCTTCTTGCTCTTGTTTTTCAAGTTGTTCCTGTATACGTTCTTTATTTGATTTTTTCTTTGCGTCTTTTTCTGACATTCCTGTAGCTTCTGCAATATCAGATGCTTTAGCTTTACCTTTAGCGAAATCTGTTCTGACTTTTTGTTTTGCGAGTATACTGGTTAACAACTGATTCTCTTTAATCATTGCGTCGTTTGATGTTTTTAAGTTTTTATTATTTCTTTGTAATCCAATATTATAAGCGTCTATATTTTTTACATTATTCTTTATCGTTGCACTTGAATTAGCCACGCTATCAACAAAATTCTCATGCGCTTCTGCTGCTTGTTCTAATCCACCATATAATTCTGTGATTGCATCAGCTTGTTCTTTATATTTGTCAACGTCAAGTTCTTGAACATTTGCCATTGTGACATTTGTTCCTTCTAATATCTGAGAAGCGTTAAACCAATTTTCTGCTTCTGGAGTAACAGATAAATAATCTTTTAAAGCACCTATTTTTTGAGTATTGTACAAACCGGAAGCACTATATGTTCCAGAAGTAATGCCAGATATAATCTGGCTCAACCCGTTATATTTTTGAACATCGGTTAATCCCGTGATTCCCAAAGAAGCGTTTTGTAAAACTTGTTCTGCGTATGCTCTTTCTAAATCATTTAATCCTGCAAAGGCGTCTGGCGCTTGCGGAACAACTCCATTATGCTGCATAGCATATTTCATCTTGTCTTGATCAGATAGTTGCTCAAATGCATAATATGCTTGTGCTTCCGGAGATTCTATATTGTTTCTTATTACATTGGAAAGATTATCATTTCCAAGAATAGAACTTAAGGCTTCAAATCCAGCTTTTTTATCAACCGACATGCCAGATATATATTCCGAAGCACGTTCGTATGTTTCGCCAGCAGATAACACTTTTGTTTGCTGGTTGTATGCTTCAGAAGCACCAGTTATAGCAGTGATCAGCATCTCAAACGCAGATGAAGCGCCTTCAGCACCATTCTTCAGGTTAGACAGATCAACACCGCTATCTGTGAGATTGATTCCAGCATCAGACATCTTCTTAGCTAACTCATCATTGTTTTCAAGAAGCGTCTTCCAGTCGTCAACGTTGCCAGAATTAATAACTTCACTTAAGTCTTCAATAGACTCAATGCCTTCTGGTTTAACTCCGCTCATAGCTTCGTAAAGCCTGTTTGCAGCTAAACCAGATTTGTTGGATTGTTGATATTTTAATACTCCATAAGCTTGCATTCCGCCAACAGAAAGAGAACTAAGTTCTGCTTCTTTGAGAGCATCTTCTTCTGCTGCTTGAATTGCTTGTTTATCTACTTCTGCCTGAGCTTTGGCAAGTTGTGCATTAAGTTCATCTTCGCTGTATCCACCTTTGTCGCGCATCCTAAGATATTGCAACGATTGCTCGCCAAGTTTTGATTTTGCAGCTTCAAATAATGCAAGTTGGTCATTCGACGTATAAGCGTCTAATCTGCCATTGATAATATCGTTTTGCGCTGCAGCGAGCTGAGAAGCTGTCCAAAGCTGATCTATATCGCCAAAATAATTATCACGCACAATGTCTGGAACATCACCAGTTTCTTCGTATCCCTTAAGGTTAATGTCGTATCCAAGTCTTCTAGCTTGAGCTCTTATCTGCCCTCTATCGAGTGGGTTGGCTTTTTTGAACTCATACCACATTTGTTTTATGCGTTCTTCTCTGTCGAGCTTTTCAGCATTTTTGGCTTGTTGTAAATAGCGCTCTCTGCTTTCCGGCGTGGCGTAAAGTTCATCTCTCGTTAAACCAGGAATCATAGCCATAATAGCTTCGTCTTGTTCTTTGACCGTGCCTTTTTCAAGCTTTGCTCTGGTTTGCGTGGAAGAGAGTACTTCGCTCTGCATATTCAGCACAACATCCAGAGCAATTTTTCCGCCTTTCTTAAGTTTTTCAATGCTATCTGCAGTTCCTTCTGCTACTACACCAGCTTTTTCGAGTTCTTCAATACCTTCTACATCAAACGCTATATCAATGCTGCGCTTAAGCGCTTGACCTTCTGTGGAAGCCTGCTGTTCTTTTGTCATTGTCAGATATTTCTGAACATCAGGATTGTTCTTTGCTATAGCATTAAATTCTTCTGCTGTGAAAACACCAGCATTAACCGCTTCATTCCAGCTTCTGCCAGAACTCATCAGTCTTTTTGCTAAAGCATTTGTTTCTGCCATGGTGTATTGGCGATCATTAATTAGCAAATCAGAATAACTTATCTTAGGCGTTCCGATATAAGTAGCAGAGGCTCCTTGCATATACTTTTCTGTTTCATCAGATAAGCGTCTGCCATATTTATTATAAACATATTCCTTACCGTCTTTTGCTTTTGCCACACGCGCACCTTGAGGCAAAACGTAAGGAGTAAGTTCAAACCCAGCAGACTTCGCATATGCTATTTGACGTTGAGCTTCTACTGTGTCGCCAAACTTCATGGCTGCACTATATGCTTGAATATACTTATTACTTTCTTGAATTCTTGAAGCTTGTTCTGTAGCAAGTGCTCTTTGGTAATTTTCTGCTTCGTTGGCATAATACACGCTCTCATCTTGAATCCCAAGATATTCCATTGCAGCCTTGGCTTTCTCTCTATCGGAACCATTCAACAGGCGTGCTCTCCGTTGACCTTCGGTAAAAGCATCAAGTCCCATTTTGTTAGATACATCAATTGCTTCTTTTCCACCTTTAGAGAGTTTTTCTATCGCATCAGCAGTGCCTTGCGCAACCTTGCCAGCTTCTTCAAGTTCGCGCACTCCGGTAACAACAAATTGGGTCTCAATTGTTCTTTTAAGATTTAATCCTTCTAAAGACGCTTTTTGTTCAGCAGACATCTTCATATATTTTACAAGATCTGGATACTGCTGAGTCAAAGCAGTAAGTTCATCTTCTGACCATGTGCCTGATCCTATACGATTAACAGCTTCATTCCAAGATAAATTTTTAACTTTGCGCGCTACGTTATTCAGTTCTTGTTTTGTGAAAATAGAAGAATAGTCTCTTAAGGCAGCATAAGTATTAGCATTCCCAGCACCACTGAAAGAATACGCTAATCCTTTTTGCTTTGGAGATTTTTGAACTTTAATCCCAAGATCAGCATAATCTGCATTAATTAAATCAACAATATCGTCTGGAATATTCTCCATATCCCTGATTCCATAATCTTTTTCAATATTTGCACGCACATCTGCTTCATATTGTTTTTGTCTTTTTTCTAATTCTTTCTTATACGATGCAACTCCTGAAGCATAATTGCTTCTTATATAGTTAACATCAATTTCGGTTGTATCAGCAATAATCTTATACAATGATTCAGAACCATTTGGAGTTTCTCGCATCGCGCTAAGATTATTTTGCATATCAGACAACGAATACGCAGTATTAATTAATTTATTTTTTGCTTCTTCTTTGCTGCTACCATACACGACAGACTCAAGATAGTTTAACAAATCAGAATATCTATATTGCCCTTGACCATTGTTGTTATTAAGATCTTGCCATATTTCAAGAAGTTTAGCATCTTTGCCTTCTTCAATGAAAGATTGATACTCTGTGCCACTCATAGCGCCAAGGCTATATATGTTTCTTGCAGACCTTGCTTTGCGCAATAAAGAAGCATATTCATTTGCATATTTGAGATCTTTAGGCGATAATTGCACAGACGACATAAAATCATCAATTGTTGATAAAACAGGTCCAGCAGATGTTGTTGCAATGTATTTTTCTTTAAGATTGTTTGCTTTTGCAACTTCGTTGGCAACATATTCTTTTGCGGCAGAAGGTATATCATATTCAGAAATGTTGCTATTTGCAAAGTATGTATTAACATTTTCTGCAACAGCTGTTTTGTACTCATCTTCCAACTCTTGATAATCAAGATTACTTTCTAATGCTTGATTAATTATACTTTTAGAAGCTTCGCTTAGTTTTTCTTGCATGCCAGAGTAGGATGATAAATCTCTTTCTCCTGAAATAATTTGCGCTACTGCTAAATTTAATGTTTTTAATAAGCCATCTGGAACGTTGTTATAACCAGAAAATCCAGACCTAAAAGCTTTAATGAATTCTTTTTCTGGATTGTCAGCGCTACCAATTATACTAGATATAAATCCCATTGCATCACTTTTGGGTCCTAGTATATGTGGTAAAACAGGATATAAAGCACCTAACATTGCTTCATAATCTTTATTTTGTTCGTTTGTAAAATGAACTTCTCCAGCTGCTCCAAAGTTATTATTTTTACCGCCTTGGTCTGCTAATATTGCAAGTAACGCACCTGTAGTAGTGCTTGTATTACCAGTGTGCATTGATAAATTATATCCATCGTCTGTAACGACCGATAAATTTTCAAGATACTGCGAAAGAATTTGAGATTTTCTTTCATTGTCTGCTGTATCATACTCTGAAAATAGTTCATCACCAAGTAAAAATTTAAATATATCTGCATCTTCAAGCCCGTATTCGCGCATTGTTGAAAGAAAACTTCCTTCGCTTGCTAAATATATTTTACTTTGACTAGACGGAGACGCGATGTTGGACTGTGTTACTTGAATGCCTTGTAAAGCTGCAACGTTTTCAGCCGAAAGTCCAGCTTCTTGTTTTATATCTTTTATTTTTTGATAATAATCTGCTTCTGCTTGTTCAAAAGCAAGTTCTGCAAGTTCTTTTCTTGTTTCAGCAACTGATGTTTTAAATTCGTCTGTTTGTTGCTGTGCTGCCGCGCATGTTGAACTCCAATTAGCTAAGCCTGTTACCGCAGAGTCACTACTACTACCGATGTTTTCATATATTATACTAAGTTGTTCAAGACTTGTTTTTAATTCATCTGTCTCTTTAGCAGAAATTGTTCCATTATTATATTTAGACCCAAGTTCTTTTGTTCTATTTATTAAATTTTGTCTATAATCAATTTCCTTTTTAGTAGCATCATAATAATTTACATAACGATCCTTTGGAGAAATATCATATTTTTTGCTTTCTTCTGCCGCTTGTTTTGCGTTGCCAGCAATAGCAAGACCACCAAGAGTAACTCCAGCAAGTATAAGTCCAGGAATAGCACCGCCAGGAATTCTCAATAGCGTCATTGCTGCCATAAGAGGAATAACTGTTGTTAATACAGCACCAACTCCACCTATAGCTTCTCGAAGACTATCAACGCCTTGAACAATAGATGATAACGTTTCAATAAAGCCCTGTAATGTTCCTCCATCTGTTAAGTTATGCACTAAAGAATCCCATGTATTTTTTAAATCAGTCAATGCTGCTTCCAGATTTTCAGCATAAATAGAGTATTTTTCATCAACTAAACCTTCTGAACCTTCTGCCATATCTATGTATTCGTTAACTTTACCTTCGCTCATTCCTTGCATGATAGCAGCAAAGTTAGAATACTGACGCGTTCCTGCAATAGCGTTTGCTATTTGCTGCTGTTCGGCGTCTGACATATTTTCCCATACTTTAGAAAGGTCGTATAAAACATCATAAGAGGAACGCTTATTGCCGTTCTCATACATATCGATGCCTTGCTTTGCTAATAATTTAGCAATAGCAGAACCGCTGATTTGATTGCCGTTTTCGTCAGTAATAAGTTCTTTAGTTCCAATCTTATTCATCCGACCAAAAATTGTGTTCAATGTACGACCAGCAACATTGCCTCCAATTTGAGTTGTGGAAGTAATTGCAGTAAGCATTGAAGCAAGTTCAGCAAATGTAGTCCCATCAGCAGCTGCAGCGGCACCAGCTTTTTCGATGCCTTTTTCAATTTGTTGAGCGTTGGTAGCTGCGTTGTCACCTAAAGCCGTTACAATGTCAGCCGCAATTTGAGGATCTGACACAAGTCCTGTGTTCATCGCAACAGTAATCAGCTTAGTAGCGTCTGCAACCTTAGTACCAGATACTTTGGAGAACTTAGAAACAACCTCAAGCCTATCGCTGACTTCTTCATCGCTAAGACCCTGACGATAAAGTGTAGCAGCAGATTGTGAAATTTCAGACACAGAAATTTTCAGCTCTTTTGCTTTGTCGATTAAACTATCGCCAAGCGTAGACATTTCATCATCAGACTTTAAGGTAATCATCTGAATCTCTGTTAATGTTTTATTATACTGTTTGACAAATTGTTTGGTTTCATTTAGTATTCTATAAAATGCTTGACGCCCAAAACGAGACAAGAACATGCTAGCCGTTTGAGATACTGCTTGAAAACCAGCACTCATTCCCATCACGGCGGGTGTAAACTGTTGCGACTGTGTTCTCGCATCTTTTGCAGCACTCTCATACTTGTTTAATGCTTTAGTGGTTTCTGCAATATATTGAGCATCTTTTATATGATCTCCTGCTATTGAATCTTTGTCTTCCTTTGAAAGTTTATTATAATCTTCATAACTCATTTTATATTTTGTTTCAAAGGAACTTTTCGCATCATCTAAACGTTCACGTTCTTGCTTAGCGGCAAATTCATTATCCTCTGCAGTTTTTATTAAACTAAAACGCATATCATCTTGCTGTCTATAAGATGCAACAAAGCGCGACCTTGATTGCCCGCGACGATTTCTTAATTGTTGTCGATATGCGCGATCTCTCTGTTCTTGCGCGCTTTTATTTTGATAGTCTAAACGTTCAAGCCTTTGCATTCTAGCAAGTTCGTTTTGCTTTTCAAGATCTTTACGTTCTTCTTTTGTCCTTGCTAGCTCTGCTTCATATTGCTGATCAATCTGATTAATAGTTTCTTGATATGGTCTGCCGTAATCTATAAACCTAGCATTTGGATCTTCTTTTTTTGCTTGCTTATAAGCGTCCATGCTTTCTTTACGAGCTTCGCGTTTCTTTAAATCGCGTTCTGCTTCAAGAACCTGTTGTCTATCTTTTAACCATTTTTCACGTTGTTCACTGGGCGTCTCATGCTTCATTCCAAGCTTACTTTTTGCTTCATCAATAGCAGCTTGTTCAACTTTAAACAAGTTGTTTTCTTTCAATAAAGTATCTGCTTGAGCTTTATACCTTGCAAACTCAGTTTCACTTATCATTCCCGTCTCAAGCAACGAACTAGCATCTTGAAGACTATTGCCAACAGCATTAATATAGTCTGTTCTTGCTTTTGATGTAGAAAAAGGTTTACCAACATTTTTGTCTGTAATGCCAGCTAAAGCAATAAAAGAATCATCAAGAGACGATGTTGCAGATTTTTTTAACTGCGACAAATAAATATCAACCAAAGGAGCGTTTGCGTTCAACATGTTTTGCGCTGTAATCCTTTGGGCATCCATTAAATTTCCTTGCGCGTTTTCTTTTTTTTGTTCTTCTTGTTGCTTTGCAATTTGCGATTTGTTGTTTTTTCTTATATTAGATAATTCTTTTTTTCTTTGTTCCATTAGCTCTAAAGCTTGTTCGTCTTGTCCTGTTTGGAGCAACGTTTGAATTGGAGTAAAAATAGCATTATCTCTAATCTGTGCATTTGCGTTTATTAATTTTGTTCTTGCAGCTCGTTTGCCAGCAGCTTTCCTAGCAGAAATATTTTTAGTATCATCTGTTTGTCCAAGAGCTTCTTTCGTATATTGTATAAGTTTGTCGTAAACACTTTCGTCTTTTTCTACTCTGGCATCAGATTCTTCTAATTGTTTAATTGAATTACCTAAAGCCTCTTCTCTTTCTCTCGTTTTGGTTATACGATCCTGAAAGAATTTAACACTTTCTTCAAGCCCGGTTTGTTGAGTTTTTGTATTTTTATAAGCCTTTACAGTTGCTTGTATTTCCTTGGTCCCAGACTGACCATCAATAGAAGAACGAACATTATCTGCAAAATCTACAATGTGGTTTGTTAAAGCAATGCCCATATTATTGTCAAGAGCTCTAATAGCGGCTTCATATCTGGCATCAAGATCTTGCGCTTCTGCTGTGCGACCAGACTTTTCATGTTGAACAGCGGTTTCATGTATAGCTTCTGCTTGATTAAATTTAGCTCTCCATGCCATATCGCTTGTAAACACAGAGTCTCGACTTCTTGTTTCTTTGTTGATAAACTTAAGAATATCTTCATCGTTTTCAACAGCTTCGTTATACCTGTCGTGCATCCACAGCGCGTCCGTAATGAGATTAGGAGTTACTGACGCTCCTCCGTGCTTTCCGCCTCTTGCATATTTGCTATATCTGTCAGCAATTTGATCGCCAACTGAAGATTTAACATCTCCAAACAATGTTTGTTGTACAAACCTTGCAGCATCGTAAACATCTTTAATGGTAGTATCGCCATTTTTAGCAAGCCCTTGAATAGCCTTAATAGCTTTAGCAACATTTTCGTCTGACTGTTCAAGGTCATAATTAGTAAGACCAATATTTCTTTGCCTATTGTAATATGGCTCTATAATTGCTGAACCAATGTTTTCAAAACCATTTTTCTTTAATTGACTTGCGTATATAGCTTGTTGAACTTTCCACTTTTCAAATTCTTCATTTGTTGGCTGCCAATAGTTTTTAATATCGCCCATAACGACACGACCATCGCGTCTGTTTTTAAACAGAAGGTCGTATGATCCAGTCATTTCAACGTCTTGCTCCGGGCTTAACAATTTTTTCCCTTTGCCGGGAATTTTCATATTACCCTTGGCTGTTTTTTCACCGTTCCCAACATTGCTTGATTCAATGCCTATAACTTCCCAATCTTTTTCTGGAAAAATACTAAATAAATCTTTACTACCAATAAATGATTTTAAACGTTCATATCTTTCGTTCAGTTTTTTCCCGGGCATCAACATCTCTGCACGTTCTGCGTCTGTTAATCCTCTGCCTTCTCTGTGGAAACCGTTAGGAGCTTTTTTAACGCCAAGATATTGATCAAATACTGTTAACGCTTCCTGCTGTGCTTTCGCTAAACCCTCTTGGTCAACACTTCCATCTGCTTTATAGAAAGCCCCTGACATACGGGCTCTCATAAAATGTTCAATAGCGGTATGAGCAGCTTGACCAATTTCAGTGGCTGGTAAAGAAGCATTATCTTCTCTTCCAGACACAATATCTCGCATAAATTCTTCTGGATGATATGCAAATTTAGACAACGACGAGAAAGAAAGCCTTGGCATATTGTCTATTCTGCGTTGCTTTTCTTGAGATGTTAACAGATTGAACATGTCCAGAACTCTTGCGAGTTGTGTCGATTTTGATGTTGCAGACATTTCTTCAAACGTTTGCGGAGTAGTTTTCATTGCAAGATATTGCGATAAATCAATTCCTCCAACAACATTTGGCATATGTAAAGCTTGAAGAAAATCAAACATTCCTTTGTTTGCTTCACCGTCTTGCATATGAGACTCTGACATAGCCATTCCAGCGGCAGCGTTTTTAATTACATTACCGCCAAGCCTATCAACAAGATGCTCTGCAATAGATCTGTTAGAACCTTTCTTGCCATACGCGTAAGAACCTTCTTTATTGCGTTCTTGTTTAACTTTTGCGGCTTCTTCTTCTACTGCTTTTGCTCTTAACTCTGAAAGCTCTGCAATGGTTTCTTCATTTATAGCAAGATAGTCTGCGTTTAAATACCCCATCCATGCATCTCTTAAGCCAGATTGCATTCTGCCTAATGCCGTAGAAGTATCCTTTTTACCAAGAACTGAATCAAAAATATAATTCCAGTCATAACCTTCATTAATGTTTATACCGCGTTGCTTTGCAAAATATCGAGACAACATCATTCCTCTTACATTCGGAGACATTGTGTGGAATGGAAGGTTTGTTGCCCAGAATTTTGCACCGCTTAAGCCGTCATCTGAACGCATCGCTTCGGTTAAACTTGGAATGTCAACGTTGCCAAATTCGTCTCTGTTCTTGTTGACTGCATGGAAGAATTCAGTAAATGCTCTGTAGTTTATAAGCAGTCTCTTTTGTTCTGGCGTAGCATCCATTTCTAAACCCTGCTTATGTCTTACAGAGTTGACACTATACTGAGACTCCGCGTCTGCCATAGCTTTAACAACATATTCTTCCCAAGGCACTTGCATTGCGTTGCGAACAACAGCATCTGGACTGCCCATGTAATAAGGGCTCTGCATTGATGGAACAGAGACATTCATTACATCCTTGCCTTTTCTTGCGTCGAAGCTTGTCATTTTAAAAACAGGATTTGTAAATGCTGCTTTTCTGGCTTCTGCTTCTGCTTGAGACAGTCCCATTTTATCTATTTTTTCCATTCCGCGTTCGTAAACTCTTTGAAAAACTTTTGATACATTAAGCTTTTCGCCATTTTTGTCTTGCCCGGAATACACAAGACCTATTAAGTCCATCACGTCTCCGTCAAAGTCAGCGTCTTGAAGAAGAGTCATAAGAGGGGAAGATGGAGAAATATAAAAAGCATTTGGATCAAAGCCAGATTTCTCCAAAGCTTTTCTCATTGCCTGTGCTTTTTTAGAACTTCCAGCTAAGATATTTTCAGCAGTTCTTGCAGAGCGAGATGTTGCAGGATAACGACCAATGCCTAACACTTCAGCCATTATTTTTTGATATGCTACTGAATTGTTATCCATTGTAATTAAGCCTAACGTATCTTGTTGTTCTTTTGATAACTTTCCAAAAACAGTATCATAATATGTTTGTTTTCCTGCTTCTGCCGCTCCGGTGCCAGATGCATTAATCTTTTTCATACCGGCTATAACTGCATTAAAGAGCCACGGTTGTGCCATTGCGCGAGATGTCTCTAATTCTCTGGGTAATATCGTATCGCCTTGAGAAATTCGAGAGATCATGCCTGTTCTAAAATCCTGAATACGATCTTGTATCTTTCTGTCAGACATTATTGCGCCGTGAGTAGAAAGAATAAGATCCCTCATTTCAGAATCACCAGCAAACACCGTGTCTAAAGCACCTTGAAGAGTCCCAACTCTTTCATACTCATCCAAAAATGCTTTCGCAGTCATCTGAACAAATTCTGGATCGTCGCCAAGAATTTGTGAAAACTGTCTTGACATCCAATGAATTCCGCCCTGAGCATCGTTCATTGTTTTATTTGCAAAAATTTGTCCACCGTTGTTTTTTATTTCTTGACGAATATTTTCAATTATTTGTTTTGTTGGGAGCAGGTTGCCTTGATCATCCTGATATCTTATGCCAGCATTTTTTATATCCGACATGCTCAAAAGCAAGTCAAGGTCTGGAGTAATATTTTCTACTCTTCCGTTTGGACCAATAGTTTTAATAGCACCACCAAAATGAGAAAGGAATCCGCCAAAGTCTATTGAGTTTAAAGCTGTTTTAATACCGGGCATACGAGCTTGGAATCCACCAGGCACAAGTCTCTTACTAATATAACTTGTACCGTTCATGCCAGCGCCAGCTATTGATTGACCGCTGGTCACTTTTTTCGCAGCATCCTCAAGATCAAAGATTCCTATTTTTAATTTATCTGGCAGAACTGTACCATATAACGATTCAATACTTTCACCAGAAGTTGCATCTTTGCTTGCATATTCTACAAATTTTGCAGCAAGATTAAATACTTCTTCTGGTGTATAGTTAACCAGCTTACCCTTTTTATCAAGATGTTTATCTTTTACTGAGATTTTTGGCATTTTAACGCCGCCCCAGAAAGCGCTTAAATCTCTTTCACCAGTTTTAGGATCAATAGGAGCCATTGCGTTAAAAATTTCATCCTGAACAAATTCTAAACCAAGACCTTTGTGAGCACGAGTAAATGAAAAATGAGTGGCTTTACCGTTAATCATTTTTGTTATACCGTTATCGATATAACTTGCATACTCGTCCATTAATTTTTGTCTTGTATCTTCGTCTAATTTAGGATTGGCAAGACGTTTGTCTAAACTAAGAAAGAAAAAGTCATCAACAGCATCATTGTTTCTTGGCATTAATCCACTACGCCGATGTCTAAAAATATTTTCAAGACGAGCGCTGTGATCTATAGAAATGTATGGATTAATACCATTAACAGTTTGCTGTCCGTATATTTTAGACCTGTCTTTGTTTAAATCTATATTCTTCCGTAAATCTTCTAATGTATAATTTGCAACTTCGTATCTTTTAATATTTGGTGAAAATGGAACAGCAACTGGTTTCCCGGTGTTTCTGTCTTTAACAGGAGTATATGTAGCAGAAGTATCTTTATATACCGCGCTAGTAGTAGGCTTTAACCAGTCAAAATTATCAGACAAAATTCTAGCAGAATTCATTGATCCAAGAAATGGTTTATTAGATTTTCTTGCAATCCTGTCCCAATACTGAGGATCATCAACATCGGTAATGCCATACATTGGCATACCTTTTGCAGATGCAATGATTGTACCATACAAATTACCAGCAAGTCTGTTAACCATTCCTCTGGTTATACCGCTTCGTATTTCTATAGCGCCATTCCGTCGTCTGCCAACTCCAGTAGCTTCTGCTGCTTCCATGAAGAACTGGTTACTTTTAAGTAATTCAGCGATTTGTCTGCGTTCTCTTGCTGTAATTTGAGTAGTATCGTCTGGCGCAGCAATTGTTCCTTTAGAGGCATGGAACTGTTTAAAAGCTTGAGGCAACATATCTGAAAAGCTATCATACAGATGTTGCTTCTTTTCAAATCCGCTTGCTATATGAGACATGAAACTTTTTCTTTGCGTCTGATCAGTTCCTCTAAGCATTAAATATTCGGCAAGCCGATCCATTGATTTTGAATCTTTTGCAAATCCTAACTGACTTGTTAAACCAGCTTCAACTATTTTATTTTTGATGCCAGCCTTAAAAGCTGCTGTGTCCATTAATGTGTCAGACTCTCTTTGAAAATCTGCAACTTGACGAACAATGTTCATCAAACTTGGCATCATTTTTGTTACCGATTGTAAGGCAGTAGAACCACCTTTTTTACTGCTAAAAGAATGTATAAAGTCTACAGAAGCAGAAGCAAACTGCTGCATTTCTTTTACAGTTGCTTCAATGCCACGTCTAAGCATTTCTCTTTCTGCGTATAAGTTTGAGAGTTGATGAGTTGAAAAAATAGGAGTTGTGTCAATTTGTCTATTGATTGCATTAATCCTATTGAAAGAACGTTCTACAGATGCTTGGCTTTGATCAAAGAAACTATCCGATCCTGGCATGATAACACCGGATTCAGATCGAATTTTTTTCATATTCTCCAGAACGGCATCACTAGCAGTTGCCACATTTTCAAATTCTCTAACCGCTTGTGATCCGTCTATCTCCAAGCCAATTTTAATAGTCGTATCGACCATGTCGAATTCCTCCTTTAAAAATTTTATTTATGTATAAACAGATTTACATCTGATAAATTCAAAAATAAAAAAGGGGACAGCCGAAAGCCATCCCCTTATTAATCAGGTAGATTTGAATTTATTTCATTCTTCATCCTTCAACCGGGGTTCCTTTGCAGCCTTTAAATATTCGGTAAGGTTTTTAAGATAATCAGTTTCTTCCTGCATGATAACAGGCTCAACAGTCGCAGTAATAATATCGTGAATCCAATTATGAATATACGGACTAAGTGAATTTATTGTATTGCGCTTTTCAACTTCAAGTTTCAGTACATCCAGAATTGCTCCCCAATCAGTAACAGCGTCAGAGATTATATTATAATCCATTTGATTATCATAAAGAATGTTTCTCCATAAAGGTTCAAGATAATATAAACCATTATCTGCCTGAACAATTGTTAATTCTGTTGCTTTATTTATATATTCAACATACAGCATTTTGTTTATCCTCCTTAAAGCCACCTTCAAGAACTGCTAACAGTGCGTTAATTAAACGAACTACAATGTTTATTATTCCAATACTACAGCAGGTCCAATAGAATAACTCTTTTCATCGTGTTCTAATACATATGCCTCATCGCATAGATTGATATCTGAAATTTCTTTGTAAGCCGAAACAACAGGAAGATTCTGTGGAAGTTCCTTAAGAGCGTCAACAAGATCCTTAACTGTCATCTTGCCCACCTTCCTTCTTCCAAAAGCGCAAGAACTTAAACAGAGATTTCTTTTCTTTATTGTTTTCTGGAAGCACACCAAGCACTGTCTGCTGTTCTTCGTTTATAATCTTCTTGGTTTTTTCTGGATATATTTCCGTGTAGCTCATAACATCGCATAAACATTTTGCTGCTTCCATTAACCTTTTTTTATTCATTGGTGATTTTTGATAACACTTCATCATTATTGAAAAATATTCATACTCATCCATACCTACTGAAAATGGATTTTCAGAAGTGATATCCATTAAACAGAATACGTCTTGTTCAAAAGTAACTTCATCATTTTTTAAAAACGCATTGTTCATATCGTCAAGAACAAACTGAACATCATTAGTTTGTCTCTTTTCTTCTTCGAGTTTGCGAATCCGTTCTGCTTCAGCTTCTTTCTCAGCCTTTTCAGCTTCTTTGTCGTATACATATGGTTGTTTTGGATTTAATTCACATAAAGCTTTGGCGTGCTGAACCATGCGCCGTCTGTTAATTTTTCTATCAATAGCGCCTTTGTGCCATATATCATAACTTTTTTTCATTTGAAAAAATTCTTCATATTCTGGTGTATCATATTTAAACGGGTTTTCTGTCGCTAATTGCATCCAGCATGCTGCATATTGTTCTAGTGAACTAATATCGTCATTAGCATAAGCCTGTTTCATTCCTTTGAAATGATTATACATTTGATTGTTTACACTCATTGGGTTCATCTCCTTACAATGGTAGTCCTTCAGCCCAGCTAAAGTCGCCAAGCTGCTTCTTAAGTGCTGTCTTGGCTGTATCCTTATTCTTTGTTTCAACAACTTTAATTTGCCCTATAAGTCCCATAACTCCTGTATCAGGTTTTCCACCATTCTTGAGTAACGGGTTAGAAGCTTGAATAAGTTTTGCAGCATCTTTAGCGAACGAATTACCATAAAGGTTTGAAATTGATTCATAGCTAATGCGTTTACCCAATGCTGCTAGTACAGATTGAAACCATATATAACTCATATTGTTTATTTTTTCTTCGTTGACTTCGCCCAGGTGAGCAGCAACGGCAGCAGCCGCTTCGTCCAAGTCTAACGCTTCGCCTGGGCTTCCTTGTTTTTTCTTGCCACTTCTTCCTTCTCGTCGATATGATTGATCCTACCGAAAATCTTAACGATACGATCAATCGTATCGGCGTCAAGGTCATCATACACATCCCTGACAAAAGCAGAATCGTCAAACGTTGCAACAAGAAAATCATATAATAATTGGTCTGCGTCACGTTTCTCATCAAGAACTCCTTTGCCATAAGTTAACAATTCATGCAAGGGAACAACTTTGATAATTCCGTACGCAGACGCAGCTTTATTTCGAAAATATTTTAATTTGGTTGGTTTAATCTCAATTTTTTTACCACCAACCATAACACAGTTTTCTTCTAACAAATCAGAAGGTTTTTCCTCTTTACTTGGCGAAGCCTCTGGGGTCTCCTCGATCTTTGGAGTTTCGTTAGGCGTAGCGTCAAGTTTTGGAGACTCGTTTGGTTGTTCAGATTTTAACACCATTTCTGTTGGTGTATCTTTAACATTCTGTTGTTCAACAGGAAGCTCTTTTCCTGCTGATTCCTTTGGAAGTTTATTCATTTAACCTTTCTCCCTTCAAAATAAAAAAGGGGAATACTGTTTGTTACAGTATTCCCCCCAGATCATCCTACTGCAACCTTATTCAACCTTAAGTAAGATAACGATTAGGCGCTCTTGATGTAAGCAATGCTGTAGCAAGCCTGATCTTCGCGCTTAGCATCCATAGCAGCAACCGTGAACTGGAATGTGTTCGCAGTCTTGTAGGACGCATCAAAACCGGGCTGCGCAGTCACGCGGCACTTGTACACACGTACATACACATGACCGATGATGGAGCTGTCAGTGCAGTCATCGCCATTGCCATACACGGGATAAACCATGATGGCTTCGCCCATAGCGGAGCTCTGGTTGGTGATGTTAGCTTCCTGAGCAGTTTTCTTGTAGAAGTAGTTAACTTCAACCTTGCCACCCTCAACGTCAGACACAGAAGAGAAAGTGATCTTCGCATTCGCGGTTTTTGTGCTGCCGGAATAAGTAGCGGCAGTAACCTTGAACGTACCAGCAGTAGGAGACTGAGCAGTCTCTTCCATGCCAGCGATAGACACTGAACCACTCACCGGATCTTCGAGCAGTTCAACTTCAGCAGAACCATCCAGCTCCAATATTTCCGTCTTCGGAACTTCATAATTCGCATTAGCTTCGAACTGAGTAGCGTTCGTCATAACGAACAGATCAGCCTCAAACTTACCGGAAGTAATCTGCATTTCGAAGGTTGACTGACCCGGCAGATAAGCAACGGGGAACAGAGACCAACCAGCGTTAATTTCGGTATAGTTAACTTGAGGCGAAACAGACGCCTGTGTGAGTTCATCAAAATAGAACACACGACCGTCGCAGCGCTTGAACCACATGCGCGGAACGTCTGCAATATAGCCCTGAAATTCAGGAATATAAGTAGCAGGCATAGTACATAACCTCACTTTTGTTTATTTATAACTGTATGTTCGAACTCTTCCCCAAGCTTAAACATACAAGTTATATCGAGTAAAATTGAGACAGTATTTATAAAAGCCGCCCTTATCTCAGGCGGCAAAGATCAATAAACTTTCATATAGTAAAACGCTATTGTTTTTCTGGCGTAACCGACAGTTCGTGTGCCTAAATCCCAGTCACCAGCTATCCAGAAACGATAACCTGTTTCTGCTATATAGCGTTCTTTCGTTAGTAAATAATTAAGACGCTCTGCAATTAAATCGGCTCTGGAGATCAATCTGTCATCGCCGATATTGTGTAGCTTTTCTTGTTTCACATAAATATCAAAAGACATCATATTTTTCCGAACATTTGGAACTTCTGTGTCATGCCCTTGGACATCCGCATAGACAATTCTGCAAACTTCATCTGTTAATAATTTATTAGAATACCCTGCTCGAATAAAGTATCTATCTGTAAACTGAAGTATGCTTGTCTTAGAAGGTATATCCATAAGCTTTTTCAGAAGTTCGTCTTTCCATATAACTTCGCGGATTACAGTATTCCATGCTTTAATCCATCCAAGCATTATGATCCACCTCCTGCCAAATTTAATAGATGCGGCTGCATATAAACAACAACAGCTTGAGCAATTTCTGTGTTTGCAGCGTTTGCTGCATCGCTAACAATGTCACGCCCAATATTCACAGCCATCGTTCCAATTTCGCCTATTACGTCTTGCCCTGTTTTTGAAAAACTTTCTATAGGTTCTCCTTGAAACGGAATCGGAACATCACTAACATATGACGTACCGTCTGGGTTAGTTGCTATTCCACCATTTCCTCCAGAGAGAGGTGCTGGCATACCATTTTGAATGATGTCGAGATATGGACTTGTTCCAAAAGTTATATTAAAGTCAATTGATGAACCACCAGAAACAATTTCAACATTTATAGAATCAGCAATAGCAGATAATTCAGCTGTCTCTTTTTCATTCATGCCAAATTCTTGTGCTGCTACAAGGAATCTTGACTTTGCAAATTCAATTAATGTTGTTTTATATGATTCAACATATGGTAGAATAATAGACATAATATCAATATCCATGTATTCCACCCGGTTTCTTTCTGGCGTGAAGTTTTAATGTTCCATACTGTCCACCAATATTAATGCCAACTCTATTAATATCAACGACATAATAGGTTTCGTCACCCCATTCAAACTCGTCATCGATATGAATGTTTTTTGTCTTATCGTTGAACTGAACTGTAAATATTGTAAGAGCATTAACAGTTTGACCCGGTGTACCAGATACAGTCACATCTTCTGGTCTTCCGTCATATCTATACATATTACATGGAATTGATGGGACTATATCAACATAACCATCTTCTGATCCGTTGACAACATAGCCCATATCATCAACTTCCGCATGTTGGAACCGTTTGATATTAAGAATCATATTACATCGTAACGCTCGAGTAGGAGCATTGTTTGGTTGCAAATGAACTTCCCAGTCAAGAAGATAAATAGTCCCATCTGGTTCAACAATCATGTCGCCCTTTCTTATACCGCTTGTAACAGAACATCTTAAGTTCATATTGTTGTCAGTATTTTCATAACGGCTTTTTGTTGAATCAGGATATATTTCTCCACGAATATATTGAGGTATATATGTTTCATCTTCTCTGTCATACCAACAATGAAGAAGTTCAAAATCCATATTCGTATTAGGAATATCTCTGTTTAAAAAAGCATCAAAGTCTGCGGCAAGTGTCCTCGGGACCCTAAACCGCTTGGATGTACCTTGCGGTACGTAGGGGATAGACATACTGCCACCTTCCTTTACTTCAATGTTTTAGCAAGGAATTCACTAAAAGGCATGGTTGAAGCTTTAATTCCTTTATAAGAAAGATTCTGCGGCAAACGTTTAATAGAGTTTGCCTGATCCAACAGTTTATGCCGAATCTTTGTGAATCTGTCTTTATATTCTGGAGCCCACTCGTCTTTCTGTTTATTCCCCGAAAAAGAATAAAATGCATCTTCGATGTCCATTAAGATGCGTTTCAATTCAAGGCTTAACATCTCTGTGTAGTCAATAAAGTTATATTCCTTCTCAACTACGGTTTCGAGATTCTTATTCTTATATTCGATTTTCACTTTAAAATCACTCATTTTCCTTCACCCTTCATGAGCCATCATTTTATGGAAAACACGAATCCGCTCATTTTCAAGATCATCAATTTCCTGTTGAATAGATTTATATCCTTCCTTGGCGCCCGTCACAGACAAAGCATCAGTTGTATAACTAACTGCTCCATCTCCAGCGACATCTGTATAAACCTTACGCTTAAACGCAAGCTTGCAAAGAATATGGATATACTCTTCTTGTAAAATGTTGAAATCATGATCATAACAAAAATGATCGTATTCATTCATTATAAACAAAGTTCGGTCGTATTCGTCAGGGTGGTTGACGTCAACGTAGAACTTCTTGATAGCCTGTATTACAAGTTTGACG
>Ga0310786_10001033_pt1 | contig 44712 bp, 48 predicted proteins | sample AusTroGonzalo_MG_FD_203881 | JGI IMG/M metagenome (GOLD analysis project Ga0310786, IMG submission 203881) | Bovine rumen microbial communities from tropical cattle in Woodstock, Queensland, Australia - Gonzalo_03 (v2) (version 2) | ecosystem: Host-associated > Mammals > Digestive system >...
GGCGGGATCCAGCACCCAGGCGTCGGTATCGGGCACGTCGGGATCCGCCATGATGGTGAGTCCGCGCCCGTTGATCTCGTTCACGATCACGGCGACGTAAGCGCCGCGGCGGTCGTCGCTGCGCAGAACCTGCAGCCGCTCCCTGAACTCGTTGGAAATTACCCGCGCCTGTCCGGGGGAACAGAGAAGCTGTTGCGGTTCGCCGCCCTCGGTGCAAACCCGCAGAACGGCGTCATTCAGAAGACCGCTGGTGAGGAAGATGCCGCCCGCGTCGATCTCCGGTGCGGCCGCGCCGGTGGCGAAGTAGTACAGCCCGCCCGCCTCGCCGGGGTGGGCGGCGTCGCCCTCGACCCGGCGGCCGAAGAGCGCCACCCGGTTGAGGTCGCGCGCCAGATCGGAGAGCGCGAACGCGGTCTGCCGGTTCAGTTGGCTGTCCGCGCCGCCGTAGAGGTTGACGGCCAGCGCCGTGCCGGAAAGTACTATCTCCTTGCGGAAGATCTGGGTGGCGTTCCACGAGCTTTGCATTTTCGGTTCTGCCGGGGTGTCGTTGTCATTCGTCGGCGTCGAGACGATATTGAACGTCGCGCCCTCCGGCGGCAGGGTTTCGACGGTCAGCGCCGAGCCGTTCGACGCCGCCAGCTCGACGGAGGCGAGCGAGTTGCTGAAATCGGTGACGACGAAGAGCGCGGGATCGTCCTTTTTGCAGAGCAGCGTTCCGACGCGCAATTTGGCGGCTTCGCCCTCGGTGATGTACAGGAGACCGTGTTTGCACTTGAGCGCGATGATGCCGCGTCCCGGCAACTGATCTTCGAGCCACTCGTGCCGGGGCACCCGCGCGTCGGGGACGCACCGAAAGTTGCTGATGAAACGCGGCTCGTCCTTGATGACGCTCGACAAAATGTCCGAGAGGTCGCGTTTGCGATTGGAGAAACTGTAACTGTACAACATATTCCTATTCTCTTTTCTTCTTCTGGCGGTAGAGGAGCTTTTTCAGCTCCGGCAGCGCCTCGGTTTCACGCCTGAAAAACTCGTAGATCCTCTTGCGGTCGATCTTGAGCTTCTTGGCGATCTGCTCATTGGTGATCTCTGGCGATCCGATCCGCAGCTGGACGATCCTGATCTCCTCGACCGAAAGCGTGAGGAAGAAGCGGATCACGCGCAGCAGATCTTCGTCGGTGTATTTCAGGACCTCCTCCGCATCCGGACGCTCGGCGGGGACCCGCTCCGGGATCCGTTCCGGGCGTCCGACGATGCGGGATCTCCCGACGGCGAGAGCTCGTTCCGCCTCCGCGAAATCGCGGCAGTAGCTGCGGATCGCGCAAATTTCGCACTTGCCGCAATCCGTGATGTTGCCGTAGCAGGGCAGCGTATACTCGCCGTCGGGCATGGATCTTTCACTCCTCCTTCGCGCCGATGATCTCGGACAGCTTCCGGTGGATGGAGCAATTCCGGCACGCCTCCTGCTGCAGATGGTGCGGGCAGTGGTCCTTGCACGACAGCGTGACAAGTTCGCGCAGCGCGGAATTGGCTTTCCGCTCCGCCGCGATCTCGGCGGTCAGCGCTTTCGTGCTGTTGGTGATGACGGTAGCTTCCGCCGCCGCGAGCTTCTTCTTGAGTTCGTCGTTCTCGGCTTGCAGGTTGACGACGATCGTCTTGTTGCCGTCGAGCCGGGTGGTCAGGTCTTCCACCATTGCGATCAGCTCGGCTTTCGATTTCTTGGCGAGGTCGGTGTCTTCCATCACATGTACTCCTTTCACTTGATGATGGTATCTTCCCGGCGGAGCTTCCGTCCGCATATCGGGCAATAATTGATGGCGAAACCGCTGGCCGACTGAAGTCGGGCCATTTTGGTGGACGATCCGGAAAGCCGCACGACCGCGAAGGTCACCTGCGCGTGCTCCGGAGACGCGTCCATGACCGCCTGCACCCGGTGCTGCCTGGATGTCTTCCGGTACAGCGTCACGGGAGTTTCGGGGTCTTTGCAATAACTGCACTTCTCATCCATTTTCTATTCCTTTCTGGTTGAAGATATCCTCCACTGCGAAGCACTGGAGGCACGTGTCCTTTTTTCTGGTGGCGGTGATGCCGCTGGCGAAGGCAGAGTAGTCGCCGACGATCACGCACTCGACGCGGGTGCGGGTGACGCCGGTGTAGATCAGGCTTCGGTCGAGCTGGAACTTATCCCGCGCGAGGATCGCCATCACGACCTTGCGGTACTGGCTGCCCTGCGACTTATGGACGGTCAGCGCGTAAGCGTAGCGCAGCGCTTTCGCCATGTCGCGGTTGAAGAGCACGGAGTCTTTTTCTTCGCCGGTGATCTCGTCCTTGAACGGGACGTCGAGCTTCACGAAGATTCCGCCATCGTCGTCGACCGCGTGGACGGTTCCGGTCGTGCCGTTCCAGACATGCTCCTCGGCGTTGTTGACCGTGTTGATCACGCGGTCTCCCGGCACGAATTTCCCGGTGTCGAGTGTGCCGCGCCTCTGGCGGTCGATCTCCAGCAGTTCCTCGTTGAATGCGTTGACGGTCGCGTCTTGGAATTTCTCATCGTCGCATCGGATCCCGTTTTTCGGGCAGAGCACGATGTCGGTGGCGAAGTCGAGGAGACCGTCCCGCGCCCAAGAGCAGATGATCTCCTGCGCCTCCTCCGGATGCGGAGCCGGGACGATCGTCCATTCTTCGCTCTCGCTCTTGGCATGCCGCACCGGAAGGTTTCCGTTGCGGATCTGCGTCGCCGCCTGAAAGACCGCCTCGGTGTTGCGGTAGCATTTCGTGAGCGTCCGGATCGATTCCGGGTGCAGATTGATGATGTCGTGGAACGGCTGACCGTGTCCGACGGGCGTGAGCTGCGCCTGATCGCCGACGAGGATGATCTTCGCCGGATCCCGCTTCAGTATCTCCGCGAGGAGTGCCGAGTCGACCATGCTGCTTTCGTCGACGATCACGGCGATCGAGTCCAGCGGACCAGCGGAGAAGATGTCGTTCCCTTTCGCGCCGAGCATGACGTGGATCGTCGTCGCCTCGAAGCCGGAGGCTTCCTTGAGCCGCGCCGCCGCCTTGCCGGTCGGGGCGCAGAGCTTGACGTGCAGCTTCGGGTGTGCCGCCTTGATGCCGCGCACGATCATGCGGATCACGGTGGTCTTTCCCACGCCCGCGCCGCCGTTGACGATGGCGAATTTGTGTGCGATGGCGAAGCGGACGGCTTCGAGCTGCGATTCGTCCGGAGTGAATGATTCTCCGGCGGCGAGCGTTTCGTCGTCGGGGATCGTGATCTCCGGATCCGCTCCGCATGCGGTGGCGAGTTCGATGTAGCTGGCGACGACCATTTCGTTCAGGTAGTCTTTTTTCAGCGCCATCATGTTCTGGCGGGCGAAGACGTAGACGTTGCCGTCGCTTTTCATCTCGCGCACGAACTGCACGATCAGGTCGTCGCCGATGTTCGGCAGCAGCTTCTGGCATGCGGCGAAGTGCCGCCAACAGTTCACCGCTGTCGAGCCGTCCTGCGTCTCCTGCTGCATCGCATAAATGACCGCGCTCTTGATCCGGCGCGGATCATCGTCGGCGATGTCGAAGTTCCGGCGGACGTGTTCGTCCACGCTCTTGAACGAGTAGCCGGAGAGGTCGGCGAGGCGGTAGCAGTCGGCGTTGACGATTCCGGCGGTATCTTTGCCCCACGCTTCGTAAGCCGCCGCCGCCATGCCCTCGGTGCATCCCTTGTTTTCGAGCCAGGAGATGATCTCGGCTTTTTCGCTGTTTGCATCAAAACCTTTGACCTGCTCGCAGAAGGCATCGTAGACCGCGTTGGACATTTTGCGGATCTCGCCGCGCTTCAGGTTCCGCCAGTCTTCCCGGCGGGCATCCCAGATCGCCTGTTCCAGCGATATGCCGATGCCGTGCGCCCGCTGGCAGATGTAGTGGAGTTGGCTCCGGGGATCCAGCGGGAGCGTCAGTTTCGCGCTTTTGAATTGAAACTGGCGCTCGCCCTTGTAGATCACCCAATCGCCGATCAGCGCGAGCGTCTCCATCTCCGCCGGTTGCCAGCCCATCGCTCCTTTGCAGATCACGGTGGTCTCCGGCGCACCGTCGCCGCCCATCAGTCCCTTGAAGAAGTACCAATGCGTGTCGGGCTTGGCGCAGAGCATCCGCTCCATTGTGACGATTATTTGCATTTACGCCTCGTATCGAGTGCCGTCTACGGTTTCTCGTGCAACCTTTTCGAGTCGCAGCGGATTATTGTATTTGGCGAGGAGTTTTTTGATCGCTTTCTTGAATTTGCGTATCATGTCGTCATGAGTGGCTTCGGGCGACAAATGATCCACGCTCAAGGGTACGGTTTTTCCCTCGTCGATTTTTATTCGTGCGATTTCTTCGTAGAGGTTCTTGAGCGACGCGTATCTTTTCCAGTTGCGATCTTTGAACTTGACATAAACCACCCGGCGAAAAGTTCTGCGCGGTTTCTGCGTCATTGTATTGGCTTCGGGTTCAAACAAGTCTTCGTTTTTGGCTTGCGTGGGGATCAGGTGAAGTTTCTCCGCGAGTTCGCAAAAGATTTTGCTTATCTCGTAGAGTGCGTTGGCAATAGATTCCTTTTCCTTGTCATTCATTTTTCAGCATTCTCTTGTAGTTTTCGTTCTCTCTCGAAGAAGATCCGGAGCGCGATGGCGGATGCCAGTTCCGCGTTCCCGGCGAAGATGACCGAGATCCCGCGCATGGTCAGCTCGGCGATCCGCTTCATCAGGAACTGCGGAGTGCAGCGGGTGTGTTCGTGATCCGGCGGGATGATCGCTCCCTGCCGGATGCGGAAGCAGAAGGTCTCGAAGTCGGTCTCGACAATGACGACCTTTGCCACGAAGTTTGCCGCGTCCATTCTGTTCAGTTCCTTGACGAAGCGATGCCAGCCGAGGGAAACCGTGCCGACGAAGTCGTCGGCAGATTTCCTCTCGATGGCGAATTGCTCATCGTTTTTCAGCGCGTAGTCGCCCGTGCGGAGCGTTCCCACTTCCACCTCGATGTGCGGCGGGAAGCTCCACGGACGCTGTTCGCGCGTGTCGATCACGATGACCATGCCGAGCACCTCCGATCAGTAGGGGCATCCCGGTTTCGGGGCGGCAGGAGCTGCCGGAGCCGGAGGCGGCACGGCGGGAGCCGGTGCGGGCGCTGCGGGCGGCGGCATCGGGGCGGTGGTCGCCGGCTGCGCGTAGCCCTGCGGCGGATATCCGGGCGCAGGAGCGGCGGCGGGCGCTGCCGGTGCGGGAGTCGGAGCGGGTGCGGCAGGAGCTGCCGGAGCCACGCCGCGCCGCGCCGCCATGAATTCGTCGAAGTTGAACCGCTTGCCGCCCGCGTCGGAATTCAGTCCGTTCAGGTACTTGATGCGGATCGCCTGTCCCTCCGTGCCGTCGCGCTTCGTGAACGTCCGGTTCTCGGTGACGACCTTGCACTTTAATCCGATGAGGTTCGGGATGCAGATCGTGCGGTCGGCGGCGGGCTGGAACTGCTGCTCCAGCTCCTGAATGGTGGTGACGTTGAAGCCGATGTCCTGAAGCGTCGCCAGCGTCATGTCGTAGCGGTACTTATCGGCGTAGTTGCCGACGCCGGTGCGGTTGCTGATTTCGCCATGCCACGCGTCGTTGTTGCCCTGCGCGTCCTGCACAAGCAGCACCACGTCGTAGTAGCACTGGACGTACTCGTTGCGGTTGTTCACCTCGTTCGGCTGCGGCTGGAAGCGGCACTCCTGCACGTACGCTTCCACGACAGAGACTTCGATCGTTCCCTCGATTTTGAATGCCATTTTTTGGTTCTCCTTTATGGGTTGGGGTTCAGTCAGATCAGGATGCCGGCGATCCGGCTCCATAGTCTTTTGGTGAGGATCACGTCTTGCGCACAGTATTGGAGCAGCTTGTTTCGCCCCTCGGCGGTTTTGATCATCTCCGGGAAGTCGCGGAAGTCGATCTCGATCTTATGATCGTCGAGCATGACTCCGGCGATGTTGTCGAGCTTCTCGAAATTTCCGAAACCGCACCATACCTGCATGAGATCGACGTGGTGCTTGTTGTTGTAGCGGGCGGTCATTTCGGCCAGTGTCGGCATTCCGAACTGGCGCGTGTCTATGCCGAGCAGAACCGCGCGCCGGTAGATAAACGGCAGGTCGAAGCCGTTTCCGTTATAGGTGATCACGCGATTTCCGGCGAGCGTCTCGAATGCCGCCTCGATGGTCCGCGTCTCCTCCGCGTCGGAGTCTTCGTGGAGGCAGCCGTAGGATAGCGAGTTGCAGACCTTGTCGTCCTGACTCACCCACGCGCAGACGCGACCGTAGAGTGGCGAGAGCGCCATCTTGTCGATCTGCTCCGCTTTCGCGGCGGCTTCTTTTTCGGCGATCTTTGCCGGATCCTTGAGATTTCCCGCTTTCACCTCGATCGCCGGGAGCCGGTCGATCATGCCGGAGTTCGGGATCGTTTCGATGTCAAACGCGATGTCCATTTCTACTCATTCTCCCCGTCGGCCGTTTCCGGCTGCTCGGTTTCCGGCGCGGCGTCGGCCCCGTCTTCGGCCTCGGTCTTGGGCGCGTCGCCGTCGCCGTTTCCCGTTGCGGCGAGTTCGCCTTCCGGCTTGGCGTTTCCGTCTTCCGGGAAGAGCTCGCCCTGCAGCTCGTCGTCGGTCATGAGCTCGGTGGCGATCTTTTCCATCGTGTCGAGGCGGTAGGTCGACTTATAGCCCGGCGCGGGATCGTCGAAGATCACCTCGCACTTGATCTGGCGCAGCTCTTCGCCCGCGCGGATCTTGTTCGAGAGGTCGTTGATGTCGGCGATCGTCTCTTCGATCTGCGCCGCGTAGCGCTTCGTCGCGACCTTCTTCGCGTCTTCGAGCCACTCCTTCTGGCGGATCCGGTCCGCGAGCTGGCCCGCGAGCTCCGCCTTTTCGATCGCGTCCAGCTTGACGACAAGCGACTTCAGGATGCTCTTCGACACGATCTTCTTTTCCTCGGGCCGGGCTTCGGGCGTCGCTTCGGTCGTCTCTTCTGGCTTCACTTCGGGCTTTTCCTCTGCAGCTTTTTCGATGATTTTTTCTTCGGTTTCCGCGTTCTTTTTCATACCCTGATTCCTTTTGTTTTAGGGTTGGTTATCTTCTCCCGCCGGGTGGCGGGGGTGGCGGTGGTGCTGGCATCGGCGCGGCGGCGGGGCGCGGCACTGGTGCAGGAGGCGGAGGCGGCAGCGGAGACGTGGGCTGGTTGCCGTATCCCGCCGGGAGTGTCTGCGGCGCTGGCGGCTCCTGTGCGTCGGAGTCGCGTTCGTCGTCGATCAGGAAGAGACCGTTCAGCGCGTATTTCCGCGCATAACTGCTCGCCGATCCGGTGAGCTGCGCCGAGTCCATCCCTTTCTTGTCCTTATCGATCCGGGCGAATGCGCTGACCTCGTAGGTCTCGCCGCCGACTTTCAGTGTCGCGGTGGATTTCAGGAACACCCACTCGCCGAGCAGGATCAGGTCGTCGGACAGCGTCAGGATCGCGTCGTACTTTGCGAGGATCGGCTTCGCCGCTTCGAGGATGTCTTCGCATGAGCGGTAGCGGAAATTCCCGAACTTGTTGAACTGCCCTTTCGGGGCTTTCAGTTCGCGCTGGATTGCGAGCAGGGTGTTCATTTTTCGACCGTCTCCTTTGCGAGTCGCTTGGTGATGATGTCGCACACGTTCCGGGCGAGCCGCTCCCGCGCTGCGATCATCCGGTCGCGGTCGCTCTTTGGGATCGAGCGCAGCGGCACGACGCGGACGCGCATGCTGATCGGGGTGTGGTGCGCCGACATCATTTCATCTCCGCTTCGGCGCGGCAACTCGCGCAGTTTTCCCGGTGCGCCCGCTGCGCGGCTTGATGCCACAGTCCGAGGATGTATCCGAAAAACATCCCGACGAGCAGCACCCCGATGACCATCCAGCTGTTGCCTCCGTCGCGCCGCTTGCAGTGCTGGCAGGGACGGCGATCGTTCCGGGGAGTGTTTCCCGGCAGCCAGTTGGCTTCAAACTCATTCTCCATTTTTGACCTCGCTTGCGGGATATGGTTGATGGGTTCTTTCGCTGCCGACGAGCGACGAGTTGAGTTCGCGCACTTCCGCCATGATCGCGCTTTCGTCAATCTCCTGTCGTTCGAGGATCAGCACTCCGAGATGCGCCAGCGTGTCGTCGGCGCTGTTCGGATAGGCGGTTCGCAACGTTCGCATCAGGCTTTCCCGAATTTCGTCCACTCGTGACGCGAAGCGCTCCGTTGCCTGACGTTCGATTCGTTCCGCCAAGTCGCGGATGATCTCCGCTTTCCGGCAGTCGTTTTTGCACTTCCCGTAATCGGCGAGGTCATCCGGTTTGCACTTGAGCAGTTTTGCCAGTGCTGGAATATGCTTGGGACTTGGTTGCGATTTTCCGGTTTCCCACGCCTGAATGGATTGAAACTTCAATCCCAGGGCAGAGGCGATGTTGCTGAATGTCAAACCGGAAATCTCTCGGCGCTTTTTGAATTCTTTTCTACGGAAGATCATTCTGCGCCTCGGTCTGTGTACAATGTTCTAAAAAGTTCTGTTTGTTGGCAAAAAAAAGATTGACGATCTTCCGGATGACGGCTGCTCGATTGCTGTGTCCGTCCTTTTTTGCCTCCTCGTCGAGAAGTTTTTCCCATTCGTCGGGGGCTTCAAAGTTGATTTTCATTTCACATCTCCTATTTTTTTTGAGGGGTAATCCCTGACTCTGTGGCATAATATAACGAACTTTTACGAACTTTCAAGCCACAAAAATAAATTTTTTGGATTTTTCTTGATTTTTTTTCCATTTGCAGTATATTATAAACACAGTTGGGGCGACAATTTGAGGTGGATCATGATTTTTTTCAAGGAAAAATTCAGGGCGATTCGTGAAAGCCACGGTTTGACGCTTGAAGATGTCGCGCGGGCGTGCGGGGTTTCACAAAGCATAGTGAGTCGGTGGGAGCAGAAAGGGAAGTCGCAACCTCGTCCGGCGCGGATCAAGGCATTAGCGGCACTTTTCCATTGCAGTCCCGAAGAATTTGCCGATTTTGAGCCGGGAAGACGTAAATCGAAGCGCCTGACGATGGAAGACGTCGCGTTGCGTGGTGCTGCGGTGCAAGTCGATCTCTCGCCGGAGAAGGCAGTCGAAGCATTTCGACAGGGACTTCTTCGGGAGTTCATTTTGTCCGATCTTGATCCGGTGGTGAAAGACAAGGTTTTGCAGACCATTGCGGGGTTCCGCAAAAAATCGGAGGAGTGACCATGCCAACGAAAAAACGCCCTGCTGCCGCCGGTCATCGGTACTGCATCTACGCGCGGGTGTCGCCTAAAGGCTCCTCGTGGGCGGCGCAGGAAACCAGCATCGGCGTTCAGTTGCAGGAGTGCCGTCAATACATCTTGGATCGCGTGGATCCGCTGGCGCAGTTCACGGAGGTGTTCGATGAGTTCCGCTCCGGCAAAGACCTGAACCGTCCCGGCATGCAGCAGATCCTCGGCGACATCGAGAGCGGTTGCCCGTCTTTTGATACGTTGGTGGTCTGGCAGCTCGACCGCCTCTCTCGCAACCTTGCCGATGCCGCTCCGCTGTTTGAGCGGCTCCGCGATGCCGGTCTCGGCTTTGTGTCGATTCGGCAGAGTTATCTTTCCGCGACCGGCGCAATGGCGCGGTTCAATTTAACGCAGACCATCGCCATCGCGCAGCTGGAGCGCGAAATGACCTCGGAGCGGATCTCGGCGAAGATGCACTGGATCGCACAGAGCGGCAAAGTCCCGTGGGGGATCGTGCCGTTTGGGTATCGCCGCCGGACGGACGTGAAAAACACCGTCGAAGTCGTGCCGGAAGAAGCCGAGGTCGTCCGGCGGCTGTTCGCGGCGTACCTCTCCGGATCGGAGCGCGGCGACCTCTCGGAGTTGAAGCGGATCCAGCAGGAGCACCGGGACCGCATCGGCGACGCGAAGCAGATCTACCGCCTCCTGCGGAACCGGTTCTATGTCGGCGAGATTTCATATAACGGCGAGGTCTTCCGAGGCGAGCACGATCCGATTGTCGAGCGCGAGGTCTTCAATCTGGTGCAGTCTCAACTTCCCGGCAAAAAATATCATCGCGCCCGTCCGGGACGGCGGAAGTATCCATATCTGCTCTCCGGGCTGGTGCGGTGCTGCTGCGATCCCGCGCGGCACATGCGCCCCGCGTCAGTCAAGAAAAAGGACAAACGATACTTCTACTATAAATGCACCGATTCCGGGTGCGGGTGTGCGATCAATGCGGAGAAGTTGGATGCCGCCGTGCTTGATGCGCTCCGCCGCGTCGCCACTGATCCCGAATACATCCGGGAGTGTTACGATGTCCAACAGCGGCGGATCGTCGAAATGAAACACCAGCAGCAGCCGCGCATCGCCGCCGCGCGGAAGGAGCTGGATGCCGCCGAAGCCGCGTTGAAGCATGTCGATGATATGTTCATGTCCGGCTTGATCTCCGCCGCCAATAAGGACTACTGGAACGAAAAACTGGTCGCCGCGCGGGGACGGGTGGAACAGGCGAAGCACGAGCACGACGATCTGGTCGCCGAGTTGGAGCCGCTGGAAAATCAGCAGAAGCTCTCCGCCGTCATCAAGTCGCTTTCCGCTTGGGCGGAAGCGCTAACCGATGCCGCCGACGATGTCGCGTTGAAACGGAATCTCATCGAGGCGATGGTCTACCGCGTCCGGTGCGTGGATCACGGCAAATTCGAGATCGATCTGGCGCTGGATACGGTCTCCGGTAAAAACAAAATAGGCATAGCTTCGGATGCCGAAGTTATGCCTAACGATGGCGAGTGGTGGAGCAGAAGGGAGTCGAACCCTCGACCTATACGATGCGAACGTATCGCTCTAGCCAACTGAGCTACTGCCCCGTATGTGTTTCATTAATATAGCCCGTTTTTGGGGAAAGTCAAGCTGAAAAATGCTTTTTACGAAGCTTTTTTCCGGAATCGTCGCGCGTTACGTCATCGCGAAAGTTCGTCGCACCGTCTTTGCATCGCCGTCATCTGCTCTTCCATGGACTGCACCAGCTTGATCTGCGTCCGGCAGCGGTCGAGGTTGTGTCCGGGGCGGTGGATCTTGAAATACACGTCGCCGTCAAGGTAGTCGGTGAGAAAGCGGATGCCCGTCTCCAAAGTCAGCAGCACCCCGGCGAAGGGCAGCAGACTCTTTTCGAGCGGATTCAGAACCGCCCCCGCCGTCGACAGGTAGCCGCGCAGCAGCGCGTCGAACATCTCGAAGCGCATGCCGACCTTCTCAAGATCGCGCTCGTCTTCCGCTGCCGGACTGGTTCCGGTTCTGAGCATGTCGCCGAAATCGTAGTGCGGCAGCCCCGGCATGGTCGTATCGAGGTCGATCACGCAGATCCCGTCGCCGCTGGTTTTGTCGATCAGCACGTTGTTGAGCTTGGTGTCGTTGTGGGTGATGCGTTCGTGTATGTCGCCGGATTCCTGCAGCTTCAGGAGCTTGCCGCAATCCGCCTCATGCGCCAGCATGAAGTCGACTTCGCGCGACACCTTCTTGAGCCGCCCGCATTTATCCGCCTTTATCGCTTCTTTGAGCGCCGCCAGCCGCTTGGGGGTGTTGTGAAAGTCCGGGATGGTCTCGTGCAGTCTGCCGGGCAGATCGGCGAGGTCGCTCTGAAACTCGCCGAACGCCGCCGCGCCCATTTCCGCCTGACGGGTGCTTTCGATGACGTCATAGGTGACGGCGCGGTCGACGAAGACGTAGCAGCGCCAGAACCCGTCTTCCGCATCGCGGAAATAGGGGCGCCCGGAATTGGCGAAAACGAGATGCAGCGTTTCCCGCCGCCGGGTGGAACCGCGGCGTTTTTCGGCGTCGATCTTTTCGGCGATATGCGCCGTGACGCGCCGGAAGTTTTCCATCAGTTTTTCCGGCTGGCGGAAGATCCCGGTGTTCAGGCGCTGGAGGATGTAGGTTTCCTTGGTACAGTGCATGAGATAGGTGTCGTTGATGTGCCCGGTGCCGTAGGGCAGGGCATCTATAAAATCACCTTTGACCGCGAATTCCCGACAGATGGAAGCCAGTTTGTCCTTCATTTTTCCGTATATCCGGTATCTTTTTGTTCCGTTCGATGCCGAACCGGTCGGCGATCTTTATATGGAATATAATCCGCAATCTCGGTTTAAGCAATGGAAATTTTATTTTTCGATATGGATTTATTTGCAAATGCGCGATATATTATTACAAGCTGCTTATGTGGCTCGGTATTGTTCCTGTTTATTCTGGAGCGGTGAAGAAAAGATGAATCAGGCTTCCCTGGAGATCATTTTGAGCGATCAGGTGCAGTCGCTGCTTGACGATTTCGCCGCGCTGCTCGACGTGAAGGTCACCTTTTACACCGCCGACGGCAGACGGTTGTTGAGCGGCAAGGATATCTGCAAATACTGCGATATAATCCAGCGTGAAATGGGCGGCTTCAGCCGCTGCGAAGCGATGGATTGCAGCAAACTGCGGGAAACCCTCAATTCGCAGAGCCCCGTATCCTACCGTTGCCACGCCGGACTGCAGGAGGCGCTGTCGCCGATCTTCGTGCACAAGCAGCTGGTCGGTTATCTGATGATCGGGCAGTTCCGCACCAGCGACGAATTCCCGATCGAGATCCGCAGCTCCGTGAGCGATCCGGATTTGCGTCGCCGGCTCAAACAGGCCTTTGACGAACTTCCGTTGTTCCCGCCGAAAAAGCTCGCGGGTGTGCTCGGCTTCTTCAAGATCCTGATCGACTACATCGCCGTCCGCGAGCTGGCGATGCTGCGCGGCGATGTGCTCCGGAGCGAGATCGACCGCTATCTCGAGCGCCACCTCGCCGAAAACATCATGCTGCCCGAAATGGCGCGCCGTCTGGGGCGGAGCGTGTCGACGATCTCGCAGTTTCTGCGCCGGAATTACCACACCGGGTTCAAGGAGCTGCTCAACGAAAAACGTCTCGCGCGGGCGGAGGCGTTTTGGAAGGCGCATCCCGATGCGACGGTGGCGGAGGCTGCCGCCAGCGCCGGATTTTCGGATCAGTTTTATTTTTCGCGGGTCTTTCGCAAACGGCGCGGCATACCGCCGGGGAAGTTCCGCGATCTTTTGAGAGCAAAGCAGCTCGGATAGGGGGGGATGATATGTTCGGATTCTATCGTATCGCGGCGGTGACGCCGCGCGTGGTCGTGGCGGATGTCGCCGCCAATTTGCAGGAGCATTTGAGCGCGTACCGCACGGCGGTCGAAAACGGCGCTTCGCTGGTGGTCTTTCCGGAACTTTCGCTCACGGGGGCGACCTGCGGCGATCTCTTCCGTCAGGACGTGCTTTTGAACGCCGCGTGGAAAGCAGCGCAGGAGCTCGCCGCCGCAACCGGAAACGTTCCGGCGCTCTTCGGGCTCCCGGTCGCCCATGCCAATGTGATCTTCAACGCTGTCGCGCTGGCGGTCGACGGCAAGTTATTCAAACTGCTCGCCGATTGCAGCAATACGGAAATATTCTCTCATGATGCATCGATGGCACCTTCGGAGGTGTCTGGAGTCGCCTTCGGTTGTCATGGCACCTTCGATGGCGACTTGCGTTTTGCCGTCGAAGTCGGTGGGGAAAGAAAGGGGTTATACGCCCTCACCGACGGGTGGGAACATTGTGCCGATGTGATCTTGAATCCGTCTGCCGAGTCGTTCATACCCGGGCGCGACTACGCAGCGGAGGTCGCTGCGCTCTCGGAACGCTTCGGCGGCGTCTACGTCACCGTCTCCGCCGGGACGGGCGAATCCACCACCGACGCGGTGTACGCGGGCAATTCCCGCATCGGAGACCGCGGCAAGTGCGTCGCGAAAGTCGAGCCGTTCAAGCGCGGCACCAATATCCTCTATTACGACGTCGACACCGGCGCGGTGCGCTTCCGGCACCGCTCGGATCGTCGGTTTTACGATGCTGCCTGCGCCGACAAAACGCCGGATGCCATAGCGCCGATCCCCGAGTCGCCCGATCTGCGTTATGCGTACAATCCCGCCGCTCCGTTCCTGCCGGAAGACGCGGAGGCACGCGCGCGTTTTTGCTCCGACGTGCTGAACGTTCAGGCGGCGGGATTGGCGAAGCGCATGGAGCACACCGGAGCCAAGGCGATGGTGCTCGGCATTTCGGGGGGCTTGGATTCCACGCTGGCGCTGGTCGCGGCGGTGCGCTGCCGCGAACTCCTCAAGTTGCCGCGCGAGGCGGTGCGCGCCTTCACGCTGCCCGGATTCGGAACGACCACGCAAACTCACAGCAACGCGGAGGAGCTCTGCTGCGCGCTCGATGTGGAGTTGAAGGAGATAAACATCACGGCGGCGTGCAGACAGCACTTCGCGGATCTCTGTCACGACGGGCGAGCCGACGCCGCCTTCGAAAACGCGCAGGCGCGCGAGCGCACTCAAATACTGATGGATTTTGCCAACATGTGCGGCGGCATATTGATCGGCACCGGAGACCTCTCCGAGATCGCGCTCGGCTGGTGCACCTACAACGGCGACCAGATGGCGATGTATTCGGTGAACGGCTCCGTGCCGAAGACGCTGATCCCGGTGCTTTTGGAGTACGAGGCGCGGAAGAGAAACAACTCCGCCTTCTCCCAGGTCGTCCGCGACATCATCGGCACGCCGATTTCCCCGGAACTGCTGCCGCTCGGGGAGGGGGGCGTACTGGCTCAGAAGACCGAAGACTTGGTCGGTCCGTACGAACTCCACGACTTCTTCCTCTATCAGCTGTTGAATACCGGCGCGGAGCCGAAAAAGATCGCGTATCTCGCCGAAGCGGCGTTCGCGGGGCGTTATTCCCGCGACGTGATCGAAAAATGGCTGCGGGTCTTCGGCAAGCGTTTCATAACCCAGCAGTTCAAGCGTAGCGCGATGCCGGACGGTGCGGCGGCGGGAGTATTTTCGCTCTCTCCGCGCGGCGGTTTCATGATGCCGTCGGATGCCTCCGCCGCGTTGTGGAAGGAATTTTAAGTCGGTTTGACTTCACGCGTGGCTGAGAAACATCAGCCATATCATGACGGCGAGCGTGCCGACTATGACCAGCGCCAGCAAAGCGAAGACGATCCACAGCCAAAGTCGTGCCGACAGCACCTTCGGCGCCGGTTTCGCCTCCGGCTGTGCCGGCTGTTTCCCGGCATTGTTGCGGCGGTCGCGGAAATCTTCGAGGAATGCCCTGACCTCCGCCCACGATCCCGGGCGGTTCTGCGGTGATTTTTCCAGCATCCGGTGAGTGAATTCCGCGAGTTCGACCGGGACGTCGGGGTTGACGGTGAGCAGCGGCGGCACCGGCGCCTCCAGGTGACAGCGCAGCAGGTGGTCGGTGTTGCCGCGGAACGGCGGTTTTCCCGCGATCAACTCGTAGAACATCACCCCGAAACTGTAAATATCACTGAGCACGCTGCGCGTGCCTTCGCTGGAAATCAGCTCCGGAGCGACATACATCGGCGTCGCCATGATGCTGTCCACTTCGTCCCCGGCGTGTCCGTTGACGTTCGCCAATCCGAGATCAGCCAGCTTCAAGGTCTTTCCGTCATCGCAGATCAGGAGATTTTCGGGTTTTATGTCGCCGTGGGTCATCTGGAAGTTCTCCCAAGCGTAAGACATCGCGTCGGCGAGCTGGATGGATAAATCGATGAGGAATTCCAGCGAGAGTATTTCGGGAGAATCAAGGCGGATTTCCTCCAGTGTGCGCCCGTGCACATACTCCATGGCGAGGAAATACAGCCCGTCGAAAGAGCCCGCATCCAGCGCCTGCACGATGTTCGGGTGGCACAGCCGGGCGGCGTAACGCGCCTCGTTCATCAGGATGTCGATATACTCGCGGTTGCCGGAAAGTTCCGGCAGCAGCACCTTCAGCGCAACCTCCCGGTCAAGCGGCTCCTGACGCGCCAGATAGACCACTCCGTTGTTGCCGCGTCCGATTTCGGAAACGATCCGGTAGGAGCCGAACTGCGCCCCCGGTTCCAACAGGATATTCTGTCCGTTCATTTCGAGCCTCCGGGTTCGTTTCAGTGCCAGAACGGCACTCCTTCTGGTTGATAATCGTCAAGTTCGCTTTGATCGTAAAAGACCTTCATCAGGAACAACCCTCTTGCCGGAGCGGTCTCCGGGGCGCTGACGCGGTCCTTCGCCTCCAATATGCCGGTCACGTCGTCCGGCGTGAGTTTTCCGGCGCCGGCGGCTTCCAGCGTTCCCATCATACAGCGGATCATCTTGTAGAGAAAACCGTTGCCGACAAAGGTGACGCAGCAGAACTGCCCGATGGTCCGCACGTCGATCCGGTAGATGGTTCGTACCGCCTCGTCGATCATCGAGCGCTCGACGACGAAACTCGAGTAGTCGTGCGTGCCGGTCAGCCGTGCGGCGGCGGCGGCGATCTTGGCTGCGTCGAGACGATGTATCGACTTCCACGAGTAGCGGCAGCTGAACGGGGTTTCCGTTCCCAGATTCAGAACATAGGTGTACGCCTTGCCCAAGGCGTCGTAGCGCGAGTGGAATTCCAGCGGCACGCTTTTGAGCGACTGGATGCGGATCGCTGGCGGCAGTCGGCGGTTGAGCGCCTTGAACAATCGCTCTTCCGTGATCTCGGGGCGCTCCGGGCGGAGGAAACTGGCGGCGAAACGCAGGGCATGAACTCCGGCGTCGGTACGGCTGCTGCCGATCAGATGAATGCTCTGGTCGGCATAGAGTTTGGAAAGCTGCGTTTGCAGTTCCTCCTGAACGGACGGCGAGTGGGGCTGGATCTGCCAGCCGCTGTATTCGCTGCCGTCATAGGCGATTTCCATGAAAAAACGCCCGACCGGTGTGTAAGATGTCTCTTCCAAGCTCATAACAGCATCGCTTCCGCCACGTCGTTCCAGAAACAAAGTCCTTCCGCGCTTAATTTAATCCGTTCCGGCGAAATTTTCCACCATGAAAGCGGCATATTGTGTCTGACTTTTTCCACGGCGGCGCATCGCTCCGCCCACGGGTCGGCCCCGGGAACGGTCGCCCACAGCTCCGGAGTCCAGCCGTCTACGGTCCGGAGATTGACGGCGAATATTTCGGTGCGGCGGTTCGCAGGCGGGATGCGGTCGACGCTCGGCGGAGCTCCGGCAAGCCACTTTTTCAAATCGTCTACTTCGGCGGAGCGGTCGCGACCGTCGAAACCGGCTGCCGCCGGTCCGAATCCGCGCAGCAAGCCGCCGCGCCAGACGTTGACGTTGTGTCGGCACTCCGATCCGGGGACGGCGTAGTTGGATATTTCATAACGCCCGATCCCGTACGGTGCGAGAACGGTCGGTATCATTTCGTACATCTCGGATGCCGTGTCGTCGTCGATCGTGAATGAAGGGCCGAGCGTTGACTGCTCCTCCGGGGTGAGACTGTAACAGGATATGTGATCCGCTCCGGCGTCGGCGGCGCGCCGCAGATCGTCGCGCCACTCGGTCAGCGATTCGCCGGGAACGGCGTATATGAGGTCGATGTTCCAGTGCGGGAACCCGGCACGACCGACCAGCGTCAGCGCCCGCTTCAGCGCGTCATTCCCGCATTGACGCCCCAGAATCCGGCGGAATTCGGCGGAAAAACTCTGCACACCGACGCTGATGCGGGTCGTGTGTTCGCGCAGCAGTGCGATCTTCGCTTCGTCGAGTGTCTCCGGATTGGCTTCGATACTGATCTCGCAGGCGGGTGCAGGGCGCAAATATCGTTCCAGCATCGCGAAGAGACGCTCCAGTTGAGTGACCGACAGCAACGTCGGCGTTCCGCCGCCGAGGTAGACGGTTTCGGGAGCGGGCAGGTGGGCGGAAGTCTCAAGCTGGTTTCCGAGGTGCTCCAGATAGGCGTCGATCAAGCCTTCCGCCGGAGCCGGTACCGAGTAGAATGCACAGTATCCGCATTTGCTGCGGCAGAACGGCAGATGGAAGTAGTAGTTCACGCCCGCGTCGCCGAAAATTCCTTCGCCAGCTCGACCAGAAAGCCGATGCCGTAGCGCATCGCCTCGTCGCTGGCGTTGAAGGTGGGAGTGTGAAGTCCGGGGGCGTCCTTGCCGTTGCCGAGCTTGATCATCACCCCGGGAGCCTTGGTCAGGAAAAACGAAAAATCCTCGCTGCCCATCGACGGTTCCTTGGGGATGCCGACCTCCAGACCGGCGCGTTTCGCCGCGAGGATCGCCATTTCGGTCTCGGCGGGTGTGTTGATCACCGGCAGATAACCATGCACGAGTTCGACTTTGCACTCCACACGGTGTATCTTCGCCGCGCCTTCGCAGACCTCGCGCAAGGCGTTCGCCAGCATCTCGTCGTCAGCGGCATCGAACGACCGGATCGTGCCTTGCAGAACCGCCTCGTCCGGGATGATATTATGCAATGTCCCCGAATTGAAACTGCAGATGCTGACCACTCCGGCATGGTGCGGATTCAGGCGGTTGGGGACGATGCTCTGCGCTTCGACCACCGCGAATGCCGCGGCGGTGAGCGGACTGCGCGAGGCGTGGGGCAGACTGCCGTGACCGCCTTTGCCTTTGAAGGTGATCCTGAAATGGGTGCAGGCTGCTTCGGAGGGACCGCGGCAGACCCTCATCATGCCCACCGGAGTTCCGGGGCTCATGTGTATCGCCGCGACCATTTCGGGCTTGGGATCGTCGAGCGCTCCGGCGGCAATCAGCTGCTTCGCCATTGCCGCGTTCTCCTCGCCCGGCTGCCAGACGAAGCGGATCGTACCCTTGATTTCGTCCTTCATCGAGCACAGCAGTTCCGCCGCGCCCATCAGCATCGACGTATGCGCGTCGTGACCGCAGGCGTGCATCATTCCCGGTACGGTCGAAGCGTAGGGACATCCCGTTTTTTCCTCGATTTTGAGCGCGTCGATGTCGGCGCGGAGCGTGAGGTTTTTGCCGGGTTTCGCACCGTGCAGTATCGCGACCGTATCGGTTTCGAGGAACGACGGCAACACTTCGAGATCCAGCTTCGCCAGCCGGTCGCGGATCAGCCGCATGGTCCTGAACTCCTGACCGGCGATCTCGGGGATCTTGTGCAGTTCGTGGCGGAAATCCGCCATTTCGCGCCAGACGTCGTCAAGCTGTTTCATGCACTAAAGTTCCTGATGCACGATCTTGCCCGCGACCATCGTCAGCACCGGACGGCACTGCACCTCCATCCCGTGGAACGGAGTGTTGCGCGATTTGGAGCGGAAGGTGTTTTTGTCGACGGTGTAGCACGCATCGGGGTCGATCACCGTGATGTCGGCGGTGGAGCCGACCGACAGACCGTAATGCTTGAAACGCAGTATCTCCGCTGGACCGGTCGTAAACAGACGGATCAGGTGCGGCAACGTGATCACCCCCGTTTTGACGAGGATCGTGTAGCTGACCGGCACCGCGGTTTCCAGCCCGATGATCCCGCACGGCGCAGAGTCGAATTCCACCTCCTTGGCGGTGCGGGTGTGCGGTGCGTGGTCGGTGGCGATGGCGGTCAAAGTTCCGTCGGCGATACCTTCGATCACCGCCAGCCGGTCGCTTTCGGAGCGCAGCGGCGGATTCATCTTGTAGTTGGTGTCGTAGCGTTTGATGTACTCGTCGGTGAGCGAGATATGGTGCGGAGTGGCTTCCCCGGTGACCTTTATCCCCTCGGCGCGGGCGGCGCGAAGCAGTTTCACGCTCTCCTTGACGCTGACGTGCTGCATGTGGATCTGCCAGTCGATCTGCCGCGCGAGGATGATGTTGCGGGCGATCATCAGCTCTTCGGAGGCTCCCGAGATGCCGCGCATCCCGAGCAGTACCGACCACTTGCCCTCGTGCATGACGCCGCCGGCGGCAAGCTGGTTGTCTTCACAGTGGTCGAGGATCGGCAGTTCGAAGGATTTCGCATACTCGACCACATGGCGCATCAGCGCGTGGTCCTGAATGCAGCGCCCGTCGTCGCTCAAGGCGACCACCCCGGCGGATTTCAGCGAACCGATGCCGGACATCTCCTGCCCTTTGCCCTCCTTGGTCATGTTGCCGCAGGGCAGAACGTGGACCACGCCCTGTGCGGCGGCGTTCTGGCGCAGAAATTCGATGGCGCCCGCGTTGTCGGCGGCGGGGGTGGTGTTCGGCATGGCGACGATCGAGGTGAAGCCGCCCGCGGCTGCCGCCGCCGTGCCGGTGGCGATTGTCTCGGCCTGAGTGTTTCCCGGCTGGCGCAGATGAACGTGCAAATCGATGAATCCGGGGGCAATCACCTTGCCTTTGAGGTCGATGATCTGCGGTTTTTTGAGCTTTTCCGGAGCTTCGATCACGCTGCCGCTGACTCCGATGTCACCGATCGAGTCGATGTTGTTGCCGGGGTCGATCACCCGGGCGTTTTTGAAGATGTATTCACTCATTTTTTCACACACCCCGCTACCAGATAAAGCACCGCCATACGGATGGCGAGACCGTTGGTTACTTGTTCGAGGATCACCGATTGCTCGCCGTCCGCGACGTCGCCGGTAAGTTCGACTCCCCGGTTGATCGGACCGGGGTGCATGATGAGCGCGTCCGGTTTCATGTATTTGAGCGTGTCGTGGTTGATGCCGAAGAAGCGGGCGTATTCGCCGATGCTGGGGAAGAACCCGGCGGTCTGTCGCTCGTGCTGGATGCGGAGCAGATTGACCACGTCGGCTTTCTCGACCGCCTCCCGGAGGTTGTGGCAGACGCGGACGCCGATATCCTCGAATTCGCGCGGCACCAGCGTCGCCGGACCGCCGATCGTGACCTTGGCTCCCAGCTTGAGCAAGCCCCAGATATTGCTGCGGGCGACCCGGCTGTGGAGAATGTCGCCGATGATGGCGACGTTGAGCCCCGCCACGCGCCCCTTCTTTTCCCGCATGGTGAAGATGTCGAGCAGCGCCTGCGTCGGATGGCTGTGCGCGCCGTCGCCCGCGTTGACGACGCCGCACTTGAGGTTGCGGGCGATGAATGCCTGCGCTCCGGGGGCGGAGTGGCGCATGACGACCAGATCGACCTGCAGCGCCTCGATGTTGCGGACGGTGTCGAGCAGCGTTTCCCCTTTCAGCAGACTGCTGGACTGCGCCTGCATGTTGACGATGTCGGCGCTCAGCCGCTGCTCCGCCAGCTCGAACGAGACGCGGGTCCGGGTGCTGGGTTCGACGAAGAGGTTGACGACCGTTTTCCCGCGCAGGGCAGGGACCTTTTTGACCCGGCGCTCGGAGACTTTTTTGAATTCAGCCGCGGTGTCGAGGATGAATTCGATCTCCTCCGCGCTCAAGTCGTAGAGCGAGAGCAGATCCTTTCTGGTCCATTGCATAGTTTTTACCTCGGGTATGGTGAAAAGTTCACTTTTTCCAATCGACTTCGTAGATGCCGCCGGAGCTGTTCCCGTCGCCGAAGGAGACCGAAACCTTGCGGTCGGCGGGCAGCGACAAATTGAATCCGACGAAATCCGCCCGTATCGGGTATTCCGGCTCGCCGCGGTCTACCAGCACCGCCAGCCGGATCATTCGCGGGCGACCGTAATCGGTCAGCGCGTCCAGCGCGGCGCGGATCGTCCGCCCGGATGAGAGCACGTCGTCGACCAGAATGATGATCCGGTCGTTGACGTCGAAGGCGATTTCGGTCTCCCGGATGAGCGGCAGCGGATTGCGGTTGCCGATGTCGTCCCGGTACATCGAAATGTCGAGCTTGCCGAATTCCGGAGTCCGCCCGGTGAGATTGGCGAGCGCATCGCGCAGTCTTTCCGCCAGCGGCACGCCGAGTTGGTGTATTCCGACCAGCGCACAAACGGTGTTCTCCCCGGGAAATGCGTTGGCGATGGATGATGCCATCCGGGAGATGGCATCATCCATTTCCGGGGCGGCGAAAAGCTGTTTTCTCAACGTCATTTCAAAACCTCGCTTCACGGCGGGACTGCCGCTGTTCCTATCCTGATTATCTGCCGAGAGCGGTCCTGACCGCCTCCAGCGTGGGATCGATCACCACCGGCTTGTTCGCGTAGGTGCCGCTGATGCCGTAATGTTCCTTCAAAGTATCCTGATGATATCCGATCACCGCGTCCGGGTCCTTGAGGATATTGCCGGTAAGGATGCCGACCACGGTGGCTTCCGGATCGATGATCCCGGCGTCGACGAGCTTTTTCGCCCCTGCGACCGAGCAGCAGCTCGCCGGCTCCGCGCCGATCCCCGCGGCGTCGACCATCGCCTTGGCGTCCATGATCTCCTGTTCGGTGACGCTTTCGACCACGCCGTTGGACCACTTGAGACCGCGCAGCGATTTTTCGTAGGATACGGGGTTGCCGATCTTGATGGCGGTGGCGATGGTCTCGGGGTTCAAAACCGGAGCGAACGGCGTATGTTCCTTCCACATCTTGGCGAGCGGCGCGGAGCCCGCCGCCTGAATGACCGCTATACGCGGGATCTTGTCGATGATGCCCAGCGTGTAAAGTTCCTCAAGCCCCTTGGAAAGCGCGCTGTTGTTGCCCAAATTTCCGCCGGGGATGACGAACCAGTCCGGCACCTGCCAGTCGAGCTGCTGGAGCACCTCGAAGCCGATCGCCTTCTGCCCCTCGATGCGGAACGGGTTTATCGAGTTCAATAGATAGATGTTGAGTTCGGCGCAAACTTCCTGAACGAGTTTCATCGCATCGTCGAAGTTGCCGCGGATCTGCAGCGTCTTGCCGCCGAACGCCAGCGCCTGCGCCAGTTTGCCGTAGGCGATCTTGCCTTCGGGAATGAATATCACCGAGCGCATATTTCCGGCGACGGCGTAGCTCGCCATAGACGCGCTGGTGTTGCCGGTGCTGGCGCAGGCGACGACCTTGGCGCCGTAAAACTTGGCGGCGGTGGCGCCGCAGGTCATGCCGCGATCCTTGAAGCTGCCGGTGGGGTTCTCGCCCTCGTGCTTAAGATAGAAGTGTTTCAGTCCAGCGTATTTCCCGGCTTTGCCGGCGTCGTAGAGACGGGTGTTGCCCTCCTGACGGGTCACGATGTATTCGTCGGGGACGTCGAAGATAAGTTCGCGGTAGCGCCAGACCCCGGAGCGTTCGATGCCGTGGCGGGCGCCCCAGCGGTTTTCCCATTTTCTCTTCAGCTCGGCGCCGTCCAACGCCGCCAGATCGTGGCGCAGGTCCAGCGTGCCGCCGCAGTCGCATTTGTAGCGTACGGAACCCAAATCGTATGTTTTGTGACAACGCACGCATTCCAAGTGGCTTTCCGGGATCTTCATATTTAAGTCAACTCCTCAGACTTGCAGTTCATGCTCCCCGACAGAGCGGTTCCCTTCAACCGGATTTCGTCCCGGTACAGGAGGACTCCGGTATAACGGAGCGGTTCCGACATGAAAAAACATCGAAGGGCTCCGGGGACTATAATTTACATCGGCAACAAATTATTTTAAAGCCCCGTTGCGGGATTTTATGCGTTTTAACTCCGGCAGCTTTGAAAAAAGCGTCCGCCGACATTATATTATCCCGCGGAGTATGCTGAAAAAACACCTCGGTGCGGCTCTTTCGACTGGGTGCCGCATTCGGAACATGATATTCACGATCGACGAAAAAATGAAAAAATTGATGTTGAGCGGCAAGATCCATACGGCGCACCTGACGGATTGCCAGATCGATTACGAAGGCAGTTTGGAGATCGACCCAGAGCTTTTGGCGGAGGCGGAGATCCTGCCGTACGAAAAAATACTGGTCAGCAACCGCGCCAACGGCGCCCGGCTGGAAACTTACGCCATCCCGGGCGAGCCGGGGAAACGCCGTTTCTGTTTGAATGGTCCGGCGGCGAAACTCGGTTCCCCCGGTGACGTTGTCACCATCATGGCGTTTTCGCTGGTCGACGTGGATCGGGCAAAACACTGGGTGCCGCGCGTGATCGTACTCGACGAGAACAACGAAATCAAGCTCCGCAAGGGCGGACCAAATCTTTGAACAAGATTCCGAAACGGGAGGCGGCGATGCGAAATTGCTCTGAAGGCGAACGTGGTTGCGCACTGGTGGACGGGTTGATTTTGCTGGTGTTTCTAGTCGTCGTGCCGCTGTTGCTGCTGGTGTACTGCGGCGGCAAGGTCCGGCAGGTCGTCGACTGGGGAGCGTCGCGCATCGTTTGTCGCCGCGCCGACGGAGCGGAACCCGGTTGTGCCGGAAAAAAATGTCCGACCGCCGTTCCAGCCGAAAAATCCGAGGCGAAAGCTCCCGTCACCCCTCCGGTTGCGCCAAAACCGTGACCCGGGCGCCCCGATAAGATCAGTCCGAGTTGGTTCCGGCTGCCGAAATGCCGGTACGTTACGCTTCGAAGCAGGACTTCCGAAGCGTTTTTTTGCATTCGAGTATTGACTGTCGGTCTTCGTGAATGTAAATTTAGCCGTGTCCGTTTTTTCGGCGTACGGGGCGGACACGAGGGGTGCGATGCCGGGGAAACCGCCGAAACTGGTACTTCTGGGGTGTTCATGATATGAAAAACACACACAACCGCATATTGATCCTGTTGCTCATCATATTCTTGTGCATCGGCTCCGGAATCGCCATGCTGCTCTTCGGTCTGCTGCGGACGGCGATCCCCCATCTCCGGCTGATGCTCAACGGCGAGATACCTTTCGACATCACCCATGACGCGGTGCTTTTCGCACTGGCGATGCTGATACTGCTGCTGGCGCTGATCCCCGGCGTGGCGGTCTTCTGGTACGGGCGGCTTCAGATGCTGCGTCCGTTGCGGTCGGCGGAAGCTTTTCTGGAGCAGTTGTCGCGCGGCGAGACACCGCCGCCGCTCACGACCGGCAAACTGGGCAGCCGCCGGATACAGACGCTATTTTCCGAACTCAATCTGCTGCGCGACCGGTTGCGCAGTCTGAGCGCGCGCTTGGAAAACGGTCTTGCGCACGAAGCCGAACTGCGGCGCGAAATGGAAAAGTACGACCGTATGCAGATCGAGACCATGGCGCGGCTGCTGCCGGAAACGCGGCGCAGCATCGGCATCATCAAGGGACTGCTGCTCGGCAGCAAAGACTGCACCGACGAGGCGGAGCGTTACGAACTCGGCGATCGGGCTTTTCACCGGACCACCGCGCTTTCGCGCGAGATCGAACGGCTGGTGGATTTCAGCAGGCTGGGGCTGACGCGCTGGAACCGTCGCGCGAATGACGAAGAATTCGATGCGGCGGTGTTCATGCGCGAACTGGTGAACCGGAGCAAGGTGCATCTGCAGGCGCGCAACATTTCGTTCGAAAGCGGTTTTTCCGGTCGTTCGCCGAGCCGCTTCAAGCTCGACCGCGACCTCTTGTACCAGCTGTTGAGTATCATGATCCGCGCCGTCGGCAGGTTGTCCGCCTCCGGATCGACGTTGAAGTTCGTCTGCCGCGGCGACGGCAGACGGGCGGAATTCGAAGTCTCCTGTCCGGTCTGCAACCGTTTGGACGGAGACTTCGCCGAACGTCTTTCGGAGGTGCTGGATGGCGGCGGCGCTTTGGAAAACACTCCGGTCGAAGTTCTGGCGCTGGGGGTGGCGCAGGATATCGCGCGTCGCCTCGGTTGTCTGCTGCAGGCCCGCCCGGCGGATGGCGGAGCCGATCTGGTGATGGCGTTGCCGCCGGAGCTCTGCGTCTTCGATGTCGACAAGATCGAGTTTTCCTCGTTCGAGGAGCATGGCGGCAAAGCCCCGGTTGTCGAACGTCGTTCCGCCGGCGCGAAGAATCGTCCGCTCCGCACCGTGTTGCTGTGGTCCGAGGATCGCGATGAATCGCTGGCGGTAACCGCGGTGCTGCGCAAAAGCGGCATCGAGGTACGCTGTTTTTCCGAACTCGGCGCATTGGAGACGGCTCTGACCTCGGCGCGGTGCGACGGAGTGATCCTGTCGCCGGGGTCGTTCGGAGCGGACCCGTGCGAACTCGTGTTCCGGCTGCGCCGCCTGGTCGGGCGTCCGAATCTGGCGATCACCGTCATGTCGCCGCAGATGAGCGACGATATGTACAGCCGGCTCGGCGATCTAGACCGCGTGAGCGTGCTCATCATGCCGATAAATTACGAGATGCTGGCGGCGGCGTTCGGCGGTTGAAGCGACCTATGCTCCGATCGGTCTCGGAGGAAGTGTGTTTTTTGTGATGGACAAGGAAAAGAACAGGGGATACGGACAGTTGATGTCCCGCCGGATATTTGCACTTTCGGTGCTGTTTTCGGTGTGGGCGCTGATCGCCTTCGGTCGGGCATGGTACATCGCCGGACCCGCGCGGGCGCGTTTCATTGCCGCCGGGGAAAAGATGGCGCGCCGTCAGGTGGTGATCCCGGCGGTCCGCGGCAGGATACTCGACGCCGACGGCGTATGTCTGGTTTGGAGCGAACGCTTTTACGATCTGCTGTCGCTCGTGCCGGAAGGTTTCGAGCTCTCGGACGAGGAACTGGCGGAGCTGCGTACCGTGTTGCCGGAGCTCCCCGACGAGGGCAGGGTGCTGCGCCGTAACTTGACACCGGATGAACTGCTGAGGCTGGAAGCTCCGCTCAAATCCGGCGTTCGGGCGCGGATAGTCAGCCGCGACGAGCGGATCGCGGTCGCGATCCCGGAGATCCGGCAGGCGGTCGGCGAGCTGCGTTTCCGCGACGGCAGCTGGAGCGGGGCGTCCGGGTGGGAGGCGGAATTCGATGCCGAGCTCTCCGGTTCGCCCGGAAGTCTGACGGTTATGCTCGACCGCCACCGCAACTGGATTCCGTCGTCGGTGCGGGTGGTGAACAAACCGGTGCCGGGGCGGAATGTCCGCCTGAAGCATACGCTTTGCGAGTTGACGAAGCAGTCGGATGCAGGAGAAAATTCCGATGCGAAGCAGTGATGACCGCCGAAATCTGTGGGAACCGTCATCGGCGGCGGGCGGCGCCGCGTTTGTTCTCGGTGTGACCGGATTGCTGACCATCGCCAGCAGCCGTTACGCCGTGGTCGAACAGCCGGATTCGCTGCTGATAAAACAACTGCTGTTTCTGGTGGCGGGGATCGCGCTGATGTTTGCGGCGGCGGCGGTGCCGTTTCGCTTCTACCGTAAAAACGCGTTGCTTCTGGGCGGAGCCGGGGTGTGCTCGCTGTTGCTGCTGCCGCTGCTCGGCGTGAGCATCCACGGCATGCGTGGCTGGATCCTTTGCGGCGGGTTGTCGCTGCAGCCCAGCGAATTGATGAAGGCGCCGTTCGTGCTGGTGCTCGCTCTCATCATGACCCGGAGCGAACGATCCGAGTGCTGGCGCTTCTGGGTCGGAGTGCTGTGGACTCTTGTATGGGTCGTCCCCGTGGCGTGGCAGCCGGATTTCGGAACGGCGGCGATATATTTCGGCACGTTCATGCTGCTCTATTTCGCCGGCGGCGGCAAGTTGCGTTATCTGGCGCTCCCCACGCTGAGCGGCGCGGCGGCGGCGGCGCTTTTTGTATGGCTTCACCCTTACGCGTGGCGGCGCATCTGCGCCTTCATCGACCCGGAGAGCGATCCCTTGGGCAGCGGCTGGCACGCCCGGCAGTTCGAGCTGGCGATAGCGCGCGGACACTTTTTCGGCGCCAAGCTGGGCGGGGCGCTGTGGAGCAACAACTATCTGCCGTTTTCGTACAACGACTCCGCCTTCGCCACGCTTCTGGAGACCCTCGGGCTGGCGGGGGGCCTGCTGATCGGCGCTATGCTGATATTGCTGGCAACTTCGCTGCTGCGGCTGGGGGCGTCGGAAAAACTGCCGTCCGGCAACCGCATGTTCATTCTCGGCGTCATGCTTTTGCTGGTTTTTCAGAGCGTCGTTCACACCAGCGTGAACCTCTGTTTGTTGCCCACCACCGGGCTGACCATGCCGTTCGTGAGTTACGGCGGCAGTTCGCTGGCGGGGTGTTTCATATTGTTGGGTATGGCTTTGAGTGCGGGCAAGGAAACGCATGACCATAAGGAGGATAGTGAAAAATGCGAAAATTGAACGAAGTCAGAGAAGCGGTTTCAGAGGCAATCGAACGCCGTGCCGAAGAGATCGTCGCTATGGGCGATTACGTCTGGAAGAACCCGGAACCGGGGTACAAGGAGTTCAAGACCGCAAAATACGCCAACGACAAGCTCCGGGCGCTGGGGCTGCCGCTGCGGGAAAATTTGGCGATCACCGGAATGCGCGCCGACTTGGACAGCGGACGCCCCGGTCCGACCGTGGCGCTTCTGGGCGAAATGGACTCTCTGATCATCCCGGAACATCCCGAGTGCGACAAGTGCACCGGAGCCGTCCACTCCTGCGGTCACAACAGCCACATCACCGCGATGGTCGGCGCGGCAATGGCGCTGACCGACGCCGGAGTCAAAGACGACATTTGCGGCAAGATCGCCTTCATCGGCACCCCCGCTGAGGAGTGCATCGAGATCGAATGGCGCAACCAGCTGATCGCCGAAGGCAAGGTCGGAGCGCTCGGCGGCAAGCCCGCGTTGATTCGCGAGGGCGTGTTCGACGACGTGGATATTTCGATAATGAACCATATCGGCGGACACGACCACTACGGTTCGCGGGATCACAACGGATTCGTCTGCAAGACCGTGACCTTCCACGGTCGCAGCTGTCACGCTGCCTCCCCCGGCAGCGGCGTCAACGCCGTTCACGCGGCGACGCTGGCGATAAACGCGCTCGGCATGCTCAACGCGACCTTCCCGGACGAGGCGCGGGTCCACGGCATCATCACCTCGGGCGGCAGCGTCGTGAACGTGATCCCGAACACCGCCGGCTTGGAGTACATGCTGCGCGCGCCGACGATGGAGGCGGTGGAAAAATTGAGCGACAGCTTCGACCGGGCGATGCGCGGCGCCGCGCTGGCGCTGGGGGCGTCGGTCGACATCCGGACCACGGCGGGCTACATGCCGCTTTACAACGACCAGATGCTGAGCGATCTTCTCGTCAAGGTGGTGAAGGAGAACATCCCCGGCAACAGCGGCGACTTCAAGCCGATGGGGGCGTTTGCGAAATCCTCGACCGACATGGGCGACATCAGCATCATCATGCCGGCGGTGCATTGCGACATCCCGGGCGGCGGCGGGCGTTCGCACGGGGTCAACTACTTCATCGCAGATAAGCGCAAGGCGTATTTGAACAACGCCAAAATACTGGCGCTGATGGCGGTGGAGCTGCTGTACGGCGACGCCGCGCTCGGCAGGAGCGTCGCCGCGCGCCGCGAGGGCAAGATCTCGATCGCGGAGTACATCCGCCGCACCGACGCGTTGACCAAGAGCGAGAGTTTCAGCGAAGCCTGAGGCAATACGTCTGGAAACGGGGACGGTGGCTTTTGACCGCCGTCCCTATTTGTTGTCGAGTCGTACCGGGTAAACGGCGTTTCGGTCGTCTTCCCGGTTGTCCTTGTCGCTGACGATCCGGAAGCCTTCATCGGTCTTTTCCAGCCGGAACGGAGTTTTGACCGACTTCGCGATTGGCACTTCGGGGAGAAAATCCAGCGATTTCGGGAGCTTGCCGGTACGTCTGCGGTACTCCACAACCTTGGCGGCGAGCAGCGCCATGCTCCGCGTGTCCGCAATTCTGGCGTTGCGTATCGCCGCCCGGTCGAACGCCGGGCACAGCATCCCGCTCAAAAGGTAGCAGTTCCGCTTGATTTCGGTTTCGTCTAGTGGCGGGGGAACTTCGCCTTTCTTGATCGCGGCTAACATTTTGCGGTAGCCGCGCATCGCGAAGCGGCTGTCGCGCATGAAAAATATGTGCAGAGCCAGCGGCGTCCGCTTTTTGACGGCGGTCAGGATCGGAATGAGCTCCTTTGCGCCCGCGCACGCAGCGACATCCAGCACATGATCGACGCAGTCCAGAAACATCGTGACTTCGCTACCGAGCGCGAGGAGCATCGAACGATCCCAGTCGACAGGATCGCCGACGAGTTCGACGAACTCTTGTTCGGTATATTTACCGCATTCGAGGACGGTGCTCAACGCCTCCAGCCGGATGTGTTCGATCGCTATCGCCACCAGATGGGCGATCAACAGAGCGTTGTCTTCCCGCGTCCACTCCCGCAGTTTCACAAGCGCGATATTCGCCTTGCGCACCTGCTGCTTCGCCTCCGGTTCGGCGGAAATCACGATGGCGAGATAGCGGGCGGAGTTGCGGAACATCTGCAGCTCGGGGAGCCGTATGTTGGCGAACAATCCGTCCTCCGGATATTCGTGGGCGATCGGAGCCGGCGGCAGTTCGAGAAAACGCTCCAGCGCCGCGATCAGATTGGCGTGTTTGCTCCGGTATTCCGCCAGAAGCTTTCGGTTCTCGGCGATCGTTTCCGCGGGGTCGCCGGGGAGTGTCTGCTCCGCTGCTTCATACTCTTTGAGCAGTGTCTTCAGCGGTTCTCTGGTGAGTGGGAAGCCTTGGGCGTTCCGTTTCCAGAAGTCGGCGACTTCGACGGATTGACCGATCAGTTGCGAGATCGCGTTGCGCTCCGCCACGACGTCCTTCAGGAGTTTTAAGTCGTACCCAGCCAGATAGCCCCAGGCGGCAACGCCGATCAGCAGCGGGTACAGGAATTTCCAATTGAACTTACCCCGGCTGCCCGACAGCGCCAGCGCCGCGAGATACAGCCCCGCGGCGCCGAAAATCATCCCTGCGCCCGGCGGCACTATGGTGCCCGCCGCCGCGTAAACGGCGCTCCCGAGCACGGCGAACAGTATGGCGGCGTAGCGGCGTTTGCGGATCAGCCCCGGCAGGAGCGCCAGCCCCAGAAGCGAAGTGAACCACGCTCCGAAGAATCCCAGCAGCGCGCAGAGCCACTTGGTCCTGAAGGCGTCGCGCAGTATTCCGGCTAAACCGTACGCGCAGACGATCACCCCGTACAGATAGATTGCTATGTAGAGCACTATGGCACCGGGAACGGTGGCGGCCCAATCTTCAACCGAAAACAACAGCAGCAGCGCGAACACCCCGTACGGCAGCAGCATGAGGCACATCAGCATCCATGCCAGACCGAACATCGCCCCCGCGCGCGGAGACTTGCGCAGCAGCAGGCGGTAAAGAAACTTTTTCTGGCGGTAATGTTTCAGCGTCTTCGACATGATTGATACCCCATGCGCTTTTCGGTTCGATTTCGGGACACTAAAAATATAGACTGCCCCGGACGTTTTGTCAACTTGCGAAAAGTGTTTCATGTGTTTTTACATAAGCCGTCCCGGCGCTTGAAAAATCTCCGCTCCGGCAATATATTCCCGACAAAACATTTTTATGGAGAAAACACGATGGATTATTTACTGGACAACAAAAATCTGGTCGAAGTGCGTTATCATGCTCCGCGCGGTCAGCGGCGGCTCTATTCTCTGGCGGCGGATCTGTCGCGCGAATACCTTTTCCCGAGCGACGTGCTGGTCGGCGTGATCGGCTTGGAGGGCGCGGGCAAATCCACCTTGATCCGGGGGCTTTTCCCCGGGCTGGAGCTTACCAACGACGACGAGGGCATCAACCACAACACGAGTCCGCTCTTCGAATTCGACGAGCACGACTTCTTTTCCGGACACACCTTTCATCTGGACATCCGCTTCGAGTCGGCGTTCCACCAGATGCACGAGATCGCCGAGGCGATCCGCAAGGCGATCAACGCCGGGCGGCGCGTGGTCGTGGAGCACTTCGATCTGATCTACCCGTACCTCGGGCACAACGCGCAGGTGATCTTCGCCATCAGCGAGGAGCTGCGGATCTACCGCCCGACGATCTTCGGTCCCACCCCCAAAGAGATCAAGCAGTATGTCGACGAAAACACCAAGTACCGTCTGATGGCGCACTCGGCGGAGGATTTGACCAGTTACATCATGGAGACGGAGTTCCACTGCAAGCCGCCGGAATTGCACTCGGACATCAAACACGGCTTCATCATCGGTTTTCAGGAAAAGCCGGACATCGACCTCGACCTGCTCGAAAAAAAGGTGCGCGAATTCATCGACCGCGACGAAAAGATCTACCCCGGCGACGGCAACTACGTCCATATGGGCGACCTGAAAATCTACTGCACCGGCAAGCGCATCCATGCCAAATCCACCGGTCAGATCGAAAATTTCCGGCTGGTCAAGGAGTTCATCGTCGATCCGATCACGAAGGAGTTTCTGCTGATCGGCATCGCCGGACCGGATCAGGAGCTGCAAATCAGCACCGACGCGCAGATCGCGCATTGACAAACGCTCCGAATTCCGGTACATTATTACAATGACAACACAACTTTCAATATATTTTGGATAGCTGACGATGAAATACGAAGCGGTGATCGGGTTGGAGACCCATATACAGGTCCATACTCAAAGCAAGATGTTCTGTTCGTGCGCCAACCGGTACGGTGCGGAGCCCAACACTCTCGTCTGCCCCGTCTGCATGGGGTATCCGGGGGTGCTGCCGGTGCCCAACCGCGAGGCGATCCGGCGGACGGTCAAGGCGGGGATGCTGACCAACTGCACCATCGCCAAGTTCAGCAAATTCGACCGCAAGAGCTATTTCTACCCGGACATGCCGAAGAACTACCAGATCTCGCAATACGATCTGCCGTTCTGCGAACACGGCTGGATCGCGCTCTCGGGGACGGGCTTTTCCGGCGCGCCGCTGCCGGAAAAGAAGATCGGCGTCACCCGCATCCATTTGGAGGAGGACGTCGCCAAACTGACCCATTTCGGTCATTACAGCGGCGTCGACTACAACCGCGCCGGAGTGCCGCTGATGGAGGTCGTGAGCGAGCCGGACATGCGTTCCGCCGACGAGGCGTACGCCTATCTGAGCGCGTTGAAGGAGATCATCCGCTACGGCAATATCGGCGACTGCGACGCCGAAAAGGGGCAGATGCGCTGCGATGTGAATATTTCGCTGCGCCCGGTCGGACAAAAGGAGTTTGGCGTCAAGGTCGAGCTCAAGAACCTCAACAGCTTCCGCGCCGTGCACCGGGCGATCGACTACGAGATCTGGCGGCAGGGCGAAATGCTCGACCGCGGCGAGAAGATCTATCAGGAGACCCGCGGCTGGAACGACGACGCGGGCGAGACCTATCTGATGCGCCGCAAGGAGTCCGCGCACGACTACCGCTATTTCCCCGATCCCGACCTCATGCCCGTGACCTTCACCGACGCGGAGCTGGCGGAGATCGCCGCGGAGCTGCCGGAGCTGCCCGAAGCCAAGCGCCGCCGCTTCGTGGCGGATTATGCCGTGAGCGAGTACGACGCCGGAGTGCTGACCTCGGACCGCGATCTCGCGGATTACTTCGACGCGGCGGCGAAGCTCGCCAAACAGCCGAAACTCGCCGCGAACTGGATCACTGGCGAGCTGCTCGCGCGCCTCGGCGCGGAGAAGCTCGGCGTGAAGGATTGTAAGATCACCCCCGCCGCGCTCGCGGAGCTGGTCAATTTGATCGACTCCGGGGCGATCAGCGGCAAGATCGGCAAGGAGGTCTTCCCCGTGATGTTCGAGAAAGGCGAGTCGCCCAAGGCGATAGTCGAACGTCTCGGGCTCGCGCAGGTCAGCGACTCCGGCGCCGTCGCCGAGGTCGTCGCGCAGGCGCTCGCCGCCAACACCAAGCAGGCGGACGAGTACCGCGCCGGCAACGAGCGGGTGCTGCAGTATCTGGTCGGTCAGGTCATGAAACTCAGCCGCGGCAGAGTCAATCCGCAGCTGGCGATCGCCGAACTCAAGAAACAGCTGAACTCATGATCTCGTCCAGTCAGCTCGTCGTGCTCGCCAAAGCGCCTTACCGCGAATCGGCGCTGCTGCTCAACGGCATCAGCCCGGATTACGGACGGCTCTCGCTGGTCCTGCACGGCGCGCTGAAGTCCTCCGACGGCAAGATGCCGGAGGCGGATCTCTACCGCGAGCTGGAGGCGGAATTCAAGGAGGAGGAAAACTCCACCTTGTACACCGCCACCTCGATCGAAGTTATTGCCGCTTTCGACGGGATCGCCGATCACACGCGGTCGTTCCTGATGGCGGGTAAAATATCGTCTTTCCTGCTCAAAAATCTGGCTCCGGGGGTTCCGCAGCCCTACACCTACGATGCCTTGCGTTCGATTCTCGGTCGGTTCGCCGCGGGCGAAGGGCAGGGGAACTGGACGCTGGAACAGTGCGCGGTGGTGATCAAGACCACCTTCCTTTACGAAAACGGATTGCTGCCGGAGGGCACGAGCGTGCGCCAGCAGGATTTTCTGGAAAATCTGGTCGCGGCGGGGATCGACAACTCCGAACTGCCGGAGTGCGCCGCCGGGTACTGGACCAAACTCAACGGCTGGCTGAACGCCCTGCTGGATTATCACCAGCTCGCCCGCGCCTGAACGGCGATTCAAGGAGAAAAAGCTATGATGGGAAAGTCTTTTTTGCGGTCTCTGGTCACGCTCACCGCAGGTTTTGCGCTGGCGCTCTGTCCCGGCTGCCGCAATCACGTCGACGTCGACGGCAAGTCCTGCGCAATGCTCACAGAGCGCGAGGTGCGCGAACTGGTGTTGGTCGCACGCGAGACCATGGCGAAAAATTCGCCCAAACATGCGACTCCGGACGAGGTCGCCGAGATTCGACGCACCGAACCGGAAATCAAGATCAGATACTACGGCAACTGTCTGGGCGAAGCGGTCATCAGCTGGGAGCTCGAAACGCGCAAGGTCGAGATCGTCTTTGACGGGCAGTTGAACAGCAACAACCCCTGGGAACGCGATATCATATTGCGGACGATGCAGAAACAGCCTGCGGTGCTGGATTTTCGCCCGGGGCACCAGCAGCGTCCGGCGCAGCGTCAGCCTTGACAATCACGTCCGGGCGGTGTATTTTATGTAAAACACACGGGGTGCTGCGCGCCGATGGGAGGCGCGGCTGAGATCAGACCCGCAGAACCTGATCCGGGTAATGCCGGCGCAGGGAACCCGAATCGGGATTTTTCCCGTTTGCCGCCTCCGCACAGCGGAGCGCACCGCATATGGTTTCTCCTACGTCCGTTATCGGACCAAATAAAACGAAAGGCGAATTGTATCATGGCTATCGAAAATGTGATCTCAACGGCGATCGTACGCTCGTTCAGCGAAAAACTGCTCTCCGGTCTGGATCTCGACGTGGCGATCGTCGGCGGCGGACCGTCGGCGATGGTGGCGGCGCGCGATCTGGCGACGGCGGGGATCAATGTCGCGGTCTTCGAGCGCAAACTTGCTCCGGGCGGCGGCACTTGGGGCGGCGGCATGCTCTTCAACGAAGTGGTGGTTCAGGACGACGCCATCGGCATTCTCGACGACTTCGCGATCGACCACAAGGAGATCGAAGGCGCCAAGGGCTATCACACGCTCGACTCGGTGGAGATGGCGTCGGGGCTGATCTTCGGCGCGCTCAAGGCGGGGGCGAAGATCTTCAACAGCGTCAGCGTCGAAGACATCGTCTTCAAGGAGGGCAAAGTCGGCGGTCTCGTCATCAACTGGACTCCGGTCGAGCGCCTCGGCATGCACGTCGATCCCCTGACCGTGATGGCAAAAGCGGTGCTGGACGGGACCGGTCATCCGAGCGAAATCATGCACCTCGCGACCGAAAAGGCGCAGATCAAGCTCGACACCCCGACCGGCGCGGTGCTGGGCGAAAAACCGATGTGGGTCGACAGCGGCGAAGCCTCGACGGTCGAGAACACCCGCGAATATTTCCCCGGTCTCTTCGCTTGCGGCATGAGCGCCAACAACGTGATGGGCGGTTACCGGATGGGACCGATCTTCGGCGGCATGCTGATGTCCGGGCGCAAGGCGGCAAAGTTGATCGCCGCCAAGCTGGGCAAGTAGTAATATGTCCGGGTTCGTCAAATCCGCGCGGCTGAGAGAGCGCATCGAACGCTTCGCCGCCGCGCGGCTATATCCCGTCATATCTTCGGAGTTCTGCTCAGGGCGGTCGCCGCTCGAGGTCTTCACCGCCGCGGCGGAAGGCGGCGCCAAAGTCATTCAGATCCGCGAGAAGCACTGGGAACAGGCGCGGATCTGCGAACTCGTGCGCGCCTGTCGTCCCGTCGCCGACCGTTACGGAGTGCTGGTGATCGTCGACGATTACGCCGATGTCGCGCGCGACGCCGGGGCGGACGGCGTGCACATCGGTCAGACCGATATGTCGGTCGCCGAGGTCCGCACGATCTCCCCCGAGCTGCTGATCGGTAAATCCACCCACAACCTCGAGGAACTGCTGGCTGCGCAGGAGGAGGGCACCGATTATCTGAACATCGGTCCGATCTATCCCACCCAAACCAAAAGCGTCAGCTATCCCGCTGTGGGGGTGGAAAAACTCCGGGAACTCGTGCCACAGGTCAAAATCCCGTTTTCGGTCATGGGTGGGATCAAGGAACGGCATATTCCGGAATTGTTGGCGGCGGGCGCCCGGCGGATCGCCATGGTTACCGAGATCACGCAGGCACCGGACGTCGCGGCGAAGGTGCGCGAACTCGAAGCGTTGTTCCCGGTCGTGTGGGCTTAGACACGGTTTCGACCGGATAAAAGCTCGGCTTTACTGGTTTCGGGCTTGATTTTTTACCGGTGCGGCATTACATTCTACACCAGAAAGCGGGTTATTCTCGGAACAATTATCTGTATCGGGTCCTCTTTTGGGCTTATTGTACGACGTGGTTTTGCTGAGATTTCTCACCCGCTTTCTTTTTTTGCTGTCAGCTTCGGTTTATGCGCCGTCGCAAAAATGAAAGGTCGTTTGATATGATTACTCCGCGAAAGAGCCGGGTGCTGGAGCTCTTGCGCTCCGGCAGGAAAGCCATCTGCTACAAAAGCAACCTCACTTGTCCCCGGGTCGCCGAGATCGCCGGGATGCACGGCTTCGACGCGTTCTGGATCTGTCAGGAGCATGTTCCGACCGACAACTCGGTCATGGAAAACTTCATCCGCGCGGGCAAGATGTATGACATGGACACCATCGTCCGCATCGCCAAGGGCAGTTACAGCAACTATATCCTTCCGCTCGAAGCCGACGCCTCGGGGATCATGGTCCCGCACCTGATGAGTCGGGACGAGGCGGAGTACATCGCGCGCATCACCCGTTACCGGCCCATGGGGCGGCGTCCGCTCGACGGCGGCAACGCCGACGGGATGTTCTGCCAGATCGACTGCCGCGAGTACATGCGCTTCGTCAACGAAAACCGCATGGTGATCGTGCAGATCGAAGACCCGGAACCGCTCGCCGAGCTGGACAAGATCTGTCAGGTGCCGGGGATCGACATGATCTTCTTCGGTCCCGGCGATTTCAGCCATTCGATCGGCGATCCGTGCAACTTCGCCAATCCCGAGATCGCCCGGGTTCGAAAACTGGTCGTCGAGACCGCTCACAAGTACGGCAAGTTCGCCGGTACGGTGTGCGTACCGTCATTCGCCGATTGCTTCGAGATGGGTTACGATCTCGTCAACCTCGGCTCCGACGTGACCGCCATCGGGGCTCAATGTCGCTCGCTCCGCGCCGCGTATGACGAGTGGATGAAGAAATAGAGCTATGAACCACATCTATTTTGTCAATGCCCACCCGGACGATCTGATTGCCGTCATCGGGACCGCGCTGAAGCTCAAGGCGACGGGGAGATACCAGCTTCACGTCGTCGACGCCACCAAGGGAGAAAACGGGCTTACCGGCGTCGCGTCGCCCGAGGAGTGCGCCAAGTTGCGCGACGCGGAGGAGCGCGAGGTGTGCGCTCGTTTGGGTACGGCTCCCATATGGCTCAGCGAACACGACGGCTCAGCTTTCGCTTCGGAGGCGAGCTGCCGCGCGTTGGCGGAGCTGTACGCCGCCGCGCCGCCCGCCGCCATCTTCACTTTGTGGCCTCTGGATCGCCACCTCGACCACATGATGAGTGCGTCGATCGCGCTCAATGCGTTGCGGATGGCTTCCGGCAACACTCGCGGAGTGATGAAGACCGGTTGGCCGGAGGTGTTCTTTTTTCACTTCCGCAATTCGATGGCGTGCGATCCGGAGTGTTTCGTGCCGTTAACCGAAGCCGAGATGGCGGAAAAGTGCGAGATCATTTCCCTGTATCGTTGCCAGCAGGGACCGCGTATGGCCGAGGACGAAAAGGGGCGCAACGCCCACTTCGGGACGCGCGTCCGCATGCCATACGCGGAGGCGCTGACCCGGCTGCAGCCGCTGTCGCCGGAAAAAACCTCGGTACTCGCGGGAATCGCCTATTATTGAATTACCGTCTCGCGACGAAACCGCGCTTGACATTTCCGCCACTGCGGGGTATATTAAATAAAAATGTTATGATCGTCATTTTAATGGAAACGGTTGACGGCAAGTGAAGCAGCTTTACAAGGCGTACTATTGGAACTTTAGTTTTGCCTTCTATTACGAAGGCACGACAGCCGATGGTTTCGCCGAACCGCTTCATGTATGACGCAACAATCAGATAAATTTGGAAACATGCAAAGCTCTGCGGCGAAACCAGGCCACAGAGCTTTTTTTATGGTCGTAAATCAGTTTGACATAACACAAACAATCAAGAAAGGCATCAGATCATGATCGTAATCCTCAAAGAAAATCCGGATCCGCGCCAACTGGAAAATCTGACCCGCTGGCTAAAGAGCATGAATTTGGAGATCCACGTCAGCGAAGGTTTCCACCAGACCGTGCTGGGACTGGTCGGCGACACCACCCGCGTGGATATGGACCTCATCCAGGCGCTGGACATCGTCGAGGATGTCAAGCGGATTCAGGACCCGTACAAAAACGCCAACCGCAAATTCCATCCGCTCGACACGGTGGTGGACATCGCCGGCGTCAAACTGGGGGGCGGCAACTTCCAGTTGATCGCCGGTCCCTGTTCGGTCGAGAGCGAGGAGCAGATCACCAATATCGCCTTCGCCGTCAAAGAGGCGGGAGCGACGCTGCTGCGCGGGGGCAGCTTCAAACCGCGCACGTCACCATACGCTTTTCAGGGGCTGCGCGACAAGGGGCTCAAAATGCTGATTGCCGCAGGCAAAAGTGCCGGGATGCCGGTCGTGAGCGAGATCATGGATATTTCACAGCTCGATCTTTTCTCCGACATCGACGTGATTCAAGTCGGCGCGCGCAACATGCAGAACTTCGAATTGTTGAAACAGCTGGGACGGACCACCAAACCCGTGCTGCTGAAGCGCGGTTTCGCCTCTACCGTGCAGGAGCTGCTGATGAGCGCCGAGTACATCATGTCGGGCGGCAATCCCAACGTGATCCTCTGCGAGCGCGGCATCCGCACCTTCGAGACCGCCACCCGCAACACGCTCGACTTGTCGGCGGTGCCGGTACTGCGCAACGCCACCCATTTGCCGGTGATCGTCGATCCCAGCCATGCGACCGGGGTCGCCAAGCTCGTGTCGCCGATGGCGCTAGCCGCGGTCGCCGCTGGTTGCGACGGTCTGATAATCGAAGTGCACAACGACCCGGAACACGCGCTCTGCGACGGTCCGCAATCGCTGCTGCCGCAGGTCTTCGCGGAGCTGGCGGGCAAAGTTGCGAAGGTCCGCGCCGCGATCCGCGGTTAGGGGAGGGGCGTCATGACGGACAAATCCAAGCTGACAGTCGGCATCGTCGGGATGGGGCTGATCGGCGGTTCCCTCGCCAAGGCGGCGAAGTTGAATACTCAGCACACCGTGCTCGGCATGGATCTCGATCCCTCGGTGGTGCTCAAGGCGCGGTTGCTGGAAGCCATCGACGACGAGCTGACCGTCACCGGTTTGAAAAAGTGCGATCTGGTCTTGATCGCCATTCATCCGCAGGCGACGCTGGATTTTCTGCGCGATAACGCCGCGAAGTTCAATCCGCGCGGCATGGTGATCGACTGCTGCGGCATCAAACGCGAGGTCTGCAGTTTGGGCGAAGCGCTGGCGAAGGAGCACGGATTCACCTTCATCGGCGGTCACCCGATGGCGGGCAAGGAGCGCTCCGGATTCGAGCATTCGGCGCGGACGCTCTTCAACCGCGCGTCGATGATCCTCGTGCCGCCTTACGGGACGGCGCTGGACCGGATCGGCGAGGCAAAGCAGTTTTTCATGGACCTGGGCTTCGGCGGCGTCAAGCTGACCACCCCCGAGGAGCACGACCGGATGATCGCCTACACTTCGCACTTGGCGCATGTGCTGTCGAGCGCCTTCGTGAAGAGCGAAGCAGCACGCAACCACCGCGGATTTTCCGCCGGGAGTTTCCGTGACATGACCCGGGTGGCGACGCTCCATGCCGGGATGTGGACCGAACTTTTCATGGCGAACCGTGACAATCTGGCGAATGAAGTGGACAATCTGATCTTTCACCTCGGAGAATACCGCGACGCCCTGAAGAACGGCGACCGCGACACGCTCTACAAACTGTTGGACGCCGGCACCAAACTCAAAGCGGAGATCGACAAGCTGTGAATATCGTCATCACTCGCGGCATCACCGGCGGAAATATCTCCGCCATTCCGGCGAAGGCTGCCGCTCATCGCGCCTTCATCGCGGCGGCGCTGTCGGGGCGTCAGGTGCTGATCCGCCTCGGCGCCGCCGAATTGTCGCAGGATATAACGGCGACGTTGCGCTGCCTGAAACAACTCGGCTCCAATATCGTCGATTGTGGTGACGGTGTATGGCAGATCTCCCCCGGCGCGCTCCCCGCACAACCGTTGCTCGACTGCGGCGAAAGCGGTTCGACTCTGCGGTTTCTGTTGCCCGTGGCTGCGGCGCTGGGGGCGAATGCGCGATTGACCGGGGCAGGGCGGCTGCCGGAGCGCCCGCTTGCGGATCTGACGCGGACATTGGAGGAGCACGGTATCGCTTTTTCCGCCGCAAAGCTTCCCTTCGCCATATCAGGCAAACTTGCCGGAGGGTGCTTCGAATTGCCCGGCAACGTGAGTTCGCAGTATGTTTCCGGGCTGCTGTTCGCGCTGTACGCGGCGAAACTCCCCGGCGAGATCGCGCTGACCACCCGTTTGGAGTCTTCGCGCTATGTGGATATGACCATCGCCGCGCTTCGGACTTTCGGCGCAACGATCACCGGCACCGAACGGGGGTGGCGTTTTGACGGATGTACCGCCGCCGCTCCGGATGAACTGACCGTCGAAGGCGACTGGTCCAACGCCGCCGCGTTTCTGGTGTGCGGCGCACTGGGCGGTGCGGTCACGGTCTCCGGATTGAGCGCGGACTCGCTTCAGCCCGACCGGGCGATAGTCAACATCCTGCGCCGGTTCGGGGCAAAGGTCGAGATCGCGGGCGACCGGGTCACTGCCGCTCCCGGGACGCTTCGTCCGGCGGTGGTGGACGTCTCCGAAACGCCCGATCTGCTGCCGGTGCTGGCGGTGCTGGCGGCGGGTGCTCCGGGAAAGAGCCGCTTCGTCAACGCCGCGCGGTTGCGCCTCAAGGAAAGCGACCGTCTGCACTCGGCGGCGGAGCTGTTGAAAGCCATCGGCGTCGAAGTCCGGGAACTCCCGGACGCGTTGGAGATCACGGGCGGCGGAGCCGTGCACGGCGGCTCCGTGAATTCGTTCAATGACCACCGTCTGGTCATGGCGGCGACCGCCGCCGCCGCATTGGGAGCACTTCCGCTCACGGTGGTGGGCGCCGAAGCGATCCGCAAATCCCAGCCGGGATTTTTTGCCGATTTCGGGCAACTGGGCGGAGAATACAGCAGGGATTAGATCGTTCTTTTCAATTCAGATACGAGGGTAAAAAATCATGGACATTCAGGGATGCCGAAACGAGATCGACCGCATCGACGGGGAGTTGCAGCAGCTTTTCGAAAAGCGGATGCGGATGGCGGCGGAAATTTCGCGCCTCAAGTCGCAACGGTCGATTTCCACCGTCAACGCCGAACGCGAGCGCGAGATTCTGCTCCGCGTGGACGGCAACGCCACGCCGGATCTGCGCCTTTACAGTCGGGTGCTCTTCACCACGCTCTTCGACCTCAGCCGGTCGTACCAGAACCGTCTGCGCCACCCCAACGGGGCGGTCAGCGAAGTGATCGCCAAGGCGCGCCGCAGTTCCGGATTGCCCGATCGCGGGCAGATCGCCTGTCAGGGCGTCGAGGGGGCGTATTCGCAGCAGGCGTGCGACAAGCTCTTCGCGCTGCCGGGGATAACTTACTTCCGCTCGTTCGCTGGAGTGGCGCAGGCGGTGGAAAAGGGGTTGTGCCAGTACGGGGTGCTGCCGATCGAGAACAGTTCCCACGGCACGGTCAACGCCGTCTACGATCTGGTGCGCGACCACCGCTTTTTCATCGTGCGAAGCCTGAAACTCCACGTTCGCCACGCTCTGCTGGCGAATCCCGGCGCGACGATGGATAGCATCCGCGAGATCATCTCGCACGAGCAGGCGATCGGTCAGTGCAGCCGTTTTTTGAAAGATCATCCGAATATCAAGGTCACCGCCGTCGAAAATACCGCCATCGCCGCCAAGCAGGTTTCGGAATCCGGTCGTAACGACCTCGCGGCTATTTCGTCGGCGCGGTGCGCGGAGCTTTACGGGCTCGCGGTCGTCGACGACCATGTGCAGAACAGCGACAACAACTACACGCGCTTTATCTGCATTTCCAAGGAGCTTGAGATCTATCCCGGAGCGAATCGGATCAGTCTGATGATGTCGCTGCCGCACCGCCCGGGAGCGCTGTACAGCATCATCGCCAAGTTCGCCGCGCTGGGGCTGAATCTGACCAAACTGGAGAGCCGTCCCGTGCCGGGCAGCGACTTCGAATTTCTTTTCTACTTCGATCTGGAGTCTTCGGTGGATTCGCCGGAGACGCTGAGCGTGCTCAACGAACTTGCCGCGGTCCCGTCGGAGCGTTTTGTCTTCCTCGGCAATTACAGCGAGATCTGAGGTATGGGCGGCAATCGCAATTTGGTCCTCGTCGGTATGCCCGGCTGCGGCAAGAGCCGGATCGGCAAGCTGGTGGCGAAATTTCTCGACATGGAGTTCGTCGATCTGGACGCGGTGGTTGTGAAAAACTCCGGCATGAGCATCCCGGATATCTTCGCCAAATACGGTGAAGCGCGCTTCCGCGAGTTGGAACGCGAGGCGGCAGTTTCCGTTGCCGAGCGTCGCGGCACGGTGATCGCCACGGGGGGCGGCACCATCGTGCAGCCGGGAGCGCCGGAGATATTCCGCCCGACGGGGACGATCTGCTACCTCCGCCGTCCGCTAGAGGAATTGCAGACCGCCCACGGCAGACCGTTATCCCGCGACCGCGCGGCGGTGGAGAAACTTTATCAGGAGCGGCGCGAAAAATACGAGCTTGCCGCCGATTTTACCGTGGACAACACGAACGCCTCGCCGGATGAGGTCGCGCACCGCATCGCCGAGCTCTTCACCGCGCGGTAAAACCTCTTTTACGCGATCTTGCCGATCGTGTAGCTGTTTAGCGTCTTTCCAGTCGCCTCGATCTTCATATATTTCACGGCATCGTCGATGGCGGCGATCGTGAAGCGGTCGGACTTGCCGGATGCGAGCGACACCGACGAAACGATTTTTAGCTTGCCGCCCGTCTTGACCGCGACTTTGACCGCCTGCTTGTTCTTGTCGAAGAACGAGACTTTGACCTTGCCCGCCGTCGTCTTGAAGGACAGATTGCCGAGCGCGGAAACGTCGCAGTAGTCCACCATGTCGCCGCCCGCCGCCTTGGTCAGCGCGCCCGCGAAGGTCGCGTCCGGGGAGAGTGCTTCGGCGTGGCTCCAGTCGTTGTTCGACCACTTGAAGGTCGCCTTTTCCGTGAGTTTCAACGCGTAGTCGCTGTTCTGAGCCTTCGCCGCCTTTGGGGCTTCGATCACGGCGTAGCTGCCGCTGTCGAGGCAAAGTCCCGCAAGCGGGATGTTCGACCTCTTCGCCGAGGCGGTGACGCTCTTCACTTTAGCCCCGTTTTTGGTGTAGACGGTGAGCTTCACGTTGTTTTTGACGCCGGAGAGGCTGAGGTCGTAGATGCCGCCCGCCGCAGCGACGCCGAGTTTGTAATAGTCCACCGCGTCGCCGTAGCCGACCCAGTCGTTCGCGGTCGTCCCTGCCGCGAGCGTCTTGGCGCCCTTGAGCGTGTTGTCCGAATTGTCGCCCTTGAGGAACAGCTCCTTTGCCTTGAGTTCCACCGTGTAGGCGGACGTTCCGCCCTTCTTGTCGGTATTTTTCACGACCACCTTGTAGATGTTCGAGTTGTCGAGCAGCAGCGCGTTCTTGAAAGTGATAACGCCGTTTTTGACCGACCCGGAACCGACCTTCCTGCCGGTCTTGTCCACGACGGTCACGCTGCCCTTGGCGCCCTTGAAGGTGCCGTTGACGGTATACAGCCCCGCCGCCTCCAGCTTCGGGGTGAACACCGCCTCCGCCCCCGGAGCGACCGTGCTTTCGGTCGTGAAAGTGTCAGCGATGATGTTCGACACCGCATAGTTCGTGACGGCGGAGATGTTGCCCGCCGCGTCGGCGGCGCGGAAGTAGACCGTACCGTTGTCACTCAGCACAATGCCGGTCGTATAGCTCTGCCACGTTTCGCCGTCGAGCGAGTATTCCCTGACAACCGAATCGTCGCTGAACGTCGCCGTAACGGTGACGTTCCGGTTCGTCGCAGCCGTGATGTCGGCGGCGGCAACCGGAGCATCGGGGGCGACGGTGTCGATGTTGGCAACCGTGTACTCGGCGACGTCGGAGACGTTGCCCGCCGTGTCGGCGGCGCGGAAGTAGACCGTGCCGTTCTCGCAGACCGTGACCCCCGCCGTATACGTCTGCCAAGTCCGGTTGTCGAGACTGTATTCTTTCACGACGCTGTCGTCCGAGAACGCCGCCGTGACGGTAATGCACTGATTGGTCGGATCGGTGACGTCCGCTTGTGCGA
>Ga0310786_10001034_pt1 | contig 44696 bp, 71 predicted proteins | sample AusTroGonzalo_MG_FD_203881 | JGI IMG/M metagenome (GOLD analysis project Ga0310786, IMG submission 203881) | Bovine rumen microbial communities from tropical cattle in Woodstock, Queensland, Australia - Gonzalo_03 (v2) (version 2) | ecosystem: Host-associated > Mammals > Digestive system >...
ATCCATTCCTCTTTTTTTTTATACTTGGGCAAACGAGACAACAACACGCGACTCTACAATGGATGCGTTCATTGCTCAAAACATAAATCCCGGTCAGATCGGTAATAACAATCCGACTCCGCTTGATTCTGAAATTCAAAGAATTTACGATGCAACCGGTAATAACAAGGTATTCCCGCTTAACGCAGCTAGAAGTCTTAAACTTGGTGAAGAAAACGTCAAACTTACCAACGAACAACATAGCCTTTATCAGAAAGATATGGGGCAGAGGTCATATGCATATGCCGAAAGCATTATGAGCAATCCGCTATTCCAAAGTCTTTCCGATGATGAAAAGGCAGAGGTACTTGGCAAAGCATATTCACTTTCAAACGACCTTTCAAAAGAAAAATTGTTCAATCATGTGACGGATAACAACAAGAATCTTAAAGAGGTCGCACGAAACGGCAATGCTAATGACGTTGCACAATACCTGCTCGATAGTGTTGTTGCAAGTAATATAGGTATGGATATAGACAAATACCGCAAGTTAGAGTCAGAAAATCCCGGTAGTGCTGCGCAATATGCGGAAGATAAGCAGGCTGCTATTGATGTTGGATTCGTTGACAAAGACGGAAAAGCCAACGTAGAAGCTTACGAAACGGCTGTTAATATCTTTGGTAACAACGTACCCGCAATTCAAAGTTATCAGGAGTATAAGAGTCAGGGATTCACAAAGAACTCACAGAAAATCCCGTATCTCATGGATAACAATTTATTTACTGATGAACAAAAGGGAATGATCCTTGCTGGGAATAAGACGTATGATGATCTTGGCAAGACCGCCAAGGGAGCATACGATCTTGAAGGCTATGCCGGACTGTATTATTTCTATCTGCTCAAACAGTTGGCGGATCAGGATGGAAACGGCAGCATAAAGAAAGCCGAAAGAGATTCGCTTCTCAATAGCGACAACCCTTATGTAACAGCATTATCGGATGATATGTACTATTATCTGGCAAAACAAAGTTGGTAAGTCAGTTTTGACACGTCAAAAGTAACAGTATTAAAACCCTCTTTGCATGACTAAAATATGTCGTGCAAAGGGGGTGTTTTTTTTATGGATATAAAGAAGCTCTACGAAAAAGTGATACAGAGCGAAGAAGTCCACGGCATACCGCTTATACACATACTAACGGTTTTAAACGTAGTAATAGAAGCAATAAGTGATGGCGACTGTTTTTATGAGAACGAATAGGGGGAGATTATGTTTAATATGATGAACAATCCGATGATGATGCAGGCGTTCGGGGCAATGATGCGCGGTGAAAGTCCGTCAACATTTTTAAAGAACCTTGCAAACTCAAATCCGCAGTTGCAGGGGCTTGACCTTGATAATTTAGAAGGAACAGCAAAAGCCTTGTGCGAGAAAAACAATGTCAACATGGAACAGTTGGCAGACCAAATTCGTGATTTTGCAAAATCAAAACAATAAATATTTTACAGAAAGGAGTGTAAATTATGGGTGACTCAACATTTTCAGGAGGCTGGATATTTGCCTTCTTAATCATCGCCGTTATCTTCGGTGGTGGATTCGGTCTTGGCGGTAACAATGCTGCTCTTGCCGGATATGCAACAATGGCAGACGTGAATGCGGCTATTAACAACCAGACAGTACAAAGTCAGCTTACTAGCGGCTTGCTTTCAAGCGCCAACAACAATTACGAAACAGCACAGTTGATCTCTAATCAGAACATGGCTATGATGAATCAGGCGAATAGTGCCTACATTAACGCAATTCAGGGCTTTAACCAGATCACAAATACGGTTCAGGGCGGATTTGCAAACGTAAGCGCACAGATTGCCGATCTCGGTTACAAGATGGAGAGCTGTTGTTGCTCAATCAAGACGATGATGCTTGAAAACAGACTTGCAGATGTTCAGGCAAAACTGACATCAAGCGAGAACGCTAATGCTATTTTCGCGCAGAATCAGTACCTTCTCTCACAGCTTGGTACATACACCCCCGTTTGAAGAGGTGTGAGCTATGAAGATAATAAAGGTATTGACGGGAAAGATACGCGAGGAAGTGAACGATGCGAGGTCGTATGCAGAACTAGCGGTCAAGTACAAAGACGAGTACCCAGAGTTATCAAGAACTTTTTACAATCTATCCACCCAGGAAATGGAACACATGAACGTCCTTCACGGAGAGGTAACACAGATAATTAAAAAGTATCGAGAAACAACGGGTGAACCGCCGGCAGATATGCTTGCCGTGTATGAATATCTACACAACGAGCAAATTGAAAAGGCATTAGAGGTTAAGACCTTACAGAATATGTATAAAGAGTCTTAACAGAGGGGGGTTTTTTAGCCCCTCTTTTTCTGTTAGTTTTGACGTGTCACACATAACACTATTTATGATAAGGCGTACATGATACGATTTAGTCAGAAAGGAGATACGCCTATGACAGATAAAGATAGAGAACAGTATTTAGAGGTTTTGTTTGCACTTTCAGGAAACGGATATAAAAACGTAACCGAAGACGATAATCACCAGTCGATAGCGCAAGCCGAGAAGGAAAGAAAAAAGTCATTTTGGAGTTTGATTTTTCCGTAAAGTTGCCACGACTTGCCACGACCGAACATCAAACACGCATAAATACGTTGTTTTAAGTATGCGGATAACAGGACTTGAACCCGTTAATCGAACACGCTCAACAATGCTTGTTTTCTGGGATTCCTGCCATTTTTAAAAGAAAAAATCGAACATTTCTAGTAACGTATTTACGCAGTTTGCAACCCCTAGTTCCGACAAAACTTGCCACGACTTGCCACGGAACAGAATTTAATTGTCCGATAAATCTCCCTTAATTATATTATCCATATAATCAAGTGCTGACCGCTTCTTTTCTTCGATTGCATGACCATATCGGTTGTAAATCATGGCGGGGGAAGACCACCCACCGAGGGAAGCAATCGTCATAACATCAACATTATTTGCCATGAGTCTTGTTGCAAAGTAGTGACGGAGTTTGTGTAATGTAAATCTTTTGATATTAAGACGTTTACAAGCCGTGTTTATAACCTTTGATATATCGCCCGGATGATAATTAAAAGCATAATGATTTTCCCGTATAAGATCGGCTACATCTTGCGGTATTTCGATATCTCTGCAAGAATTGGTGGTTTTCGGTGTCTTAATTACCCAATTATGGTTATCGTCTTCAACTTTTGCCTTTGTAACGTGGAGAATATTTCCTTCAAGATCGTCGGCTGTGATTGCCATAATCTCACTACGGCGTAATGAATATGCACTCAAAACCATCAAAACGTAATATTTGGGGCGTTCTTCCTTGATATACTGTAAAAACCTGATAACTTCATCATCCGTTGGGATATAGGGTTCAACTTTTATCGGTTGTGGTAAAGTCACCTGACCACCAAAGTCATGCCTAAATGCCTTTATAACAGAGCATATAAAACTACTGTAATTTTTGACAGTTTTGGGAGAACGCTTTTCGGCAATCCGATTTACCTCTGCTTGAACATCATTAAGAGTAATATCAAAGATATTCTTTTCCGCAAACGGTCTTGAAAGTCTATCTGGAATACCCTTGTATTCTTTGACGGTTTTAGGTGACATTACGTTTCTGCGCATTTCAATGTATTGTTTGGCGGCATTAGAAAATATAAGTACCTCTTTGGGTGCAATCGTATCATCCAAATGCGCACCTATCGCCAAAAGCACTTCCGTTTCGGTCGGATAATGGTCAAAAGTGACACGGATCATTTTTCCATTTATTTGCTTCCTTACCCGGTAAGAGCCGGATGGTAGTTCTTCAACTTTCATCAATGCATCCTTTGTTCTTTAACGGACAGTCCATAAACTGTTCCAACATACGGTTGTTCATTATTGACAGTCGCTCGTTCTGACGCATGAGCAGATCGATTCTTTCGTCTTTGAGTTTTATCTGTTGCATAGCAAAATCAAGGCTGTTCTGAAACTTGGCTGTTTCTTCCTCTATACGCTGATGATATTTAGCCTTTTCCTCTTCCTTTTCATCATTGGCTATGTTGAGCTGATCCTTTTTTAGTTTCATTATTGACTTATATGCTTGCTCTTCGGGATCGTCGGTCGAGTCAATCTTTTCTAATTCAAGAAAAGCATTAGCAATAGGGCGTAGCGTAGATTCCCAGCGGAAATTTTCTGCTGTTGCCCCTTTTCGGAATATTCTTGCAATAGTCGTTTCTGACGGACAGTTGGCAGGATCGTATTTATATACGATTTCATATGCTTTTTTCTGCGTCAGGCCGCGTTTCTTATATATCTTTTGAAGCGAATCAATTACGTTTTGAGTGTCAATCATTATTCTATCCATAGTTTTACCTCACTTTTGACTTGTCATATCTAACAGTATTATTTTGTTCAGTTGCGGTGCTACAATCACGGCATGAAAGGAGATATGCCATGAGTTTAGAAGATTTTACACACATCTATGTAAATGCCAATGATGAAATTAAGAGCCAGATTGAAGAAACTCTAAATAATTTAGAAATGCTGCCTGCTTTTCCGGCGGAAGACTCTCAAATTTCTCAAACAATTCCTTTGCCTTATCTTCGTGACTAGGCTCAATTAGGTAATCAATGCCTATATCATCCCTACTAAAAATATAGGGAATAGGAACATCGAGAATCTTTGCAAGTTCCTCTATCTTGTCAGAGGGGATGTTTGTAATAATATCATTTTCATATTTATAGAGAGTTTGTTTTGAAACATTTATCCGCCTAGCGAGATCGGTTTGCGAAATGTTTAGTTGCTCTCTTCTAAATTTAATACGTTGTCCTCTGGTCATAAGCATTTCTCCTTATGATTGCATTATAAACCATAAAAAGTTACAAAACAAGAAAAAAATAACTTGACAAGTTACAAAATGCGTGTATAATGAGAGTATCTTGTGAAGTTACCCAAAACCACAATATGTGGAAATTTTTGTAGAAAGGAGTGCTATATATGGTAGATTCCAATAAGCTCAAAAGCATCATAGTTTTAAACGACATGACGCAGGAGAGCGTTGCTAGGGCTATCGGAATGACTCCAAAAACCTTTTACATCAAGATGAAGAAAAGGATTTTTGGGAGTGATGAAATTGAAAAAATGATGGAGTTGCTTCATATTGATGATCCGATGCCTGTTTTTTTTGTACCCGAAAAGTAACCTAGTAAGTTACACAAAGGAGATAACGATGCCAAAAGTTTACCTAACCGATTCAGATCGGGCGTGCGCCAAACTTGCACGTTGGGTGTACGGGGAAATGAAAGTCCGACGGCTAACTCTAACAAGCGTAGCCAAGAAAATGAACATATCACATCAGGCTTTAAGCAAGAAATTACGCAACGAAAGTTTTGACTACAAGGATTTCGTGTTTTTTGTGAAAGAGTTTGAGCCAGACGACAAGGAACTGCAACAAATCATTGGTTTATGAAGGGAGAAAAACATGGGGAGAAATAAGTATTACGGAATTGGGTGTCTATTAACACTTGCGGGCGGTAGTGGTCTTGCGGAGATTTCTACAAGCGACCATGGAAATTTCATATTTTGTGCGGTGATATTCGCACTTGGATTTGCAATGTGCCTGTTTAGTTACACGAAATGACAGTCGGAGAACCGGTTGTTGATTATGAGTTGCTAAAAGACATAAACAAGGCAATTAAGTCAGGACTCTTTGATAGGGGTGATGATTCCGAGAACGAAGACAGGCACGTTTCGGCATTTGATGAACTTATGAAACCTTTGGATGACAAGGAAGTCTACATAGTAACGAGGAACTTAATCAGGTATCACCGAAAGGCATTCGCAAAGACGCTTATCTATTTTGAAAAGGAAGGGGAAATAGGATGAAAGACATTAACGAGGTAAGAGCATTTATCAGACAGGCATTAGAGCCAGTTTACCACAACGAAAAGTACGGCAAAGCGCTCGTTCACGATCCGAAATTCGCAAGGTTTTGGGAAGGCCGCATGGTCGAGGTCGGGTATCACAAGAAGAACCTTGAAACAATCCTGGAAATGTTGAGTGAGGAATAAGCATGGTAGGAAAAATCAAAAGCTACAACCCCAAGAACAGATACGGCTTTATTACATCGGGTGATGTAGATTTCAGATTTCATAAGAACGACTGGGAAATGAGATTGCCACCCGCACAAGGCATGAGTGTTGAGTTTTCACAAGTGGAAACGGAACTAGGCATGAGGGCGGAACACGTCAAGGGGGCAAGGAAATGAGAGGTATTGATAAGTGTTGCCGTGATTGTACCGAAAGATATCCGGCTTGCCATGACTACTGCGAAAGGTATCAGGCAGCTCTTGATGATTGGAACGAGCGCAAGGAAATGAAGAGGAAAGCCGACGAGTTTTACGTTTACAAGATTGAAAGGTTCAAGAAAGAAGAAAAAAGGAGAAGCAGGTATGGAAAGAATTAGTTGGAGTATTCAAGGACTTCATAAGGGTGATGCTCAAAAGTGTTATGACGAGTGCCAAACACTTAAAGAGATAACCCCGGAGGCAGTCCTCAACAAAGCCAAAAACAAGAGGACAGAGTTGCACAAATGTTTTGAGTGGGATGATTCGGTGGCTGGTGAGAAATACCGACTCATTCAGGCAAGGGAAATCATAAGACATTTTGTGATAGTCACTCCCGAAGAAACCGAGGAAGAACCGATCAAGGTTCGGTCGTATCAGGTGACTACACAAAGAAATGTATATGAACCGACAAGGGTAATCATGCAGAAGCCGGACGAGTACCTTGCACTTTTGAAAAGGGCAAAGGCGGAACTTGAAGCATTTAAACAGAGGTACAAGACCTTATCGGAACTTGAAACGATTTTTGATGCCATAGATGAACTTTTAACGGCATAGGTTTAAGCCTTAATAGGTACAGTGTTGGCTTTATGCCAAATAAACCCGAATACGCAACAGAACAAGGAAAAATACTAAAGAATAGCGAACTAAAGAAAAGAACACTATAACACATAAAGTCAGCACTGTGCCTGTTAGGGCAAGGAAAATAGCATCACAGAATAGGAAAATCAACAACAAAACAGAACATTACAGAACACAACATTACAGACGTGATTATGGCTATAAGCCAAAAAACTAAATTTCCGAACACGACGCAAGAAACACAGAAAAGGACAATATAGCGCCCAACAAATTAACTCATATCGTAATAAAAAATAAAAAAACAGCGCAGAAAAACTTATAGTCATAGTCACGTCTGTAAAAGGACGGAAGTAAGAACAGAGAAAGACAATAAAGCAAAGGACAGCACATTTTATTAAAAGGAGAAGAAACATGAAGAAAGAAGCCAAGACAGAGATTATTGAATTTAGACCTATTGAACCCAAGACGGTTGAGGTAACGATTGCCGGAGATACCGACCTTATCCTCAACAAAATGAACGATGTAACTACGAAACAGTTGACGGATGCCCGGAAAGACAAGGCAAAAGACCTTACAAAGCCTAACGAGTGGGAAGAAATAATAACCGCTATGCACTGGCTCAATGGTAAGCCTTCCGAGTTTTCCGAGGATGAATTGAAGAGAAACCTCGATCCCGATATAAATGCGCCTTGCATTACAGCTTTTGGACTTAAAAAGAGTTTCGGAGAAGCACTTACCCGCAACAAGATATCCACCTATTCAACCGAGTTCAGGGCAACAGTAAACGTGCTTGGAGAGAAGGATAACCTTATCCCCATCACCTTTACGGAGTATCACCTCGACGAAAAGTTAATGAGTCCGAAAAAGGGCGCACCTGTCCTTGTAAAACTCAATAGATTTAGTGGCTGGACGGCAAAATTTAGGATCAGTTTTTTGGAAAATGTCTATTCGCTTGAACAGATCGTGAACGTAATCAATCTTGCTGGGTTTGGCCTGGGGATTGGTAGCGGTAGAAATTCCGATTATGGAAGATACCACATCATTGATGTTAAGTAACCCTCCATATAACGGCTGTGCTATCGGCCATACGGGCAAATATAGAACAAACAAGAATAAAGCACCAAAGAGCATGACAATACAGAACAAAACATAAGGAGAAATATATGGCAAACGAGATAGTAGTAAAGGAAAAAGGGATAGCATCCTTTTTAGCAATGCCAGAGGTTCGGGAAAACATAACGAACGTATTAGGTAAAGACCATGTTGATTCGTTTGTATCGGATGTGGTCGCTTGCGTTCAGAACAATGAGAACCTTGCCAAATGCACTAACAAGTCCATATTTTCAGCGGCCTTGTTAAGCAAATCAATTAACTTACCACTCACACCACAGTTAGGGTATGCATATTTAGTTCCGTTCGACAACAAACACCAGGTCAACGGAAAGACGGAATACATCAAAGAAGCTGTATTTCAAATGGGTTGGAAAGGTTATGTACAGTTAGCTCTTCGATCTAACAATTTCCGTAAATTGATTGCGACAGATGTAAGAAAAGGAGAGATAAACGGTTACAACCCCTTTGATGATAAGTACGAAATCACCCCCATTGACTTTGAGAAGAGGATAGCAAAGGACAACAAGGGACGTTTTCTTATCCCGATTATTGGCTACTACGCAAAGTTGGAAATGGTCAATGGATTCATCAAGGAAATGTATATGTCGCATGAAGATATGTTGGAGTACGCCAAAAAGTATTCAAAGGCATATAGAAACGATATTAACAAGCATACGGCGTATTCGTTCTGGACTACCAAATTTGAAGACATGGCAAAGAAGACCATGCTCCGTCAGTTGCTGGGCAAGTACGGACTTTTAACAGTTGAACTTGAAAGAGCCTATGTGAGTGACATGGCGGTAATCGAGGAAGACGGGACACCTAACTACGTTGACAACAAACCCGATGATACCGAGCCGGTTGTAAATCCGTTTGGCAAGGAAGAGATCATTGACGGAGAGGTAGAGGAACTATCGGAAGACGCACTCAAAGAAGCAGAAGAGGTATTCAAATGATATATGAAACAAGCGAAATCAAGGCACTTGTGAAAAAGGGCAAGTTACCGCAGATAACTGAAGAAAACTACCACTCAAAGGAATGCGATCAGGCTTACATGAGTTTTCATACATGGGCGGCATTTCACGGCACTTTGGGGATTCCTGCTTGCGAGGCGCGGGCAATGGCAGAACTTAAAGGAGAGTTCGGAGAGGACAAGACCAGTGATGCTTTCCTTATCGGTGGGTATGTCGATGCTGCATTAGTCGGTGGTGATGGAGAACTTGAACAGTACAAGAAAGACCATCCCGAAATGTTTGTGGTTAAAGGTGATTGCAAGGGTGAACTACAAAAGAAATACCTTATTTGCGACACGATGATTGAACGATGCAAACAAGATGAACTTTTTATGGATTCTCTGTCTGGGGAACACCAGGCAATCCTTGTATGTATGCTCTTCGGAGTTCCGTTCAAATGTAAGATAGACAGCCTTGTGAGAGGAAAAGCCATTGTTGACCTTAAAACCACAAGGGAAATGCACAAACAGTTTTACGTTCAAGACTTTGGTCATGTTGATTTTATTAGTTTTTACGGCTATATATTCCAACTTGCTTTCTATCGTGAAGCGGTCAAGGAGTTGTTTGGAGAAACTTTACCTTGCTTTATAGCTCCGGTATCAAAATCGGAATACCCGGAAATTAAGTTAGTTCATATCGATGATGTTTCGCTTTACGACGCTTTTGTGGAAATAAGAAACAGTTTAGAAAACGGATCGATAGTTGATGTTTGGCAGGGAAAGATTGAACCGATAAGGTGCAACAATCCCGAATGTAAATACTGCGTAAGCACCGAGGTTTTAACAGAACCTATCAACTATAAAGATTTGATTATGATGTGAGGTTGCCATGATTACTGAATACAACGATATGTGCATTATCTGTTACGACGAAAAAGACGAGGTTCATCACCTTGTATATGGCAGGGCAAACCGCAAATTGTGTGATGATGATGAACTTGTTATCCCGGTCTGCCGTAAGTGCCACGAATTTATGCACAAGAATCCTCATGTAAGCCGTATCATCGGGCAGTTAGCTTATGAGCGCGACAAATGCGCTACCGGATATTCCATTGAAGCTGCGAGAGAGAGTTTTCGTTTGAGGTACGGCAAATCCTATCTGTAACCCGGTCGAAAGACCATAACAAGTGCCGAGGAATTGTATCACAACAAGCCAAAAGCCATAAAACCCCGCCTTCGGGCGGGAGAAAGGGGGAGTATGAAAAAAGACCGATTACCAAAGGTCACGATAAGGGGTGAGTATTACGGAGATAAGACATTGCCTTCTCTAAACGATTATTTAGCCGAAATCGGGAAGAATCCAAAAGCAGGCGGCAGATTCAAGGCTGATTACACAAAACCTTGTATAAGCGCCATACGGCGTTGTTTAAGGGGTTGGAAAGTTACAAGACCACCCGTAATTCTCCACTACAAGTTTTATGAACCATCAAAAGGACACAAGAGAGATATATCAAATGTTCATTCGCTTTGTGCCAAGTTCTTTGAAGATGCTTTACAGCAATGCGGAACGATTGAAAATGACAATCCGAGTTGGATCAGTGGTTTTACATCGGAGTTTCATTGGATAGACACAGAGCCGTACATCGAAATCGAGATTGAAGAAAGGGGAAATGAATATGAAGACAAAGAAGAAATTAAGCCAGTGCGACAAGATTTTGAAACTTATGGAAAGACGTAAGAAAGGAATTACCGGGAAAGATGCATACAAGTATGCTCATTCGATGAATCTGGCACAGAGAATCTACGATCTGCGAAAGAGAGGTCACAACATCGTTGATAGTTACGTTGAGGTCACGAACGACTTTGGAGAGAAATATAGGGTTAAGCAGTACAGATTGGTGAAATAAATGGCAGAAGGATGGATAAAACTGCACCGAAAAATCCAGGACTGCGACATTTGGCTCGATGATGAACCTTTTGATTTAAGAAGTGCATGGGTTGATCTACTGCTTTTAGCTAATCATCGGGACAAGGATATCGTTCTTGACTATAAACCATTTGTCATAAAACGTGGTCAGTTTTTGACATCGGTTAGGAAATTGAGTGTCCGTTGGGGATGGAGTAAAGACAAAACTCTTAAATATTTAAGGTTGCTTGAATCGTTAGGGATGATTGAACGAGATAGCAACAATCAGCGGACACTCCTAACCATTGTGAAATATAGAGATTATCAAGTTGGTCAAGACACAGATGCGACACGAAACGGACACGAAACGGACGCGAATCAGGACACGAGTCCGGACACGGGATCGCCACAAACAAGAAATATAAAGAATGAAAAGAATATAAAGAAATATATATTTGTGCCACCGACCATTGAAGAGGTCAGAAATTACTGTCAAGAGCGTAACAATTCAGTTGATCCAGTTACCTTTGTCAATTTCTATGAATCAAAAGGATGGATGATTGGCAAGAACAAAATGAAGGACTGGAAATCAGCAGTTAGGACTTGGGAACGGAATGACAAGGACAAAGTAAAGAACGAGAAACCAAAGTTTGATAACTACAATCAACGCACTTATGACTACGATGCGTTGTTAAAGGACATCACATAAGGAGAAGAACATGGGAAAGAGGTCAAAGTTTGATCCGTATAAGGACTTACTGACAGTTTGGTGCTTACAAGGGGTGCCGGTCAGAGTTATGGCGGATAAGTTAATGGATAAGACGGGAGAGATATTTGATGAAACCGCAATACACGCATACATCTACAAGCATCAGTTAAGAAATCGTCCTTGGAAAGACGTTTACGAAGCAAGAAATCAATGTAAAGAGTGTGAGTATTGCCATAGTTACATCAATACCAACAATGCAGAAGGGCGTATCTGTTCGTTCTATTGGCGGACGATTCAGAACAATGTCAGACACAGCCCGGTCTGGTGTGAGAAATGACAGAGAAAGAAAGATCAGCAGCTTTATTAAATTACACACCTAAAAAACCAAGAAAGCAGGAATTAGGCGGTGACTTTTATTACAAATGCCATTGGATATCTTGTAACGAAGATATAACAAAGTGGTTTAACTACTGTCCGAAATGCGGACAAAGGATAGATTGGAGCGACGAATGAAGCATTACGGAGATATAACAAAAATTGATGGGGCGAAAGTTCCGATCGTTGATGTAATTTGCGGGGGTAGTCCCTGCCAAGATTTGTCAGTGGCCGGTAAACGTGCAGGGTTAGCTGGTGAAAGATCGGGACTTTTTATGGAGCAAATAAGGATAGTAAAGGAGCAAAGAAATGAGTGTTTACGACAGTTACAAATGCGAGGGGCAGATTTCACTGTTCGATCTATATCCCCAAGATACCTTATCTGGGAAAACGTGCCTGGCGCCCTCTCGTCCGGCACCCCGAAAGGCGGTGACTTCCGATGTGTGCTTGAAGAAATTTGCAGAATTGCGGATCAAACCGCCACAGTTCCTATGCCTGAAAAGGGAAAATGGTCAAATAGCGGACTTATCGTGGGTGACGGGTGGAGCGTTGGTTGGAGAGTTCACGATGCACAGTTTTGGGGAAGAACCGTCCTTGATAACGCTGAAAGAGTGGTCAAAGCAGGAACACCCCAACGTCGTCGTAGAATCTCGGTTGTCGCAGATTTTGGAAGTGAACGTGTCGGAGAAATATTATTTGAGCGCGAAAGCCTGTCAGGGGATATTGAACAGAGCAATCAAAAGGGGGAAGAAATTACCCGGCCAACTGGAAAAAGCTCTACGAAGGCAAGCAATGTGTTCGGCGATGAAATCATGCCAACCTTTGTCGCAAGAGCAGCAAGCGCAGTCGGAAATACCCAAGATGGATTCAACGTCATTAGTTTCCAAGAACGCGCAGGATGCCCAGGGGGGGGGGGCAAGGGAATCCTGATCCAAGACGAGAAGACGGCAAGCATTAGGACACAGAACAATCAAAGTGTATGTTACGGGATTGAACCTGGTGCTGCACAAAGGTTAGGTGGTTATGTCACAGAAGAAAAGAGCCCAACATTAAGGGCGAATATGGGTGACAATCAAGTAGGTGTAGCTTGTTACGGCATGGATAACGAGAGAAGACGCGGCCCCGACATGATGGTAGATAAATCCCCGACCATAACCGCAAAAATGGGGATGGGTGGAAATAATACACCAATCGTCATTGAAGGCAACGGGAGCAGACCATCACATCAAGGGGATGGGTTCAAGGAATCCGAGATATCATACACCCTTAATAGTACCGAGGTACATGGAGTTTGCGCTGGGTTTAAACCCATGCAAGGATCGGCGGCTCATGGGTTAGGGTATGAGGAAGAAAAAGCACCGACACTTAATTGCTCCAATAATGCAGGAGTGATAACGGAAGAGCCGATTCTACTTGCCAACAATCAGAACGGAGCAGAGGTAAGTCAAACGGGAATATGTAACACACTCCCAGCAAGCGCCGGTATGGGCGGTGGCTATGTGCCGATGATTACAGACACTTATCAAAAGACAACAGGGGCATTGTGTGCAAGCGGTTATGACAAGTTAGGAACGCAAGAAGCTATGAACGATATGTATGTGATTGATTGCTATAACCAGTCTGTTGGAAAAGAAACAACAAAGGCTCTCACGGCTATTAGTTCAGATGCTGACCATGTGCCGTGTGTAGCTTATGGACTAGATCGTGCGAGTTTCAATCAAGGCCAAAATGCCAAGTACGATTTTGCCGTGGAAGAAGAACTATCACCAACCCTAGTGAGTAGAGGACCGGGGGGGGTAATGACGGAACAGTAGGTGCATTGTGTGCAAGAGATTACAAAGGAGTAGGAAATCAATATGTCAATGAGGGAAAATGCATCGTACAGATGCTACAAGAAGACTAGCCACCCCAAATCACCCGAAGACGGGCAAGGTTGGGAAGAAACAAATATAAACGATACTTTAAATGCTTTTGATAACGGAGAAACAAGGACACCGACACTTATCGGGGAAGAAGTTAAAACGGTAGTTCGGAGATTGACACCTTTGGAGTGCGAAAGATTGCAGGGTTATCCGGATCACTGGACTAATATCGGTGAGTGGGTAGATAGCAAGGGCAAGAAACATAAGGATGCGGACTCACCGAGGTACAAGGCTTTGGGAAACTCAATAGCACTACCCTTTTGGCAATGGTTAGCCGATCGAATAGCCAAGAAACTTACAGAGGATGGTGTAAAAAACCCGACAATGGCAAGTCTGTTTGACGGCATAGGTGGTTTTCCGTTGGTATTTACAAGAGTTGGTGTAAAGCCGGTATGGGCGTCGGAGATTGAGGAGTTTCCGATAGCCGTGACTAAAAAGCATTTTCCAGAAGGAGAAGACGATGATTGAAGTAATAATACCAAAATCAAGGTTAAGAGATTGCATAGAGAAGATGTGTGAGGACTATTGCAGATGGCCGACACAGTTGGATAGTCAAGAGCAGTTAGATAGGTTTTGCGAGCAGTGTCCGCTTAACAACATTGACTATGACGAGTTTTGGGAAAGGAGAGAGGAAGATTGATAATACCAGGATTGTTTAGTAGCGGTAAGTTCGGTATAGTACCCGATCCGCCGGAATATGGAGAGTGTTACGGATATTGGGAAGATCCCGACCACTTTGACTTGATTAATTGCAAAGGGTGCGAAATGTACGAAGAGTGTTTGAAGGCAAGTGAGGAAGATAACGAGGTGAGCAAATGACAATCCAAGAAGAATCAACCTTGAAATTGCTTGAACTTGGAAAATTATTCATAGAATGGCTGAAAGAGGCATCCGAAAAAACGGGTTTAAGCGAGGAAGAGATACAAAAGATTATAAAGCAGTTTTTAATAGGGTAGAGGTGATCGGATGCCACACAGTTTAAAAGTAAGGTTAAAAAATTTAAACCGCAAAGGGTTGTTGACTGAAAAGGATATTAACAGACTTATATCCGCACTTGAACAAGAGCCTTGCGAAGATGCGATAAGCCGTGAAGAATTACTCAAAGCAATAGAAACGTGGGATAAGTTTGGGTGCGATGCAGATACCAAGTTAGTGCCATATAAAGACCATTATATTCCATATATCCATTATGACGATGTTATTAAGGCTATTAAGGGTATGCCTTCCGTTACACCGAGCAGACGTAAGGGGCATTGGAAAAGAGTCAGCATAGATAAGTATTCGGAACACGCACATTATTGGTACGAATGTGACAAATGCGGTAAGCAACATTTAGGGAATACAAATTATTGCCCTTATTGCGGTGCAGAAATGGTTGAGCAAAAGGAAAGTGACCACAAATGCCACACTTGCAAGCATTACACAAGCGGAGAGCGAGACGGGAGTTGTGACAGTTATATCTGTAAGCATTATAGCGATTGGGAAAGAAAGTATAAGGAGAGTAGCGATGCAGAAAATAGTATGTGATATATGCGGTAAAGAAATAGGTGCAGATAACTTAAAGGGTATTAAAGAACATCAATTTGCCATTAGTTCATTTGGGAGAATATGGAATATATGTCAAAACTGTCGAGGTGATTTATTGATTTGGATTCGAAGCAGAAGGGAGAGTAAAGATGCAGATAGATAAAACAAAAGAATCAAGCAGAAAGTGCGAACACTGTAAATATTATGGCGTAATTATCGAACAGAACGAAATAAAGGGGTGTTTAAATACTAAAAGTCAGTTTTTTAGCAAAGGTCGGTTTTGGTGGAATAGTTGCAAGGGTTTTAAGTGGAAGGAGAGCGAAGATGCAGATAGTAATTGAGATATCCGAATATGTAATTGAAGATATGAAAGAGTGTGGTTTTATTCCCGAAGAAGATAACGAAGAATTATACAAAGCAATAGTTAACGGTACAGTATTACCCGACAATGCGACTAATGGGGATGTGATAAAGGCATTATTTAAGCCGAAATGGATTAGAAGAATGGATGATGTTGTCAGAGAAGAATATGAGTTTGATGCGGTTTGGTGGAGCGCACCGTATCAGAAAGGCGGTAAGTGATGAGCGAAGAATGGAGAGATATAAAAGGTTATGAGGGTTTATATCAAGTTAGCAATTATGGGAGAGTTAGGAGTGTGGCACGAATTGTTACTTGGAAAAATAATCAACTTAAATCTTATAAAAGCCGCATTATGAAAGTTCGGCAAAAGAACGGATATTGCACAGTATCTCTTTATAAAGATTTTAATTCAAGAGATGTAAGGGTACATAGGTTGGTCGGAGAAGCGTTTATTCCAAATCCCGATAACCTGCCATTTATAAATCATATTGACGAGAACAAGTTAAATAATAGGGTTGAAAATCTTGAATGGTGTACCCGTCAATACAACAACAATTACGGGAGCAGAAATCATAAGATTAGCGTGGCAAGAAGCAAGAACGAACTTTTGAAAAGAATAAGAAAAGAAATAGAACAAGAACGTGACAAGGTTTACGCAAACAGACACGGACACGATACCTATTACGCAGACGGTCTTGATTTAGCACTTGAAATCATTGACAAATACACAAAGTAAAGGGGCGGGGGTATGGATAAGATATTAGGGATTTTCACAACGATATTTATTGGAGTGCCATTAACTGTGATTAGTTTTCTTATATCGAGGTACATGGATGATGAAGGACGCGATACTGAACAACTTAACAACGATAACGATATGCGGGTTTATGTTCCTAGCAGGTGTCGGGATAGGCGGAGCAATAACAGACGCATTAAACAGGTGGACGCAGAAGGGAGAGAAATCAAATGAAGAAAAAGAAATATATATGGGTAGAGGCAGTTCCGAGAACACCGGACGCGTCAATCCTGACAAGGCAGGAAAAAAACGCTAGAATTTACGATCTGGCGCGTAGATTAAATGTAAAAATTGGAAAGGAAGAGGATGATAATGTTAATAGCAAAGGTAAATAATACACCGAAGGATGTAAAAAGTGGGTGGGTTGTTGCCCGGGTTGATTCGTTTACGGCAGAGCTTTGGTACTATGGAACATACAAGGACAAGAAACAGGCTTATGATATAGCATTGGAGTTGGAAAATGGCGTTGTGCTGGAAAGTGTGGCTGAATGATATCAATACTTATGCCCATACATAATGCTGGGGATTACCTATATAAATCGATTAAATCCATCCAAGATAGCACATACCAAGACTTTGAGATTATCTGTTGCGATGACGGTTCGTCTGACAATAGCGCCGACATCCTAATAGACCTACAAAGGGAAGATCATCGCATTAAGATTATAGCAAGGAGTGAAATGGGTTATGCCAGCACTATGAACGTAATGTTAGATCAAGCAAAAGGAAAATATGTATTAAACATCGATCCTGACGATTGGATAGAGCCTACAATGCTTGAAACAATGCTTAAATATATGGATGATGACACGGACTTTGTTAAATGCGGTTTTTGGTTTGAGTTAAAAGATCGGTCGCAAAGGTATTATTACACGACAGAACCGGCGGAGTTTTGCCCTAGATTGTTACCGGCAAAATCAAAAATGGAGTTTTTCGTGACACAAGTAGCATTATGGACTTGCCTGATAAGACGTAGTTTTATCGAAAAGTACAATATACGGCTATATGAAACACCGGGGGCAGCATACCAAGACACGGGCTTCAATTTCTTGATAAATGCTATGGCGGATAAGGTAAGAGTTATTCCTGACGCCTTGTATCACTACAACAAAACTAACTCCAACGCAAGTACGGCTTCACCTAGATATCCGTCTGCGCCCGCCGTACAGTACGGATGGTTGACTAGATGGTGTACCCGATATCCCGAATATGGGATGTATGTCCGTAGCGTGTTATGTCGGTGTCGTTTCGGATCGTATATGTGGAATATGTCACGGATCAGAAAAGAAGACCGAAAAGAGTTTGCTGATTGGCTACAAAGAGATTTCAAAATTGATGATGATTTTATAGACGTTCGGATGTTTTCGGAAGAAGACTATAACGTGTTCCTCATAGGTCGTGATAATCCGCAAGAACTTATAAAACTATTTGAGAAAGCGGAAGAAAGGGCAAAAGAATGAAGATATTACTAGGTATGCCGTGCGTAAAGGAAATTCCAACGAAGACTGTAATTTCTCTATTAAGCACAGTACAGAAAGGATATGTTGAGCCTATGATCGTGACGGGTTCGCTCGTCTATGACGCACGCGATGAGATTGCGCGTTATGCGGTCAATAACGGGTATGATTATGTCCTGTATGCGGATTCCGATATGGTTTTTAATTCTGAACACCTCAAGCGGTTACTGGAACACGGAGTCGATATCTGTTCGGGACTATACGTTACGCGACGCGGAGAAAATAAAAACGTGGTCTATTCGGACGTAATCACCCGCCGACGCTTCCCATATCGTGAACCTAAACTGATACACGACGACAGGCGTTCGGGATATGCCCCTGTGAGTGCCGTAGGCTTCGGATTTTGCCTTATTAGAACGTCGGTGATAAAATCCATGCTCAAACATTATAAGAGCCTATTTGAGCCTAAATGGGGCGTGGGAGAGGATATTGCTTTTTGCATCAGGGCGCGTCGCTGCGGGTATAAGATTTTTACAGACTTCGATGTAAAAGTTGGGCATATCGGAGATACCGTTTACGAATAATTACATACAGTAACGTAAAAAGAACCCCGCGGCCATGAGAAACCGACGGGGTTCAACCAACCACACCAAAAGGTGTATAGGTATTATATCAATATGCCTCTTGGGATTCAAGTATCAGATCGCTCATAAGTTCTTCGTATGCCTCTTTTATCTGCTTAAAGCTCGTTGTGGGTAGTGTAATAGTCCGGTCTTCCTGCTTTGCGAATAAGTCCACTTCTGCCTGTCCGTGATACGTTAATGCTCTATTTTTCTTCATATTTCGTCACTCCTTTCAATCCTCTCAACCTCACATAAGTCAACTATCCTGTAATCATCGGCGATAATGATATCACCGCATATTTCAATCTTTTCACAAGTTAATACGCCACCATCTGTAAAAATTATGCTCATTTTGCTGCTCCTTTCTTCGTTACGATAAACTTATCACCGGGTATCAAGGCACATCCACCCCAAGTTCCGTGTATCTGTCCGATATCATCAATGCTTTCAACAGTTCCGATCCTACCGCTATATTGCGGCTCACCGAACATATCTATTATTTCGATTTCATCACCAATATTGATATTTTTTACGTCGTACATTGTAAAATCCCTTCTCCCCGTCGTGCCGTTAGGTCAGCAAATCAATGTCAATCAATGGTATTTTCTACGTCACTATCTGTAATTCTTTGCCGTTTTGTACTTGTACCCGTAAAGCTCACCAAGGTTCCAGGTCCGTGAAAATTGTTCCGTTGGTAAAAACGATTTGTTTGAGTACATTAAACCGGACTTGCCATCCGCCCAAAAGTCACCGATTATGGTTACATCACCATCACCATTGATAAGAACCATTTTTGAATTAATCAATGCTCTTATAGTCTTTTTTACACGTTTATCCGTAATATCTTCGGTGTCACGTATGAGCATTGGTAGGTACTCCGTTATAAATAATGCGGTGTCGCTATATTTTTGATCGTTAGTGCTTGTGAGCCGTATAACCCCATTGTGAGCTATTCCAACCGAACAAGTACAATCAAGCAGGTTCATATCCTTTAAATCCTCGGATAATGGAAACGGATGTGTCATTTCCGGGGTAATTCCGGCTTGTGTCGAAATTCGGAAATGGTAAACAACTACATCATCATCCGTAAATTCTTCGGATTTCACACTGCGGATAAAATCCCGTAACTCCATAAATCCCTTGTGAATCTCTACTTTGCCGTTTTTGATGAACATATAACCGGCCCCGTGGGGATTGGTCTTCCACATATTTGTTATTTCCTCTTCGTTAGGTTGTCTTATGCCTTTATGACTTACACATATTACACACATATTTATGCCTCCTATCTATAACTAACTACTCGGTCGTAGTGACCACATCCGACGCCATCCTCGTCAATAACAAGATCATTTTCAAGTTTGACTATGTAACCGCCGTAATACTCCGTGACGGATATCCAAGCCCATTTCTCCGGGCCATCCTCTCCATCACGCGTCGCAAGGTGTTTCGCCTTGTTTACCGCGTTCATCTTTGCTATTTCTTTGTCGTTATCAAATGCCATGATGTTATTCCATCCGTTAATCACTGCCATATACATACCCTTTTCTCCTTTTTAAAATCCAGCCTGATAATCTTCCACAACATCTACTAGATACTCAATAATGGTCAATGGATCGTAAATTAACTTTTCCACTATGGTTCCGGGAGTTTCTTCCGCGTCTCTTGCTCCATAAAAATCAATGTTTATAATTCGTTCCGCTAATTCTATAAGTTTTTTGTAATCATCCATTTTTACACACTCCTTTGTATTTTTTGGGTGGGGTGGTTTTTACGCCACCCCATGTATTTTTAAAGCAATTCTTCGGGGATAACCGATGTTGCGATTTTGCTTAATTGAGTTTCCGATATTGTTCCGGCCTCTTTGCATTTGGTCTTTAAGCGGTCATACACATATTGATTGCAACCGCTAAATATCGCCGTGATATCGTCGCATTGTTTCCAGGATAAGCTCTTGACTTTGCTTACAATGTGGAAAATGGTTTCCATCGTGTTACGAAAACAAGCGAAATTCTTTTGACCACCGACAAGCCTTATTTCTATGCGGCCTGCGTCGTAATGTGAGCCATTAAAACAATTCCCGTGTGAACTATCCATGTTATGTATGTTCATTGTCTTGGCTACTCTATAATCCATTTGTCCGCACCAAGTTGTCGGGCCTTGCCTATAAAATGCCGCTTTGAATAAGTCATAGTGCTTATTGATGATGTAATAGAGTTTCCGCACCGCGTCTTCTTGGGCTTTTGCACTTGTTCCAAAACATCCCACCGAAATATTGACGTGCATTCCACATTTTCCGTCGTTGGTTGTAATTCCGAACATAGGAAACAGATTGTTCCACATTGTTTTAAAATCCTTGTAATGGTTGCGGATAAACTCTTTTGTCATTACTTGGGTAATGCATTCCGTGCCGGTTATGGTCGAATCCCTTTGTTGCTTGAATAAATGCTTGGGAAACGTGCCGAAAATAGCCGTTGTCATTATGTTCGATAAAATACATTGTGCTTGGTAATTGTTTTGTGTGGATAAAACGAATCCGGTTTCGATTTCAAGGCCAAAGCCTTTTAAAGCCTTGTGGTCCAGTCTTTGAAAATATTCATCACAAGGAATTGTCCTATCACTTGTAAAATACAAGTTCTTTTCAAATCCACAAAAAGCGTACTCTTCGCCATAGCCTCCTTCATGGTAGCTTTGCAAGTTTGCGGATTGAACCGCTGCATTAGATCGTTTCGCGTCTTTTCTCATGTTTTTTACTCCTTTTTGGTTTTTGGTGGTTGGTTGGTTTTGGCTTGTCATCATCGGGCATAAGGTTGCCACCCTTTATGCGACGCCCGCAGGCGTTTCGACTATTAGATATTAGCCTTTATTGTAGAACGTAAGCGGTTTGAAGCTTGAAACAATGCTCTTGCTTGTGTATCGAGCCATTGCTCACGGCTATTCGGGTTAAGTCTTCCGTGGTCGGTTCTCTTTAATTCGGTAGGATTGCAAAGACGTTCCGCAATATCGCAATCATAGATAAGGGATGAACCACCCCATGAATACTCGTTCCAATCACTTGCCCCATTAAGTAAAGCCTTTTTGAGTACAAGCGGAGCAGCAAGATCGGCTATATCGAAATATCCACCATCGATCGCCATGTCTAAATCATCCAAAAGTTCAAGGGCATAAATTGTAACCCCTTTGTTCCATGCGGAACGATCTTTTCTAGTTTCAAGTGCTTTTCTTGTGTTTTCGATAACTTTGTTCATCATGTTTTTTCTCCTTTTCTTGTGTGGTTGGTTGTTAGTTCTTAATAGATACATTGTTCAATCCTTATGCCTTTGTAACCTTTTGCCTTTAATTCGTTAACTTTGTCATTGGCTTGGCTCATGGTTTCAAAGCATTCAGACTTTTCTTTTTTGTTGCTTTTCCAAATAACTGCAAATCCGGTTTTCATGTTTTACAATCTCCTTTGTAAATTTGTGTTGTGCAATGCGACCATTGCTTTGATGATGTGATTATATAATGCGACCATTGCATATGTCAACCCCTTTTTACAACTTTTTTTGTAATTTTTTTGAAAAAGTCCAGGAATCCTTGATTTTACGGCATTTGTAGGGGTGAAAATTTTTTTTAAGTGGTTTTTGTTGCCTTATATAAGAAATGATGTTATAATGGTCGCATGGTTACACAAGCAAAAAAGCAAGCAATAGCAAGGTATAATGCCAAAACATACACCGAGATCAAATTCCGTATGAAAAAAGATAATGCTATGGAATTTAAACAATATCTTGGTGATAGATCGATGAATCAATTTATCAATCAAGCGATTGAAGAAAAGATAGCAAAGGAACAAAGCGAACAATAAAAGAAATTACATAATGGATTGTAAAAGGATGGTGTGTTACCCAAAAAGGTGGCACATCATTTTTTTTACATTAGAGGTTGGAAAAATGGCAAAGGACAAACAAAAGGAAAAATCAAGGGCAAGTAGAATCATCGATGGTGAGATTGAACCAAACGAAAACGAAAAGTATCTTTTAAACTTGCGAAAACGGAAACCCTTTAATCAATGGGATAAGGAAGAACACCGCAAGGTGTGCCAAATGGGGAACAAGGCATTGCAAGAATTGCATGGTGAACAAAAAACCGCTAGGCAATCCTTAAAGAGTATTCTTACCCTAAAATTGACCGATGATATTATCGACATAGCGGATATTGACCAGAGCATTGTTGCAAGGGTGAAACGTGATAACCCAAATGCTACTTTATATGACTTAATACAAGCCGTTGCGGTTGGCAAAGCACTTGATGGTAATGTCAAGGCAATGGAGTACGTTAGAGATACACATGGGGATAAACCCATTGAACACGTAGAAATCACCGACAACGTGACAACCGAGGAAGACCGAGCCATGTTCCAAAAGATTGCTAAAAGGCTGGAAAATGCCGAATCCGTGCATATTGTAGAGGATATCAAGCCGGAAAATTGATCGAGTTTCTTCTTATCTATTCGCTAAAGAAAACTTATGCGAATAGATGGAAAATGCCAACAAACCCAGTAACCACAAGGGTTTGAGCTACATTTGATATCCGGTTTCGGTTTCGGTGAATAGCAATAATTTGTAATTGATAAGGCAAAGGGTGAAATTTTACATAGATATTTGTAAGAAATTTCCTATCAAATACTACGATCTCTTATGTAAAAGCCACCCCTACCCCTTGGCTTGCGACTCCGCCCCCAAGGGAACCCTTATGCTCACTAGCAAATTTTATAAAAAATGCAAGGTGTAAACACTATGACAGAGAGAACAACAATATTATCAATAAGGCTAGAGGTAAGGGATAAAGAGGAGTTGTCCCGGTATTTGAATAGGGAGTCCGCAGAGGCCCTGTTAAGGCAGATCAAGCGCGGAGAAATAGAGTTGACCAGGAGAGGTGTGGTATTCAAAAATAGCAAGAATTAGTTATTGGCATCGGGGTTTATACCGAAAAATTGCTATTTTTATAAAAAATCGTTCGCTACGCGAAGAAAGGAGAAATATGAGCGCGAAATTATCAGACGTACTAAAAACCATTCAGTCTATACAGGAGATATACAAGTTTCCTGCTGAACAGACCTTTATCGAATTGGACAGGGAGAATTTGAGCCGTGCGCCGCAAGTATCACTACACACTATGGATGAAGACGGCTTTGACATTCTGATTAGTAAAAAGGTGGTGGGCGATGATTTTATCTGACGGAGTATCGGATGCCTTGAAACTGGCACAGAAACTTCATAGGGACGTTTCGGATTTACAGAAGACGATTGATGAACTGGAATTTTTAGTCTGTGAGATAGACGAGAGGTGCAAATTAGGATTTTTTGAGAGGGGAGTAAATGACAAGGGAAGAAGCGAAGAAGGAACTAAAGCCGATTAAGGAAATGGAGTGGAGAATACGGTCTATTGAGGAAGAGATCGAGCGACTTATGGCTGTGGCTACGAAAATGACACCTAGTTATGACGGAAACAAGATACAAGGCACACCGAAGAACCGTATCGAGGAAGCCACGATAAAGATAGAGGAATATCGGGCGAAATTATCGAAAGTCCTCTTGAAGAGCCTTGACCATAAGAATATGTGCTTGAACAAGGTGGAGAAGATAGAAACCGGCACGTTAAGGACTATCTTGATACTTTACTATTTTCAAAATAAGACGTTGGAGCAGACTGCCGAAGAAATGGAACATTCATATCGCTGGACATACGATATGTTTACGGCTGCCCTTGATGAATACGCAAAAATTTAAAAAAATTACGGCTACATCATACTTTTGCATAAAAATATGTGTCATTGTGTTATCGAAGACTTTGGCTTTGGCAGAAGCTTCTCCTTTCAAGAGAGCCGCAGTGACGCGGCTCTTATACGTTGTATGGACTTAACTACATATAAACCGAGTGAATTAAGAGAAATTGAATTACAGTATTGTCGGACGCACCTTGAATACTTTGTAGAAACCTACGGGCATATTGAGGACAAGGATGCAGAAACGCTTATACAGCCCTTTAATCTTTGGGACGAACAGCGAAACGCACTCCGGCAATTTCGGGACAACAAGTTAAACGTGATACTTAAAGCAAGACAGTTAGGTATCACTTGGTTAGTATTGCATTACGCTCTGTGGAAACTGATAAATCCGGGGCGTACAGTTATTGGTCTATCCAGAACGGAAGACGAAGCGCAAGAGCTTGTAAGACGAATGACGGTCATTCTTGGTAGCATGACCGAATTATTTGCGAAAAAAACAGACCAACCGATAAATTGGGTGAACGCAACGTGGGAAAACACATCACTTATCCTCACTATACATTTCCCCAATCTTCCAGACTCCACATTCAAATGTTTCCCAAGTTCACCCAATGCGGCGAGGTCGTTTACGGCGGATTTGATAATATTTGACGAATGGGCGTTTCAGCAGTTCGCCGAAGATATATGGAAAGCAGGATTCCCGACCATTAATAGACCGACGGGCGGTCAGGTGGTCGGTTTATCCACGATAGAGCGCGGATCGTTCTTTGAACAAGTTTTCACCGATCCCGACAATGGGTTCAACAAAATCTTTATCCCGTGGTACGCCGATCCTAGACGGGACGATATCTGGTATCAGCAAACCAAGCGTACTATGGGTGACATGATTACCCAAGAATACCCCGCTACTGTTGAGGAAGCCTTGACAGTACCGGGTGGCTCTTTCTTCCCAGAGGTAAAAAGGGAAACTCATTTGGTCAATGAGGAACTTACAGGCAAATTAAGACGCTATGTAGCCCTTGACTATGGTTTAGATATGCTTTCAGCGCATTGGATTCAGGTCGATACCAAAGGAAATGCGCAAGTATATAGGGAATATGACGCTCCCGACAAGACAATCGGCGCAGCTTGCGACATTTTAAAGTCATTATCGGGTGATGAACGCATAGAATACTACCTTGCACCTAGTGACTTGTGGAGTCGATCCCAAGAAACGGGTAAAAGCAGGGCGGTTTTGTTTGCAGAAAACGGAATTACGCTTACAAAAACGTCGAGAGATTTCCCGGCGGGTTGTGCATCCATGAAAGAATGGCTCAAAGTGGTCGATGAACACCCGAAATTGACCATTTTGGACGGTTGTGCGCCGAATTTGTACCGTTGTTTGCAGAAAATACAGAAAGAAAAGAAAAAACCGAACGTGTACGCCAAAGAACCGCACGATCTTACGCATGATGTGGACTCATTAAGGTCGTTTTGCGTTTGGTGGGTACGTTCTCCCGAAAAAGATTACGAAAGTATTGAAACAAAACAGCACGCTTCGATACTTGAAGACATAGAAAACGCGACGGGCGAAGATAGGGAATACCTTTTAGCGAAATATGGTGAGCCGGTATGAGGTTTAAAACAGTAATGGATAAAGTCAAAAAGTCGATAGCACCGACACCCGAAGACAAAAAGAGAGATAAATGGCGCGGAAAACTTGAACAAGCAAGAATAGCCTATGCAAGTACGCTCAAAGAGATCGGAAAGTGTCAGGGTGTTTACGAAGGCACAAGAGAGGTAAACGGAAACCCGAATACGAACGTATCGCCCCGTGACGTGGCTATCAATGTACGAAACATCGCATACGAACTCATTGAATCGCAGGTAGATTCCTCAATTCCCATGCCGAAAGTTACGGCTCTACACGAAGGGGACGAGCAGTTAGCTCGTTCCATCGAAAGAGCCTTGGTCAATAAAGTAAAAATCCTCAAACTCTCCATCATTAATGACCAAATGGAAAGAATCGTCCCAGTACAAGGGGGCGATTTTTTCTTGGTCGAATGGGATAACACGATGGGATTCCACTCAAATTACGGCGATGTGAACGTAATGGAGATATTACCGCGTCAGGTTATTCCTCAACCCGGCGTTTCAAAGATAGAAGACATGGACTATATCTTTGTTCAGACCGCACAGACAAAGAAATGGGTTAAGGACAAGTATAACGTCGATGTTGAAGACGCTTCCGAGGAATATAAGGATATAAGGGGCGCAGATGGCGAAACGGGACTTGAATCGGATATAGTCACAGTCAATACCGTTTACTACCACAAAGAGGGCAAAATAGGGCGTTTCGTGTGGGTAGACGACTATACATTGGAAGACCTTGACGATTATCAGGCTAGACGTACAAGAAAGTGTAAAGAGTGCGGGTATGTCACCGAAGATAAGGTCTGCCCGATGTGCGGTTCAAAGAAATTTGAGGAAACCGAGGACAAGGTTCAAGAGATCAAAATACCTATCATGCAGGAAGCAGGCTTTGATCCCATGACCGGCGAGGCAATCCAGGTAGAAGCAGAAGAGGTTATACAGATTGAATACTACAAACCTAACTGTTTCCCGATCATTGTCCGCAAGAACGTATCAAGAAGCAACAGTCTGTTAGGTTTTTCCGATGTAAAAGTCATTGAAGACCAGCAGGATTTGATAAAGAAAGTCGGTAGTAAGGCCGCAGAAAAGACCTTAAAGGGCGGTTCTTACGTTACATTGCCGAGAGGTGTCAAGGTTGAAACCACGGATAAGGAATTAAAGATAGTCCGTCTTGACGATCCACAGCAGAAATCCATGATTGACGTGCTTAATCTGCAAGTAAATATTCAGCAGGATATGCAGATGGTCAACAAGGCTTATGAAGATGCACGTTCAACTTTGGGTATCACGGATGCCTTTCAGGGTAAATACGATCCGTCAGCCGTTTCTGGTACTGCAAAACAGTATTCGATCAATCAGGCAGCAGGACGTTTGGAATCCAAGAGAGTAATGAAGAACGACGCTTATGCAAAACTCTATGAGCTTATGTTTAAGTTCTGGCTTGCATATGCGGATGATCCCTTACCTATTACGGGTAGTGGCGTAAATGGTGAGCAGGACTTTGATGTACTTGATAAGTCTGATTTCGTAAAAGTGGATGCTGCGGGCGATTATTACTGGAACGACGAGTTCTTATTTGAAACCGATCCGACATCAACAATGATGGCCAACCGTGAAGCCATGTGGCAGCAGATAGATATGAAATTACAGTCGGGTGCGTTTGGTCAGTTAGGTTCTCTTGAAACCATGAGATTGTATTGGTCGCTTATGGAGAAGAACCATTATCCGAACGCGGGTGACGTTCTTTCACAGATAGAAATGATGATAGCAGAACAGCAACAGATGGCGGCACAAATGCCAATGGAAGGAGTACCGAATGAAATGCCCGTTATGCCAAGTGGAAATGCGGATATCCCTTTCGCGTAATGTCGTGGAAAACGATGATACGCCGGATGTCGAAACAAAACTCTACATAGAGCAGGAACTTATGTGCATGAATAGAAACTGTGCGAACTTTGAGAAGACGGTTCAAACAGTCAGAAATGAATTACCAATAAGCTAAACGAAGGACTCATAGTAGTCCTTTTTTAGTGCATAAATCACGCATCAATAGCGAAAAAATGAGAAAGGAAAATTGAATATGGAAAAGAAAAATCTTCTTGATCTTAACTTACAACTCTTCGGAGAGGAAGGAGAGGTCGCAGACGCAGAAGTGTCGGAAGCCGTCGAACCGACAGAAGAAACTACCGAGGCAGAAAGTGAGGAAACAGTCGAAAACGAGGGAAACGACGAGCCCGCCGAACAGAGTGCCGAGGACAACGCACGTTACGCTGCTATCAGACGTAGGGCGGAAGAGGATGCCCGTAGGAAATACGAAGGCATGATAGCCGAACGAAATCAGCAGATAGCAGCAATGTGTCAGGGTGTAACACATCCTACAACGGGAAAGCCCATCAATACTGTTGACGAATACTTTGACGCTTTGCGTATTCAGCAAAGGCGGGTGCAGGAAGCAGAGTTGCAGGAAAAGGGCATCGATCCGTCGTTAATCGACAAAATGATCGCACAAAACCCCGTAGTTATGCAGGCTCAACAGGTGATAAATCGCACAATGGCGAACGAAGCCGAACAGAGAGTGCAGAACGACCTTGCCGAGTTAATGAAGATCGATCCCAGTATCAAGGGTATTCAGGACTTGGCTAACCTTCCGAATTTCAACGACATGATAACGCTTGTTGAAAGAAACGGATTGTCACTCGTTGATGCATACAAGGCTTGTAATTTTGATGCCTTTATGCAACACACCAACGATGTGGCAAGACAGCAGGCAATCAATCAAATGAGGGGAAAGGCACATTTACCGAGTCAGCCTAGTGGCGTGGCTACGGAAAACGACGATGTTGAAGTGCCGTCAGAGATAATGAGTTCTTGGAAAGCGGAAGGAAGGACAGAAAAACAGATACGCGAACTGTATAAATCAGTCGCAAACAAACTACATCTTAACTGAAAGAGAGGAAAGAGATATGGCATTTGAGTTTTTAAGAAGCGAGAATAGTGCTTCTCCTATCGAGAAAGAACTTGTCGCTACGAACGCTGTAACGTACAAACACGGTTGCCTCGTTGCCTATGGTAGTGCTGGCACAGCCGTAACAACATCAACTAATCCTGAATTTGTTTACACGGGTAAAGATACCGTAGCAAAGACCGGGGACAAACTTGCAGTTATCCCTGTTCTCCCTGAATACGAATGGGAATCATATCCTAGCGCAGACAGTTCAGCACTTAAAGCCGGAGCAAAAGTTACCACTAACGGTGAACAGCCCACGGCTACTACTGCAAGCGGCATCTTCCAGCTTCTTACGGACGGTGCGGTTACAACTAGCAAGGTAGTAGGAAGATTCGCATAAGAAGGGGGGAATAAGAAATGGCAGTAACATTTAGTAAGCACGGCGGACTGAATGATGAGGCTTGGAAAGTTATCGATACCGAACTTTCAATGGTCATTCAGGACACAGATACAGAAAAGAATAAAGATGATGAACTTGTTAAGGCACTCTTTAACGTAAAGTCTTCAAAGAAATTCGGTGAGAAGCAGGGTAGCATGACCGAGTTTGGTAACTTTGAGGCTGTATCGGAAGGCGATAACGGTATTGCTGATGATTACCAGATGGGCTTCTCAAAACTGATCGAGCACGTTCAGTTCATCAAGACCTTTACTTGCACAAGAGAAGCAAAGGACGACGGCAACATCGACATGATGAAGCAGACGGCTGCTAACTTTGTTAGAGCATACAAGAGATCGAGAGCGCAGTACGCTTCTGACTGTCTTGTTACAGAAGGTACAACATTCCTTTATGGCGGAAAGTCTTATGACAAGACAACCGGCGACGGAAAGGCTCTTTTCGCAACCGATCACCCCGGCAAGAAGACGGGTGTTGCGGTACAGTCAAACGTATTCACGAACGACTTTGGCGCAAACTCAACAATGCTTTACACACTTGCTAATAAGGGACGTAACTTTAAGAACCAGAGCGGTAACGTAATGGGTTATACGTTTGATACAATCGTTATCCCCGGCAACGCTCCGGCACTTGAAGACCTTATTAAGAGGATCATACACTCGGATCAGATCGTTGGTTCAAACTTCAACGATGTCAACACCCAGAAAAACGGATGGAAACTTATCGTTGACCATCGTTGGGAGAACACGCAGACGAAAGTTCCTTACATTATAATGTCTTCTGAAGCACTCAAGGAACTCAACGCAGGCGTATTCTACGACAGAGTAGCACTTGACGTTGCTAACGAGGTTGATAACAAGTCCAGAAACCTTGAATGGAGTGGATATGCTCGTTGGAGCGCAGGCTTCTATGATTGGAGAGCGTTCATTCTTGGTGGCGCACAGAGCGGTACAACTATTTCGTAATTTGAATCAAGCCATCGCCCTTCGGGGCGGTGGCTATTTTAAAGGAGAGAATAATGATACCAAAGGGAATGAAAGTAGGCGACACCTTTGAAGATGGTGGCGTTATGCACAAAGTTCTTAAAGTTGTCGGCGAGGACTACGAAAGCATAGTCATTGATGGTGACATTGTGAAAGAACCTACGATAGAGAAAGCCGAGGATGATTATATGTCACTTCCTTATGCACAGTTGAAGAAACTTTGCGCAGAGAAAGGACTTGACGCAACGGGAACAAAAGCAGACCTTATTGCAAGGTTAGAGGGATGATATGAGTACATGGTATGATTTAAAACTGGCAACATTACAGAAAATGTTTGCGGCAGACAATGTAATAGTAACGGATGAATCCACAATGGGTTATATCTATGCTATGCCCCAAGCCGCAAATGAAGGACTGGCGATGCTTGCTACGGCAGGAAAGTTTGTCACGAAGTCTGTAAAGATATCACAGATGGACATTCGTAATCTTCTTCCCGAGGCCACGTCTAATCCTATCCATGAATTTTCTGATAGTTATTCATACCAAGCAGACGAAGGACAGTCCTTCTATTTTGAGGTATCGGGACAGGGTACTTGTACCATTTATGTTGACGATATCGTTTTTGATACCATAACCATTGACGTTAAAGGTTATGAAGCATTTAAGGGACTTATAACTAATACTGACCACAAACCAGTCAAGTTTGAGTTCACAACATCATATCCAATGGGCTTAAAGAACATAGCCATTTATAAAGAGTCGTTTGCTGACGCTGATAGTGTCGTGCCGTTCACGGACAAGATAAAGTACGATATGTCGGCATTAGCAGAAGACTTTTACATGATTGATCCGCAGGGTATTTACTTTGAGGGTGCATATCAGAAATATCTCCAAACATCAGACTTTTATCAGGAAGGCACAAAGACTCTTGTACTTGACCGTGATATGATCGGAAACTTTACGATCTATTATAGGGCTTATCCAGTCCAAATTACGGCAGATACAGAGGACACCTATGAATTACCTATCGATCCAGAGGTTTACGCGCTTTTACCCATTTATATGGCTTCACAGCTATATAAGGACGACGACCTGGGCATTAGTACCTCTTACCGCAACGAATACGAGGTAGGATTCGATAGGCTTGTTAATAGTGCCAATCTTTCCGCATTTGAAGAGTTTACAAGTGAGAGTGGGTGGATTTAAATGGCTGTTTCCTTTAAAGTTCCAAGCAGTCCTAAAAGGAATGTATTTGCAATAGAGAATTTTCTTGGCGTTGACCTTACGAATAGCGGTTCGTCTATTGATGAAACACGTTCACCGAACGCCGAGAATATGGTTCGTTATGTGCCGGGGAAAGTGCGCAAACGTACAGGATATGTTAAAGACGTTTTATTCGGCAAGGATGTAAATGTCAACTACGCCAAGGGTACGTCTTCGATAGAAAAGCAGTTCGTAATAACAGAGGATGACGTCGATACTTGGATTAAGATTTACGATCCAATAAAGAAGATGGTCAGCAAGGATGGTAACGCCTATGACCTCTACTTTGAATTTGACTACAAGAGCGCAGAAGATTTTTATTGTAGCAATTCAAGTATGCTTGTCAGTGCAAGCCCTGATGAATGGACACATTACAGTTATATACTTCATTTTCAGGCTGCTGGATATCTTACCTATATCGGACTCAAATCTGCATTACCGCAGGAAATTTATATCAAAAACTTCTCCGTAATGTACGGCAAGGATGCTAACTACAAGTGGAGTCCCGCGCCCAACTACTTTGTTGAGAGGACTAACAACGATCCTGTTTATGGCGTTCACGTTGGAAAGACGGGAACATTTGAGGGCAATAGAGTTGTTAATGTCAACAGGGCATTATTGACATCTGACACTTTTGCAACATTCACAGTTGACGATTCCGCGTATTTAAAGATATATGACATAGCCGATACAATACCGGAAGGTCAAACGCTCTATGTAGAGTTTGATTATACGGTCAATGGCGATGACGTTAAGGTTGAAGTCGGTGGAATACAATACAATACGCAGAATATAAGCCAAACAACCGTAACAGAACATTTTAGCAATAGTTTTGTGATACCTCACACATATTTGTCAATGGTTAGACTCAAATGTGTTACAGGCGGTAATGCAACCGTGCAGATTAAAAACCTATCCGTTATGTATCAGGTAGATCAGGAAACCTACGACTGGACGCCTGCCCCCGAAGATAACGGAGAAGAGTTCCCTCTTGGTGACATATATCTTGTTGGTTCAAAGAACTATGCTATATCTGAATCTTTTGATAGTGCAGATATGGCAACAGGCGGCTCATTAAGCAAATGGTTTCAGATAGAAGATGCATCTAGCCACGTTGAGGATTTCTGTCATATTTCATTTGACATTCATACGTCCTCGATGTACCCGCTTGTAAGTGTAAAGGTAAGCCTTATTGATGACGGCGGACTTGTTCACGATATCATTATTTCTAATGAACACTTAACAAGTAAACATTTCGACTTGTATGTGGGAACTAATTTATCATCGGGATATTTTAAATATATAGCCGTTGATTATGTCGTTGATCCCGGCGGCACTTGCTGGACTTACATCTCAAACATTCAGGTTAATGAGGTCACACAGAGGTCATCATATGATATATCTCCGAAGTGGTATGTTTATCACGTCGGTACTGATTTCTATTTAAGGGCATCTAACTCAACCGATTTTATAAAGGTTTATACAAGTGCAAATCAGCACCTTTCAAAGTCGTGGCAGTTTAATAAGAACCTTTACATCCTTGACGGAAAAGATATTTATTCATATGCAATCGGTGACGAAACGGTAACGCCCATTGGAGAAGACAACGGATATATACCGACACTCACGATAGCAAAATCCCCATCGGGCGGGGGAGTGGCATATGAACCACTTAATATGCTAAATCCCGGCTTCTATGAGTTATTTCAGGGGACAGCAAATACTATTGAATATCATTTATCTCTTTCAAACCTTGATTCCACAACCATTAAAGCGTGGGTTATGAACGCTAATGGTGGTTGGGTTGAAAAGTATGAAATGACCGATTTTAAGGTCAACAGAGGAAACGGCGTTGTCCTGTTCAATTCGGCGCCGGGAGTTCCGCCGATTACCGGAGAAGATAACGTAAAAATCTTGGCATATAGGACAGTGCCGGGTTATAGAGAGAGAATAACAAAGTGTACTAATGGTACATTGTTTGGTGTAGGCGGTGCAGAAGACCGTCTATTTTTGACGGGCAATCCCGATTATCCGAACTGGGATTTCTATTCGGAGCAGTACAATCCGACTTATTTCCCTGACACTGGATATTCGGCACTCGGATCGGAGCAGTCGGCTATTGTCGGGTATGCACTTGTTAATAACTACCTTGCAGCGTTTAAGGATGGATTTGATACGTCACAGTCGGTGTTCATCCGTGAGGGCGACCTTGTTGTAACACAGAAGACAGTCGGCGGTGAGTCATACGAAGTATCAGAACCCGCATTTAAGCTGATAAATACCTTACAGGGTAACGGAGTTATAGCGCCTTATGCATTTGGATATCTGACGACAGAACCGTTATTCCTTACAAAGTCGGGCATATATGCGATCACGGCGCAGGATATCACGGGTGAGAAATATAGTCAGAACAGATCGTTCTATCTGAATGGATGGTTGACAAAGGAAGACAACCTTGAAGATGCGGTAGCAACGACATTTAACGATATGTACGTCCTCGCCTTAAATAATCAGTTGTATATCCTTGACGGATTGCAGGCAACAAGAACGGACAAATCAGAGCCGTATGCTACAAGACAGTATGTAGGTTTCTATTGTAAAGACGTTCCGGCAATCACGTTATGGACGGATAACGATTCGTTGTGGTTTGGTACGGGCGACGGAAAAGTATGTTTCTTCAATAACGATATAGAAGCTCTTGAATCCTACAATGATGACGGAGAACCGATTTATTGTTGTTGGGAAACGCCCGATCTTGACGGCAAACTGTTTTATAAGAATAAAACTTTCAGATATTTCGCAATCAGAATGATGAATGTTTTGAGAACATCGGTTGCATTGTGGTCTGAAAAGTTAGGTGCTTGGACGTTCATTAAGGAAGATAGAACAGCCGGACTAACATTCGACTTTGAAAATATCGACTTTGAAGCGTTCTCGTTCAGTACAGACCGTTCGGAGAAAGTCGTTCATACCAAAGTCAGGGTTAAGAAAGTTGATAAGGCTCGTTTCAGAGTTGAGAACGGCAAGATAAATGAGCCGTTCGGTTTAATTGATTTGGCTCTTGAATATGTAGAGAGCGGAAACTATAAGGGGTAAGATTATGGGTTTTACAAGAATCAGTAATGCTTCACTAAATTCAAGGGGTGCAACGACACTTCCTAACCAACCGCAGATAAGCGCAGCAGCATTGAAGCAGGAGTTTGATGCTCCTGCTAAAAATGTTGTCGCTCCGGCGGTCAATAATCTAATGGATGAATTAGAGGCATCCACGGGCGCGGGGAATATCGGGGCGGTAGCACCGACCGGAAGAACCGGATCAACTGTTCAGGGTGTGATCAATTCGGTGTCGGGTGATTTGGCGACACTTGAAGCGGCGGCAGGAACAGCGATAGCAGATGCGCACACACATTCCAACAAGGCTCTTTTGGACACATATACACAGACGGAAGAAGACCTTGCAAGTGCCGTTGCTGATGACCACACACACTCAAATAAGAGTTTGCTTGATAGTTACGACCAAACAAATGCCGATATCAAGCAGGCGGTCACAGATGATCATACGCACTCAAATAAGGCACTCCTTGATACATACACGCAGACGGAAACGGATTTAGCGGATGCGGTGTCGAAGAAACATTCGCATAGTAACAAGGCTTTGCTTGACACCTACACCCAAACCGAAACGGATTTAGCCGACGCAGTATCGAAGAAACACGCACACTCAAACAAGAGTCTTCTTGATACTTATACACAGACGGAAACAGATATAGCAGATGCGGTTAGCAAAAAGCATAGTCATTCTAATAAGTCTGTAATCGACGACCTTTCGGATGACGGCGCAGGCAATCTTCTGTATGACGGAAACCCTGTCGGTGGCGGTACAGTAGATGATGCGTATAAGAGCGTTAAGGTTGACAGCACAACTATAACGGCAAGCGGAGAGGACACACTTGAATTAGAGGCTGGCGCAAATGTAACGCTTACGCCCGATAGTGTAAACAAGAAAGTCACAATAGCCGCAAGCGGTGGAACGCCCGACGCTTACAAGATTATTGAATCGGCAGGCTCAACATTCACGGCAAGTGGAGCAGATACATTTAAAATTAATGCAGGCTCAAACGTCACGATAACCGCATTGTCAAGTCCCGATAAAGGTATTCAAATAAGCGCGACGGGTGGTGGACAGTCAACTGGCGATATGCTTATGACCGATTACGACTCGCAGGGCGACGTTAAGACGGCAGGCGGTATTGATGCATATGTTAGCGCGGAGATAGGAAAACTTGACGGAACTGTATCGGGTTCAGCGGGGACAGGCAAAACGCTTTCGGCTTTTTCACAGACAGACGGTAAAGTATCTGCTACGTTCTCTAATATCAGCATAACAAAATCCCAAGTTTCAGACTTCCCGACATTGGCGGCAGTCGCAACAAGCGGTAGTTATAGCGACCTTTCCAATAAGCCGTCTATTCCGACAATCACAGATACCTATGACGGAACATCATCAAACGGTATGAGTGGTAAGGCTGTCAAGAGTGCGATAGATGCTCTTGACGTAACAACCACGGGCGCGGCGACAAACAAGACGATTACGGCACTCACACAGACAGACGGAAAGATTGCAGCGACATTCCAAGATATAAGCATAACGAAGTCGCAGGTTTCAGACTTCCCGACCATTCCAACAGTAAACGATTCAACGATCACGATAAAGCGGAACAGTAGCACAACGGTTGATTCATTCACAACAAATGCAAGTTCTGCAAAGACAATAACATTGCCGCTTGATGATTGGACTTCCGCAGTACAAGTTGATAACAATAACCAAGTAACATTCACGGGATTAAATGATGCCTATGGGTACGACTTGTATTGCGAAAATAAATTAATAAGCGTGACGGCTTTGACAATAAGCGGTAGCGGCACGAATGTAACGGCGGTTTATACAGTAAGCGGAGCAACAGCAGGAACAGATTACTGCAAATTGAGAGTATTAAAGTAAAGGAGAAAAGATTATGGAACAGAACTATGTTGTATTTTACAAGATTCACGATTCAAAGGCAGGAACGTGGGCTAATCAGGCGGTTGCACAGTATGATGATTATTACACAGCCGTTGCGAAGTACGGTTCAGAAGTAGCAAGACTTATCAATGTAGCGGATTATGATTTTGTCCTTGTTTACCTTATGGACACATACGGGAATATCAAGCCGAGCGATAAGCAATGGAGAGATAGCCGTGTTGCACCCGAACCGCCCGAACCCAACGAGGAATAATTGTCGGTAACTAAACGGATAACGCAGAAGTTTAAGGAGATAAATTATGTGGCAAAGAGCGATAAGTAGTGCAGGTGGGGGGGGTACTAGCACCCCGCAAGTCTTGGCTTTTACGGCTTCATACGTCCTTTATAATTCAGACGGTTGGAAATCGACAGGAATAAAAGCGACAGACGCAAGGAGTTTGGTTTGGAACGGTTACGCCCTTTTTGAAAACGGTACGTTGATAAGTTCAAGTTTTCAGAATGGAGCGTCATATACCATTAATGCTAGGGTTAATTCTAGTACGGGATATATAGAATTACATTTGAATAGAACAGACCAATTTAATTATCTTGGTGGTTCGCTATACATTTTCAGTTAAAATCCGCACTCTTATCTATCGGGTGCGGTAGATAGGAGATATTATGCTACAAAGGGCAGTTAGCGCAAGCGGTGGCGGTAGTGGTGCAATAAAGAGAGAAGAAAAAACCATAACAAGTGGCACTTCCCTTTCTATCAAAACCGAAAATATAACAGTAAATTTTTCCGTTACAGCAAATCCGATTCAGAGTAACGCTTGGATTGGCGGAGCGTGGATTTCGGTGTATGAGGGTGTTTTGAATGGTCAATGGTCGGGATATTTCAACGTAACCTATACGAACAATGTATTAACCGTAACGCATACAAACGGAAATTTATTTAATATGATATTATTCGGGGATTATGAAATACAGATATAACTCTTGCACTAACTGAAACCGTAATCGAAGTAGACTATCGACAAGAGATATGATATAATCTCTATAAAGCAAAGTTGAACGGGCGAACGCTATGACGGTTAGCAATCAACCAGCCAGCAATATCGGGGCATAAACCGAGTATAACAATGCAATCCGTCAATAAAAAGTCGGTAGGTGTCTATCGGCTTTTTAGTTTGTAACGATACCGCAGAAGATTATATTGCAAGAAACTTACATTATATTTTCGCAAAACACTCATTTTTGATACTTTTCCCGATTTATATTGTAAGTTTTGAACATTTTAGCATCCGACTAGGGTGCTTTTTTATTGGAGAAAACAATGGATGAATTTGTAACGAAAGCCGTACACGACGAGTTTGCGCGACGGATAGATGAAGAAAATGACAGGCAGAATAAACGCCTTTCTTTGTTGGAAGCAGGACAAGCGCAGATAACCGAACTCGTTGCTACGGTGAAAGTGTTAGCCGTGAATATGGAGAATATGGCAAAGGAACAGGCTAAACAGGGTGAGCGTTTAAAGGACATTGAGGGCAAGCCTGCTAAACGCTGGGAAACTCTTATTGCCTGTATCATCACTTGTTTGGTCACGGCGGCTATGGCGTATTTCCTCAAAGGATGAAAGGAGATTGATTATGAAAATGTCGGACAAGGTTTACACAATTCTCAAATATCTTTGCCAGGTTTTTCTTCCTGCATTAGCAAGCCTTTACTTCGGACTGGCGCAGATATGGAATCTTCCTTATGCGGAACAGATTGTCGGTTCAATCGCTTGTATCACGACCTTTATCGGAGTGCTGATAGGGATTAGTTCGTACAACTACTACAAGGAGTCAAAGAATGTCTAGGGCAGATACGTTGAATTTCATACAGCAGATAGCGCCCCTTATAGTCGCAGAGGGAACGAAACGCGGGTATCGGATTTTCTCAACCGTAATTGCACAGGCAATCATAGAAAGCAATAGCGGTAAATCGAAATTGAGTCAACCGCCGAACTACAACTACTTCGGTTTGAAGTGCGGTTCAGCGTGGTTGCTTGCAGGAAAACCGTCCGTGAATATGAAGACTAATGAGGAATTTACCATTGGCAAACTAACACAAGTCAATGCGTATTTCCGTCGTTACTCTAATATGGCAGACGGCGTTAAAGGATATTACGATTTTATATCCACTAAACGCTATGCCAACCTTAAAGATGCCGTGACGTATCAACAGTATGCGGAGTTCCTAAAAGCCGACGGCTATGCGACTTCAAGTTCCTATGTGAATACCCTGTGCAATACCGTGACGACTTACGGATTGACGGCTTATGACGGCGTTCTTCCTCAATGGGAAGTCGGGCGTACATATATCACTACACAAGACCTCAATGTTAGACGTGAACCGAACGGCGCTTATCTTCCGTTTGATGAACTTACGCCTAACGCTAAAAAACACGCCAAGAAAACTACGGCGGGTAACGCAGTCCTTGAAAAAGGAACAGAGGTCACGGTTAAGGAAATCAGAATGACAAAGACTTGCACTTGGTTACGCATACCTAGCGGATGGATATGCGGTAAGAACAGTAAAAACACTTACGTTATTTAAGGGGGTAGAGAAATGGCAACAACAAAATTGCCGGCAGCGAACAACGCAGCCAATTATCTGAATTATGGAACTGTCAGAACGGCAGCACCCATGACTGTATCAAGCGGCCCGATCACGGTTCAGCATTTGAATACTAGGGATCGAGGATATTCTAATTCTATGGACGGCACATCGGGAAGAAGCGACTCCGGTGGAACGGTTAAAGTAGATACGGATAAAGCAAATACCGCAAGAAAGACGGGGGACGTAAGGAGTACCGGCGGTTCTCGTTCTACGGGTTCAACCGCAAGTTCAAACGCAGGAAACGCATATAACGCTCTTTTGGCGGCATATCAGGCACAGCAGAGCGACTATGACAATTACCTTGCTGAAATGAGGGCGGCGGCACAGAACGCTTACGACAGAGGTATGAACGCATTGAATAGTGCATACGACTCACAGTTGTCTTCCTTGTCAAATAACCTCAACGAAACAAGGAATCAGCTTTCCAATCAGTACAACCGTTCAAAGCAGAGCATTACTGATGATGCGGCTGGTTCTTTACGTCAGGCATACATTAACAAGATGCTCTCGGAGAGAAATCTCGGTCAGCAAATGACCGCACTCGGACTTAACGGCGGTGCAACCGAAACTACCCTTGCAAATATGCTCAATAATTACGGCAATGCCCGTAACAATATAAACACGACACAGAATAAAAACCTTGCAAACCTTGAAGGTAATTACTCGGATAATCTGTCACAGGCAATGCAGGCATACAATTCGGCGGTTGCTAGTGCAAACTTGCAGAAAGCAACGCAGGCAATGAACCTTGAAAATGCTCTTGCTAATAACCAGATTTCCGCACTTGGCGATTATCAGTCGCTTATGGCTAATAGGAATAGTCAGTATCTTGATCTTCTCAAAGCGGCGATTGCAAACGGGGCATCGTTCTCGTTCGATCCCACATCAGCAAATAACGCAGTTAAGGGTATTGCGGTTCAGCAGGCGGCTAACCCGACTCTTGAAACCAACTATCAGGCGGTACAAGACCTTCTGAATAGTCTTCCCGGTTCAAATTCACCGGGTATCACGGTTCTGAATCAGGCGGCAACAAGCAATCCGTATGCTTATATTTTAAATCAGTTATTAAATCAGCAGAAAGGGGCGTAAAAAATGGCAAAAGTAAAAAAGTATTCTGACGACAACGTATCAATGAGATCGGTTTGGGACGATAGTGGAGATAAAAGATACGGCTTCGCTAGTAAGGATAAGGTGGGCGATAGAACACGGTATGGTGTTGGTATCGACAACATGGGCAACCCGTATCGTGGCTATTATGAAAAAGATGTAAACACACCTCTTGGAACGCTTGATTATGGTTATGACGGCGATACAGTTTTTGGTGGAATCACGCCTAACCTTTCCATACAGAATTATCCTGGCATGGCGGCTCTTATGTCTGGGAACAACCGTTTAGGTTTTGTTAATAGTATGCCTAATGGCGGTATTAATGTCGGCATAGACAACGTGGGTAGTCCTTATCGCGGGGCATACGACGGGCAGATTAACACACCGTTAGGACAAGTTGGATATGGTTATGACGGTGACACAAGTTATGCAAATGTTTCACCTAATTACTATATGCAGGCACTTGCAAACCTTCTTATGAATAGATAAAAGGACAATCAAATGGCACGGAAACGTAAAACCGATAGCACTACAACGACAACAACTACTAAACGTCCCAAAGAAAAAGGCAATTTTCTTTCTGATGATGCCTTAAATGCGCTTGAAAGTGGGACTTATGGCGAAAAGTACGGAAGAAAAGCAACGTCTTTCAAGTCGGAAGACCAGACAAAGATTGCAAATCCGTTACCCGTACTTAATGGGGTTCTTGATTCGGAGTCGTATCAGACACCCGAGTGGCAGAGCCGGTTTAGTAAAGCAAAACAGTATCAGCAGAATCTTCAAGATGAAGCTAATAAATACACATGGAACGAGGAAGCGAGGGCAAATAATACCCTTGATAAGAAAGATCAGGGTTATCTGCAAAGACTCGTTGACCGATTTGGGGATGGGGATTTAGTTCGTTCTTCTCTTACCGAAAGCAAAAAAGCAGACTGGGAAAAGAAATACGGCAAATCAATAGACCAAATCTATGATGATTTTATTGCGGATCAGGGCAACATCAAAATGGAACGTGGTAAGGCTCACCCTATTTTGTCGGAACTTGGTACGTTAGCGGGTAATATTCCCGTATCATTAAGTGCCATTCCTGCTATTGTTGCAAATCTTATTGCACCCGACAGCAAGATTGCAAAGCAGACAGAAGAGGCAAGGCAGAAAGCCGAAGAGAATAGCCGTTATTTAAGAGCTGGAGTTAAGGAACGTACTGGCGATAAGGGTGATAAAGTCATTGATACAATCAATTCGGTTGGCGACAGAATGCTCCCGACCTTATTAGGTAATGCCGTCGGTGGAAATGTAGGCGGTGGCATCCTCGCAGGAATTTCCGAAGCCAACAAGAAGATGGAAGACTTACGCACACGCCCTATGACGGATCAGGAAAGGGCAAAGTCTGCACTTGGCTACGGTGCGGTAGAAGGACTTGGAACAGGTCTTACTGTCGGTGCGCTTGATTGGCTACCCAAAGCAAAAGGGGCATTAGGTGTTGGTCGTAATATCATTGCCGGAGCTGGTGGTGGCGGTATTGAAAACTATTTTCAAGAAGGTATTGAGCAGGGACTCGATCAAGTTATCAACGGTGAAAATAGCGAAAGAGAACTCCTTAAAGCCTCATATATGCTACAAGGCATGGATGAAATGTCTGCTACGCAAAAGGTTGATGATGATATGTCAAAGCGTAAAGGGCAGGCATTCTTGACGGGTGCGTTGTTTGGCGGTGGCATGAAGACTCTTGGTGAAATCGGAAATGCCTATAAGAATAGCAAACTCAAAGGACTTGAAGAAACCGTTGATGAAGCTGCTCCCGAAAAATTACAAGCAGATGTGGAAAAAGCACCCACAAAAACATCTGAAAAATTACAGACAGAACCGGGAAAAGTAGAGGACGTAATAGAGGACATTGCACCTGAAACGCCCGGACGTGCTTATACACCCGACGAGGTAGCGGAGATTAGTGATTATGCCGCTAAACGTGATGCTATTCGTGCGGAAATGGATAAGAACGTCGATATGTTCAATCCTGATTCCATGAAGAAATTAAACGACTTACGAGAGCAGGGTAAGGCTATGGATGCGGAGATAGCAGAAAAATACCCTGAACTGTTTAATGAAAACGGAAAGTTCACGGGAATACCTGAACAGAGTGCAGAAATTCCAGATGCCGATGTAAAAACTCCAATCGCAGAAGCACCCATAGACAATGTTGAAAAGAGTGCGACTCCTGCTAATGGGGAAGAAAAGATACGTTCGTTCTCAAAGCGTGGAGCTGCCGATGAAACACTCCCCGATGAAATTAGGGAAACGTTATCGGAAGATTATTACAATGTAGTCCGTAATAAAGACGTAGAAGCAAGAGTAGATAAGTTATTTGATCCTGAAAATATTACGCAGACACGCTCTAACCTTGATCGTGCGATACAAGACCACGATCCGGCTGCACCATTATTAGGTTATCGTCTTGCTAAATCATATATAGATAACGGTGATTACGATGCTGCTACTGATGTATTACAAAATGTAAGTTCCGAACTTACCAGAATGGGACAGTTTACGCAGGCGGCTAAACTTGCCATGCTCCAAAACGATCCTATGGCAGCAATGCGCTCATATATGCGTGACCTTGAAAAACTTAATGAGTGGGGCAGCTCAAAATACAAGAACAAGTGGAAAAAACTTGAACTTTCAGAGGATGATATCAATGCCTTCAATAACATTCAAAAAGGTGATAAGGAAGCTCTTAATGCCTTTATGGATGAACTCAATGATAAGTTTGGTAGGGAAATTCCTGCTAGTCTTTGGGAAAAAGCGGTATCGGCAACCAAGACCTCAATGCTCTTGAATTTAAGGACACAAGGTAGAAATATCTTTGCCAATATGGGTATGCTCCCCGTACGTTCAGCGTCGGATAGAGTGGCTGCGGTTGGTCAGAACATAGCACACCTGATCAACCCTGATATCAAGGTTACACAGTCGCTTACGGGTGGTACGAAAGCACAAAAGGAAATTGCCGGGCAGGTATTTGAGAACCTTAAAGATTCCATACTTGGCGATAACAAAATGAAGGATAGTGTTAAATCCGACATTCTTGCAAACCGTCGTATTTGGAATGATGATTTTATAGGTCGCTTTATTGATTCAAAGACAAACGGTGGTCTGGAAAGACTCAATCAGAAACTTGGTGGCAATGCAAATAAGTCCATGATGGAAACTTTGCAGAACTTTACTTATTGGCTGATGGGCGACTTCGGCGATACTCCGTTTGTTAAAAAGAACTTTGTAAACCGCCTTGCTTCATATATGAAAGCACAAGGCATTGAGAACATAGATGATATTCCCGAAGAAGCAATCAATATCGCAAGGGAAGAGGCATTAAAAGCCACGTTCAAGGATGATAATGCCTTTTCAAAAGCACTCACAAGGGTAAAAAGAGATACTGGAAAATTTGGTGAGGTTGCACTTCCTTTTGTTAAGACACCTGCTAACCTTGCAATGAGGGCGGTCGATTATAGTCCTGCCGGAATTATCAATACTATTAAGAAGGCTAAAAATGGGGCAGATGCAAGTAAGGTAATTGATGAACTTTCAAAGAACCTTACGGGTACGGCCATGATTTATCTCGGCTATAAGTTGAGAGAAAAAGGTCTGTTGAGCGGTAATTACTCCGATGATCCCGATGAAAAGGCATGGCAGAAACAGCATGGTATGCTTGAAAATGCTCTCCATATCGGGGATAAATACCACTCGATAGACTGGATGCAACCGACTGTAACCCCGATGATTCTTGGCTCGGTTATGTACGATGCCTTTGAAAACTCGGACAAGGAAAATGCCGACATATTAAGCGGAATAAACTCGACTTACAAGGGTGGTCTTGCCGTTGCAAACTCATGGTTAAGCACATCGCCTTTGCAGTCACTTACCGATATTTTGGGTGGCAATTCTTATAGTGACGGTGGCATAGCGGAGAATGTAGTAAATGAAATCATTGAATTTCCGCAGAGATTTTTGCCTGCACAGATGGGTGCGGCTGCAAGAACAGTCGATCCCGTTATAAGAGATACCTATTCAAAAGATGATTCTTTGACAGGCATTATAGGTAATCAGATGCGGTCAGCAATGTCAAAGGTACCTGGATTGAGCAAATCCCTTCCTGCTTCGTATGATACATGGGGCAACGAGAGAACAAGAAGCGACTCTACAATGGATGCGTTCATTG
>Ga0310786_10001035_pt1 | contig 44683 bp, 39 predicted proteins | sample AusTroGonzalo_MG_FD_203881 | JGI IMG/M metagenome (GOLD analysis project Ga0310786, IMG submission 203881) | Bovine rumen microbial communities from tropical cattle in Woodstock, Queensland, Australia - Gonzalo_03 (v2) (version 2) | ecosystem: Host-associated > Mammals > Digestive system >...
ACTGAATCAATGGCCGCCATGATATCCGATACGGCGGTTGACTTGCCGACCATATGGATGACCACCAGCAGACAAATCCATTTGAAGACGGACATCAAGAGGAATTTCAACAGGTCATGCAGACTGGTATGCCGGATGATGATATAATGGGTCCGAAGGATCAAAAAGGCCAGCAGGGAAGAAAGGAAAGAGGTCAACATCCAGGTAAAGGCAAACCAGTTCCTGGCGTATATAGTTGACTCCGCCGTAATGTTAGCCGCCCCAAGAACGATGAACGATGCGGTCAGGGACATCATGATATCCCCTGCCAGCACCGTCCATACGGAAAGGTAGGACGTTCGGAAACGGTTGAATTGTTTCTCTATTATAGACATTTAAGACTATTTTGCGTAATATCCCTTACCATAATAACCTTTCCGCCCGTAGCCATAGCCGTAACCATAGGCATAGTAGCGGCGGTGAGACTGGACTTCGGTCCCGTTGAGGAGGACGGAAAGGCCATTGAACTGCCCGTTTTCGTGCATCTCTTCCAGCTCGCTCAGCATACTTCTTTCCAAAAGTCCGACACGGAGCAGGAAAAGCGTACGGTCAGTCATCCGGGTAATCAACTGGGTATCCGCCACCAGGTTGATAGGCGGGCAGTCAATCAGGATATAGTCATAGCGGGAACGAAGCGTTTCCAATGCAGCGCCGAAGGCAGTATCCCCAACCAGTTCAGAAGGGTTCGGAGGGATGGTTCCTACGGGAAGGACATCCAGGCCATTCACCTCAGGGTAGGGACAGATGACTTTATCCAGGGAAGGACATTGTCCGGAGAGGTAATCGGCAAAACCCACGGAGGGGCTTTGCACGAGCGAAGAAAGTGAAGCCCTGCGGAAGTCTCCGTCGATGAGCAGTACCTTCATCTTCTTGATGGCCAGGGTCGCACCAAGGTTCAATGAAACGAAAGTCTTTCCGGAACCGGGGTTGAAGGAGGTCAGCGAAATGACGTTTCCTCCCGACTTGTGGTCCATGAACTCCAGATTGGTACGGATGACGCGGAAAGCCTCATTGATGGAATCCCGCTTCCCGGGCTTGACATAAAGGGCGTACTCGGGTTGCGTATCACGTTTCTTGAACAACTTCTGAAAACCGGTCAATTTCTCCCCGACAAGCGGAATCTCTCCGAGGAAGGGGATGTCCGGAAGGTTGATATCCTTGCGTCCGCGCAACTTCGTGTTCATGGACTCCATCAAATACAGGACGGCGATGGGAATACCCAGAGCAATGATCAGCGCAATCAGCAACATCCGCCGGGTATTGGGATAGGGCGGAACGGAAGCCGCGGTCGGCGAGGTCACCACACGCGTATTGTACGCGGTAAAGGCCTGGGAAAGTTCGTTCTCCTCACGCTTCTGCAAGAGATAGAGGTACAGGGACTCCATAACCTTCTGGCGGCGTTCCACGCTGAGCAGGTACATCGCCTGGTTGGGGTTGTCCGCCAAGCGGGAGGTCGCCTTGTCGGCCGTACGGCGCAGGACCTGCATCCGGTCCTGCAGCACGACGATCTGGTTATCCACGGATTCGCAGATGGCCAGACGCATCGCCTCCAGATTCGTATCCATTTCCATTACAAGGGGGTTGGAAGCCGAAGAACTCGCCACCAGGCTGTTGCGCTGGATCAGCAGGTTGTTGTAGGTATTGATCTGGCCTGTGATAGCCGCGTCGGAAAGACCTGCGGGGAGCGGGATCAACTGACTGCCGTTCACCTTGGAATCCAAATAATTACGGACATAACGGGAAGTGGAGATCTGGGTCTCCAGTTCCTGAATCTGACGGTTCAGTTCCGTAGACTGGCTCATATACATACTGGATGCCGCTGCCACGTCGGGAAGCAGATTCCGGCTCTTGTAGGAGGAGATGTCGCTGTCCACGCCGGAAAGGTCTTTCTCGATGGAGGTCAGACGCTCATTGATGAACATCGAGGTACTGAGGGCCATCTTGTTGCGGTCATCCACCCAGTTGGCATTGTAGGCGGCAATGACACAGTTCAGGACATCGTCCGCACGCTGCGTGGACTGGTCCGTATAGGTCAGTTGCAAGAGGTCGGAGAAATTCTTCTGGTCCACCGCCGTCGTTCCCAGACGCCCGGTGCAGGCCGATGTCGCCGACTCCAGCGAAGTCGTCTTGACATAGACGGGAAAATCCCACTCCCCTTCGAAATAGGGATTGACATCGATGATCAACTCTCCTACGGGCGTGGTGATGGCACTCCCGGGGAGTGCCGAATAACGGGCCTTATCCTTGACTTCCTTTCCATCCAGGCTGTACTCTGCCCCATAGATCTCCAAGTTGCCGTCCTTCCCCCGGGTAATATACCCCTTGAAACTGGGGACATTCTCTTCGTCCGTAAAGCGGATAAAGGCGGGAAGGTCAGAACCATAGAGCATGGTCTTGTGGAAACGGGTATCCTTGAAGTAGGAGTAATTGAGGGAAAGCTGCCGTACCACGTTCAGCATCAGGTCCGGAGAGCGGAAAGCCACGATCTCATTGGAGAGTTTGGAATTCATCTGGGACACGCCGCCCATATTCAGCATGGACTCGAGGTCGCTGCGGCTGCGCGTCGTATTGGTCTCCTTGATGAGGATCGTCGCCATCCGGGTATAACGGGGCGGGGTCTTCAGAATCTTCACCGTCGCGATACCCATCACGACGATAAGGGAAATCACGAACCAATACCAGTTGTCAAGACAAAGCCAGAAAAAGTCCTTGTAACGCTCGATAGGGTCCAGCATGGACTCGTTGCGGTTGTTCACCTGTTCGTTGTTTGCCATATCTTTCAATCTAACTTGTTCCTTTATCTTAATCAGCCCGTGCTATCGGACCAGAGAAGCCACCAGGGCGGTAATGGTCGCCGTGAGGGAAGCTATGGAAACCCAGAACGAAGCGCTCAGCACGTTGTTCCCGTTGACGGTAGACTGACGGGCGCGCATCCTGTTGGGCTCCACATAAACCAGGTCGTTCTGGCGCACGTAGAAGGCGGGAGAACGGAAAACATCCTCGGCACGGGTCAGGTCGAGCACATAGACTTTCCGCTCGCCGTTTTCCTCACGCACCACTTTCACGTTTTCGCGCTTGCCGGTGATGGTCAGGTCGCCCGCCATCGCCAGGGCGTCCAGGACGGTCAGGCCATCCTGGCCGAGCGCAAAGCGCCCGGGGCGGGCGACCTCACCCATGACGGAAACGCCAAGGTTCATATACTCCACGGTCACGACGGGATCCTTGACCAGGTTGCGGTCCTGCAGCACGTTCTTCACGATTTCAGACACTTCCTCGCGCGTATGGCCGGCAATCTTGATCTTGCCCGCCACGGGGAAATCGATGAATCCTTCGGAATCGATAAGATAACCGCTCATACGCTGTCCGCTGGAAGAGGTCTGCGAGTTGGAGCCGATCATCTGCGAAATGTACGGCAGATTGAAGAGTGAAGTCAGGGTAGGATCCTTGCAGGTAACCACAATGGACACCTCATCTCCGGGGGCCAGACGCAGCGCCAACTGCTCGGTGCGGATGGGGTGATAATCAGACTCCGTGTCCTGCAGATAGGACACCTGATTTACTGAAGAGCAGGCCGCAAACACCACGGCTGCACACAAAACGGATACAATACTATTTTTCATACGCTTTTATATATTTTTCGATAAATGAAATGCCAAATCTTGAAAAAGGGAAGCCATAGGGTTTCCGAAGGATACTGGGCGATAAAACGCCAACTGCGAAGCGTCCTGGCAAAAAAGTTACGGGCCGGATTGCCGCCGTTTTCTCCCGTAAGCCGGTCGTCGTAGCGGCCGAAGTTCCCGGCGCGCATGATTTCCCGGAGCAGGAATGCTCCGCGACGGGAGTCGGGCTCCGTCAACATACATTCGCGGGGAAGATTGAATACTTCCCGGAGCACATACATTACCGCCGAGGCGAAGCCGGCCAGATTCAACTTGTCCAGAAAAGCCATTACCTGCCGTTTTTCCTCCTCAGAAGTACCCTGGCGGAGCAAGCGGTCATAATCCATCAGGTGACGCAATCCCACGCCGTCCGTAAAGAGATGGCGGAAAATGTGAATCAGCAGGAAGATTCGGTTATAGGAAATATCTAATACGGGCACCTCCGCGTCTCCGCAGGGAACGGAAGCAATATTCCCCTCCTCTTTCCAGAAATCCCGGAACCAGCGCTGCAAGCGGGCATTGGCGAAGGGATTGTTCATCCAGGTCGGCGTAATATGCACTTCCACTTCCACCCCGTTGATCTTAGCCAGCGGAATATGATGATAATATACTTTGGATGCAGGATTGATTCCCCTGCAGAAGTTGATGATCCACTTCCGGCCGCCTTCCACCCAGATATCCACATCTCCGGCGGAACGAAGATTGGGCACGGGATACAGCGCAGAGGAAGAAATCCCTTTGAGTATAACGCTGCGACAGCCTTCCCGATGGAAGCGTCTTACGGCAGAAAGCGAGGCTTCCGCCGCCATTTCCGAGAAGGAACGGATATACTTGACCTGGGCATAGAATTTCATGGAAATCATCTTTTCCGGCCAGCGGTCATTGGGCAGTTTCTCGATTCCGCCGAAAACCAGGCCCAGCACAGACTGCTGGACGGCCATATCGTAGATGACCTGCCACTCCTGCGCATTCAGTTTCGGGAAATACGTCACTTTCTCTCCGGTTGAAAGCCGGAGCAGTTTGAAGAGTATTTCAGCCATTCTGAACGTGCTCATATCCTTTCCAAAAATGCGGGGTCAATATAGGACGTAGCCACTGCGGCCACGCCGTTCACCGTTACCACCAGCCTCCGGTCCCTCCGGATGCGTTTGACGATGCCTTCCGCTCCCTTGAAGACCCCGTCGGTCACCCGGACCCGGTCTCCCTGATGCCATTCCGCCCTGTCTCCGCCCAGGAAGAGCAGATTCTTGTCCCGGGTGGATGTCACCATCATGAACATCTGCATCTCCAATTCAGGAATCGCCCGTGGACGGGAAGATTCCGGATCGGAATAAACCGTAAAGCGCACCCTTTCCCTGCGGCGTTCATCCAGCAGCCAAGCCGGGTTGCATTTGACAAAAAGCAGGGACGGCACCAGTTGCTTCTCGGTATATTTGACGGTCCCGTGCTCGACGGTCTCTTCCACCTGCATCGGCACATAAGTCTGCCACAAAGCCTCCTTGCAGATGTCCCGGAGGGGGAACACCCGATTATAAAAGACTTTGAGCGCGTACCAGGCAGGTTCCATCGTGAGCATCTATCGGTTTCCGTACATTTCTTCGTAATAGCCTGCATAGGCACCGGAAGTAACGGCATCCAGCCAGGCTTTGTTATCCAAATACCAGCGAACCGTCCGTTCGAGGCCCTGTTCGAAGGTCACGGAGGGCTTCCAGCCCAGCGTATCCCGCAATTTCGAAGGGTCGATGGCATAGCGCAGGTCGTGTCCCGCACGGTCGGTAACGAAGGTGATCAAGTCCAGGTCGGCCCCTTCCGGACGACCCAGCAGACGGTCTACCGTCGCAATCATCAGGCGGATCAGGTCGATGTTCTTCCATTCGTTGAATCCGCCGATGTTATAGGTCTCCCCTGCGGCACCCTGATGGAAAATCAGGTCGATGGCGGCGGCGTGGTCCTCCACATAAAGCCAGTCCCGAACGTTCTCCCCCTTGCCGTACACAGGAAGGGGTTTCCGGTTGCGGATATTGTTGATGAAAAGGGGAATCAATTTCTCCGGGAACTGGTAAGGACCGTAATTGTTGGAACAATTGGTCACCACCGTCGGCATGCCGTAGGTATCGTGGAAAGCGCGGACAAAATGATCCGAAGAGGCTTTTGACGCGCTGTAGGGGCTGTGGGGATGATAGGCGGTATCTTCCCTGAAAAGCAGGTCGCCATAAGGGCCGCGGCCGTCCTTGTCTCCCTCGGGGCGGGTCATTTCCAGGGCCCCGTACACCTCGTCCGTAGAGATGTGATAGAAGAAACAGCCCTCGTATTTGCGCTCCTCCCAGCACAGGCGGGCCGCCTGCAGCAGGGAAAGCGTACCCAGCACATTGGTGCGGGCAAAGGTGAAGGGATCCTTGATGGAACGGTCCACGTGGCTTTCCGCAGCAAGGTGAATCACTCCGTCCACCCGCTCCTGGCGCATCAGGTCATACACCGTCTCGAAATCGCAGATATCCGCCTTGAAGAAACGGTAGTTGGGCGCCTTCTCGATGTCGCGCAGGTTGTCGAGGTTCCCGGCATAAGTCAGTTTATCCAGGTTGATGATCCGGTACTCCGGATACGCCTTCACGAAGCGGCGAACTACGTGGGAACCGATGAATCCGGCCCCTCCGGTAATCAAAATCGAGCGTTTGTATTCCATTGACATGCTTTTATCTGCGGTTTTCCGCCAGGTTCAACAAATATTGGCCGTAAGGGTTCTTCGCCATCGGCGCCGCGATGCGCTTGAGTTTTTCCGCATCGATCCAGCCCTTTTCGTAGGCGATGGCTTCCAGACAGGCGATCTTCAGGCCCTGACGCTTCTCCAGCACCTCCACGAAGACGGAGGCCTCGGAGAGCGAATCGTGGGTTCCCGTATCCAGCCAGGCAAAGCCGCGGCCAAAGGTCTGGACCTTCAATTCGCCGGAGCGCAGGAACTCCTGGTTGACGCTGGTGATTTCCAGTTCTCCGCGCGCCGAAGGACGGATATGCGCCGCCACATCGACCACCTTGTTCGGATAAAAATACAGGCCGACCACCGCGTAATGGGACTTGGGGGCGGCAGGTTTTTCCTCGATGGAAAGGCAGTTGCCCTGCGCATCGAACTCCGCGACGCCGTAGCGCTCCGGATCGTTGACCCAGTAGCCGAAGACCGTCGCCTTGCCCTGCTCTTCCGCCGACGAGACGGCTTCCTGCAGCATCGCACTCAAGCCGTTTCCGTGGAAGATATTGTCTCCGAGCACCAGACAGGCCGCATCGTCGCCGATAAAATCCTTGCCGATGATGAAAGCCTGCGCCAGCCCGTCCGGAGAAGGCTGTACGGCATAGGAGAAGTTTACCCCGTAGTCCGAGCCGTCGCCCAGCAGGCGCCGGAAGGAAGGCATATCCTCCGGGGTGGAGATAATCAGGATATCGCGGATTCCCGCCAGCATCAGCACCGAGATGGGATAATACACCATCGGCTTGTCGTAGATGGGCAGCAACTGCTTGCTGACACCCTTCGTTATGGGATAGAGGCGCGTTCCGCTGCCGCCTGCGAGCACGATTCCTTTCATAGCCTGTCAATGCATTTTTTCAGGGAATCATACCACCAGGGAATCTGAATCCCGAAAGTTTCACGGAAAAGGGTTTTATCCAGCACGCTGTACTGGGGACGGCGCGCCTTGGTGGGGAACTGCTCACTGCGGCAAGGGCGGATGTCACAGCTGTGACCGCCCAGCGCAGCGATGGCCCGTGCGAAATCATACCAGCTGGTCACTCCCTCGTCGGTATAGTGATAAATGCCGTACTTATGGAGCTGTCCGCTGTCCACGATACCCAGGATGGCGGCGGCAAGGTCCGCGGCGGCCGTGGGGCTGCCGGTCTGGTCGAACACCACGTTCAGGCTGTCGCGCTCCTCCGTCAGGCGCAGCATCGTCTTGACGAAATTCTTTCCGAACGGGGAATAGAGCCAGGCCGTGCGCAGGATGATGGCGCCGCAGTTCGAGGCCAGTACGGCCTCCTCCCCTGCCCGCTTCGTCTTTCCGTACGCGCTGAGCGGCCGGACGGGGGCATCCTCCGGTATCGGCGTACAGCCGTCGCCGGCGAAAACATAGTCGGTGGAAATATGCACCAGCACCGCGTTCCTGCGTCCGGCGGTCCGGGCCAGGTTGGCAGGCGCCTCCGCATTCAGCCGCATCGCCAGATCAAAATCGTCCTCGGCGCGTTCGACATCGGTATAAGCGGCACAATTGATGATCAAGTCAACGGACTCCCGGTCTGCAATGGCGTCCACTGCATCGGCATCCAAAATATCCAGCCGTTCCACGGGTAAGCCGGGAATTTCCGAAATATCCGTGAACACAAAACGGTGGGCCGATTCCTGAGCAAGCAATCGCAATTCCCTGCCCAACTGACCATTTGCCCCTGTCACCAAAATATTCATTTTGACGCTTGCATCATATATTCCGACAAATTTACTAATTTTGCGATAAATGACAAAAAAAGAACCGATTGTTTTGTACACCGACGGGGCGGCCAGCGGCAACCCCGGGCCCGGCGGATATGGCGCCGTACTGCTCTGCGGAGGGCTTCGCAAGGAACTCAGCGGAGGTTTTGCGCTTACCACCAACAACCGGATGGAACTGTTGGCCGTCATCAAGGGACTGGAGGCCATCAAATGGGACAGGGCGACCGTGCACGTTTACAGCGACTCCACCTACGTGGTCAAGAGCGTCGAGGAGGGATGGCTGGATTCCTGGATCGCCAAAGACTGGAAAAAGACCAAGAATACGGACCTCTGGCAGCGCTTCGTTCCGCTGCGCGAACGGCACGAGCTGCATTTCCACTGGGTAAAGGGGCATGCCGACAACCCCGAGAACGAACGCTGCGACCGCCTGGCCGTCGCAGCCCGCGAACAATCCGGTCTGCCCGCCGACCCCGGCTACGAAAAACTATTGTGATTTTTTATATCTTTGCAGCATATGAACAAAGCAATTGTAGGCATCACCCAGGGCGATTCCAACGGAATCGGCTACGAAGTCATCATCAAGGCGCTTTCCGATCCGCGCATTCTCGATATGTTCACGCCGGTCATTTACGGCTCCTCCAAACTTTTCGGTTTCTATAAAAAGACCCTGCCGGAAATGGAGCAGCTGGAATGCTACGCCATCAACAGCGCAGCCGAGGCGAAACCCAAGTGTATCAATATCATCAACTGCCTGCCTGACAGCGTTTACGCAGAGCCCGGAAGGGCTACGGGCGAATCGGCAAAGGCGGCCATCGAGGCCATCAACCGCGCGGTTGCGGACCTGAAGGACGGGGCCATCGACACCCTCGTCACCGGTCCCATCGACAAGCGGGCGATGACGGCGGAAGGCTTCGGATACGCCGGCCATACCGACTTTTTCCGGGACGCCTTCGGCGTGAAGGATGTCACGATGCTGATGATCAGCAGCCGCATCCGTCTGGGCGTAGTGACGGGACACATCCCCCTCAAGGAGGTGCCCGGCGCCATTACCCGGGAACGCATCCTGGGCAAACTGCGCCTGATGAGCGAGTCGCTCAAACAGGATTTCGGCGTCGTGGAACCGCGCATCGCCGTCCTCAGCCTGAACCCGCACAGCGGTGACGGCGGACTGCTGGGCAACGAGGAGCAGGAGCTGATCATTCCGGCCATCAAACAGGCGACGGAAGAAGGCCTGCTCGCCTTCGGTCCCTTCTCCCCCGACGGTTACTTCGGGCTTTCCCATTACGAGCATTTCGACGCCACCCTCGCGATGTACCACGACCAGGGACTGGCACCCTTTAAGACCATCGCTTTCGACGACGGGGTGAACTACACCGCAGGACTGCCGGTCGTGCGCACCTCCCCGGACCACGGCACGGCGCCGGACCTCGCAGGAAGAGGCGAAGCCGACGCCCGTTCCATGCGGGCCGCCATCTTCGCCTCAATCGATATCCTGAACCACCGCAGACGGTGGAAGAAGTTACAGGAAAACAAGCTGGCTATATAAGCCCGCCCTCCGGTTCGAAATAATTGATCCGCATCGCGCGCTTGACCTCTGCAAGGGTCTGCGCGGCGACGGCGCGTGCCGCCTCGGTCCCCTGGCGGAGCACCTCCACCACGTAAGGGAGGTCCTGCTCGAAGCGGGCCCGGCGTTCGCGCATCGGCTGCAGGGTGTCCTGCAGCACAGCATCGAGGAAATTCTTCACCATCACATCCCCCAGGCCGCCGGCACGGTACTGCGCCTTCACTTCGTCCAGATTATGGAATTCGAAGGAAGCCTTGCGGCCCTGGAAACAGGCACCGAACTTCTCGAAGTGCTCGTCCCGGCAGAAAGCGTCCAGATAGGTAAAGACAGGGTTCCCCTCCACCTTGCCCGGGTCGCTGACCTGCAGGTGGTTAGGGTCCGTGTACATCCCGCGCACCTTGGCACTGACGGTCGGCGCATCGTCGGAAAGATAGATGCAGTTGCCCAGGCTCTTGCTCATCTTGGCCTTGCCGTCCGTTCCGGGAAGCCGCATACAGGAGGCATTGTCCGGGAGCAGGATTTCAGGCTCAACGAGCACCGGCGCATAGGTCGCATTGAATTTCCGGACGATTTCGCGCGTCTGCTCGAGCATCGGCTCCTGGTCCTCCCCCACCGGGACGACCGTCGCCTTGAAGGCGGTAATGTCCGCCGCCTGGCTGATGGGATAGCAGAAAAAACCTACGGGAATCCCCGCCTTGTTGTCCTGCGCCACGTCCTCGTTGAAGCCGCGCATCTGGATTTCCGCCTTCACCGTCGGGTTGCGCTGGAGGCGCTGCACCGTCACCAGGTTGTTGTAGAAGAAAGTCAGTTCCGTCAATTCGCTGATCTGCGACTGGATGAAGATATGCGTCTTCGCCGGGTCCAGCCCCGCTGCCAGGTAATCCAGTGCCACCTGCAGGATGCTGTCCCGGATTTTTCCGGGATTGTCGGCATTGTCGGTGAGAGCCTGCGCGTCCGCAATCATCACGAAGATGTCATCGAAAGTGCCGCTGTTCTGCAACTCCACCCGCCGGCGGAGCGAGCCTACATAATGACCGATATGGAGCCGCCCCGTGGGACGGTCTCCGGTCAGTATTACTTTCCTTCCCATCAGTCTTTCACCGCTTTCAGAGCCTCACGGATGCGCGCTTCGATCTCGTCGCAGAGTTCGGTGTTGTCTTTGAGCAACTGCTTGACCGCCTCGCGGCCCTGGGCGAGTTTCTCCCCGTTGTAGGAGAACCAGGAGCCGGATTTCTGGAGGATGTCGAAATCCACGCCGAGGTCCACGATTTCGCCCGCGTGGGAGATACCCTCGCCATAGACGATATCGAATTCCGCCTTCTTGAAGGGCGGAGCCATCTTGTTCTTCACCACCTTCACCTTCGTCCGGTTGCCCAGGGCGTCGTCACCGTCCTTGATCTGCGTGGTCCGGCGCACGTCGATACGCACGGAAGCATAGAACTTCAAGGCATTGCCGCCGGTCGTCGTCTCAGGATTGCCGAACATGATGCCGATCTTCTCGCGCAACTGGTTGATGAAGATGCAGCAGGTACCGGTCTTGGAGATATTGGCCGTCAGTTTGCGCAGCGCCTGGCTCATCAGGCGCGCCTGCAGGCCGACCTTGTTGTCGCCCATCTCACCTTCGATTTCCGCCCGCGGGGTCAGCGCAGCCACGGAGTCGATGACGACGATGTCCACCGCACCCGAACGGATCAGGTTGTCGGCGATCTCGAGGGCCTGTTCGCCATTGTCCGGCTGGGAAATCAGCAGGGTGTCGAGGTTCACGCCGAGGGCCTTGGCATAACTGCGGTCGAAAGCGTGCTCGGCATCGATCATCGCGGCAATGCCGCCGGTCTTCTGGGCCTGCGCGATCGCGTGGATGGCGAGCGTCGTCTTACCGCTCGATTCCGGACCGTAGATTTCGATGATTCGCCCGCGGGGATAACCGCCGATGCCCAGCGCGTGGTCAAGCGCGACGGAGCCCGTCGGAATCACCTGCACATCCCCCTCGGGTTCATCCCCGAGTTTCATGATGGTACCTTTACCGTAATCCTTTTCAATCTTGTCGATGGTCGCCTGCAAAGCCTTCAGCTTCGCAGCATTCACCTCTTTTTGATCCACTTCTTTAGCCATAATATTCTCGTTTTTGTCGTTATTCTTTGTCTCACTTGGAAACCCATTGCGGCAGTTTTCCACCAATAGACAAAGATAGTTAAACTTTTTTGATAAATTTGCAGTGTGAGAAAAAAAGCTTGCGGCACAAGGGTACATTTACCCGGATAGGGTTGCGAAGCAACAAGTACCCGGTGCCGCAAGCTTTTTTCAAGATTACGCTGCAAAGCATTATGAAAAATCGGTTGCTGGGAAAAAATCTGGAAGAGCTGGAGGCGGTGGCCCTCGAAGCGGGGCTGAAAAAATTCGCCGGCAAACAGCTCGCACAGTGGCTCTACGAGAAGAAGACAGGGGATTTTACGGCGATGACGAACCTCTCCGCCGCCGCCCGCCAAACCCTTGCAGAGCGCTGGGAAACCGGCATCCGTCCCTACGAGCAGGTCACCGATTCTGCCGACGGGACGCGCAAATACCTCTTTGCCGTCGAATGCGAACACGCCGGAAAAACCGAGCGCAGCCTCGTCGAAGCCGTGATGATTCCGGACGGAGACCGCCGTACGCTCTGCGTCTCCTCCCAGGCCGGCTGCAAGATGGGCTGCAAATTCTGCATGACGGGCCGCCAGGGCTTTCACGGCAACCTTGACGCGGCGGACATCCTGAACCAGATCGTTTCCATCGACGAAGCGCAGGAACTGACCAACATCGTCTTTATGGGGATGGGCGAACCGCTGGACAACTACGAGCAACTTTCGCGCGCCCTGACGGTGCTGACCGCCCCCTGGGGCTTCGCCTGGAGCCCGAAGCGCATCACTGTTTCCACCATCGGCGTCCTGCCGGCGCTGAAACGCTATCTCGACGAATTCTCCTGCCACCTCGCCGTCAGTCTCCACCATCCCTTCCCGGATGCGCGGGAGACGATGATGCCCGTCCAGAAGGCCTGGCCGGCCGAGCAGGTGCTGGACCTGATCCGCCAGTACGATTTCAGCGGACAGCGGCGCGTCAGCTTCGAATACACGATGTTCGCCGGCTGGAACGACGCTCCCGTCCACGCCGACGCCCTCGCCCGCCTGCTCCGCGGCATCGAGTGCCGGGTAAACCTCATCCGCTTCCACCGCATCCCCGATTTTCCGCTGCAGAGCAGCAGCACGCAACGTATGGAAGCCTTCCGCGACCGCCTGAACCGCAGCGGCGTCACCTGCACTATCCGGGCATCGCGGGGCGAGGACATCCAGGCCGCCTGCGGCATGCTCGCGGGGAAAAAGCGGGAAGAAGGCGAAGAAAAGGTGCTCCAGCATTTCCAGAGCCAATGCGCCCGCCGCGAATACGCCGGCAAGGAACTGCTGCGCAAGATTACGGAACGTCTGGACGGCGATGCCGATGCGGCGCAGCGCGTGCTGGAAGCCCTGCAGAAAGACCGGTATCAGTCCGACGAAAGATATGCCGCCGCCTTTGCGCGGGAAAAAGCGGCACTGACGGGCTGGGGACCCTTGAAAATCCGGCTTGCACTGCGCGCCAAGGGCATTTCCGAGGATCACATCGGGCAAGCGCTCGAGGGCATCGACACGGAAGCGGCGGAGGCGAAACTCGAACGGCTGCTCGCCGCCAAACAGCGTCAGTTGGAAGGCGATCCGGCGGCTCGCCTCAAACTGATCCGCTACGCCCTTTCGCGCGGCTATTCCTACGACGAAATCCAGCATCTAATCCCGTGATTTTTCACAGCGCCCGAGTTTGAGCGCCTGTTCTTCATTGACGATACCGGCTTCCAGCAGGCCCTGCGCCGTCCATTGTTCCCGGGGATGATGGCTGCGGTACAGGCCGATGGCGCGGGCAAGCGCCGCACTGCGCACATCCGGATGCTCCCGGAGCGCCTCCACCTCCCATTCCCAGAAGGGTTTCGCCGCGCAGGAGCCGCAGACGATCAAATCCTTCAGGGCATTGAACTTCTCTTCATCGAAACGCCAGATGTTCATCAACTGCTCCGGACAGGCGTAGCCGCCCAGGGCTTCCCGGTAAGCCACCATCCTCGCCGCAAACCAGGGGCCGATGCCCGGAAGCGCGTCGAAAGCCGCCGAGTCCGCGCGGTTGATATCGGTTTTCGGGATATCGATATAGGGTTCGAGCCGCCGGTACACCGAATCGGAAACGACGTAGGACTTCGCAAAATCGGCTTTCCGACGGAAGCGGCCGCCTTTTTCGCGATAGGCTACGATCGATGCCGCCTGCTTTTCGCTGAAACCCAGCCGCTGCAGGTCCTCGCTGCTCACCGTATTGGGATTGAAGCGGAAATTCTCCACTTTCCGCCGATAATTGCGCAGCACTGCCCTGGCCTGCGGAGCGTGCTGCGAAGGGCGGCGGACCGGCTCCGCGGCGGCAGAGCGGACGGCATCGGCTGACTGATTCTCCTGCGGAACTGCCAGCGGCACATAGACCGTGTCGGGCTTATCCTCGTGGGCGATGATTTGCAGCGCGGCCGCCCGGTGCACGAAGAGGGCGGACTGGTAACCGATGATCAGAAAGGCCAGGGACAGCGCGCCGGCCTTGAAGGCGGTATGCTCACCGTCAGGCTTCTCCTGTTTCCCCATCGCCGTAATCTTTGTATTTATTGCGATGGACCTTACCTTTTTCCTCCGGTTTTCCGCCGACGACCAGCACGATTTCCCCGCGGGGTTCTTCGGCGCGGAAATGCGCCAGCACCTCCCCGATGGAGCCCCGTACGTGCGTCTCGTGCAGTTTGGAGATTTCACGGGCGACGGAGCAGGGACGCTCGTCCCCGAAAACGGCAGCCAGGTCTTCGAGCGTGGCGACGAGCCGACGGGGAGATTCGTAGAAAATCATCGTCCGATCCTCGACAGAAAGTGCCTCCAGACGCGTCTTGCGGCCTTTTTTAAGGGGAAGAAAGCCCTCGAAGCAGAAGCGGTCGCAAGGCAGTCCGGACGACACGATGGCCGGGATACAGGCCGTGGCTCCGGGCAGCGTCTGCACCTCGATGCCGGCTTCGGCGCAACTGCGTGCAAGCAGGAATCCCGGGTCGGAGATGCCGGGCGTTCCGGCGTCGCTGACCAGAGCGATGGTCTCCCCGCGCAACAGTCGTTCCCGGATCATCGCCACCGCCTCGTGCTCGTTGAACTTGTGGTGGGACTGCAACTTGCCCTTGATGCCGAAATGGGCGAGCAGGATGCCGCTGGTGCGGGTGTCCTCCGCAAGGATCAGGTCTGCGGCCTTCAGGACTTCCACGGCCCTGAAAGTCATGTCATCGAGGTTGCCCACAGGGGTCGGGACGATGTAAAGGATTCCGGTCTTCATGTCGCAAAGATAAAGGGAAAAGACCCGTTGAAAAAATTTTTCAACGCTTATTTTCGGGGATGATGTTCCAAAACGGATTTTTGCCAGGTACTGCGGTCGATATGGGTGTAAAGTTCGGTGGTGAGGATGCTTTCGTGCCCGAGCATTTCCTGCACGACGCGCAGGTCAGCGCCGTTTTCGATGAGGTGCGTCGCAAAGGAATGGCGGAAGGTATGCGGCGATATTTCCTTGGTCACGCCTGCGGCGAGCGCCTGCTTGCGGACCATCTTGAAGACGGAAATGCGGCTGAGCGCTTTTCCGAAGCGGTTCAGGAAGAGCCTGCCGTCATCGGCACCGGCCGGCGTCGGACGCTGCGGAAGATAATCGGCGAGCGCTTCGGCAGCGCATTCCCCCATCGGCACCAGGCGTTCCTTGTTCCCCTTGCCCGTAACGCGCACGAAGCCTTCCCCGCTGAAGATGTCCGGAAGGAGCAGTGCGCAGGCTTCGGAGACCCGCAGGCCGCAGCCGTAGAGCAGTTCGAGGATGGCGCGGTCGCGTTTGCCCTGCCAGCTGCGCGTATCGACGCTTTCGATGATGGCGCTCACTTCTTCTTCGGAAAGCACGTCCGGCAGGTAGCGCCCGAGTTTCGGGGCATAGACCGCATCGCAGGGATTGTCCGGACGCTCGCCTTCGAGCACGAGATAGTCGAAAAAGGACTTGAGCGCACTCAGTTCGCGGGCCTGGGAACGGCCGGAAACGCCGTCGGAGCGGCTTGACAGCCAGGCTGTTACATCATCGGAGGTCACGCTCTTCGGATCGGCCGGAGTATCGGCCAGAAAAATCTCCACATCCGAGCGGTAAGCACTTACGGTATGGGGCGAAAGTTGCCGCTCCATCCGCAGGTACCAACTATAGTCTTCCAGCAGTCGTTCCGCGTTCATAAGCACAAATATAATAAAATAGTGTTATATTTGCGAGGATGAAACGAAGCTTACATACACTGTTGTGGGGCATCCCGCTGCTTTTTTCGCTGTGGGCCTGCGACCTGACCGGCGGAGAGGGGCCCGTTCCCGTTCCGGACGAGTACGAACGCGTCGTCATACTCTATTCTGCCGGATACAACACCATCAGTGATTATTTACAGGGAGACATTCGGGAACTGCTCGACTCCCCTTCCGCCTATCTTCCGGTCCGTGGAGGGAAGAAAGCCTTCCTGGTGGTGACGCACCAGACCGGACGCGCCTACGATTTCACCAACCCTACCTCGCCGTATCTGCTGCGCATCAGCCGGAATTACGACGGAAGCGCGCGCTGCGACACCCTGCTGACCCTGGAGAAGGGCACCCGCGTCATCGATGTTCCGGTCTGCCGGAGCCTCCTCGAATACATCGGAGAGCATTTTCCCTCCCGTCATTACGGGATGATTTTCTCCTCGCACGGAACGGGCTGGCTTCCCAAGGGATACTATGGCTCGGAGAAGAGCGACGATGCCGTCATCTGGGCGGCGCCCCGGCCTTCCGGCACGATGAGTGCGCCCGCCGAACTCGTTCCCGAAGGCGCCGTTCCCTACACGCTGCCGGATCCGGACGACATCCCCGTCAAGAGCCTCGGAAACGAGGTGGAACAGGATGCGAGAGGAAAGAGCTGGGCCTATGAGATGGACCTGCCGGAATTCGTGCAGGCCTGCCCCCTGCATTTCGATTACCTGCTGCTGGACGCCTGCCTGATGGGCGGCATCGAGACGGCTTACGAATTCCGCAACATCGCCGACTATATCGGATTCTCCGCCGCGGAAATCCCTGCAGAAGGCTTCTACTACAACGGGATACCGAGGCACCTGCTCTATGATACGCCCGCCGATCCCATGAGCGTCTGTTCAGACTTTTACATCAAGGCGCTGTCGCGCTCCGGTTCGCAGCGCACGGCCGTGGTTTCCTTCATCGACTGCTCGAAACTGGAAGCCCTCGCGCAGGTCTGCCGGACGATTTTCGAAAAATACAGGACAGGACTGAACACGATCAACCCCGGGAAGGTACAGGGATTCTTCCGCCACAATCAGCACTTCTTCTACGACCTGCAGGACATCGTCATCAATGCCGGTGCCAGCGGAGAAGACCTGGCTGCCTTCCAGACGGCACTTTCCGACTGCGTCCTTTACCTGGCTTTCACGGAAAGGGCCATGAGCAGCATCGTGGTGGACCGCTTCTGCGGATTCAGCATGTACCTCCCCTGCCACGGGAACGCCAAACTCAATGATTTCTATAAGGGCCTGGCCTGGAACAAGGCCACGGCGCTTGTCAAATAAGAAAATTATCCTATCTTTGCAGCGCATTTGAAAACCTTGAGGTTTTGGTGCAATGGGTCCCGGACCCGTTCCGGGATGAGTAACACATTTTAAAAAACAAAAAAATGCAACATTTCGAATTGAAAGGCCAGGTCCGCCAGGTCGGTAACAAGGCGGTCATCAAGGCGTTCCGCAAGCAGGGTCTCGTTCCTTGCAACCTCTATGGTGGCGGTATGGACAATGTCCTCTTCACCGTTGACGCAAAAGAACTCAAAGGGCTTACCCACACGCCCAAGTCCTACATCATCGACCTCGTCCTCGACGGGAAGGAGAAATTCACCGCCGTGCTGCACGAACTGCAGTTCCACCCGGTGAACGACGAGTGCCTGCACGTTGACTTCCTCGCCGTCAGCGAGAAGAAGCCCGTCAGCATCTCCGTTCCCATCGTCATCACCGGCCACGCCGTCGGTGTGCAGAAGGGTGGCAAGTTCTTCCAGACGGCCCGCAATCTGAAGATCAGCGGTCTGATGAAGAACCTCCCGGACGACGTCACCGTCGATATCACCGATCTCGACCTCGACAAGAAGATCAAGGCGGGCGACGTGAAACTGGACGGCATCAGCGTACTTACCCCGAAGGACAGCGTGATCTGCGGTGTCAAGACCACCCGCAACACGGCCGTCCAGGCGGAAACTGAGTAAGCCGCGTGTCCGAAAAGACCTACTTGGTCGCCGGACTCGGGAACATCGGTCCCGAATATGCCGCGACGCGACACAATGTCGGATTTATGATATTGGATGCCTGGGCTCAGGCATCCGATATCGTTTTTTCCACCGAGCGTTACGGCGACATCGCCCAACTCCGCCTCAAAGGGCGGGACATACGCCTGCTCAAGCCTTCCACCTATATGAACCTGAGCGGCAACGCCATCCGCTACTGGGCACAGAAACTGGACATTCCCCTCTCGAACATCCTCGTCATCTGCGATGACCTGAACCTGCCTTTCGGCATGCCCAGGATGCGCCTGAGCGGCAGCGACGGTGGCCATAACGGACTGAAGAACATCATCGAATTACTTGAAACTCAGGATTTTGCCCGTATCCGGATAGGCATCGGACACGACTTTGCCGATGGAGAACAAATCGACTTTGTACTGGGTGCGATCAACGCGGATGAAAAAGCCGTCATCGACGAAAGCGGAAAAAAAGTCATCCAGGCCGTTAAGGACTGGATTTTCATCGGAGGTCAGCGGGCGATGAGTAATTTGAACGCAAAACCCGCCAAAAATTAAATTTTTGCATCAAATATTTGCAAATCAGATAAATGATTTATATCTTTCGCAAGATTTTGTTTGGCAAACTTATTTACTTAATATAAACCACTAAAAATCCAACACAATGAAAGCACTTGTTGAGAAGCTCAATGCTCAGATCGCTGAATTCCAGAAGAACGCTGAAGCTCAGCTTGTTAAGGGTAACAAAGCCGCTGGCGCCCGCGCCCGTAAGGCTGCTCTCGCCATCATGAAGGACCTGAAGGAGTTCCGTAAGGTTTCTGTTGAGGCTGCGAAGTAATTCCCGCATACAGAAAAAGAATAAGCCGGCTCTTCCGAGTCGGCTTATTCTTTTGTAAACGCTGCGTTTACAAATTAATGCAGGACTGGAGACGGAGGTCAGCGGAGGAAGCACCGACGACAATCTGGTACTCCCCACTCTCCACCTTCCAGGTGTGCGAAGCCGTATCGTAATAGCTGAACGCATCCGGGCCCAGGTGCACACTGTAACGCTCGGACTTGCCGCCGGCGATCATGTGTTTGTCAAAGCCCTTGAGTTCCTTGGCCGGACGAAGCACCTCGGAAGAGAGCGGCGCCACATACACCTGCGCAGCCTCGGCAGCCGCCACTTTCCCGGTATTCTTGACGGTGAAACTGACCTCGAAGCCGTCACCGGACTTCTCTACGGAAAGGTCGCTGTATTCGAAGTTGACATAGCTCAGACCATAGCCGAAGGGGAACATCGGTTCCACATCGAAATGCTCTACGCCGCGGTAGCCCACGAAGATTCCTTCACTGTATTGGGCAAAAGGATAGGGATTGCGGCCCTTCTTCACGTCGTGAATATGGGGAATCCGCTGCGGATAATAAGCGTAGACGGGATTCTTCTCCAGGGTTCCCCAGAAAGTGAAGGGAAGTTTACCGGAGGGAACCACCTTGCCGGAAATCAGGTCGGCAAGCGCGTGGCCGCCTTCCTGACCGCCATACCAGGCCATAATGATGGCGCTGACCTTGTCCTTCCAGGGATTGATATCCACCTCGCCGCCGGAGTTGATCACCACGATGACGCGGGAGTTCAGGGCGCAAACCTTGTCGATCAGTTCGTTCTGCCCCTCAGGCAGAGAATAGCTCCGGTCATGGCTTTCCCGCTCGGTATCCTTATTGAAGCCCACGGAAATCACGACGGCACTCGCCTTGGCAAGCAACTTCTCTTCGGCGGCTCCGATGGCCGTGCAATCCACCAGTGTGGTCTTGTAGCCTTTTCCAAGGCCCTGCAGGCCGGCAGCCAGAGTGATGTTGCGTCCCTCGATGGGATGCATGGCACCGCTGCCACCACCAAAGGCGACGACATCGGCATTCGGGCCAAGGACCACGATATTATTCTTTCCGGAAGCCTTGACGGGCAGGATACCGTCATTCTTGAGCAGGACCGGGCCCTCGACGGAAGCGTTGTAGGCCATCTTGCGGGAGAACTCGTAATCCTCGGGGATGCTCTCATCCTTCATCGGAAGATCCAGCAGGCCAAAGGCGGAGAAAGTCTGCAGAATATGGGTGCACATACGGTCCAGGTCGGCTTCTTCGACGACGCCGGAAAGGAGCAGCTCCTTCACCTCCTCAGGTCCCGTCACGGCCGCCCGGGGCATTTCCAGATCCAGCCCGCTGGTCAGCACACCCAGGGTGGTATAAGTAGAAACCCAGTCGGACATCACGATACCGCCGAAGCCCCAGTCACGCAGTTGGTTGATCAGCCAGGGATTCTCCGCGGCGTGCATGCCGTTCACGGGATTGTAACTCGTCATCACGGCACCCACGGCACCTTGCTCGATCGCCTTACGGAAAGCGGGGAAATAAATCTCATTCATCGTCCGCTCATCGGCATTGGAAGAAACCTTGTGGCGGGCATATTCCTGATTGTTCAGCGCGAAGTGCTTGATGGTAGCGATGACGCGCTCGTTCTGAATACCATTAATATAATTAAGGGCAATTTCCGAGGAGAGGAAAGGATCCTCACCATAATATTCGAAATTGCGGCCGCAAAGCGCCGTACGGTAGATGTTCACGCCCGGGCAGAGCATGATGCGCACCCCACGCGCCGTGGCATCGCAACCGATGCCGTTACCCACGCCCAGGGCCGCATCGCGGCTGAAGGTGGAAGCGAGCAGGATGCCGCAGGGATAGTAGGTACTGTGGGTCTTGTTACGAACGCCCTGGGGACCGTCCGCCATACGCACGACGGGAATGCCGAGCCGCTCGACGGGAGCGGTATGGAAGCCGTCATCCTTTCCACTGATCAGGGCGATTTTCTCATCCACCGTCATCTGGGACACCAGTTTCTTGGCCCGCTGGGTATCGGAGTCCTTAATCACATAAGGTTGCGCCGACAGCAAGGCGGACACGCAAAGGGCAAAAGCCGCAAAAAAGAATTTTTTCATCATAATATGGGATTAATATAAAAATCAAAGGAATACTCCCGCGCGGGAATCATATATTCAGGACGGGGGATGGTCCTCCAGGAGGTAACGCAACCCAGTCCCATCTGCATTAAATCCACATTCACATAGGTTCCTCCCTCGCTGCGGTGGCCGATGCAGGCCTTGCCCAGCAGGGACAGGGAGTGGCGCTGGTCGCCGCGATCCCGCCGACCGCCTCCCGTCAGGGAAAGGTCGATATCGCGGCGGCTGAGCGGCAGGGCCGAAGCGCTGAAGGCCGAGGGAGCCGATATCTCAAGGCCGGAGCCGTTCGCATCGCGGAGGCGGAGGTAGCGCAGATCGACGTGCGTACCGCTTTCCTGCGGACGGACATAGCCCCAATGGTACTGATCCTCCACCCGCTGGCGATAACGGCCGATGGGCGCAGAGGACTTGCGGTCGCAGTAACTTTCCTGCGGGCCGGCACCGTAAAATTCCAGATCGGAGAAGTCTCCGGGCATCGCGAATTCCACGCCGAAGCGGAACAGGTCAGGAAGCCCGCTCCGAAGCGGACGCATCGCTTCTTCCACGTGCAGCACGCCGTCCGGGAGCAGGGTATGACGCATCGTCACCTCCGCAAAATCCCCGAGCTGCCAGACCGTCGTCGCCACATTCCCCTCCTCCGAGAAGGAAAGCAGGCGGAAATCGGGATAGAGCCACAGGCCCATCTTCTGCTCGAGCTTCGCCCCGAGGTCATTCTCCGTGACCGCCCTGCCGAAGCAAGGCATCAGCGGAGCTTTCAGCAATTCTCTTCCGCCGACCGTATAGGAGACCAGCGCACCGGTCGCCTTGTCATAGCCGACTTTCACCTGCTGCCCGCGCAGGCAGGGGGCCTTGGGACGATAAGCCGCTTCCCGCAGAAGCAACTGCGCTGTCGCCATCTCGCTGCCGGCAGGCAGAAGGCCATCGGAAGTTTTAAGACGTGCCCTCACATTCAGGAAAAGTTCCCCTTCCAGCGAAGAGAGTTCTTCTCCGGTGAATCCCAGGGAAACGACAGCACTTTCCTGCGGGGCGATGTCCGGACAATCCAGGACACCGGCCAGCGCAGGGACACCGTCGGCGATGACCTCCCATTCGAGGCTGTACCGCTTCGTCCCGGTAAAGAAATGTTCGTTGAAAATCTTCAGCCTGCCCGTGCCGGCATCGCTCATCCAAAGGTTCTGATACTGGTACTTCACCTCCATGGCGTGCGGATGCAGGCTGCGGTCCGAGGCCACGATGCCGTTGCAGTTGAAGGAATTGTCGGAGGGGTCGTAATCATTCATATCCCCGCCGAAAATCCAGATATGGTCCGTTCCGTCTCCCTTCTGGGAGGGCCAGCGGATGGCCTGGTCTTCAAAGTCCCAGATGCAGCCGCCCTGATAGGAGGGGTATTTGCGGATCAGGTCCCAATATTCCTTGAAACCACCCATGGAATTCCCCATGGCGTGGGCATACTCGCACTGAATCAGCGGCTTGGTAGGCTGCGAAAGGCAATACTCCTCACATTTTTCGTAACCCAGGTACATCGGGCAGAAGATATCCGTCGCGTGCCCGGTACGGGCCTGCTCGAACTGGACGGGACGGCTCTTGTCCCAGGCCTTGAGCCAGTCATAGCAGGCATCGAAATTCGGCCCGTAGCCGGCTTCGTTGCCCAGGCTCCAGATGATGATGCTGGGATGGTTCACGTCCCGCCGCGCCATACGGCTCACTCTTTCCATGTGCGCCTGCGCGTAAAGCGGATTCTTCGCCAGGGTCTTTTCTGATCTGAATAATCCCATCCCGTGCGACTCGATGTTCGCCTCGTCAATCACATACAGGCCATAGCGGTCGCACAGCGAATACCAGAGCGGGTCATTGGGATAATGACAGGTCCGGACGGTATTGATGTTGAGCGACTTCATCAGGCGGATATCCCGTTCCATGTCTTCACGGGAAACGACATAGCCGCGCGTCGGATGCAACTCGTGGCGGTTCACGCCCTTGATGAGGACGGGCTTGCCGTTCACGAGGAGCTGTCCGCCCTCGATGCGGACATCACGGAAACCGAAATCCAAGGCTGCGCACTGCGCCTCTCCCCTCTCGTCCGTCCACAGCGCCTTCAGATGATAGAGATTCGGGGCCTCGGCGCTCCAGAGCAAGGGATGATCGACCTTCCCGCTAAGGCTGACTTCCCGTTCGGGAAGACCGGGGCCGCTCATCAGGAAGCGGATGTCCTTCACTTTCTCCAGGAAAGGGGTAATCGTATAACTGCCGTCCATCCCGGCCGTGATATGCAGGTCGTCCAGACGCCTGCGGGGCTGGGCCGTGACAAAGGTCTGACGGGCGATGCCGCTGAAACGCCAGAAATCCTGATCCTCCAGATAGGAGCCGTCACACCAGCGGAAGACTTCCAGCGCCAGGAGATTCTCCTTGTCCCCATAGTTAACGAAGCGGCTGATGTCAAAGGTCGCGGCCAGTTTGCTGTCCTCACTGTAGCCTACTTCCTTTCCGTTGACCCAGACCCGCACGCAGGAGGTCACGGAGCCGATGCTCAACACAATCCGACGGCCTTTCCAGGAGGGATCGAGCGTAAAAAGGCGACGGTACTGTCCCACGTGATTGTGCTCCGTCGGCGGAAGCGGCGGCTGGTTCTCATAGTGTCCGCGCCAGGCGTAGCCGATGTTTACATAAAGCGGATCTCCGTAGCCATTGAGTTCCCACATTCCCGGAACGGGGATCGTCCCCCAGGCGGAATCGTCCACGCCTGTGCCGAAGAAAGCGATCTCCCTTCCCTCAGGGCTGTCATACCAGCGGAACTTCCAGATGCCGTCCAGCGACTGCACAGGATAGGAAGTTTCCAGGCTTGCGGTCATCTCCAGCCGGTTCAACTGGTTCACCGAGGCATCCTGCCAGGGCTGCAGCACCGACAAGGCACAGACGAGAAGACTACTCAGAAAACTCATTTCAGCGGGAAGATAAAATACGTATCGGGATAAGGTTCATCCTTCAGGGTAAAGTGCCACCACTCTCCGTCATACGGCTTGAAGCCGCAGGAAAGCATCACGGAACGGAGCAACATCCTGTTCTCATACTGCCGGGGACTGATATTCCTATTGTCCGGATGGGAGAGCTGGCCGAACCAGTCGAAGGTACCGCCCATATCGACTTCCTTCTCCGTCTCCATATCGAAAAGGGTCAGGTCGAAGGTACTGCCGCGGGTATGCCCGGAACGGGAAGCGATATACCCCAGCTTGAAAAGCGACGGTTTGTCGAAATCGGGATAGAAAAAGCGCTTCATCAGGGTATCTGCGGGATCCTGGGACCAGCGCATGAAATGATCCACCGCCTTCTGCGGCCGGTAGGCATCGAATATCTTCAGGCGATAGCCTTTCGACATGAAAATGTCAGAGGCCTTCTTCAGGGCCTGCGCCGCCTCGCGGGTGCACATCGCCACCGGCGCTTCATAGCCATCCACCCGCACGCCCATAAAGTTGTAGGTGCTGTAATAACGGATTTCCAGGATGACATCCGGCACGGCCTCAGCGACATAGACAAAACCGGAGGGGTCGTCGCTGTACTTGATGGGAGCCGCCTTGCAGGAGAGCATCGCGGCAAAAATCGTTGCAAAAATCAGAAACTTTCTCATATCCCGTTAAAGGTACGAAAAAAATTCCTAAAGAATGACAGATTCTTCGTATATTTGCAGACGGAATTGAGGTATGGTGTAATGGTAGCACTACAGATTTTGGTTCTGCCTGCCCAGGTTCGAATCCTGGTACCTCAACAAAAGCTTTCTATCGGGCGTACCACTCACAGGAAGCCTTGTCGCCCGCTATCCACACGACATCCCCGCTCTTGAAGCGGAAATCCGCCTTGGGATTGGTCAGCACCTTCCCTTCCCGCACCACGCTGATCACCATACAGCCGGACGAGCGCATAGCCACGCTCCGGAGCGTCTTTTCGGTCAGGTAGGAAGTGTCGTGCAAGGTATAGGCCTCCAGCGAGAAGGACACGTTCCCGGCATCGCCAAGGGGCAGTTTCTCACGGTCGATGACATCGCGGAACGCCTCGATCTGCGCGGTCGTTCCCACGGCCAGCAGGCGGTCTCCCGGGAAAATCCGTTCATCCCCGGCAGGGACCAGGATACTCCGGCTCCCCCGCTCTATCTTGACGATATTGACCCCGGTCGTGTTCCGGAAAGGCATCTCCCGGAGTTCCTTGCCGGCAAAGGTCGAATCGGGCGAAACGACCACCTGTTCCAGATGCACGTCATAACCGGAAAGCTTATCCTGCACCGAGGAAGTCACCGGCTTGCGCCTGCGCTCATTGACCTCCTTCTGGTTCAGGTTCTCCAGGAAACGCGTCTCCATACGCGGCAGGCGTCCCACCGATTTACGGGCGGAGAAGAAGAAGGCGAAGGCCCCGGCGACAATCAGCAGCAGCGCCCAATAGGACAGGTCAAAATGCCCGATAATCACCAGGATGACAAAGAGTACGGCGATAAAGACGCGCAGGAACACCAGCGCCAGGATCGGCCAGCGGTTCCGGTCCGAAGCGGCGAGCAGGCGGCTCACGGAGTCCTTGATACTCTGTGAATACGCCGTCATTCCGTAGAGGAAGGGCAGCATGGCCAGCAGCGTCAGCGCAACCGTCACCAGTTTCACCCAGGTGGCTCCCAGGGCCGGAAGCAGGCGGCTTACCCAGGCATCCACGGAGTGGGAAAGCATATAAATCGCAATCAACACGACGCCGTACAGGGCAATCCGCAGGAAATAATTCCGGAGCAGGATCTTCCATTCGCTGTTTTCCGCTGCGGAAGCCTTACGCTTGGTGTTCGTGCCCGCATCCAGCCGGGCCAGCAGTTTCGGCGGCAGTTTCGCATAGAGGAAACGCGACACCGGATCCGCCGCCTTGATCATATAGGGCGTCGTGAAGGTCGTCAGCACCGATACCGCGATAATCACGGGATAGATGAACTCCCGCATCACTCCGAGCGAAACGCCCAGACCGGCGATAATGAACGAGAACTCACCGAGTTGCGCCAAACTGAAGGAAGTATGCAGCGAATTGTCGAGCCCCTGGGCCGACATCAGCGCACCGGCCGTGGAGAACACCAGGATTCCGCCGATGACTGCCAGCGTAATCACAACAATCGGCAGCCAGTGCTCCCCGATGACCGAAGGGTCGATCATCATACCCACAGAAACGAAGAAAATCGCGCTGAAGAGGTTTTTGATCGGGACGATATTGTGCTCGATGCGCTCCGCCTCCAGGGTCTCCGACAGGATCGAACCCATCAAAAAAGCCCCGAGTGCAGAGGAGAAGCCCACGCCCTCCGCCGCCACGACCATCAGGAAACAAAGTCCGATGCTCACCAGCAGCAGGATCTCGTCATTGAGGTATTTGTGTGCCCTGCGCAGTAGCGACGGAATGACGTAAATGCCCACCAGGAAACACAGGACGATGAAAAACGCCAGTTTGAAAAGGCTCAGCAGCATCTCGCCGCCCGCGAATTTCTGCGACACCGCCAGGGTGGAAAGCAGCACGAGCAGCAAAACCGCGATCAGGTCCTGCACCACCAGGGCGCCGAAGACCAGCGGGGCATAGGGCTTCCTCTTCAGGCCCATCTCGTCGTAGGCCTTGATGATGATGGCCGTCGACGACATCGAGAGCATCCCCCCGAGGAAGATACTCTCCATCATCGTCCAGGACATCGAACTTCCCACGACCAGACCCAGCGTAAACATACCGATACACTGGGTGCCCGCCGTAATCAGCGCGCCGCTGCCCACCTTCAGGAGTTTGCGGAAACTGAATTCCAGACCGAGCGCGAAGAGCAGGAAGATGATACCGATATCCGACCATTCGTGCACATTCTCCATCGAAAGCCCCGCGAAGAGGCCCAGATGCGGGCTCACGATAAAACCGGCCACGATATAACCCAATATCAAAGGCTGTTTGAGGGCCTTTGATATAATGGTAAACACTCCTGCCGCGATCAGGATGACCGCCAGCGTCCCGACCAGACTCATTCTCCTATAGCGTGCGCTTGATCTCTACGATGTGGAAGGCCTCGATGACGTCGCCCTCCTTGATGTCGTTGAAATTGGAGATTCCGATACCGCATTCCATACCGGTGTTGACCTCTTTCGCGGCATCCTTGCCACGCTGCAGGGAGGAAAGTTCCCCGGTATAGATGACGATTCCGTCGCGGATAAGCCGGGCCTGGCTCTTGGCTATCATCTTGCCGTCCCGTACCAGCGAACCGGCGATGGTGCCGACCTTGCTGATCTTGAAGACCTGCTTGACCTCGGCCGTACCGATGACTTCTTCCTTCTTCTCCGGCTCGAGCATACCCTCGATACCGTCCTTCACTTCGTTGATGGCATCGTAGATGACCGAATAGAGACGGATTTCAATACCTTCGCGGTCGGCGGCCTTACGGGCCTCGACGGAAGGACGCACCTGGAAGCCGATGATGACGGCGTCGGACGCCTCGGCGAGCAGCACGTCGGATTCGGAAATACCGCCCACCGCCTTGTGGATCACGTTCACCTTCACCTCCTCGGTGGAAAGTTTGATGAGCGAATCGGAGAGCGCCTCCACGGAACCGTCCACATCACCCTTGACGATGACATTGAGTTCCTTGAAGTTACCGATGGCGATACGCCGTCCGATTTCCTCGAGCGTCATATGCTTCTGGGTCTTGATGCCCTGGATGCGGATCAGCTGCTCACGCTTGGCGGCAATGCTCTTCGCTTCCTTTTCGTCGTCGAGTACGTTGAACTTCTCACCGGCGGCGGGAGCGCCGCTGAGGCCCAGTACAGAAACGGGCGTGGAAGGGCCCGCCTCGGAGACTTTCTGTCCGCGTTCATTGAACATCGACTTCACACGGCCGTAGAACGCGCCGCTGAGCATCACGTCGCCCACGTGAAGGGTTCCCTGCTGCACCAGCACCGTCGCCAGGTAGCCGCGGCCCTTGTCCAGCGAGGACTCGATGACGGCACCCACCGCGTTCTTGTTGGGGTTGGCCTTGAGTTCCAGCAGGTCGGTTTCGAGGAGCACCTTTTCGAGGAGTTTATCCACACCGGTCCCCTTCTTCGCCGCAATCTCCTGGCACTGGTACTTACCGCCCCAGTCTTCGACGAGGATATTCATTTCAGAGAGCTGGCGACGGATCTTCTCCGGATCCGCACCCGCCTTGTCGATCTTATTGATTGCGAAGACCATCGGGACACCCGCGGCCTGCGCGTGATTGATGGCCTCCACGGTCTGGGGCATCACCGCATCGTCCGCCGCGATGATAATGATCGCGAGGTCGGTGAGCTGGGCGCCGCGGGCACGCATGGCAGTGAACGCTTCGTGTCCCGGCGTATCCAGGAAGGTGATGCGGCGGCCCGAAGGCAGTAGCACGTTGTAGGCGCCGATGTGCTGGGTAATTCCGCCCGCTTCGCCCGCAATCACGTTGGATTTGCGGATATAGTCGAGCAGCGAGGTCTTACCGTGGTCTACGTGACCCATCACCGTGATGATGGGCGGACGCTCCACCAGATCCTCCGGACGGTCCTCCGCCTGCGCGGCGATCTCCTCGGAGATCTCGGCCGTCACGAATTCCACCTTATAGCCGAATTCCTCCGCCACGAGGACGAGGGCTTCGGCATCGAGCCGCTGGTTGATGGACACCATCAGGCCCAGGCTCATGCAGGCACCGATGACTTTCACCACCGGCGTATTGTTCATCAGGGTCGCCAGGTCGTTCACGGTGACGAATTCAGTCACCTTGAGCACCTTCTGCTCGGCGGCAGCGAGTTCCATCTCCTCCGCGGTACGCTGGGCGGCAAGTTCGCGCTTCTCCTTGCGGTACTTCGCACCGAAATTGCTCTTCTTGCCCTCGTTCATCCGCGCGTAGGTCTCCTTGACCTGCTTCTGGATTTCCTTGCGCTGTTCTTCGAGCTCCGCTTCGGTCAGCACCGTCTTCACGCGGTCGCGCTTGCGGCCCTTTCCGGGCGCATTCTGCGGTTGGGGCTGCTGTTTGCCGCCCTTCTTGGGATTCCGCTCGATGGTGGCACCGGCTTTCGCCACATCCACCTTCTGCGTTCCCTTGCTGATGCGTTCGCGCTTGCCCTTGGGTTTCTTTTCGAACTGGCTGAGGTCGATCTTCCCCACGACGGTAAACGGCGATGCGGCAGCAGCCGCTGCTGCAGGAGCGGGCGCAGGGGCCGCCGGGGCTTCGGGCTCCGGTTCGGGCTCCGCGACAGGTTGCGGTTCCTGGGCCGGCTCCGGTTCTGGGGCAGGTTCAGGCTCTGCGACCGGCTCCGCCTCAGGAGCGGGTTCCGGTGCAGGCGCGGGTTCAGGCTCCGCCACCGGCGCGGGTTCGGGTTCCGGTGCGGGCTCAGGCACCACCACCGGTTCCGGTTCGGGTTCCGGTTCAGGTTCGGGAGCGGGCGCCGGCGTGAAGATGTTGCTCTTGATGTTGATGATGGTCTCCATCTCCTCCTCCTCGGGCGCCGAAGCACGTGAAGCGCTCTTGCGGCCGCTCTTCTCCAGAATCTCGGCCATCTTGATGTCCACCTTCTCCGCCGCCTCCTTCATTTCGAGGTCCTTGCCGAACTGTTTGTCCAGTGCGGGAAGGTACTCGTCGGAAACTTTGGCGTTGGGGTTGTCGTCCTCCACCTCGGCCCCCTGCTTGCGCAGGAAACTCACCAGGTCCTGAAGACCGATGTTATACTGTCTTAAAAGTTTATTGATCCGTATTTCAGCCATAGGGACTCTTTAAAACGATTATTCAAATTCAGCACGCAGGATCTGCAGCACTTCTTCCACGGTCTCATCTTCCAGGTCCGCACGTTTGGCGATATCCTCGGCGGACAGGGCAAGCACGCTCTTGGCGGTATCGCAGCCGATAGCCTCCAGGCGGTCGATCACCCACTGGTCGATTTCGTTGGAGAATTCGCTCAGCAGCACATCCTCCTCCTCTTCGGAGCCATCCTTCGGGAGTTCCCTCCAGACTTCGATTTCACGGTCTACCAGCATTCCGGCCAGCTGCACGTTGCAACCGCCGCGGCCGATACCCTTCTTCACTTCCTCGGGCAGCATGAACACCTTCACCTTGTCACCGGGCTCGCCCATGTCGATATAGGACACGCGGGCGGGGTTCAGCGCGCGCTGGATCATCAGCTGCGGGTTCTGCGTCCACTGGATCACGTCGATGTTCTCATTGCGCAGTTCGCGCACGATACCGAGGATACGGCCGCCCTTTACGCCGATGCAGGCGCCGATCGGGTCGATGCGGTCGTCATAGGACTCGACGGCCACCTTGGCCCGCTCGCCGGGTACGCGCACCACCTTCTTCACGGTAATCAGGCCGTCGGCGATTTCAGGCACCTCCTGCTCGAAGAGCCGCTCCAGGAATTCGGGGCTCACACGGGACAGGGTGATGTAGGGCGTCGTATTGTTGCGCATCTCCACGCTCTTGATGATGGCGCGGATGTTGTCGCTCTTCTTGAAACGCTCTCCGGGAATCTGCTCGGATTTGGGCAGGTGGAGTTCGTTTCCGTCCTCATCGAGCACCAGGGCCTCCTTGGACCAGGCCTGATAGACCTCGCCGCCGAAGAGTTCGCCCACCTTGTCGGAGTACTTCTTGTAGAGATTGGCCTTCTCTATATCCATAATACGGCCCTGCAGGTTCTGGCGGATGTTCAGGATACCGCGGCGTCCGAAGGAAGCCAGGCTGAGTTTCTTCGCGTACTGGTCGCCGATTTCATAATCGTCGTCCCCGCTGTCGGCCTTCACCTGCTCAAGCGTCATCTCCGCGTTGGGATTCTCCACCTCCTCCACGATGTCGAAGTTCTGATAGATCTCACAGGTTCCCTTGTCCACGTTCACGATAACGTCAAAATTGTCGGATGAGCCGAAGGTCTTGGCGATCTGCGTCAGGAACACATCCTTGAGTACGCCCATCATCACAGGGCGGTCAATGTTCTTTTCCTCCTTAAAATCCTTAAAGGCATCAATAAGGGTGATAGGTTTCTCTTTCTCCATGGTTTTTATTTATTCTTTTATCGATTTCAAAAGGGCGTCGGCCTGCTCGGCACTGATACCGGCGGAGCCCACGGTCAGCGAATAATCCTCGACATCTCTGTCAAAGGCGGCAAGGATGGCCCGGTGGACCGACTCGCAGTCCTCCAGATCGGCACCCCCGTCCTTGTCAAGGATCAGTTCAAAGATATTGTCATCGTCGTTAAACAGGGTTTCCACAATCCGGCAACCCCTCGCCTGCGCAGCTGCAGATGCGATTTCTTCGAATTTCTGTCTATCCATCACTTTTTCTTTCCAGTACGAAAAAAGAGACCTGTACGGCCTCTTTCTCGCAACACGGATGCAAAGATAAGACAATTATTTGAGAAAACAAAGACTTTCCGGCCCCTCGTTGAAAAGCAAGTCCATCACGGAAAGCCCGGGGACGAAGCCGAAGCGGTCGCGGAACACCTGCCAGTACGGGCGCTCCAGCCCCAGGTCACGCAGCACGGTATCCGGACGCTTGGGATGCAGGGCCTCCCGGTAATCGTCCGGCATTCCCCCTTCGGGGACAAATTCCCGGAGCGCTTCCAATTTCGGGGCGATGCCGATTTTCGCACAGAAAAAGCGGATGAGCCGCAGGTTCAGTTCCCAGAGCGTATCGGGGCGGGATTCCAGCAACTCCCACAGCGCATCCCGGTAATACAGGAAAAAGGGAGAGCCCTCGTAGGCCGTAGCGATGGCCCGGCGGGTCTTCAGCAGCCAGGGCGTGGAATAATCCACCCGCACCTCACTCACCGGTGTATGAAAAAGGTCATCCCCGTGCACGACGGGCACATTCAGGTCTTCCGCTCCGCCCGCGGTCAGAATCCGGCAACGGTTCCGCCAGCTCTGCTTGACATAGTGGCTGGATGCATCCAGCCAGACCGTATCCCCGGCCTGCGCGAGCAGCGCGAAGTACGATACGGGCGGAAAATATGCGGTTGCGAGCAGCAAATGTTATTCGATGGCGCCTTTTTCGCGCAGCAGGTCATCGGCACGGACGATACCGCGCTTCGAGCCGCGGATAAAGGAGAGGATGTTGTCCCTTTCTTCCGAAGGCGGGAACCCTTCCTCCACGCGGGCGCAGGCGTCGGAGATATTGTAGCCCTGATAATAGATGGTATCGTAGATGTCCTTGATGTTGCGGATGACGTTGGAGTCGAAGCCGCGGCGACGCAGACCGACGAGATTGATGCCGGCATAACAGATGGGCACGCGGCCGCAGATCGAATAAGGCGGGATATCCTTGTTCACGCCCGTCATTCCGCCGACCATCGCGTGGCAGCCGATATGGCTGAACTGGTGCACCTTGGTGCCGCCGCCGATGATGGCCCAGTCGTCCACGTCCGTCTCACCGGCAATGCCCACGAAACTCACGAGGATGCAGTGGTTCCCCACGCGGCAGTCGTGCGCGATGTGCACATAGGACATAATCAGCACATCGTTGCCGATCTTCGTCACGCCCTTCCCGCTGGCCTTCGTGCCGCGGTTGATGGTGGCGCATTCGCGGATGGTCACGCGGTCGCCTATCTCCACCCAGGTCACTTCCCCTTCGAACTTGAGGTCCTGGGGAACGGCGCCGACGACGGCGCCGGGGAACACGGTGCAATTCGCGCCGATTTTAACATAGGAATAGACGGTAGCGTGATCGAGGACCTTTGTTCCCGGACCGATTTCCACGTTGTCGTCAATAAAGGAAAAAGGTCCTACCTCAACGTCTTCTGCGAGTTTGGCGCCGGGATGGACCAACGCCAGGGGATGAATCTTAGCCATTATATAAAACTTTACTTATCTCTTTTGCCGCCAGGGTATTCATTCGGTGCCCCGGCTTGTACGCCTCCACCTTCGCCTTGAGGAAACCTCCGCAGAGCCGCAGGTCTCCCAGCACGTCCAGCAGTTTGTGCCTCCCGCATTCGTCCGGGAAACGGAGCCCACCACGGGCAAAACAGCCCGGTTCGCGGGACATATCCTCCGGCAGCGGCAAGCGGAACAGGCGCAGCCACAGGCGGATCTGCCACAGAGGAACCTTATTTTCCACCACGACGATGGCATTTTCCAGGTCTCCTCCCTTGATCATACCGAGCAGGACCAGACGCTTCAACTCGTGGAAGAAGCAGAAAGTCCTGCAGGGACCGATCTGCGTCGCGTAATCCACCGAAGGGTCCCAATGCACCGTCTGCACCCCGAGCACCTTGGAGTTAAAATCGATGGTCACCTCATAGGAAGGCTGTTCGGCGGGCGTGATCCTGAGGTAAGCCCCCGTACGCGGATCTTCCACGACGACCGGCTCCCGCAATTCCACCCACTGCCGCTCCGCCTCCTGTTCCACGATACTGTCAGCCGTAAAGGCTTCCACGTAAGGGGCGGCGCTGCCGTCCAGGATCGGCACCTCCTGCCCATCGAGACGGACCAGGGCATTGTCGATGCCCAGTCCCGTCAAGGCGGAAAGCAGGTGCTCGACGGTACGCACCGACACTTCCCCGTTGGAAATCATCGTGCTGCGCGCCGTGCGTGAAACATTCGCAGCAAGAGCGTCCACATAGGCCCCTTCTCCCAGGTCAGTCCGCAGAAAGCGCACACCGGTGTTTTCCGGTGCAGGCCCTACGGTCATATGTGCGATTTTCCCGGTGTGGAGCCCCTTCCCCTCGAATCTAAACTCCCGCTGTAAGGTTCTCTGTCTCATATAGCGGGCAAAGATAGGAATAATTTTTCAAACCACCCCTATTCGAGTCCGCTCTGCTTGAACTTTGCGTATGCTTTGAGGAAAGTCCGGTGCGGAAGGGCCGGGCTGCCGAAGTAATATCCGCTCTTACGGATATCCCCGATAACGCCCGTCTGTGCACAGAGCGTCGTATCCGGGGCGACTTTCAGATGCCCCGCGACACCCACCTGTCCGGCAAGGATGCAACGGTCCCCGATCTCCGTGGACCCGGCGATACCGCAGAGAGCAGCCATGGCGACGTGCTCGCCGATCTTGGCATTGTGCGCGACGACGCAGAGGTTGTCGATGCGCGCCCCGTTGCCGATGATGGTGGATTCCATCGGCGCCTTGTCTATGGTCGCATTGGAGCCGATTTCCACGTCGTTGCCGATGACCACGTTCCCCAGATGCTCGATTTTCTTCCAGCTGCCGTCTTCCTGACGCACATTGCCGAAGCCGTCGTCCCCGATGACGCAGCCCGCGTGCAGGATACAGCGGTCGCCGATGACCGTATCGGCAAAAATCACTGCGCCCGGATAAATTATGCAGTCGTTGCCGATGCGGACATTTTCGCCGATGGTGACATTGTCGCAGATGCGCGTCTGGTCGCCGATGCGGGTCTTGGCGCCGATGGTCACGTAATCCCCCACCCAGACGCGCGAACCCAGGGAAGCGCTGAACGCGATGCGGCAGCGGCCGCGATGGCGGCGGAACTGCTTCTTCTTGTTCTTGACATAGGCAAGCAGCTGGGCCAGCGCGTCATAGGGGTTCGGGGTCCGCACGAGCGTCAAGCCTTCCGGCAGCGCCTGCCGGGGCTGGAAATCCTCGGCGACGAGCATGATGGATGCCTTGCTCGTGTAAAGGTAGTGTTCGTATTTCATGTTGGCAAGGAAGCAGAGCTGCCCCTTCTTGCCGTGTTCGATCTTTGCAAATGAGGTTACGGTTTCATCCGGGTTGCCCTGCACGGAGCCGCCCAAAGCCGCAGCCATTTCTCTAGCCGTCAGTTTCATAGTTCATTAAAAGCGCCAGCCGAGGGTAACAACAACGTCCCAGAGGGTTCTGTTCACGCTCATCCGCGGAGAAGTCGCATCCGGGATGGGGTTGTTGTCCTTATCGACGGCAACATAATCGCCGTAAAGGTACGGATAATAGCTGTAAGAAGAAAATGCATTGTAGCGGACGGCGCCATCGATGAAGAACGAGCCCCTCGAAGCCCAGCCCAGGCCGAAACTGACGGACCAGTCGTATTTCCCGGCGTTGCGGCTGCTGTTGAGGGTTCTCATCCCGGACTTGAAAGCGTCCAGATCCGCGTACCACGCACGCACATCCACGAGCCGGCCCTCGTTGTCGGTCCAGATGCGTTCGGGCGTACCCGTCAGCGTATAGCCTGCACGGATCGAGAAGCCGGGCAGCGGGCGCACCTCGGCGCCAAGACGCATGGCGTGCGAGTTGCCGAGGAAGAGGCCCAGAGCCTCGTTGGAGGTAGCGAAATAGTCATCGTTGCTGAAGGTGGAGCGCTCGCGATAGCGTGTTCTGCCAAAGGCGGCCATCTCATAATCGGCACTGATCAGGCCCCAGGTACCGAGCGTGAAGGCCAGACCCGCATTGAAACGCCAGGGGCCGGAGAAATTGTAATCGTAACTTCCGCTCGGAGAGGAGGCGTTTCCGCGGACATCACCCTCTTTTGAGGAGAGGAAGACGCTGGTCACCGCATTCGAGTACCCTTCGCTGATGCCGTACGCGACAGGAGTCTGGACGGCCGCACCGATACGCATAAAATCCAACGGGCGCCACAGTACGCCGGCCTTGCCGTAAACACCCACCGTCGTGGAACTGTATGCGTAGCTGTATTGCGCCGAACTGAAGTTGGCCAGAAACTCGCTGCCGTCCGATTTCTTGAACGAGATCGGGAACTGCTCGGGATCCAGGGCCGATTCGCTGTACACTTCGTTGTATTGGTAGCGGATGATGGGAATGCCCAGATTGACGCCGAAGTACAGTTTGTCATTGACGTTGAACCCCAGGTTGAGCACCATGTCGTTCTTGGTTCCGGAACGTTTGACCTGCGAACGCTGGCGCAGTTCGCCCGGGACATAGTGATAAGCGTGACCTTCCTCGTCCTTGGCCAGCAGTTCATTGCCGCCGATATAGCTTCGGTCCGCATCCGGAACCGTTCCCAGCATATAGGCCCGGTAGGAAGAGATCATCGCCCAGTCGAGGTTGGGATTGTCATAGGCGTAATTGCTCCCCATTTCCACGGGGGAAATGCCCAGTGCCTCAGCCGCCATATTGCCGAAGAAGGACGTGACGTTGTTCCTGTTTTCTCCCGCAAAATATTCGAGGTAGTTGTTCGAGACATTGTTGACGACGGAGAAAGTGACGTTGCGCAGGCCCGAGATGCGTCCGGTGTTGAAGCAGAGGGAGAAGCCCACGGAAGGCAGCGTGAAACGCGTAGCGGATTTCGAGAAGCTCATGCCGGGCGAGAATTCCACCTGGCCGTAATTGAAGACCGCCGATCCCGCCGGGTTGATGCCGATGCTGCCGATGTCGCCCCCCACTGCCGTCACGGCATTGCCCATGCCGAGCGTGCGGGCCGTTCCGTAATAGTGGTTGCCGCCGAGACGGGTGGCGAAGTCCACGTCGTTCTGGGCGCTCGCAGCAAACAGCGGCGCCAGACCTATTGCCATTATTGTTACTATTCGTTTCATATCGTATTCCTTTATTGTTTATCGTTCGTTTTCTCCTGTCCGGGTAAATGCAACCTTATATTGCCGCTCCGATTGTCCAACCTGCAACAACGGGTACTTGTTGCTTCGCAACCCTATCCGGGTAAATGTACCCTTACGTTGCAGCTTGGACAGTTATTGTCGCGGCGAGAACAGTAGGATTCTACCGGCGGCCGCCTCCGCGGCTGCTGCCGCCTCCGCTGTGGGAACCGCCTCCGCCATAGCCACCTCCGCTGTAAGAACTTCCGCCACCGTAGGAACGGCTACTGCTGCCCGAGCTGTAACTGCTGCTGGACGAGGAGTTGTAACTGCGGGAGTAGGAACTGCTACTGCTGCTACTACTGCTGCTACTGCTGCTTCGGCTGCTGCTGGCATCATAGTTATAGCCGCGGCTGTGGGTGATGCTGCTGCCGGAACTGCGGCTGCCGGAAGAACTGCCGCTGCTCGTGGCCCGGCCGGAACCGCCGGTAAAGGAGCTGGTGCCGGAAGCGCCGTAACTGCGGCTCAGCGATCCGCTGTAACTGGAACCGGTATAGGAAGCCGGACGGCCGGAAACCGAACCCGAATGGATGCCGTGCCCGCCGCCGAACTGCGGTCCGTTGCTGTGACGGGGCGCCGGAAGGTAGCCGTAATGATGCGGGTAGTACGGACGGTAATACGGGCGGTAGTACCAGGGATCGTAGTACCACGGATCATAATACCAGGGGTTGTAGAAACCGTAGGGAACCATCCAGGGAGCGACCCACCAGGCATTCCAGGCATAGTCGTAGCGGTTGTCCTGGAGGACGACATATACCGTATCCCGCGCCGTGGCCGCCGCCTCCTGTTTGGCAGCGATGTTGCGACGCGCCATCGCATCGAAATCCTCGACGGTGTAAAGCGGCTTGGGCGCAGCCTCCGCCGCAGCATAACGGGTATAGATTCCATCCGCATAGCGCTGCTGGGACGAGTATTCGGCAAAGGTCCCGCATGACATCACCAACATCAGGACGGGAAGGGAAAGAATCAAGCTACGTTTCATAGTTTACCTCCTTTCAACAAAAAATTATATCTTTGCATCCGCAACGATTGTGCCGAAATGCTTTCAGGCACGACCGCTCGTTGCAAATTAACGAAAAAAACACGGAAAATCCGTCAATATTATGGCAAAAGAAGTTACCCAGCGTTCAGAAAATTATTCCCAGTGGTATAATGATCTCGCCCTGAAGGCAGACCTGGCCGAGCAGTCGGCAGTCCGGGGATGTATGGTCATCAAACCCTATGGTTATGCCATTTGGGAGAAAATGCAGTCCGTGCTGGACGGGATGTTCAAGAAGACCGGCGTCCAGAACGCCTATTTCCCGCTTTTCATCCCCAAATCCTTCTTCAGCCGCGAAGCCGAGCATGTGGCCGGATTCGCCAAGGAGTGCGCCGTGGTCACCCATCACCGGCTTAAGAACGACCCGGACGGCAAAGGCGTCATCGTAGATCCGGAAGCCAAACTGGAGGAAGAACTCATCGTCCGCCCCACTTCGGAAACCATCATCTGGAGCACCTATAAGAACTGGATTAAATCCTGGCGCGACCTGCCCGTGCTTTGCAACCAGTGGTGCAATGTCGTCCGCTGGGAGATGCGTACGCGCCTCTTCCTCCGCACGGCGGAGTTCCTCTGGCAGGAAGGTCATACCGCACACGCCACCGCCGCCGAGGCCGAAGCCAAGGCGCAGGAGATGGTGCAGGTTTATGCGCGTTTTGCCCGCGAGGTGATGGCCCTGCCCGTGATCGTCGGACACAAGAGCCCCAACGAGCGCTTTGCCGGTGCCCTGGACACCCTCACCATCGAGGCGATGATGCAGGACGGGAAGGCGCTGCAGGCGGGTACTTCGCATTTCCTCGGACAGAATTTCGCCAAGTCCTTCGATGTGCGCTTTACCAACAACGAAGGCAAGGAAGAGTATGTCTGGGCGACCTCCTGGGGCGTAAGCACCCGCTTGATGGGCGCCCTGATCATGGCACACGGCGACGACAACGGACTGGTCCTGCCGCCGGCCCTCGCCCCCATCCAGGTGGTGATGGTGCCCATCTACAAGACACAGGAGGAGCGCGAGGCCGTCCTGGAGAAGATGGCGCAACTGAAGACCGGACTGGAAGCGCTCGGGCACAGTGTCAAGGTCGACGACCGCGATACGCTCCGCCCCGGCTTCAAGTTCGCCGAATGGGAACTGAAAGGCGTTCCCGTGCGTCTGGCGATGGGCGCACGCGACCTTGCCGCAGGTACGGTCGAGGTGGCGCGGCGCGATACGCTGGAGAAAGTGACGATGCCGCTCGAGGGAATCGAGGCGCACATTTCGGCGCTGCTTGCGCAGATCCAGCAGAGCATCTACGACAAGGCGCTCGCCTTCCGCGACGCGAATGTCGAAAAGTGCGACAACTGGGAAGAATTCAAGACGAAGATTCAGACCGGGAAGTTCCTGCTTTGCCATTGGGACGGAACGGCGGAGACGGAGCAGGCCATCAAGGATGAGACCAAGGCGACGATCCGCTGCATTCCCGTTGACAGTTATGTCTGCGAGGAGGAAGGGGTCGACATTTATTCCGGAAAGCCCTCGCATCAACGGGTGGTCTTTGCCATTTCCTATTAATAATTACAGTTCATTGATATGCATTACAAAAAATTGATTGTGGCGGCGGCGATGGCCGCGCTGTGCAGCGGGGCGTATGCCCAGAATCCGGCCGAAGCGGCGGAAGCTGCGGCAAAGGCGATTGCCGAGGCGCCGGTGCAGGAAGCGCCGGCCCCGAAACCTGTATATTGGACCCGTTCCCTCGTTCTGGACCTGGGTTTCAACCAGACCGGACTGGTCAACTGGGCGGCGGGTGGTTATAACACCGTCGCATTGGCCGCCAGCCTGGACGGCAAGATCAATTATGCCAAGGACCTTACCAAGTGGGACAACCGCCTGCAGATGGATTACGGCTTTTTCTGGTCGGCCGACAAAGCGACAATCCTCCAGAAGAGCACGGACCGCATCTATCTGGAAAGCAAGTTCGCCTACAAGACCAGCAAGGACAGCAAGTGGGACTATACCGCAGGCCTCGATTTCAAGAGCCAGTTCTCCGATACCTGGGGAGATTATGACAAGGACAGTGAAGGGAAATGGACCGGAAAGGACCTGAAATCCGCCTTCTTCTCCCCCGCTTACCTGAACCTGGCGCTGGGTATGCAGTGGACCCCCAATGAGTGGTTCAACATCAACCTCTCGCCGCTGGCCGGCGGTATGGTGATCTGCACCGATGAGAGGGATCCCCTGCGCAAGACCTATGGCATGCCGGAAACCGAGCCGGGCTCGGGCATTTACCGCCCCGTCCTGTTCCAGTTCGGTGCGCAGGTCAAGGCCAATGCGATGGCTTCCATCAATGACAAGTTCAGTGTAGAGACGCAGTTGGTACTCTTTTATGACTATATCAACCGGCCGCGTTATTCCGGATTCCCGATCCGCGTGAACTGGGACAACAAGATCAGTTGGATGATTTCCAAACTCTTCAAGATCGGCCTGAACACCTGGCTCATCTATGACCCGTTCGTCGCCTTCGACGATATCCCGGACGGCAACGCCTTTGGCAAGGTTCAGTTCAAGGAATTCCTGTCCATTAACTTTACCTGGTCCATCGCGAACAAGAAATGATGCTACTGGCAGTCAGCGGCGGCATCGATTCGATGTACCTGATGCACAGGGCCCCCAGGCTTTTCCCGGGGGCTTCTTTTGCGGTCGCTCACTGCAATTTCGGCCTTCGTGACGCGGAAAGTGATGCGGATGAAGCCTTCGTCCGCTCCGTCTGCGCCGAAAAGGGTCTACCCTGCCTGGTGAAGCGCTTCGATACGGCCGCCTACGCAGCATCGAAGGGCATTTCCATCGAAATGGCGGCACGCGAACTGCGCTACGGATGGTTCACCGACTTATGCCGCGGGACTGCGGCGGAACTCTCCGGCACCGGGCTTTCCGGCTTTGAAGCGGTCGCCGTGGCGCACAATGCCAACGACAACGCCGAAACGCTGCTGCTGAACCTAATCCGCGGCTGCGGGATGCGCGGCCTGTGCGGTATGGCGGGAAAGGGCATCGTCCCCGGATCGGACAGCGTTCCCCTGCTGCGTCCCCTGCTGGGGCTCGAACGCGGGGAGATCGTCGCCTGGATGACCAAGGAAGGGCTGGCCTGGCGGGAGGACAGCAGCAACGCGCAGAGCGGCTGCCGGCGCAATATACTCCGGAACGAGGTATTCCCCCTCCTGCAGCAGCTCAACCCCTCGCTGATTGCGACCCTGCGGCAGGATATGCGGCATTTCGCCGAAGGGAATGCGATCGCCGAAAGTTATTGGGAGGCGTTCGCGGCGCAGAGCGGCGGCTTTGCCGGGAAAGGCGTCGACATCGACGTACTGCTGGGCTTTGCGCACTGGAAATACCTGCTCTGGCATTGCCTGGAACCCTATGGCTTCAGCCTTCCGACCTTCGGGAAACTCGTTTCGCTGTTGGAGCTGTATGCTTCGGAGCCGCGCGGCAGCGTCACCATCAGCGGCAAGTCCTTCGAATCGCCGCAATGGATCCTGGAAATCAAAAAGCATTTCCTCAAAATCAGCCCGAGACCATGCGAAGGACGCTGACCCTGATCCTGTTTTTGACGGCAGCCCTCGCCGCCGGTGCCCGCGCCCGCTATGACACGACTTATATCCGGCGACCGGAAGGGAAATGGCTTATCCGGACCCGGACGGAGGTCGGCGGCGGCGCGACAAGTATCATGACGGCTTACTCGGAGGACCTTTATCAGTTGGACATTGCCGGCAATACCAAGATACGGCAACACATCGGCTTCGGGTACAAGAACCTGATCCTGGGCATCGGTATCAACATCAGCGGGAAGAAGGTCGGCTGGGATACGGCACTCCGGGCATTGGGAAACCGCTTCGGCATGGAAGTATTCATATCCGGCAACCATATCCATAGCGGAAAGTTTACCGTCAACGGCGAGGGGACGCCCCTGGAGCCGGGAGCCTATCGGCAGACATCCCTGAACGGGAGGTTTTACCACGCCTTCAACGGCCGCAAGTTTTCCATGCCTGCGGTCCTGACACAAGGCTTCCGGCAACACCGGAGCGCCGGAAGCGCGATGCTGACCCTGGCGACATCCATGCTCTGGCTGACCCGCGAACTGTGGAACGATGAACAACTGCCCCTCTACCGCCATTATTATGGTTTCACGGGGCTTGGCGGCGGATACGGCTACAACTGGGTCCCCTCCCCCAAGTGGCTCCTGCACCTTTCGCTGACGGAGAATATCGGCGTTCCCTGGGGGCGGAGCACCATCAAAAAGCAAAAAATCAATACGCCGATCCTCGGGCCCGGCTTCCTTACTGCCGGAAGGGCGGCGGTATTCTTCTATCCGGGCACGTGGTACTTTGGCCTTTCCGCGACGGCTGAGCATTATATCGTTCCGGACATGGGCTCGCCCTACGCGGTCGGCTCGCTGGATGTACGCGGCCAGCTCAGCGTCGGGGTGCGTTTTTAGTCCTTTTTTGGATTTTCAAAAAAAGTTTCTACCTTTGCAGTCCAATACCGCGGGATAGAGCAGTCGGTAGCTCGTCGGGCTCATAACCCGGAGGTCGGAGGTTCGAGTCCTCCTCCCGCTACACAGAAAATAAGTCAGCCTCCTCGGCTGACTTATTTGTTTGATTATCAGAGAATTGCGATTCTGTGAAAAGTTCGAGATTGTGAGAATTCGAAATGCTGAGCACAAATGAAAAGAATCCTTGCTTTTCTTTTCTCTATTGTATTATTCTGAAGAGAAACAATAGTTTTCTTTAATTAATTTTGATTTTTCTAAAAAGAACTCTATATTTGTCACCAGAAGCCCTGCTCTATTCGAAGTCTTAAGTTCCACTTGAGAGGTTTATGTAGAATAGAACGGGGCTACTCATTTATGTTTATACTTGGTTTTATCTTCCACAAACTCACTCGGTCTAAAAACCCAATGTCTATAAGAATCAGTCCATCTTGATTCAAGAGAGCCATCTGTCCCGGTTGTAATTCCGATATTGAAGTTGGGCCTTTCGAGAGAACGTATGTGCCCAAGAATATGCTTGTATAATTTCTCTTTTGCAATGGTCTTCTTCCCACGTTTTCCCGTGACTGGATTCTTTTCTTTGTCTCTTTTATTGAGTTTGAAAGCAATCGCTCCAAGCACAATATCCATACATTGTTGAATTGGATGATCTTTTGAGTTAATCTCAACAATATCATCTTGCCTAATTTTGATACGAGACTGCTGGAACAACCTCAGGCTCTGCAAACCAATGATATGTGCCTTAAAAGCTTCATTCTGCTCAATTGTATCGGGTATTTTATCAAAATATAGCCTTAAATAAACATCTTCTTCATGATCAGGATTGCAAAACTTAAATCCAAATGCATGCTTAACAAATTGATAATATAGAAGATGATACTTATTACCAACTTGCTCCTCTGTAAGGTTAACCGGCACAACAGCATTCTGTCGAAACATAATACGCATTTTAAGTCTACCATTCTTCATATATTTGAAGAAGGTATCCATCACTGTTTTATATTTCTCAAGGTAGTTCTCAGTTACCTTCGTCCACTTTATTTCTTGGAAAAGATTCTGCTGAAACTTAACTTTTTTAATCTCCTCATTGATCTCCTGGAAATCTTGTACAGAAACAAGAACGCCCCCGTAGAAATCTGAACAGTACTCTCCCTTTGAAATCGACTCGTCACAATAAACAATAAACTCCATATATCGTTCAATTACTATACAAAGATACTCAATCATTGTATGCAATCAAACAATCTCCTCGTAAGAGTTAGTGGTAATACCGAAGGATAAAGACCCCTATTGTCCCCCTCTGAAAGTGTCCACACTTTCCTCTGGAAGTGAAGTGACTCGCCATGTCTTGACAAGGAAATCCCAAACAGAATGCAGGCAAGAGTGGTTTTATCTCCTCTCAGCCTGCATTCCATTCTTGATGAAAAGAAGAGAAAGGGGACAATTAGGTGCGGACAAGGTATTCTGTTTTATTATGGAATCTCCTGAGTGTAGACAAACTGGTATCAATAAACGATAGTGAGAATCATGATTATGTCTGTGTTTTCCGGGATCTTCATTATTTAACTTGATTCATTTTTCTTAGGGATTAGCCCATTCGTCTGCATTTCGATAGATTCCCGTGTTTTTGAGGCTTTCTTTGTATGAAAAACAACAATTTCGTATTACCAGATAATTTCACTATATTTGTAAAGAATCAATTAGTCTTATCTGAATCCACTAATATATTACGAATAATCTATGAGTGAAAAAAGCAAAAAAATCATCTGGTCCATTCTCGTTCCAGCTCTGATTTCACTATCTGGAGTGATTATTACTGTGATTGCGAATAGGAGAAATGCCATTTATGATTCTCAAAGGCAACTTCTCCAAAAAGAATCCCATGTTTTGAATAAAATCTCTGAAATTGCTGATGAGAGTGAACTTGTAGTTGTCGCATTTATAGAGCGTCAAAGAATTCACGAGGTGCATATTACTTCCTATATTAATCAAAATAAGGAGGTACAATTCCAGGACACCTCCTACCATGATTATCCTAAACGTGATACTACTTATTATTTTATTCCACGGTTCGCGTATTATTCAAATTCATGTGAGAGAGTGCACACCAATTTGAAGTATATTGAAGAGCATCTCTATGATTTGAGCCATAAAACATATGAACAAGCTAATGATCTTTTATTGTTTGTTACAACCCATCCTATTACAACAGTTCAGCACAATGAAGAAGACTTGTCGAAATCCGAATGGTCAAAAGAAGAAGTTTATGCCACGTTTATCAATAAGGTTGGAAAGATGAATCAGTCGTATCTCAAGCGGCTAAAACGCTTAGGCTTAGAATAGTGATTTCATCTTTATCATTAATCACTTGTCATTAAGGATAATTGATTGTTATCTAGGCTTAATGTACTGTCTATTTCGGTTCGAAAAGACCCCAAAACCTCAATGCAGGCAAAACGATAACTCTCTTATTATCAAAGTAATACGAAGAACCGCCACAAACGAGATAGAGTCCACTTTCG
>Ga0310786_10001036_pt1 | contig 44679 bp, 70 predicted proteins | sample AusTroGonzalo_MG_FD_203881 | JGI IMG/M metagenome (GOLD analysis project Ga0310786, IMG submission 203881) | Bovine rumen microbial communities from tropical cattle in Woodstock, Queensland, Australia - Gonzalo_03 (v2) (version 2) | ecosystem: Host-associated > Mammals > Digestive system >...
TTTCGCTTTGATAATCAAGGCTTAAATACAAGGGTACAGGGTTTGTTCTGTCAAATTTTGTCGGAAAACTTTCACCTGCCACGGAATGAACTGTTACAGATACAGTTCCTTTTGTCGGTAAACCGCAAGAATATTGATAAATAAGTGCGGCAATATCGTTATTTGCTCCGCCTTCTACAATTATCCATACTGTGTTTGCGGGTGTCCCTGTTGAATCGGTTGTACTGCCGGGATTATTATGTACATAACAATCTGTTACTCCGTCTAATTCGAGCAATGCCCCTTGTAAAGCATCAAGGTTATTTTGTCCTCTTATTGCCGTTGAACGGGCTCTTCTTATTCTAAACTCCATATCGCTTTCTTGCTCTGTACCGTAAGAAGACGGAGCCACGGAATTGTTGACCGAAACAACGCCCAAAACCGTTGTAATTTGGTTTGTTATTGTACCTATTGCAGGAGAATAAGAGCCGTAATTTTTACTTCTAAACGGCAAAGAATATGTCCCTGCTGATTTTGTTGTTGTGTCAATTAAGAACCATTGCTGCCCGCTATTATCGCCAACAGTATAAGAAGTTGCATTAACATTATTATAATTGCCGTCTAAGCCATTCAGCGTTACTGTTCTATCAAAAGTAACGTCTATATTTTGTATTGTAAACGTACCTTGCTTACGGGTAATATAATTAAGAGCATAACGCATATCTTGTACCGTTCCTTGGCAGGCATCCGGGTTAAAAGAGTTATAAACTTGTCTTGCCAACGAGCGTATATCAATACCTAATTGTGCAAGTATATTTGTAAATTGCCCGTCAGGAGTATCGGAAGAAAAATTTAAAGTTTCCCCCGCAGGTGCATAAATATTGGTTAAATCTGTTTGAATATCCCCTAATAATTCTGAATAGGGTTTTAAAACAAGACCTTGGTCTGTTACGCCTTCTGTTGTCATTTTATATCCTCATTGTAAAATCTAAATCTAATAATTCTGTTGAATACGCTTGAACAACACTAAAAGTAGCCCTATATCGTCTGTCTATTACTTGGCTTTCAAAATTTTGTATTGCTAAAACGCCATTTCTGTTTATAACTACCTCGTAAATATCATTGTCTAAAAGGTCTTTTTGGTTATGAGAACCAAGTCTTGTTTTCCAAGGAATGCCGTTTTGTAATGCAAAAAAGCAATCCCCGAACCACTCTTGCAACGCCAATTTTATATCAATAGCAACGGCGTTTGCTCCGTCAGCATAACTTGAATTTTGCCAACCAAAAACCCAATCGTTATTTCTATCAACTATTCTTATTTTCATTGTTATACAATTCCTGTAATTATTCCGTTTGTAACGGTTACGGTCTTACTGTCCGCTGTTGTAAAAGTGCCCGTTGCAGCAGCAGTAGCATTTAAAGTTGGTGCAGATATTACGCCCGTGGCTGTTATATTTCCTGTGTTTGCCGTATCTGCTGTAATGTTTAAATTAGTAGTATTTATGTTAATTTCGGAAGTTTTTAATTGTATGTCTGAATTACCATAAAATAAGTGCAAAGCATCCGTTAATATCTGTATCATTTTAGGCAAAGAGCGAATGCCTGCAATTGCTATACAATCAGTTAAATCGTGCATCCTTGGATATTTTTCTAAATTTGATTGCCCATTGATAAACCAAGTTTCCATTTCACGGTCATTAAAAAGCAAAACAACTTCATCGCCTGCTTGAAGTGGATTAGTGATAAACGGGTTACAATAACAAACTTTTGCAAAAATCGGGGCATATTCCCTTACTGTCTGCGTTCCGTCTGAATTTTTAGATAAAACCTTTTTGCTTGCAATTTGTACTTTAACCGTTTGGCTATCTGCATAAAATTTTTGTACTATTCCGATTCTTACGCAGTTTAATTCCGTTCCAAATTTATTTAATGCGGCTTGAAGTGTTTGAGTTAAATCGGGTTTATCCGTTCGATATATAAAATTATTCTTAATTTGCATATTTACACATCATTTACTAAAGTTTTCATGTTTCTAATATCTACATGAACAAATTGAAGATTAGGGTCTGTATATTGCCATCCGCCGCTCCAATATTTTTTAACAGTTTGCCCAACAAGTTGTGTAGATACTCCGTTTACAACAAAATCAATTGCTTTACCGTATAGGTGTTGGCTGTTGGGCTTTCCGCCACAATTGCTGTTGTTAGCCGTTGAACGCCATCCTGAATTTATAGAAATACGTCTGCCCGGGAAATATGTTTTGCAGAAAGTTTGAAGTTTTTGAGCGGTTACATAACAATTTGTTAGTATTCCAATGTCTATTTCCGAAAGTCTATCTTGAGGTTTATTGTCATTACCTATCATATTTGCCCAAGTAATATCTGAAGTAATTTTTGTATTTTTAATAGCACCGTTATTGTTTTTAAGGTATCTTAAAACATCAATAGCACTTGCAGGGGTTTCATTACCAACGGGTTGGACTTCCTCTTTTTTAACTGTACTGAAATATGATTTACCGCTTGTATTGCCTGATATATTTTGTTGTGATTGTGGGGCTAAATCGCCAATTACTAATGTTGCCTTTGTTGTTCTTGAGCCGCCTACACTCTTTGAAAATAAAAAGTCATGCGTAAAACCGATAACTTTATATTGTCCGTTAAAATTGCTCCAAGTCGTTGATTGAATATCGAGCAATTGTCCTAATTGTATTTCAGGAAACATTATAAAATTAATATCGGCTTGCATTCCTTTTCTTACAGGTGTACCTAAAAGGTTATTATCACCGCTTACAACGGACACTTGTGGTTTAAGTGCTTCGTTATTTAATAATACGTTTACTTGTCCATCATCGAGAAAAGCCCCGCCGTCGGCAATTTTGTTTATTTGTTCAAGCGTATTTCCCTCGAAAGTAGTATCCGTTAAAAATGTACCGTTTAAATCCCCTAACGCTCCTAATTCAGATGAATTAAAATCTTGTGTAAGAAGTTTTATAGCATCCTTAAAACTTGTTCCTGCTGCAATTGTTGTGCTTGTTTGACTGTCTAATAAATCAAGACACATTGCTTCAATATGCGTAATAACATCAACCGCACCGCCTGATTTTTGACTGTATATTTGCATTGCCCGCCCAAAAAATATTTGAGCCATTGAGCCGTCTTCTGAATATCCCGCTTCAATTTTAACAAAGTTTTGTTCTTCATATGGGGTAAAAGGGGCTTGATAAATCCTGTTTCTTGTTTCAGGTGCCAAGCCGTATATTTGCAAGGTGGCTTTATTATTACTTGACACAAGCCCTTTTGTAACAGTTCCTTTGCAAGTAAAAGGCATTCCAAAGGTAACTGTTTCTTTGGGCGTGTATATAGTTATTCTATAATTCCAATCTTTATTCATGAGTTATAAATTGTTTCTTCAACTTCTTTTACTTCTTCCTCATTAAGAACATACATGCCGCATTCCCCGGAAGAAAAAGAAGTAATTAAAAATGGATTTACTTTGTTATTTGAGATAAAAGCAATCCCAAAAGGGATAAGTCTGCGTAATTGTCTTAGTATATTTGGATGCAAACATACTTCTACACAAGTTAAAGTAATATCGTTATAACTTATATCGAAAAACCAATTTTCCATTCTGTCATCAAAATATAAGTAAAAGTCGGCAGTTTCGTTGTTTTCTAATACAAGTTGCATTCTTTGTTTTGGTGCTGCTGTTAAAGTGTTTATTTGTTTCATTATCCAAAAAACCTTATAGATTTTGCCAAACTTTCATTTTTTCCGGGTGTTAGCCCATGATTTTCTTCGGGACTTTGCGGGTTAGCATTGTATTTATCTCTTACTGCTTTATTAACCCCGGTAAATTGAATTTCATCGTAAAAATTCATTTGCTTTAGCGTTACGGTTAAATTACTTACAGTATTTGTAGCGGCTTGTTTAAAATTCCCGTTCAAAATATACATTTGCTTAAATTCGCCCCAAGGTGTTATAACAGTAAATGAAGTTTTATTTTGCCAAGCAGTTAATAAATTTTGAGCAACTATTTGTTGCTTTGTGCTTGCGGGATTTTCCTTGTTTTGCCAAATATTCCTTACAGTTTCATACAAACTTTTATAATGTTCAAAGGCGTTTTCCGCATAGTCAACGGCATTTTTGGCAAGTTGTGTGTAATTATCAACTTCGGGCAATAAAGCAGGTATAACACTTAATTTTTGGGTTAAATTTGCCCCTAATTTTGTACTGTTAAGTTTTTCGGTAATAAATTCACGCCACGTTTTAGGGGGTGTAAAAACAATTTCACCTACTAAGCCCGTTAAAGTTATTTGAATCGGATTTATTGCAATAGCATCTTGTACTGCCGTGTTATTTTCAAGCCAATTGTCAGTTATAGCCGATTGAAATTGCATAGAGTGGTCGTCTATAATGTCAAAAACAAGGGCTATATTATTATCTGATTCGTCAGATATTAAAACACCTGAATTTACATAATTACCTATTGCTTCGGAAATAGCACTATTACTATATTCGTTATCTATTATACTCATTATTACCCCGGTAATGGTGAAAAATACGCATTTGCATAAGTGCACATATTCTGCAATTCGTTTGCTGTTTCGGATGTATAAATATTTGCATTTAAGTTTACTTGTCTGTTATCGTTATTATTATTTGTTTGATTAGAAACACTTGGATTAGCAAAAAGCCTGTCGTAATTTCCTGCTTTTATATCGTCATAATATGCTCCCATTGTTCCTGAATGTCTTGCCTTATTAAGCCATTCTGTAAAAGGAACAGTTCCAAACGTTAAAAATTGAAGAAAGCCGGCTAGAACTCCAACAATATCGTCTACAACACTCCAAATCCAAACAAAAAGTTTTTTCATGCCATCGCCAAAATTCTTTTGTATTGCTTCAAAAACTTTTTGAAAATTTTCACCGATACTATTAAACCATTCAATTAAATCACCTGTATAACTGTCCCCGCCTTGCATATAGGTCATAATATCATCTATTATAAGCCAAAGTGCCATTAAAGGTAAAAGGGCTCTGCTTATGCCACCAACAAAACCTGTTATAAATTTTCCTAAAAAAGGAATTTTTTCTAAGGCTATTCCAATACCCTTTATTGCTTTGAAAAAGGCTTGAACAGGTGCAAGTTTCGTTGCAAAAATAGCCAATAAAGCAATTATACCCCTAAACTTAACTATAAATTCCCCTACTCGTTTACCTAAACGAGCAAAAAATTCTGCAACTCGTTCAACTGACTTTAAGAATTTACTAAACGCAGGTAAAATTGCCAATAATGCTCTATCTTTTAAATATTGAAGTTGCATTTTAATTTTTGCAACTTCTTCTTGATAATTTTGTATTTCTTTTCTTTGAGAAAAATTTAACTGATAACGTTCAATTTCTGCATTAAGTGAATTAAACTCTTCACGGGTAAGTCTAAGCATGGCAAGCATTTTAGGGTCAATGCCCATTTGTTTTAAAAGGAATGTTGCTTTTTTATCGGATAGTCCTCTAATTCTGTTTCTAATATCTTCTAAAACTTGGTTAGCATTTTTGCCCATAGGGTTGATGCCGGCAAGTAAAAAACCTTCGGCACCTTCGCCCAAAAGTTCTAATCTGAACAATCTTTGTTCTAAATCTGCAATACTTCCGGCTGCTCCTTCCATTCCTAAAGATTTATCAAGAATACTTGCAACACCCGCATATTTTTGAAATGTTTTAAGGCTTATATCGCTCTGTCTAGTTAGATTTATCCAAGCCTGATTCTGTTGAAAAAGAGCATCTGTCATTCTGTCTATTGCATAAATAACACCTGCTGTGGCAGTAACAAAAGCGGTTAAACCTTTTACAACACCTGCAATATTACCTGCAAGTTTTTTCATTCTGTCAATTTCTTCTTCGGTTTTTTTAATAGAAATTGACCTTGCAAAGTTTTGTTTTATAAGTTTCCGTTCGGCATCTGTTTGGGCATTTTTTAAATCCTGAAGATACTTTAAAAGCCTTGCGCTTTGCTTTTCGGCTTTTTTCATTTTGTCAAGGGTATCTTGTAAGGGTTTTATATCCCCAACAACACCCAATTCAATTATCAATTCACCTAATGATGCCATTTATTTACCTTCTTTGTTTAACTCTATAATTGCGTTTTCGTAATCTCTTGAGAATATCTCATATTGAAAAGCGTTTAAGACTATATCAACGGGGGCATTTAAAACCGTTTCCGGGTTGCCCCCAAAATAGCCTGATTTTGCTAACGTATTAGCAATAATCATTTCCTCTTCTGCCGTTATTCGGACAGTTGGTTTTCTTGCGGTAGTTTCGCCAAACGTGCCTTGTACTCTGTAACAAGGCTCTTCCCAAAAGGGCGAAGGTTAACCTCAATACACTTCGCCGCTATTTCGTAGTAGTCTTCTATGGCTTCAGGCTTGTCGTCAAAAAATTCAGGTGTGATTGCATAAAAATTGTCGTATAAACAAGTTTTTAAACAAGCAAACAAAGCATTTTCTAAGCCTTCAGAAGTATCTGCTGATATTAATAGTTCAATAACAACATCAAGAAGTTTTGTTTTATCCTGTGCATTAAGGGTAAAAATATCAATGCCCTTTAAATTTAAAAGGCATTTCATGACTTCTTTTTTTAGATTACTTGCATCTCTAAAGGTTGCTCTGTTAATTACCACTTTTTTTTGTGTGTTTGCCGTAATAAATTCCATAGAAAAACTCCTTATAATTAGTTAATTAAGCAATTGCTCTTTTTGCTTGAGCAAATATAAGTTGATAAACCGTAACGCCTTGGTCGGTTTCGCCGGTGTTGTTTTCGCTTGCATCAGGGAAGCGTTGAAAAGCACCGCCAAGCAAAGTATAGTTGTCAAAACTTACTTTGCCGTTTCCATCGCCTACACGTTTAGTAAAAGTCCCTCTTAAAAGACTTGTTGCAACAAAATCGTTGTCTTGTTGTGCTGAAAGTCCATTGAGGTATTTATCTGTCGGTGTAGCCTTTAAAACTCTAAGCGTAACAGTTGCGTTGCTGCCGGTTTGGTTATCTGCAAAAACGGTGTTTCTGTTTTTGCCTGTTGAAATGCCAACTCTATCATTATTATAGGCAATTTCTACAACAGAACCGTCAGCAAGGTCTTGTTGTATCGGTCTTTCATTAAGAGTGAAGACATCGTTGCCTGTGAGTGCGTATGTACCCATCTATGTATCTCCTATCGTTCTATCGTAACAATAACTTCGCTAAAGTGGAATGCACCTGAGAATTTCACCGCAATTTGACAAACAGGGGCTTTTCTTGCTTCTCTATCAACTTGCGATTGTTGCGCAATTGGTAAAGAATAGATGTAATAACCTTTTTCTTCAATATTACGTCTGAAGTCTTCAGGGTCTCCGAAAGGAATAGCCGTGTTCCAAGTTCCGGGCGCTGCTACTCCGTTGTTTATTGCTTGTTCGCAAACAAGACCGTAAGCATTTTTTAAACCTGCCATTCCCAATTCTGTTTGCGGGATTTTTGTGTTGGTTTGTCTTAAATAGTTAAAACCTGCAACTTCAAGTGCTTTTTTAAGCCAAAGTTGGTTTGTTATATCGTCTGTATAGCCGTTATTATCATTAGAATAAACGCAAGCAATACCGCCTGTGTTGCCGTAAATATCAACACCACTAGAGTTTGCCGCTAATACATAAGTGTCATTTAAACCACTATCAGGAATAACGCCCGTAAGTGTTTTAAGGTTTAAAGTATTAGCAGTATTAGAAGCATCGTAATTTACTGATTGTGCAATTGTTGCATAAGTTGCAATTGCTCTTTTTGCAGTTTCAGCATCTAAGGAATAAGCAAGAAGTCTTGTTTTTGAGTTGCCTGCCAATTTGTTTGCTGCGCCTACGTCTGAAATATCTTTAAGTGATTGTAATTCGTTATAATATACACAATCCATTGATTGAATTGCTGTTGCGTTTGCTTCTAAGGTTGTGTCATCTTGATATTGAGTAGTCAAAACACCGCCGAAATAAACTTGTTCAAGAGCATCTGAAACGGCATCTGATAAGGTTTGACCGCTTGCATTTGCGCCTGATACAGATGTCGCTGTGCCTGCGTTTAAGAGTGTACTTCCTGTTATATCCGTACCAACGGCGGAAGATTGAGTGTCTAAAGTTAAATCTTTGCCGGGGATTTTAGAAGTAAATTTGATACCTGTTGAAGCAACTTCTACATAATAATCAGGGTTTTTGCCAAGAATAACGTTTACAATGTCTTGTACAGTTGATATTCCTGAAAAATCCAATCCTGTAATCAAACTACTTGTAGAACCGATTGATACTTTTAAAGAACCATCTGTAACTGCTTGAAATGCTGTTAAATTAGAGGTTAAAGCACCTGTTGTAACACTACCTGCAACGGCATCAACGCCGCCAAATTTGAAAATGTAAAGGTTTCCGCTTCCTGTTCTAAAGTTGGGGGCGGGGGTAAAGAGGGCTTGCGCCATCTTGTAAGTTAAACTGTTTGAACCATAAGCAGCCTTAACTGTGTCGGGTGTTAATGCAGCAATGTAATTTTCGCTGAAATTGGCTTCTTCATTCGAGAAAATGGCAATACTATTTGTATTATAGCCTGCTAAGCCTGTGGGTGTAGCCGTTAAAGATACGTTTACAGTATAATTAACGGGGACTTGATAAGAGTACGTCATAATTTAATATCTCCTTTTTATACTTCGGGTATTTGAAATTCTGCTATTTTCCCCCGCTCGTTATAAACTACTGCGGGGAATTTATCATAGTAGTCGATTGTTTTTGTTTTTTGATAATGAACAAGTACATTAAAACTAACAGTAAAGCGGTTGATGTCAGAGCCACCGTCAACACCCGACAAATTAATATCATTTGTCATAGTGCCAATTTTAAAATTGTATTTATCCATTTGCTCTTCTGCATAAGTGGATTTTAGGGCTGCGGTAACTTCCCAAAAACGTTCTCTTGCATCGTTATTTCGTGAATAACAATCTATTTGCATGATTCTTTGTTGGTTTATATCCTGTATTTCAATAAACGCATCAGAACCGTCTTGTGCCTTCGCATTTGGGTTATTTTTAAACTCTGTCCTATTTGCATAAGTATTTGCTGAAACAGTTTTAACCGTTATTTGCAATTGGTCTGTGTTGAACAGTTTTATGTTTTGTCCATATATAATAACCGTCGGAATTACATCACCATTGGAAGTGGTGCCATAATTATCCGGCAGATTTAATTCATGTTTAATTATGTCGACAAATATTTTCTCGATTGATTTATTCATAATTCTTAAATTGCTATAAAAAATACGGCATATTTAATGCCGCAAATTATAGTTATAATATTTAATTAAAGATTTTTAAGCCATTCGTTAAATTTTTGGGAATGCATTTTTTCAACTTCTTCTTCAGTCGGTTCGTAGTCTTCTACCTTACTATACCATTCATAAAGTTTTTTCTTTTCGTCTTCTGTCATAATGTATTCCTTTCTATTTATATTATAACCTATAAATATACTTTTTTCTAGTCATTATGGTTTTCATAATAATATCTGTTTGTATCTTCGCATAGTGTCAAGTTACAGACTTCATTAAGTTTAATATATTCGTAAGACTTACCATCATAGAATTTTACTTGCAAAATTCTTTTTATTGGTTCACCAATAAAACAATTTGCTTCAGGCTTTACATCTTCGTAATAATATCCGGCTGCTTTTCTTTCAACGCCGATTTCTCTTAAAATAACCGTTCTATTTTTTATTTCGACAATCTGATAAAATTCGTTTATCGTCATGTCATAACCCCAAGAGCCGTGCATTATATCACCAACTTTTAAAGAGGTTTTATAGTTCTTTTTTAATTCTTTTTCTGCTTCTTTGCGGTCTATCCTGTCATTTATGTTGTTAAGTTCATATTCGACATGAGTTTTTATAAACCTTGCAGCATCCATTTCATTATTAAAACGATAATAATATTTTGGTTTTAATGCTTTTCCGATAAACATTGCTACAATCGGCTTAAAATCAACAAAGTCAAGCCAAACATTGACAGCCAAATTTCCGTTTTTGTCGTAATGGTGTTTGTTTTCAGTACATTCTCTTCTAGTTTGCCAAATATCGAATCTCATATAAACTCCTTTCATTTAACTCTTACATTATTATTTTAAACGATTGAGTTTAATGTTTCAATACTTCATTTGAATTATTTTACATAACTTTACAATTAAAGGGTTGAAAAATAAATCAAATAGTTTATAATGTTTAATAAGGAGTTTGCTATGATAAAAAATAAATTAGAATTTGAGTATTTTATTAAAGGAAAACTTGCTGAAAACGGCTTGAATATGTCTAAACTTGCAGCCATGTTGGACACATCATTTCAAAACGTTTCGCAGCGCATAAAGCGTTGTGGCTTTGATTATGTTGAAATATCACATATAGCCGATTTACTTGGCTATGATATTGAGTGGGTTAAACGTCAATAGTTTTTATCTATAAGAATCGGTGCATCTTCTTTAGTCGGTACATCATTATTATAGAAAGCCCATTTTGAAGCATAATGTTTTAATTCGTTAAAGTTTTCTTCATTATGTTTCATTTTCTCAAGAATTTCATTGAGGGGAACATAACGCCCGCCAAATTTTTTATCGTTTTCTGCAAAGCGATTTATTGCTCTTTCTGCTGCTTTTTCTCTTGGCAGGTGCATATAATACATTTCTATATTATAGCCGGCATTTTCAAACGCCTGTATTTTCTCTTCTGTGCTTTTGAGCGTTTTCATTGTGGCATCAAGTACGACATTAAGTTTTTCTTCTTTTGCTTTTCTTAGAGCATCTTTTAATATGTCTGAACTTTCCTCGTGTACTTCATAAGCATTAAAACCTTTGTAATCAGGCTTTAAGGCTTCTTTAATTTTATCCGCATCTAAGACAATATAATTTGATTCATTATATACAAGTCCATTAAATTTTGACTTACCTGAACCGCCCCTGCCCCCTAAAAAGATTACAGTTGGCTTTTCGCCGTTTTTGGGCATTGCTTTTTCTTTGTTTTTAAATATTTCGTCAAGAATATTTTGGTGTAATTGTTCTCTTTCTTCTGTATAAACGCCATCTACTTTATAAATTTTGTTGGTTTCTAAACCTTTATCCATAATATTTTTGTTGTGTTCGTCAGCGTTTTTAATTTGCCGATATACTTCTTGTTTGTCTAGTCCATAAGCCTTAATTGCACTTTCAATGACATCTTCCGGGGTAATTTGTTTAGTATTGCTTTGTTTAATTTTGTCAAGAATATCTAAATATGCTTGGCTTGGTTTGTGGCTGCCGGAAGTTGCAAATCTTCCTTTTTCATCTCTTGGATGCTTGCTTTCAAACTCTGCATCATTAAATATTCTGTTAAGTCCTTCGAGCAACATAATATCTGTATCGCTAAAAGGTTCATTATATGAGCGTACTGCTTGAATTACTGCGTTTTTAATTTGTTGGTTATACATTATTACCCTCGAAATCTCTGCAAAGTTGATACTCTACAAAACCATTTAAAGAATAGTCTTTTTTCTGAATTACTTTATATCTTTTGCCTTGGAAAATAACCTTATCGGCTGTTTCAAGATTGAGTTGGCTTGCAACTGCATGAATCCATATCCATTCCCAAGAACGTTGACCTTCGGGTTTTAAAGATAATGCTTCATCTTTTAAAGGCTGCCAAACGCCTTGAAATGATATTGTTGTTTCGCTAGTAACCAAATCACCGTCAACAACATTTTGTTTAACTCTTACAAGCGTTAAAGGGGCTTGCCACCCTTGTAAGGTGGTATCCATCTGCGGCATATTTGTTAAAGATGCAAGGGGATTGTAACTATATGTCATTTTTCTTTAACCTCGTAATCAATTTTTTGCCAAAGAGCCCCGGTATCCTGTAAGGGATTATTTGAGCCTTTTGCGGCTATTGTATAAGGGCTGTTCGGTGCCCATGTTCCCCATCCGCCTGTTTCAAAGGCTTCAATTATAAGTTCTTTTGCGCTTGCTCCCAACATAACGGCAAGTGTCTGCATATCGCCTGTTTTGCCAAAATACCATAAAATTTCTTCTTGTGAGCCAACATTCATTTTCTTTTGTAGTTTTTTAAGAAGAGCATTTTTGCGGGTAAGTGGCATTCTTAAAAAAGATCGTGCGGGAATATGTACATATCCATCACTTTGTTTTTGTAATTTTGGCAATCCCAATTCTTTAGCGGTTATTGCTAAATAAGCAGCCATTTTTTGTGTAATTTTTATGTCTGCCCCAAATTCTTGGATTGCCCCCAATCCCGCATAATCTAAGTTTTCCCCAACTTCCTCGGAGCCACCTTTTGTTGCAAGAAGACCAACTTTAACAGACCATTTTTTGCTCATGTTTTTAACAAGTTCTTCTATCTTCTTGTATTTAATATCTGCTTTTAATTTCATTAGTCGGTAGTCGTTCTGCCTTTTGAAACAATAATATTGCCGATTAAATATGGTCTAATCAATGAACAATATTTAATGCCATAGCCGGTAGTGGCGTACATTGATAAACCGGGATTGTTTTGTATCCACGGGAAGGGCGTATATCCCTCGGAAACAGAGCCAACGCTTTTAGAAGTAACCATACCTGCTATGTTATTGCCCATTGCGTTTCTGAAATCAACTGTTAAATAATGGGCAACAAGATATAAAAATACTAATTTTGCCGTATCTTTATTGGGGAATAAACCTTCATTGAAATTTACGCTTGCTTCTGAAATAGCGTTAATAATATCTGAATCTTGAGTATAATTTAATGCGTTATCTTGCACTTGTTCCCAATCTGTTGTGTTGGTAGGAAGGTTTTGTGTGCTATTAACTTTTACTTGATAAAAATTGCTTCCAAAATAAACCTTTTCACCCTTTATATAGGTTCTTCCAATTTGATAAACAGGAAGATAGACCGGTGTAAATCTTGGGAATTGTGCTTTAAAATCGCTTGTTGTAATCATAATAAACCTTTTTAATATTGCAGCAAGGGGGAAAATCCCCCCTGCTGATATATATTATTTTTTTGCTTTCGCCTTTGGTGCTTTACTTTTAGCCAATTCTGCTTCAAGTTTTGCACATTTTTTTTCTAAATCGGCTACTTGCTCTTTGGATACATATTCAACCACGTTAGGTTGATTTAATAGTAATTTTGCAGTTTTATCGTCAACTTCGATAACTTCGCCTGCCTGTATAAATTCCATTCCAAACATAATTGAATAAGTATTATTATTTTGTATTTTCATAAGATGCCTTTCTTATAATTATTGAACGTCTGCGTACAACATAGAGCCTGTACGTTTAACGTAAGGTGTAGCAAATTGACCTTCTGAATCAGAAATCAAATCGAGAGCACCTTGCGGGAATAACGGATATGGTGTGTACGGTTTCGGTAAGTGCATAATCAAGTTGTCTTCATTTGTATTATAGAATACATAACGACCCTTAGAAGCGTTACCGCCTGCCGTAGCACCTGTACAATATGTTGCGTGAACAATCTTGAAGTCATCGCCAACAATGCCTTGGAATGCTCTTTTAAGAACAGAAAGTCTAGTTTCACCAAAAGCACCATAAGGTTGTTGAAGTGCCAAGTATGCTTTTTGAGGGATTAACATTCTGTTGAACATAATTGTTCCGTTAGAGTTAGCCGCAAATACGCCTGCTGCGTTAGCCAAGAAAGTTTGGAATTGAGCATCAGACATTGCATCCAATTCAGCGGTCATCAAGGTTGTGTTTACTGTAACGTTAGGTTGGTTAAGTAAACCATAGGATTTTCCATCGCCTAAACCTTTGAAAGTTGCTTCTTGAAGACCCAAGTCCCAAGTTTTCTTTCTTGCTTTTTCGTTTTCTTCAATAATAGAGAATGTTTCAGCATTTCTTGCTGCCATTTGTATAAGTTCTTGACGAACATTATATTTCATTCTCCAAAAATTGTTAGGAATAGACAAAGCGCCAATTTTGATATTTGAATTAGCATCTGCGTTAATTCCTGAAGCAGTCGGTTCGATTAAACCTGCTTTAAACGGAGAACCAACATAAGTAGAAGCATATTGGAAAAGGTTTGTAGAATATGCGCCTGTTCCTACTTCAATTTTTACGAAATCAGAGAGCTTTTGACCCATCAATTCATAAAATAAAGTGTTTACTACACCTGAAACAATTTGTGTAGTGGTTTCAATGGCTTGTTCAAAGCCTGCTGTTGAACCAATACCTGAATTTGATACTTGCATTCTCATATTATCAGCGTATTGTTCTTCTGTTAATATACCAATTTTATTTGCCATTCTTAAATCTCCTTCTACGCAGCCACGCCAAGGTTAAAGTTCAATTCAACTTGAACCAAATCGCCTTTTGCAGTTGCTTTAGTTAATGCTTTTCCGATGTAAGCATAGGTTGAAGTGGTTGTGTCGTCGACTGTCCAATCAGTAGTGAATTGAAGTTTATCTCCAACATCAACTGCTGATTCAGCAACACACCAAACAACATCGCCTGTTTTTGCTATTGCAAATCTTTCGCCTACTTTGTAAGCGGGTTTTCTAACATCATAAACAACCATTCCGTAAGGAATATCTGTAACAGCGCAAACTGCTGCAACAGGGTGGTCGGTAGATGTTGAAGAACCATAGAGTTTAACGAACGCACCAACCGGCAACGTGTCAGTTGAAGTGCCTGAATAGAACTCTACATTGTGTTCTTGAGGTAAGTTAGGTAACAAAGCATATTGTCCTTTTTGAGGAGTAATGCTCGTTCCTGTAAGTGAAAATGCTTGTGTCATTTTGTTTTACTCCTTCTTTATTAGTAGTTATTTCCCATTTCAAGACGTTTTGAATGGGGAATGTATTTTGTTTGTTTTTCAGAAGAACCGCCGAAAACTGCTTTTTTAACATCATCCATTGAGTTTTTGCATTTGTTTTCAGCCTTTTCTTCTTTTTCTTCTTTTTCTTCTTTTTCTTCGTTTTTACATTTTTTGTTTTCGGCTATTTCTTCTTCTTCTTCAAATTCTTCTTCTTTTTCTTCTTCATCAGCATTCTTAGCCTTGTTATCAGCCGTTCCTGCTTCAGACTTGTCATAACCGATTTTTTCCATTTTACCTATTGCGGTTCTGATTGCTTCATCATCGCAACCTGCTGATTTCATGATGCCTGCAACTTCGTCAATAAGTTTTCTTTTGTCAGTTTTGTCTTCTTCGTTTTTTACCTGCATAATCAGGTCAGAAATTTTGTCTACTAATGACATTGTTTTTCTCCTTTTTTAGTAATCTTGTATATAATATGGTTTTTATTCCTCGAAAATCCCCTTTAACGCACTCAATAAAGTTAAGTCTTCTTGTTGCGGTAAGTGGTTTTCAATTATTGTTTCAATATCTGTTAGCAAAGAGTTATCAGCCTTTAACTGTTCCGAAATTCTTTTTAGGCTGTATTCTGCATTGCCTGTTAATTGGCGTTGCCAAGCCCCTTCTCGTGGGCTCCATCTGAAGCCGTTTGACTTCAATATGCTTCTTGTTTTTTCGTCAGGCTTGCCGTCAAATTTAAGTTGTAACCTGTTAATATCGGTGTTGCGTTCAACCTGAAAACCTAAATCCGATGTATCAGGTGTATCCTTTACGTCTGTTTTTCTTGTGTGTATATCTATAACCCTGTCAATTATTCTACGCTTCTCTGCGCTTGTAACGCCGGATTTATATTTTTGAGCAAGTTTTGCAATTGCGTTTGCATCATCAGCACTAATTCCGGCTTTGCCAACTGAAGCGGCTTTATCTGCATAGTAGTCAGCCTTTTCGCCAAGTTTAACGCCTTGCCCTAATTTATCCCAAGCCTTTTCTCTGTATCTTCTATCTCTCGCTTCGCTATGATGCCCAACTAATATTGGCTGCCCCATAGGAATTGCTGACATCATATCTCTACTTTTTTGATGTGCTGCATGGCTTTGTTTTCTTGCTTTGTCAGATAATTCTTCGTAACGTTCTCTTCTCGCCTGTTGCTTTTCTTCGTAAGAATTCTCGTCAACCGTTTCAAAGTTAGCCATAATACTTTCAGCATATTCTCTGCGGGCTGTTGTAAGTTCTTTTTTGTATTTTTCGCTATCAACCCACGCTTGGTGATATTCTTCGGGCGTTGCGTTACTATCCCATTTTTTCTTTTCTGCCGCTTTGTATTTGCTTAAAACGTCTTTATAATTTGTTTTTGCAGTTTCAAGGTCTGTTTTTGTTGCAAGTGCTTTTGTTTCTTTGTTATCGCCGCCCTGCAAGTGTTCTCGAATGGCTTTTTCCATACCCCGTTTTGTGGAATAAGTCTTTCTATCTAATGTTTTTTTACCATTATGAAAACTTACTGTATAGCGGTCTTTACCGTCATGCGACCAATCGTCAACTATTGCGAATTTATCACCCTTACGATATGATTTAAGGTTCTTGCTATCTATCATATAACCTTTTTTATCGTGTTCTTGTATTTCAACTCCTTCGCCAAAAGGACTGTCAGTAGTTTCTTGTTTTTCTTCCTTTGGTTGTTCTTGCTTTTCTTCTTGTTTATCGTCTTTTTTAGATTCTTCAGATTGTTTTTTTAAATCTTCATATTTTTTGCCTGTTTCTTGTTCGTATTCTTCTTTAGATAAAAAAGAATGATCCGCATTTCCATTACCCCAAGCATCATAAGATGAACCTCTGTATTCCACTTTCCTTACATAACCACTAGGCATCAAATCATACTCTACTTTTTTAATAGTATTTTCTTCAGATTTCTTTTCTTCCTTTTTGGTTTCTTTGCCTTCCCATTCAGCAATTTTTCTTTCGGTTGCTTCTTTATTGGTTTCGCCGTCTTTTACCAAGACATGATGCCCTTTTTTGCCTTCTTCTTCGTCGGCACCTATTGTTATCCAATGGTCGTTTTCTACACGTTGTATTAAGTTTTTAATCTGTTCTATAAGTTTCATTTATACCTCACTTGAAAAAGTTTTTATATGTGTTATAATGGTAGTGTCGGTATCGCTCCAGACGTGTCAGGAATTTCCTGCCAAGGTGTTAGAGTTACCGACATTATTTTTGAATTTTCGCATTGTTTGTAAGGTTAAAGTTTTGTTGCCTGTTCTGATTTCTTCTATATAAATAATGTAACCATCAGGTAATTGTTTTCTTAACTTTATAATATCTTTCCCCTGATTATTTTTTTCGCCAAACTCTGCTTTGTCATAACTATAAATTATGTTTAAGGCTTCTTTTATATCATTGTCGGTTATCGCCACTTGTCCTCTTGGTTCTTCCTTGTCTTTATTAGCGTGTTCATTAAAACAATGACGAATCCCGTATACATCTATATTATGTTTATAGCCTGTTAAGTCAAATCCATTTTCTTGGGCTTCTTTTACCAATTTTGCTTGGACTACGCCTATTGTAACCACTTTATTAGAATTATCTTTTTTCTGTTTTGCTAATTCTATTATGGGTATGATTTCTTTAGTAAAATTTGGATTTACCCCTTTGGGTAAACTCCCTCCCCGATGTCCTTTAATTCCAGCATGCTTATAATGTCCTGAATTGCTATTTCCGTTTTCTACTCCCCCAAGCCATTCTCACCCTCAAATATTTCGCTCAATTCATTCATAACCCTTAAATCTTCCATTGTAGGGTTTTTAAGGTTTTCGAGTATGTCAAGAAGTCCGTACAAAAACATTATTTCTTGGTCGTTTTGTACTTGTTGCGTTATGTCTATTTCTATTGGTGCAATAACCGTTTCTTTGCTATTCATGACGATATTTGCCCTCTCATAGCGTGGATTCGGTACAAGTGCAAGGTGCAAAAACTCCCCGCCGGTAAATTCCATGTCTATTTTTTTACCGTTATGAGTTAAAGGTTTTAAATCACTTTCAAAATCATAAGTACAAGAAACATTCCATCCCTCGTTTTTAACAAGGTTAATTGCTTGCTTATCCCATATAACGCCTTCACAATAAAACCAACCGTCAGCGTCATTATACCAAACACGAGAAACAACGCCGACACGTTCCTTGTCTGCGTTCTTGTCAGTAATATCTTTATGTTTGATTATAACCGGGCAGCCTACCATTGTATGAATAAACTTGTTTAGCGTTTCTTTTGTTATAAGAACATCCCCGAACTGCTCATAATGAGCAACGCCCGCTTCAATAAACCTTGAAGTAAACTTACGCCCTTTGCCGTTTGCTTCGCTTGTTAATTCGCCAAGTTCAACTGCGTTATTTATGGTTAAATTATTTTTCTTTTTAGATTTAAGCAATTTTTTATTTTCTCCAATAAACTATTTTGAGCCTTAAACATTGCTCTGCGGTTCTTTAAAAACTCCCCGTCAATATATGGGGAAAAAGTACATCTGCAATTATATGTTTGTCCGGGCAATCCCTTTTGCCCTGTCCTTGCATCTATAATTGGCGGGTCATCAAATCTGAACACTTTGTTATTGAGTTCATGATGTAAGGGGCGTTCTCTATGGTCTAAAATAGTATGCCATTTAAACCTTACAAAGCCTTCGGCTTCATATTTGGCTGACAAGTAACTTGATGTAGCAATTGCGGTTTCGTTTCGGGCTAAAAACTTGGAATGCCTTTGACTTTCGCCAAATTTATTTTCTAAGTATTGCGCTATTGTTTTGGTGCTTGTGCCCTCTTGAGCCATCTTGCCAACTTCAATACGCATCTTAACTATTTGGTCTTGTGTCCAATTCTTTATCCAAAAATCAAGATTCTGCGTGTATCTTTGAGCAATTTCGTTTTGCATAAAATCGTCTAATTTTGGTGTTATCAGTTCAACTTTATGCTGCTTAGCATTCTTATAAACACGGTCTTGTAAATTCTTCATTATTTCATTTACTGCCGTGTCAAATATAAGTTTGCTTGTTATTTTATCAATATTTGAGAGTTGTTCAAGTAAAAACTTGTTTATTGCGGTTGCCTTTGCAAAGGCGGCTGCCTTTGCCGTGCCTATTGCCCAAGTAATATCTGTCGGAAGCATATTTTGAGCAAGTATATAGCCTTTACGATGCTTAGAGTATTTTGCCCCTAGTCTTTCAAGTTCTAAGGATATAGCATTGGTAAATTTACCTGTAAATACGCCATTTTCATACTGTATTTTGCCTGTTAAAATTGCTTCTCGTATAATATTGCTATCGTTAATGACCGTGCCCGTTTTAAGGATTTTAAAACACTCTTGAAAAATGTTTATCCACATCCATATTATTATTTTTGATGCAATTTTGTTTTCGTATGCTTGTTTGTACTTAATCGGCTTTAAAAACATTTTGAACCTTAGACCATAAAGAGTTATTTACATTTACATTTTCTTCTTCGGTATATTGCATTTCATCTGATTTAACTTCGTCAGAAAGGGCGTTAATTTCTTCTTCTGATAACGCAAATATCTTTTCGACTACAAGTTTTTCTGCAATTTGTTTAGGCGTTAAGATGCCTGCTTGTAATAGTTGAATATACCCGTTTATTTTTTGTGTTTGTATCTCTTGTTGGTCTTTTTCGCTCATTACCCTTAGCGGCTTCCAAGTAACCGTTAAATCGGGTATTTTGCGCCCAAATAACTGATAACATCTAATATCAATCATCTGTTTTAAAATTTTTGTCGCCGGTACTCTAATATCGGAATTTATCATTGCATTGTAGTTTTCAAGGTCGTCTTCTCCGCTTGAAAAACCGCTTGCCCCTCTTCCAAAAATCTTAGAATACGGAATGCGTAAACACGAGCAAATAAGCAAAAATATCTTTTCTAACATTTGGTCTATGCTGCCAAAACTAAGTTGTTTTTGGTCGTAGTCGTCTTGTGCATCCATTGTCAACATTGCTTTATAGTTCTTATTTGCTGCCGCTATGTCAACTCTACGCCTAACAACACTTTCCCCGTCTTTAGATATTAGTAAATCGCTCAAGCCGGAGATTTTCAGAATATCAATTTTTGCTTCGTCAAGTAATTCAAGAATAACGCTATTTGCTTTTAAATACTGATTGAGTTGCGGAATAATATCCTCAAATATACTTGCGCCCCATCCTTGCAATAGATTTCTTATATAATATGGTTGTGTCTTCCCGGTAAAGGTCAACACTCTTGATTTATCAAATATAAGTTCTTGCCCTTCGGCTCTCAAGTTGTCTTGCAACATAAACTTATCGGCAAGTTGCAGACTTGCAGCAAGAGGTATACATTGCCAACGGTCAACGGCATAAAATACAACGTCTTTACCCTTAATTGTTTTAGGATTAAACGGTGTTGAATTGTCTTGTTCTGTACTTATTAATATACAACCGCCGCCATATAGCCTGCCCCAACGCAAACAATCCTTGAGAGTTTCAATGTCGTTTGCATCTGACATTTTTTCTTCAAGTTGTTGTAATTCTTCAGGTTTTAGGGTGTCGGAATCAATCTCAAATCCGCCATCACGGAAAGCATCGGAAACAGGCAAATCAACTGCCGTAGCAGCAAAGCCGTTGCTCTTATATGTATTAGCAAGCGGAATATAATGTAATGACAATATATAAGGGCTTGCGTTTTTATAAATCGGGCTTGGGTCGTTCATTGAATTTATTGCATTATCATCTAAATTCAATGCACTTGCTAACCCGTTATCAACTTTTTGTGTTTTTTTTGTCATTTATAACTCGGTTCTGATAATAAAAATTATGTAAGAAGCCCCCAAAAATATTTTTTTGATTTCAGGGGCTTGGTTTTTGTCTGTTTTGCCTTATCGCATGAGGTTTTTTCGTATATAAATTATATATATTCGGAGGTAATGTGAATCATTTTATGGAGCAACATTTTTTTAGTTTGAAAAAATGCAATATGGGCATTACAGCACGTCTAATATTGATACATTCGTTTTTGCTATTGTGTTGTTAATCAGATGTACTAATGTGTCTACAATATCATCGTGGCTATGTGCCATATCCCTTGTAAACGCTTCGCACTCTGCTAAAAATACAGGATTGTTGGAATATTGCTCATTATCCGGCAACATTACATGTCCGTTAGCCAAATAGTCAAGCACTTCTTCAACCCGTGAAAGTTTATCTTTTGTAACTTCGATAGGTCTTATAGGCAAGCCTACCTTCTTAAAATCTTGAATCAACTGTTGACCGCTTGCCCGGTCTTCAATAACGATGCAAGATGCACTTGTTTCTCTCTTGTCCAACTGCCAACGATTATATAATGAGATGGCTTGTTGTTTGAGTTCGGGATATTCCCATTTCCCGTGAACCATTTCGAGTATGTGCAACTTGTTTTGTTGGGTTATTCCGCCAACCAAAAAACAAGAAAAGTCTGCGTGTTCTTTTTCGCTTATCGCCGTATCTGCTGCTATTACAATGCGTTTATAATCGTATTTAACGCCTGAATTATAATAACCAAACCAATCTCGTTTTATAACCTGACCGCCCAAAATAATCGGCTCTTGTTGATATTGAGATGTAAATACATAATTATCAACTTGTAACTCTTTAATCCGTTCGGGGGAATATTGACTTGGCAATTGACAAACGCCGTTTTCATCAATTAAAGGCTTTTTGAGCGTTACAAAATTATATTTTGCTTGAAGTACACCGCTTAGGTCTTCAAGATGCAGTCTTTGTTGAATGTTGATTATGGGCACCGTTGAATTGTTTAAACGGCTTAAAAGTGTACCGGCAAAGTATCTTATTACTTTGTTTCTTAAAGTCGTATGGTAAATATCATCCGGCTTATTAGCATCGTCAATTATCAATGCCCCTGTAAAGCCTTTACCGTTTCTTATACCGGCACCATAGCCCGTAATCTGTGAACCGATAGAAGAGAATAAACAAATACCGCCTTTGGATGTAACAATTTTTTTGGCGGAATAAGTATTTTTGCCTGTTTCTTTTCTTAAATACTCTGCCCAAAAATCATCTTCCGGGGTTAATTCTTCTTCTGAATATAAAACATTGTTTGAATACATTGCTTTATATACAGGATGTTCAAGTATATCTCTAACTCTCATTGCAATATCTGTAAGCAGCGATTGAGAATAAGAAGTATAAATTATGTTAGCCTTTGGATTTACTGTGAGCGCATAAACAAGCAAATAAGTTGCTAGTGTTGTTTTGCCTGCCCGTGGCGGGATATTGATGTTTAGCCGTGTTATTTCTTGCTTATAAACTTTATCAATATAGTCAAATAATGATTCGTGAATTGCTTCCTTAATAAATTTTGTTTGTTCTATCGCCTTAAATAAATACCTAAACCAACTTTCAAAACCTTCTTGTATAAGAAGATAGCCTAAATATTGAGGGTCAATCATTTTCAATAAAATCTTTTATGTGTTCTTTGGCTTCGGCTTTGGTCTTTGCATCAATAAAAATCTTTTGTACTTCTACGCCGCCGTCTAACTTAACATCAATTGCATCTTTTGGCGTTTTATAAAAATACTTGCTTAGTTCAACTAATATTTTGGCTTTTTCTGAATCTTTGAGATTGCCGCTTGCTAATAGTTCAACAATTTTTTCAACCGGCTCAAATTTTACATAATCTCTTATTTCTGTACTTCTATGTTTTGAGCCTTTTTCTTTCCCGCCTACCTTTGTATGTCCTTTTTTAAATGGGGGCATAATACCTCACTATTTTTTCACTATTTTATTTTTATTATATTGTTTGAAATGACATTATATTTATGTTAAAATTCGTATCAGATAATGTCAAAATAAAGGATTTTTAATATGTCAAAAGATGTAAGAACAACAATCAGAATACCTGAAACATTAAAAGAAAAGGTTAAAGAAGTCGCAACTGACTTAAATATGTCCTTTAATGATGCAATTAAAGTTGTTTTATTTGCAGGTCTTAAATAACCTAGTAAATATAAACGTCTATCGGAGTTGCTGATGCTTTCACCCAAGTAGTTGCGCCTGCTGCCGTTCCTATTGCGTACTTACTGAATGAGGGTAATTCCATGCCATTCCCTGCCGTTGGTTTTGCAGAGGATATTGCAAGTTGAAGCAATCCTAAAGGTATCTGATTGACATATAGTGTTAAATCGTCTGTTGCATCGTAATCATCATCCATTAGTGTTGCAATGTCAACCCAATCGCTTGCTGATACTGTATAATTAGCCATTTATTTACTCCTTAAAGTTTTTTAAATTCAAAAGTCCGTTGTATTTTTGTAGGTGTTCTGCTATTGCACCTATCAAATTTTCTTCACCCCTTGAGAGTTTTCCAAAGGTGTTAATGTGAGTTAATGCTGATACTATTAAATCTTGTAAATTTTTAAAGTTTGCTTCGTCGTCTGTTTCCGATAACTTCGGGTAAAGTCCTTTTGCCATTTCATCATATTTTGATGTTTCAAGCGGTCTTTCGCCTTCGGGAAGATGCCCAAGCAAGCAAATTTCTTTTATACTGTCAATATATTCTGCAATCGGTTCTTCAATACGGTCAACAAAAACATGTCCGCTATAAAAGCAATCCCCGTGTACGGTATAATGTATGTTCTTAGCATAACCTTTTATCGCTGTTAAATATGCAATCAATTCGTTCATTGTTTTTCCTTAAAATAAAGGGGGAATGCTCCCCCACCGTCAAAGAAAGGAAGTGATAAGATACTATTCAAACTCTGCTTTGTAATAATCAGGTCTGACATTGACCCTGATTATTTCTGATTCGTCATAGTCTAACTCTTTGTAAACTTCACTTTTTTGGAATAATTTAAATCCAAAAATTTTATAGTCTGTAATCTTTGTATATAAATTGTTGTTCATAATTAAAAAGAAGCCCTGTGTCCATAGCAGGGCGGGAAACCTAAAAAATATGACTTAGTATTTATGTGGTTGTGATTAAAAATTCTTTTCTTTTTGTACCGTTAAAGTCGTATCCTGTGTGGACAATGCCTAACGGTGTTTCTTTGCTTTTTCCAAATATAAAAGCCATTGAGGATTTATTGCCCGTCTTTATCTTACTCATAAGCGGTATATTCGACTCTTGCCGTTCTAGTTTTTCAAGCCATTCTGCAATATGCTTTATTCGCTTTGGTTTATTGCGGTCAATAACAATATTATCGTTAAACCTATCATATTCGTATGACCTGTATATGGGCTTGCCACACTTTGGGCATTCACCATAAACTAAAAACCTATCAACATACTTAAAATCAGGCTCTAAGGCTATCATTCTATCAATTTTTACTTTGGTGGAACAACACTCAAGTATAAATGGATACACTTCTACCCCTATTGGCTTATGCGTTGGGTCTACCCTCTCTCCTTGGCGTTATGGCTCTCGCCTATGAGGAACCCGCTGCGGCTTCAGACAATATCATTTTCTCATATATTTAACTAAATTCAAAAAAAATATAGACGTTTGGATTGTAAAAACTTTACAATTCAAATTCGTCATATTCTTTATTTGTCATATATTGTATTTCGCCCGTTTCAGGGTTTTCTACTTCAACTATCTGTGCCGGGTTGTTTTCCATTTCTTCTTGTAATTGTTCTATCTCTTCTTTGCGTGCTTTTAACCGTTTCTCTAATTCAATTTCTGATTCTGTTTTACGTCTGTCTGTTGCTTTAATTATCGGTGCATCTTTTAACTTCTTATCGAGCCATTTTCTGTATTCTTTTGACTTGGCAAATTCAGAAAAACTACCGTATTTTTTCTTCCAATTCATTATCTTGTATAATCCCTTATAATGGCAACAACTTCACCGATTACCTTTAGTTTTTGTCGTTCTTCACCTATTATATAGACATCGTTATATTGCTTGTTTTCACTTCTAACGATTATCTCTTTCAAGTTCCGGCAAAGATATTTACAATAAATCTCATTTTCATAGGTAAAGACGTAAATATGATTGTCTTTGATGCTTTCCGGCTCTGTTTCAATTACAAGAAAATCTCTTGGGCAGATTTCCGGCATCATACTGTCAGAGGTGGTATTTATTACGTTGTATTTTTTGCTTGCATCGTAGCCTTTTATTAGTGCCTTTGATACATTCATTTTTTCGCTTCTTGTACTAAAAGGCTCTGCGCCTGTTCCGCAACTTGCATAAACTTCAGGGAAGTAATCAAGTAATATGTCATCAGATAAATTACAATTTGTAATGTTAGAATACAAATCAATACCATAATGCTTGTTAATAATTTCTATTTCATTCTCATTAAAATTGCTATTTCTTAATTGTCTGTTTGAAATAGTTGATTGTTTTGCACCTAAAACCCTGCACAATTCCGCTTGTGATATTTCTCGGTTTATTAAGTTTTGTAAACGCTGTATTACGCTTGTATATTGCATTTTGTAATTTTCTATCCTCTATTTGGGGTATTATTTCCATTTCGTGTTTGACAATAATCACATTATGTGTTACATTGTATTTATCAAAAGGAACAAAACAGATGAACAACGGAAAATCAAAACTAATCACAATTAGAGTTAACGAAAAAGCCCTATCTAATATTGAAACATTGGGCAAGGAATTGGACAGGTCGAGAAACTACCTAATCAATAAAACATTGTGCGAAAAGTTTCTAAGTCATTCGTTGATTTCAACGAAATAATAACAAAAACAAGAAATAAAATCAAGCCCAAGTGGGCTAAAAATAATTAAACAGTTGGGGAATTTAAACCCCGAAACAAATTAAATAAAATCAAGTCCATTAAGGGCTTAGTTTTTGTGCGAACTTTGACAACTGAATAGATAAGACGATTGGAACAGAAAACCAACGCAGAAATATTTTTTAAAACCCTGCGGCAACTTAGCCAACGGGTTTTTACCAAAGTTTACTCTCATATTATACGTACAATACTCACGGGGCATAATCTAACCCATTCCAGCCTGCCCCGTTTTTCTTAGTTTTTGAATGGGCGGCACGTTATCTTTTCTTCATTATGTTCTCCATAAACTATTTACCCCGCCCTTTTTATAGATTTCGACATAAAATCCTCCGGCGGTTGATACGTCAGCCGCTTTTTCTTGAGTTTTTCACACTACCATTCTTGCGGCGCAAGAGTTTGCGCCATTTTATTGGTTACAAATATAGGAGTTTCCATAATGAAATATTTGTTTTGGGCAATAGCCATTATTTTTATCATTAAGGGTCTGAATATTATGTTCCCATACCAAGACCCTTGCAGCCATTTGTCTGACCCCGATTACTCGTGGTGTAAAATGGCTGAAATAAAAGGAAGATGAAAGGAGTTAAAAATGTATGAATTATTGTATGAGGGTGATTTTACCCTTTATTTGAGTTATTTCGATTTTGAATTTTACAAACAATCAAGTATTTCCGATTGTCAGATGCTTACATACAAAGATTTAATCAAGGAAATACAAAACATTCCCGACAAATCAGCGGCATGGAAACGCTTAGCAGTTGTACAAGCAGGCTTAAAAGCCGGAATACTGAAAGAGGTGGCATAAATGTACTACGGAATTGATGACGATTTACTCGAGAAGTTAGAAGCCGAGAATGAAACAGAATTATACGCCCAAGCGTACTATGAGGAGTACGGCTATGAAGAAGATGACGAATGAAGAATGGATAAGGTCTTTACCTACTGAAGGACTTGCAAGAACGCTTAAATGCGGGCTTTGCACTAAAGAATACGAAGAAGACGGCTTGTGCTTTGCCCCTGATTGCTTAGAGTGCAAAATACAATGGTTAAAGGCGGTGCATCATGATTAAAGAAATATGGAAAGACATTGAGGGATATGAGGGATTGTATCTCATATCTAATTTTGGCAGAGTTAAAAGTTTGCCTAAAACATGGTGGAATGGATTTTATTATGTAAAGACATCTGAAAAGGTTTTAAGACAAACTAAAGACACAAAAGGCTATTTAAAAGTTAATCTTTGTAAAAACAAAAAGCATATAACGCATAGAGTACATAGGCTTATTGCTAATGCGTTTATTGAAAATCCTTTAAACAAGCCATATATAAATCACATTAACGGAAACAAAGAAGATAACTCTATTTCTAATCTCGAATGGGTTACACATCAAGAAAATGTAAAACACGCACAAGACACAGGTTTAAATTTAGCAAGATTTAGTGTCGCACAAAAAGAAGCAATTAAAAAAACGGCTAAAAACAGAAGAAAATTATCAGTAGAACAAGTTATAAAAATAAAAATATTACGCCGGTATTTTGGTTTTGGGGGACACCGAATTTCAAAAATTTGTAATCTTCCTAAACATCTTGTAGATAGTGTTATTTACAATAAATCTTTTAAGGAGATTGCATAATGGAACTTTCAACAAAAGATGTTACTTTGAACCGTAACAATTTTATTGGGGGAAGTGAGATAGCAATTATACTAGGGAAATCTCGCTATTCTTCACCATACGAATTGTGGGCTATTAAAACAGGTCGGTTAAAACCAAAAGATTTATCGCAAATTGAAGCGGTTGAACTTGGCACAGACTTGGAAGATTTTGTTGCACAAAAATTTGCACAAAAAACGGGCTTGAAAGTCCGCAGAGCACCAAAGGTTTATCAACATCCCGATTATCCATATATGGTGGCTCACGTTGACCGCCTTATCTCGGACACAAACGAGATTTTAGAATGTAAAACGGCAAACGCATCAAAAGGGAAAGAATGGGAAAACGATATACCGATAGAATATGTATATCAGGTTCAATGGTATATGGGTATCACAGGTCGCAAAAGTGCGTGGATAGCCTGTCTTATAGGGGGGCAAAAGTTCGATTATAAGCAAATAACTTTTGACCCTACCCTATTTGACAAAATGGTAGAAAAAGCCGTTAAGTTTTGGTCTATGGTGCAAAACGATACACCACCGGCGGTTACTTCTCAAGATGTAGAAGTATTAGTAGAAGTTTTTCCGACCACCAATACGGAAGAAATGATTGAAAACGAAGAACTTAACGACTTAATCGCATATAGGCAAGAATTGCAGATGCACATAGACGAAATGTCAAAAGAAAAAGACGAAATAACGGCTCAATTACAAGAGTATATAGGCGATAGACAAGGGCTTTTAACTTCAAAATATAAAGTTACTTGGAAAGAGCAAACTTCAAGCCGCCTTAATACAACGATGCTCAAACAAGAGCATCCTGAAATAATTGAACAATACAAACAAAAAGTTACTTCAAGACCGTTCAAGGTTAATTTAAGAAAGGATTAAAAGATGTCAAATGAACTTACACTAATCAATGAAATTGATGTTAAAGCAGTTGCTGCAACGCTCTCAAAAGTCCGCTCATTACAAGCAACATTAAAAGGCTTATTAGTTGAAAACCACGATTTTGGGAAAATCCCCGGATGCGGTGATAAACCTACATTATTAAAACCCGGGGCAGAAAAAATACTTACTGCGTTAGGTTTATCCTCAAGTTATGAACTCATAGAACATACAGAGGATTTCAAAGATAAAGGCTTTTTCAGTTATACCGTAAAATGCACACTTGAGAAAAACGGCTTAAAAATCACAGAGGGATTGGGAAACGCAAACTCAAAAGAGAAAAAATGGGCTTTTGAATTTGTTCTTGAGAAAGATTTACCACCAGGAACAGATAAAGAACTTTTGAAATCAAAAAAGTTTGAAAGTAAATACGGAACTTATTACAAGTATGAAGTTGAAGCAGATGCAAACTCAAAGGCTAATACAATACTTAAAATGGCTAAAAAGAGAGCACAAATTGATGCAGTATTGACCGTAGCAAGTCTTTCCGAAATATTCACACAAGACTTTGACGACTTGCCGCCGGAAGAAGTGCCGACAACAGAGCCAATAGTTGAAAAAGCAAAAAAACAAGCCGAAGAAGTCAAAGATTATACTTGCTCTGAATGCGGCAAAAGCATAAATGAAAAAGTATATAAATACTCAATGGACAACCACGGCAAAGCCCTTTGTTTTGATTGTCAAAATTCAAAATTATAGAGGTGTAAATGAAACTAGAAGAACTTGCAGAGAAAACAGGATATAAGTTAAATTTGCTTAAATCCTTTGTTAATTACCATCCAAGAGCCTTGGACTTTTTTTCAAAAGAAAAAATCTACCATAAAGGTAAATACCGCCCCATGTGGGTTATAGATGACGACAAGTTAGAAGAATTTAAAGAGTTTTGGATTCGCAGACAGCATAATAAAGCAGTAAGAAAAGCACAAAACGCCAAAATTACAAGGACTAGGTGGACTAATTATGCCAAAGACTGTTTCGATGCAAAACTCGATTGCAGCCAATGTCAAAACAACTTTATTTGCGCTTCTCTTGAGAAATACTTAGGAGAGCGTAAAATGAAGAAATTTGTCATTACCTGTTATAAAACAAACGGTGCACCACCTGAAAGGATTTTTGATTATGAGTAACAGATTTACGGATTCTGAAAAATTCCACGATAAATGGTATAGAAAACTTACTTGCAAACAAAAATGTATATGGGAATACATGATTTCTGAATGCAGCAATGCCGGATTTTTACCTTATGACCTTGAAGTTATATCTTTTTATATCGGCGAAGATGTCTTTGTTGAAGATATGGAAGCATTTCAAGACAGAATCAAATTTGTTACGGATGAAGTTATTTTTATTCCAAAATTTGTTTTATTCCAACAAAAAATAGATTCTCTTGCTGAATTAAACGAAAATAACAATGCTCATAAAAGCATTATAAAAGAGTTAAAAAGATATAATATAGACCTTCTTAGCCCCTCTCAACCCCCTTTGGAAGTCCTTGTTAGGACTCCAGGTAATGGTAAGGGTAAAGGTAATGGTAATGGTATAGGTAAAGAAGAAAAACAAATTAAATCTATAAAGCCTGAATTTTTAACTTTTGGTGAATACGACAATGTTTACCTGACACAAATGCAACGTAATGAGGTTGATACTTTGACAATGGATAAACAAGCAGCAATTGACTTGATAAACGATTTATCGTTGAACATTGTCAGAAACAAAGCCCCGGTATTTGACCCTAACAATCCTGATATGCACATTGCGGAACTGAAAGCCTATTGGCATTACAGGCAAAAGAATCGAGTAACACCGATAAATAATCCTACTAAAAAATCAGCAGCACAGTTAGTAACAGAGGTAATTGGAAATGGATAAAAAAGAATTTCTTGCCCGCATTCTTAATCTTTATGGGCGTTTTTTAGATGAAGAAACAGCCGCAAATTGGATTAAAACTTGTGCGGATGTTTTGGATGATGATATTAAATACGACGATTTTTGGTGGTATTTCTGCCGAGAGTTTGACACTAAAACAATAAACACTATACCCGCCTGTCAATGGCTTTATAAAGCAAGTTTACAATTTAAAGCGGTACAGTTGTTTCAAAAAGAAGAGGTACAAAAAGAACCGCCACCGATTGAATGGTATAAAATTCGAAAAAAATTAGAAGAAGTTACGGGAAGAAAATTACACATTAAAAATTTGGGAGAAATTTAATATGGTAGACGAAACTTATGTAAACACGGCTTTTAAGCACTTGCTATTTCACAAAAACATTACACATAAAGAGATTCAACAAGAAACAAATTGCAATGATAGTTATTCCGTCATGGAAGCAATAAAAAAGCGGCTTAGAAAACTCAATATTGTACTTTATTACAAGCGAGCCAAAGACCCTGCGACCAAAAAAACTCACTTTTACTATTGGATTGATTAAGGGGGGCTGAATGCTTTACGAGTTTTCCACCAAAGAATTAGAAGTTTTAAAATTGGCACTTCTGCCAATTAAAGAGATAGCAAAAAGATTGAATTTATCCGAAGGAACAGTTAAAAGTCGTTTAACAAGTGCAATAAATAAGACCAACGGCAAAAGTAGATTTCAAGCCCTTCAATTGATTCAAGAACACGGCATTTTATCCATTGACGAGGTTGTAACAGAATGAAATATCCCTCACTTAATGCGCAGATTACGGAGTTTGGAGTTTATAGTGAACATTTTATCCCATTACCAATATACAGTACAAAAGACTATTATCACGGTAATTTTCAACTCCATCACTACATAAAAAAGCAAGAATACTACCGTTATCCCGAACGCTATAAAGGGATGCAAAAGTTGATTTTACTAACTGTGGAGATGCACAAAGATTTACATAGTGCGATGTCGGATGCAAGATTTTACAACAAATGGAAAGTTGAAAGAGATTTACTCTTGTACAGACACAGAAAGGTAGAAAATGAAGAAATATAATATAATTTACGCTGACCCGCCTTGGCGATATAATGACCGAAAATGCAACGGCGCTTGCGAAAATACAATGAAAATAGAAGAAATTTGTAATTTACCAATTAAGGATATTGCAGCCGATAATTGCGTATTATTTTTGTGGACTACTTATCCAATGTTGCAAGAAGCGATACAAGTTATCAATGCTTGGGGTTTCAAATATAAAACTATTGGTTTTCAATGGATTAAATTAAACAAAAATGTAGAGAATGTTCTTTTTCTGCAAGAACGTAATTTGTTTTTTGGTTTAGGTAGATGGACAAGAGGAAACACAGAACCATGTTTAATAGCAGTCAAAGGCAAACCAAAAAGAATAAAAAATAATGTTTCGCAAATTATTCTCGAACCAATAAGTAAACATTCTAAAAAACCTGACATTGTAAGAAAAAAAATAGTAGAACTTATTGGCGATTTACCCCGAATAGAACTTTTTGCACGCAACACTTCTCCAGGTTGGGATGTATGGGGTAATGAAGTAAAGTGTGATATCGGGTTTTGGGATAAAGACGGGAATTACAAAGAAGAAATTATTGAACTGAAAGCAGGTGAAGAATGAAAGAACAAGAATATATTTCTCAATTAGAAACGAAAAACGATAATTTAAAAATTGAAGTTGAAAAACAAAAAGCAGAAATTAAATTTTTAAATGAAAAAATTGAAAAAATGAAAAAGTCTTTTGAGAAAGAGAAAAAGCAAATATTAAAAAATGTTCAAATTGATAATGAGAAAAATGAAAATTATAAAATAAAATATCAAGCAGTACAAAATAAATTTAGGCAACAGCAAGGGCAATTATGGACTAACCGTAAACGGGATTTGGAAATAAAAAACAAAATGAAAGAACGAATTGCGGAGTTAAAAATTAGGATTGTGGAATTAAGCCCCGATGATGATATTTTAAAAGACATTGATTTTATTGAAGGCGATAAATACTAAAAAGAAAGGATAAAAACAAATGGCAATATTATTAAAAAAAGGAAATTTAAAAGACGGTTTAATTAAACTTATTGAAGAAGAAGCAACAATAAAAGAATTAAATGAAGTTGTTAAAAATTATTATATAACACTTGAAACAAAAGATTATATTAAATATTTAGCAAGTTTCACAAACGATAAAAAAGAAGCGGAAAATTATTTTTATGAGGTGTTGTAAATGAAAGATAAATATATTAATAATTTAGAAAATAAATATGAACAGCTAATGAAAGAAGATGTTAATATTTGCCAACAGATAAAAGAGTATTGTAAAGATAAAATTTATTTAATTGTTAAAAATATATATGAAAATTACAATTCTTGCACAGGATCAAATTATAAAAATAGAAAATGTATAATTAGTGATGTTTCGTCTTTCAACGGTAAAATTATTGCTAAACCAAAAATAATAAATTTAAAAACGAAACAATTCACATTAAATAATTGTGGTTATTATGAATTAGATTATTTTGAAGAAATAAAAGAGGAAAATGTAAATGATTAGTATTGAAACACACTTTTTAATGGTTTTATTTATAATATTTTCGGTTTTTATGTTAGGTTTTTTATTTGGAATGTGTTTTATTGCAGATAAAGAAGAAAATTATAAATTAAACTTTAGACTTAAAAAGGATAAAAGAAATGAATAAAAAAGAATTACAAATGGAATTTGATATATTAGAAGGCGAATATTACATGTTAGATGAAAAAATGCACAATTAGAAAAGCCATTGAACTAACAAAATGGCAATATGGCAATGAAAAGTTTGCTGAATTTTTTATGTTAGACATAGAGGAGTGCGAATAATGAGAACGGAATCGGAAATAAAACAAGAAATACGTTGGTTTTATGAAGAACTTGACGGAGTAACTAAGGGTTCTATTCTCTGCGAAAGCAAAATTGCCGCACAAAAGTATTATAAAGGTGCAATTACTGCCCTTGAACGGGTATTACAGGAGAATAACCAATGAGCGAAGTAGAAAAGTTATATGAGAATGCAGGACTTAAAAATTTATGGGTTGAGAGATACTCTGTTGATAGCAATATAGAAATTGAGCATTGGCATAAATCTTACAACGATATGCTTAAATCAATGATGAAAAATAATGATTGGGATAGAAAGACAGCAATAGAAATTGCTAAAAAAGAATGTAAAAATGAATTGCCCCCATTCACGGCAGAAAAACAGTTAAACATTCTTAAAACATTAAGTTTCAGACAAGGAATATTATTAAAACAACACAGATTTTTTATTGGGTGGGAACACCAAGACCCCAATAAGTTGATATGTTCAGAAAATTCTGACCTTATTTTTGAAGAAGCTCTTGCAGGACTTATTAACACTCTTTGGCAATCCCTCACAGAAGAAGAAAGAAACAGTATAAAGGATATTTTGAATGGAAAAATTAAAAGATAGCGAAATTGGTTACATTTCATTTATTTGCGATATGCTTCCCAAAACATTAAAAGCAATACAGCAAGAGCAAAAAGACGGTTATGTTTATCAAAGCGAAAACAGAGCAAGGTTTGACCGTCTAAGAATAGAAATGAATAAAACCTTGATGCAAATAAAAAAGAAGATTTATAACTAGCAGACATTTTGAAAGGATAGAGAATGAAAGAACAACTAACATTTTTTGATGTAGATAATGAACCTATAAAAATTGTTTTTCGTTCAAAATATCAGAAGTGGAAATATAGTAATAACTACCGAAAAGCAGATAAATGTTCAGATATTAGATGTAAAAATTGTAGATATTTGTTCGCAAATAACCCCGAATGTACAGGCGGTGGTAGATATTACAAATGCGAATTGTTAGGTTTTAGCAGTAGCGAAGCAACAGATGTTAGGCTTTCAAATGTATGTAATCTTTTTGAAATGTATGTAAAGGAGCAACAATGAAGAATATTGAATGGATTAAATCACTTAATACAGATGATATGGCAGAGTTCTTGCGCCCTTGTGATTGTTTTGATTGCGCCGCTAAAGATTTTTGCAAAGTTCATCAAAGAGAAGTGCCGGACACTTTAGAAAATTGCAACATTAATTTAATAGGGTGGCTGGATCGAGAACACTAACCCCATAATGTTACGGGAAGCAGCAAGTTTTTTTCTACTCAAAAATCGCAAAAAGACCGCTTCCCCTTTTTGCGTTGGGGGTTACTTCCTACCTTTTACATATACAGGCTTTTCGACTGTTACGACTTTTTCTGTTTCTATGATCTTTGGCGGTTTATTAATATAAACCGTAAGCAGAATACCTAAAGCAGCAATACAGAGAATACTAAGGATAATAACGGTTATTAACCATAATAATAACTTGTTATTATCCTTTTTTACGTTGTTTATATCGGTTTTTAAAGTGTTTATTTCATTGATATATAAGCCCTCACGGCTTGCCTTGTCCTCAAGAAGTAATGCTTTGCTCTTGTAAGTTATTAACTCGTTATTAACCTTTTCTAACCGTTCATTACAATCATTGTAAACCTCTTTTAAACCATTAAAAAGGTCGGTTATTATAATCTGCCCTTTTTGTGCATCCTGTCTGACATATTCGGCATCAATAACATCATTATTAACGTTGTCAACGTTTAACAATTCTTCATAATGAACATTTTTATCAATGTTATTAACGTTTATAACATACTCTTTTATTTTTTCGTCTGAAATCCGCACATAGTTTACATCTTTGTTGTTTTCGTTTTTCTTTATAAACGTTGTTAAATTATCCTTGCGGATTCTGTTCCAAGTTGTCGGAACAGATACACCCCAAATCTTTGCTAATTCGGCAATTTTTAATTCCTTTTCCATACTTTATAAACTCCCTTATAAACCTTTACAACCGTTGAAATTAACTTTTTAAACCCTATTGACAACTTTATATCATGCACCATATCATGATGTCAACGAGCAAAAAAAGGCATGCCGCTCAAAAACTGAACATAAAAAAATAGCCTTTGGCGAACCAACGACTATCAATGATTTAATTTCACTTATAAGATAGCACAGTTCGCCGATAAGGTCAAGTGTACTATGCAAATTTTTAAGGGGAGTAGAACTATGGAACAAATCGGCGCAGCATTAAAGGATTTAACCGTTACACAAAATGTAACAAGTCATGTAACAAATCATGCTCTTAATGAGAATAAAGCAAATCATGTAAACATGATATGTACAACGTATGATACAATTCCCAAAAAGGATTATGGCTTATTGTTGCGAAAAATGGAAAGTTGGGGCATTGTTGCACCCAAAGCAATAGTTAAAAAATACGGAGTTTTTATTGTTAAAAGAGCCGTTGAATATACGGAAGCAACACCTCATGTTAGGAATAAAGCAGGTTATATGACTTATATGTGCGGTCAATTTAAAAAAGAAGCCGCTCCGGCAGTTACCGAGCAATCCTCGTCAACTGTTTCCAAAATGGAAATTGTTGAAAAACAAAATCCGCCCGTACAATCGCCGTTAAGAGCGGTGAAATCAAAAAAAGGTATATTTATACCACCGAACATTATAAGTTGGAAAGATGCCCGAGAATTTCTTTGCAAATTAACGGATGATGACTTGCTTGATGAAGATGTTTTGGTTTTTGCAAATAAGTTGAAAAGGCAATACAATTTTGCATAAAAAAACCCCCTGCCGAAGCAGAGGGTCGTAAGAGTTTGTCTATGAAAAAAGAAAAGTATATGGAAGTAATTTATGCAAAAAAGATTTCAGGTATTGTATTTGCTTGGAACGTGTCAACATGACACCACGCATTTTTTGTTGTTTGTTGACTTTCAATCCGCCTTATTTTTTTAAGGCGTTTATTTTTAATCAAAAATTCAACGTCATTATATAGTTTTGGGATGTTGTCGGAATGCAAATCGAAGCCTTTACCCATGATATGAGCAGAACAATAAACATCTTTTTTGCTTGCAACTAAATCGTCTTTGTTGCATCGCAAGCCACATTGTTTCAGACTTCCGCCCCAAGCCCAATCGTTAATAACGATGCGTGCAGCGTGATATTCTCTTATTGTATCAAGGTCTGAAAGTACATCCTCATCAAAGAATTTCCACGCAAAATCGCCAAACTTACGATATACAAGTGGACTAACTAACTCTTTTATTTTGAAATATTTGCACTTATAAATCATCTTGCTTGTCCAATCTGTGCCATATAGCCTTTTCGCTTTGTTCGCACTTAATCAAGCGTTCTAAAACGTTGTTATAACGTTTCATTTCTTCTTTTAAATCAACTATTTGTTGCTGCATAAAGTGTATAGTCGTTTTATACACTCCAATAAAAATGCCTATTGCTACAAGATTTATAACGATAGACATATAAAATTCCGGCGTAAAATTCATCCCTTGCACCTCTTAATAAATGTATAAATCCAATCCCAAATTTCTATATAACAAGGCTTGCCGCACCAACACGGCTCATAGCCAAAGCAATTTTTACATACTTTCATCATTTCCACCCTTTCTGCGTCATTTGGAATATTCGCACCGCCGTTGCCATAACTTTTGCCTTAAACTCTGAAACACCGTAAAGTATAAGTATATCCCTGAATATTTCAGAACTTATCTTTACTCCGTCTTTCATAATGAAATCTTTGTTCTCGCAAAGCCAATCATGTATCATGCTCGCAGGTAAAAACTCGGGGTTATACTGAGAACCGACCAACCGCCAAAGAAATCTAGGAATGTTTGCGCCATTCCAATTATAACCTTTGTGAATTTCTATTCTGTATATGTCATTTCCGCCATAGTTGGCAGATAAATAAGCAATATTATTGAGTAACACAAAGGGCTTCTTTGCATTATTAGGATTTACACTTATTATCGGTTTTGCGTCAAAAGAATTGTAGTTCATCTAAGCACCCCCAATTTCTCAAAAGTTCTTAATAAATCATTAATATACTGTCTAAAGTCCCTATGCGGCGCAAATTGCACAACATAATCGACTGCTTGTTTTCGGGTAAGGAAGTCTTTCAACGGCAGATTGCCCCTTAATCCATTTTTCTCTTTGCTTGCAAGGGCAAGATTACTCAATTCTGTTTTACCGCCTTTAGAAATTGGCAAAAGATGTTCAAGACTGCAATTTTCAAGGGTCAGAATATCACCGTACAGACCTCTTTTAACATTCCATAATTGCCCTTTTTTCCATAAAGTTTTAAGAGGGCTTTTGAAGCCTGCAAAAATTGGTTTTCGCTTATTTTCTTCGTGGTGAAATGCTACTCTCATATTGTAAAAGTCCAATAAATATAAAAACCAATCGGATGAATTATGACGTGGCTAAGCAAGAATGAAAGTATATCCATTAGAACCACTCACTTTCTACAATTTTACCCGCCGTTAGTGCCGCATTGGCATTGGTTGATGCGTTTGCATAAAATGTTCCGTCAATCTTATTGTAAACACCTGCCTTACTGTCTTTATAAGCGGGTATCAGGTCAAAGACAGGAGTTGAGCCGTCATCAATTTTTAAGTAATAGATTTTTCCGTTTCCTGCATAACTGCCTGTGATAGAAAACATATACATATTACTGCTTGACGAATAAGGGCTTGTATAACCGCCCATACCTGCAATCATCCCTGACTTAACCAAAGTACCGTTGACGGTTAAAGTATCGTTGACGGCATCCAAGACAACTTCTTGCGTAAAAGGATAGTTAGCAAAACTCAAGTAATAAGATTGTTCGGAATAACCTGACCTGCGCCATACATAACGGTCTTGTTTTGAATTTGCGTTGAGCGCAGGGAAGTAAATCAACGGGGCAGTTGTTGTGTTGGTTACTAGCAAAACTGAACCGCTTGCACCCTGATCATCACGAGTAAATTTACCCCGTATGCTCATAGTTGACTTATATTTTGCGCCTAAATCAATATATGCGGGAGTTCCTGCGTTGGCAATATATTCCGTTTCTTTTGCAGGATATTTGAATACATCTGTACCTGCATTATCATATATTGAATGGCTTACCCTATCGAACCAAAAAGCAACACCGTTTTCATCAATAGCAGGTTTATAATCACGAATTAAATCGTCATTATACCACCATTTCGAGCCATAATATTTTGCTTTAGCAGGTGTGTAATTTGTGTATCCAAAACTGCCTAAAGGCGCAGTATTCGCAATACTGAATGTTGAATACGTAAAGGATGTCAACAAAGAGCCATCCATATATATATTGTTTTTTGCTTGCTTAATAACGTGCCTATTAGTATCAGGCAAGCCCATTTGATACCATAAATTTGAAGTACCATAGCCAAATTCTAGGTATTGATTAGACGGTGAAAGCAAAGTACCATAACGGGCAGTTGCAAGATTACCGTATAAACCTGCCCTTGATTGACTTGCCTGCGTTAATTGATAATCTAACTCTACCGAGTGGTCGTTTGTGAGTTTTATACCTGTGTCAATAAATTGTGTGCCTGTACTTTCAATATAATCAACATAATGTATTTCTCTGCCGTAGGTGAATGAGCCTGTACCTGCGTTGTAGAATAGTTGACCGCTTACTTTGTCATACATACAAGGTACATAGTTCCAGTCTAGTACAGGAATAAAATCACGAACAAGTGTTGAGCCATCTGTAATCTTACAACAATATAACTTTGCGAATGCCAAATACTGTGGTGTATTATAATTCATACCGAATAAGTACAAGTTTACACCTAAGTTATAACTTGTTGAACTTGAACCAGTTGCTATTGATATTCCATTAACTTTCATACTTTGAGAGCCAATGGATAAATCGGTTTCGACTAAATATCTCGTATTCACAGTAGGAACAGTTGAAGATTGCGTTGCAGAGCCATAACCAAAATAAAAATAAAATGTATTAGACGGTTTCCCTACGTGGCATAAATAAAATCTGTTATTGTCAGAACGTGCATCTAACATTGATGCAGTACCAGTAATACTTGTATATTCAAAATTAAGAACAGATTTTATACCAGACTTTGCTACAATACCTGTGTCTATATACTGTGTTCCTGTGCTTTCAAGATACTCTACTTCACAATAGTACGGTTTGCGCTTTTTATTGATAAGCAAATTTCTGAAAAGGCTCATTATACAACTACTCCTGACACAAGAATATTATTAGCGATACTTATTGCATAAGAAGTATTAGGTTCAAAAGACGGCGCAGAGCCGATATATTCAAGCGTTGCAGGTAACGATACCGCTATTGTGTTTCCTGCCGTGAAGTAAATTGTTGTTTCTAGGTCGGAAGTGTCGTTTGCAGCTACGGTTAGACTTGTCAATGTGCCGTAATGGTAATCCGTATTCGCATTTGCATTCGCAAGGGTTATGCTTGTTGAAGATGTATCTGTTACGGTTTGTCTTGCAAGTTTACCTGAAATAAGCGTTGTACCTTTGTATATTGACATTATAGACCTCTCAATTCATTTCTTAATTTTTGTGCTTGTTGTTCATATTGAGCGATATATTCAGTATCATTCGCTCTTATTGCTCTTATTGACTTCGCATCAATTTTGTCTAGTTCTATTTTTATCTCGTTTGCTCTATCAACTTTTTGTTGTTTTTCTAAGTCTTCAGGGCTAAGATATTGCCCTTTGTAGAGTTGATATTCTACTTCGGTTTCTTCAATAGAGGTGTAAACCATACATTTAAGAGCATTTTCAAGTTCTTCTCTTGTTTCTTTTGTTAATACAATTAAATCGTTATTTTTTGCTATGAACATCATTGAGCCTCACTTTCAGAGCCTACTGCGTAGAAGAATTTTAACGCTTCGGCGGTTGCATTCCCGTAACTAAAAGTTCTTTGAACACCTTTTCTTACAGGCACAAGTAAGCCCATTACATAACCACTTGGGGAACCTGCGATTACTTGATACGGTTCGTTTATGTTTTCGCAAGTTAAATATGAACTTGAACTACTACTTGTGCAAGTACAAACAAACCAACCGTCAGCAGGTGCAGTGTATGACGAACCGCTTGCCGTAAAGGTTAAGGTTTCGTATGTGTTTGACGGCATACAAATACCTGCCAAAGAAACATATTGACTTTGTGGGGCATCGTCTGTTATATAATAAAAAGTATCTGCGTCTTTATTCACAATGGTATCATATTGTGCCCGTGTTCCACTCCAAAACTTATCACTCCCCATGTTTTGGTCAACTACACTTTTTGACTTGTCAATCGGAGTTGTTGCAGTGTCATCTGTCAAGTCTGACAATTTAGTTGGAACAGTAATGTTTACGTTTCCATTGTTATCGGGCGTAACATTGTTAACGCTTTGAACATAACCTGATAAGTCAATGTCAGTACTTCCAATATGTTCCCAGTCGTAAGTATCGGGATTTTCAGAAACCAACGCCCAAATATATTCGTCATAAATATCCTCTTGCGCAGGCGTGGTCTTGGGTACGAGATACAATCTGCCTGTTTCACCTGTTACGGGTAATTCCGCAACAACTTCTGCAACCATACCTGCACCTGTATCGCCCTTATCACCTTTTAGATTAGAAAAGGCAAAATCAAAACTTCTTGCATTGGCTGTTCCACCTGCTGTTACTGTTACAGAGGGAACACCAACTGTATTAGATACACTTGCCGTTGCTCCTGTTATTGTTGCGGCTTCACCTTGTATGCCTTGCTCGCCTTGTATTCCCTGTTCACCTTGTATGCCCTGAATACCTTGCTCGCCCTGAATACCTTGCTCGCCTTGAATACCTTGTGGAATGCCAAAATCAAGCACTAAATGATTAAGCGTTCCGCTATTTGTAACCGTTGCATCTGAACCTGCCGGAAGTGTTGTTGTTGTTCCTACTTCAACCGTAACCGCACTTTCTACGTTTACGGTTAAAATGGTTTCGCCGCCTTGCGTAACGTCAAAATTCAACGTATAAGGTTGCGTAGCAATAGCGTTTCCGTCAACAATAGATACAACTTTAAAAGGTATCAGGCTTTCAATGGTCGCAATCCTTTTGGCTTCGTCAATAAGCCTTAAAATGCCGTTAATTGTTGGCGGCAGATTTTGCGTTTCTGCCGCAGTAAGGTTTACGTTAATACTGCCGCTTGACAAATCGGTAAAGGTTTTTATAACGTTTCCGAGTATAAATTCAGCCTTAAAGGTTGTTAAATCAAGTATTTCAGTAGATATATTAATTGTAAGAAAATTTGCACCGTTAAAATCGGTGTCATCCCCTCTAATTATTGTAATTGCATCCATTGTATTAATCCTATATTAATTCGTGATAATCAATAATAATTGCGTTGACTTCTTCAACTGTTGTAGCCGATTCAATATCTGAAACATAATCAGTAAATTTAACTGTCCAAACTTGTGCTTGAACCATTCCTAAGCCTTGCAGAATGTCTATTACTTGTTCTTGATTAAGGAAAACAGTTTCATCTTCTTTAGTACACCAAGCAACAGGGTCAGTTGAGCCTGAAGCAAAATTTAAAGCATAAGCGGTGAATTTTGCAATATTCCCATCAGTTGCTTCAACGTGCTTGCCTTCTTCAAATTCGTAAAGTGCTTCTCCACTTTCGAGAAAAGCATAGGCTTTTGTTTTTGCTTCGTTATATTTTTGCCCTTGTGCTTCTTGTAATTTAAGTTGTTTATATTCTTCCGTATCTCTTAAATCTATAAACGTATTATTTTCGATTTCCCAAGCACTCCTATCAGAACAAACTTCTTTCCACAGTTCATCTGATATTACACAAATTGGGTTTTCAATTTCAGAAGCATACGCATTTTTATTTTCGTCAAAATATATCATATTAACCCCCTATTGATGAAACAAAATATATTTGTTGTATTCCTATATTTCCACTTTTGGCTACCCATGCGTTGTTTTCATAGGCTACACGAGATACTTTATAATAATAATCTTTTGGAATTGGTAAACATAAAACAACACCATCTCTGCCTGAATTTGGTACTGTAGATTTTGCTACATATATATATTCTGTTCCGTTTTGTGTTTTTTTAAATACAACTCCCCATTGATATTCCCAATAGTTATCCCCATCTGTATTTATATATAAATACCCATTAGAGGTAGCCTGTAAAAAAGTACCAGAGTAACTGGAAGATAAATCTGTTCTTGTTGTCCAATTAGGAATATTAGCCGCTCTGTCAGCATAAGCCGTTGTTGCGGCTTTAGTTGAATTATCACCTGCTGGCATTGTTGTAGGAAGTGTTAAATAAGCAGTTCCATCACGTTTACAAGTAAAGATGAAAGTCCCCTCTTTCGTTGTTCCTGTGCTTTGGTTTCTAACTCTTAAAGAGTAACTGCCATTTCCCGATGCACTATATCCGTAATAAGACCTGAATAAATCAAAATTATTACTATCTCTAATTATTGTATCTGCACAATATTTTGTGCTAGATGGATTGCTGTCGGCTCCACCTGTGGTGATTGCCAAGTCGCTAATATTACCAATCATAATACCTGTTGTAGACGAACTACTATTAACCGTATCAAAATTGACAGCACCGGGTATCTTTAAATTTGAAACGCCACTTGTGTCAATCTCGCAATACATAATTGCGGCTGTTCCTGAAGCATTATACACTCTTAAATTTAAACGATTAGAACCGTTTGAGCCTTGTCTAAGCCACATATCACCACATACACCATCATTATTATCTGTAAATTGAATATATGGTGAATACTTATTACTAGCTGGCGTTGTTGTCCAATCTAACGCAGTATTTTTTAAAAATAGTCCTTGGGCATTTCCACCTGAACTGTTTTTTACAATCAAACTGCCATCCATTGTAAGGTTAGAAGTATCATCTTTATAAGCACGATAAACCATACTTTTTGTAATTGAATTACTATTTGAATCGTAATTGGTTAATTCCCAAACATAAGCAGAGATGCCATCATTTGAGTATCTATGATATTGTCTAAACGCTTTATTGTTTTGACTATCTTTAATATAAATATTACCTGCATAAATATTAGATGATGGAGTTGTTGCAGAAGTCATGTCCCATTCTTGAGTAACAAGAATACAAGATTTATTAGAGCCGGCACCATTTGTTCCTGAAAAGGTCAATGTACCTGTCATGGTATCGCCTGCTTTTTGTACAAACGTATCAGGGTCATAAAATACAGCCCAATAAGAAGAACTATTTGACGGGGTATGTCCTGAATGATTGTCCTGTGTTGAAATATAAATAATGCCGTTTTGGTTTACAAGATCGTAAGTATAGTATTTTGTAGAACTGTCGTATTCACAAATTCCGTGTTGAAGTACGCCGGCAATTTGTTGTGTGGCCGTCAATAAAACAGCGTTCATATCTGCCAACAAAGGATAGTTTTTGTTTGAAATTACAGCATTTCTCCATCCTGAAGAATATGCGTTATTTTGAATTAATGAAATGTCTTTGCTTTTTACTGTACTGCCCGCAAGAGTTGAACCAAATACAGTAACATCATCTGTTAAAGCATTTTCAGCAAATATTTTGGCGGTAACCCTTGGAATACCACCGCCTTGTCCTTGATAATTTATCGTCATTCTTCGATTCCTCTTATTGTTACACTGCACGTTGGCGGGCAAGGAAGCACGCCTTTTACAAGTGCAACTTCCATAATTCCGCCGCTTACGGTTGGATAATTATATGTCAAAACCCTATTTGTTAAATCCCAAGTTGTATATATTTCTCCGTTTGAATATTCATAAATAGCATCATCAATGCTTTTACAAGTATGTGCAATGCTATTTTTAATTATCTTTAATCCTATTAAAAACCTGAAGTTTTCATCACTTAAATTAGCTAATTGAGAAGAACCCAATTCGGGGGTGAGAAATCCACCAGGGTTTGTGTCAAAATTGCTTATTTCCGCAAAACCGCCTTGGAATTGACTTGTTGCTCCTGTTATTTCAATTAATGAAAACCAGTTATGGTTGTCGTATAAGCCTACGGTGATATATCTATCAACACCTACCCATTTCCCGATAAAATCTAATTGTTGCCCTACTGCGGTTTTCCAATCAAAACCATTCTGTATTTGAAGCAAAATCATATTTGCACATATTAAAGCAACAAGCATTTTAATTGTTGCCGTTGCTTTGGGCAATCCATTATACTGGATTATAAGCAAATTTGCGTAATATTTTTGTAGTTCTAAAAGTATATTTTGGTAATTCATTATACACCTGTATTAGTGATAGAAATATTTGCCGCTGATACAACAAACTTATTTTGCAATGAAGAACTTGCAATAAAATCTGTCCATGTAGTGCCATTTGTTGATACTTGAACATTGAGAGGGAAGCCTGTTCCGCCTTGCGCTGCTATTCCGTCTTTGGCTATACAAGTTGGCTTTGACGTTTCAGCCGGTTCATTTAAAAGATAGGTTAAATTACTTGCAATATAGTTTTTTAACTCCGTAATAAAATCATCACCAACAGCGCTTTCGCTTTGATAATCAAGGCTTAAATACAAGGGTACAGGGTTTGTTCTGTCAAATTTTGTCGGAAAACTTTCACCTGCCACGGAATGAACTGTTACAGATACAGTTCCTTTTGTCGGTAAACCGCA